>JADMIO011153589.1_pt1 | contig 48970 bp, 16 predicted proteins | sample 8958161 | NCBI WGS metagenome assembly JADMIO01 (sample SAMN16585339, study PRJNA669376) | soil metagenome | isolation source: Crop rotation soil | place: USA: Cullars Rotation, Alabama | collected 2011
CGCGACAACTTGTCCACGTGGAATTCTAAGCTTAGGATCCCAATGTGCTGGAAAGTTGGAAAAGCCAACTGGCCGATCTGCCTACGCTTCAGCTGCCGACCGACCACCCGCGTCCGCCCGCATCCAGCTTTCGCGGCGCGACCTATAGCTTCGAGCTGCCGCAGGCGTTGAGCGCCGAGCTGATCGCGTTGAGCCGCCGCAGCAGCGTCACATTGTTTATGACACTGCTGGCAGCATTCCAGGTGCTGCTCGCGCGCTACAGCGGCCAGGATGATATAGTCGTCGGCACGACGATCGCCAATCGCACGCGCGCCGAGACCGAGCCGCTGATCGGCTGTTTCATCAACACGCTGGTGCTGCGCAGTAGCCTGGCCGCTCATCCCAGCTTTCTAGAGCTGCTGGCGCGCGTGCGCGAAATGGCGCTCCAGGCGTATGCGCATCAGGATCTGCCGTTCGAGTCGCTGGTTGAGCATGTGCAGCCCGAGCGCGATCTCAGCCGCCAGCCGCTGTTCCAGGTGTTGTTCGAGCTGCAAAACGCGCCTGTCGCCGATCTGGCGCTGGCGGATCTGCGGGCACGTCCGCTGGCGATCGAGCATGGCGCGGCGAAGTTCGACCTGAGCCTGTCGCTGACCGAGACTGATGCGGGGCTATCGGCGGTGCTGGTCTATGCGACCGACCTATTCGTAGCGACGACGATCGAGCGGATGGTCGGGCATTTCCAGACACTGCTGGCTGGCATCGTCGCCGATCCGGCGCAGCGCATCGCTACGCTGCCGCTGCTGACGGATGCGGAGTGGCACGAGCTGGTCGTCGCACGCAACGCCAGCGCACAGCTCTACCCGCGCGACGCCGCCTATCCGCAGCTGTTCGCCGCCCAGGTCGCGCGCTCCCCCGACGCCATCGCCGCCGTCTGCGCCGATGCCCACATCTCCTATCGCGCCCTGGCCCAGCGCGCCGACCTGCTCGCCCGCTTCCTTCAGCAGCGCGGCGTCGCGCGCGGCGACCGCGTCGGCATCTGCCTCGACCGCTCGTTTGCCATGCTGATCGGGCTGCTCGGCATCTTCCAGGTTGGCGCCGCTTTCGTCCCGATCGACCCAGCCTTCCCGCCTGAGCGCCGCGATTTCATCCTCCAAGATGCCCAGGTCAAGCTGTTGCTGGTCGCCGCGCAGGACGAAGGACGAAGGACGGAGGACGAAGGTGCCGATTCGTCGTTCGTCGTTCGTCATTCGTCCTTCGTCAATCCGCAGATGGTCGCTCCAGACGCGGAGTGGGCCAGCATCGCGCGCGAGGCGGCGAGCGCGCCGCCGTGCTGCGCTTCGGTCGGCGGTAGCGATCTGGCGTATGTGATCTATACCTCCGGCTCGACCGGCACGCCCAAGGGCGTCTTGGTCCCACACAGCGGGCTGCTGAACTATCTGATCTGGTGCCTGGATGCCTACACCGTTCGCGAAGGTCGTGGCGCGCCGGTCCACGCCTCGATCGCCGCCGACGCGATCTTTCCCAGCCTGTTCGCGCCGCTGCTGGTCGGCACCAGCGTGGTAGTAATCCCCGAGCCGCAGCCGCTCGACACGCTCGCCGCGCTGCTCGACAGCGTCGGTCGCTTCAGCACGATCAAGATCACACCGTCGCAGCTGGAGGTGCTCAATCAGCTGTTGCCTGCCTCCGCCGCACGCGCTGCCGTGCGCACGCTGGTGGTCGGGGCCGAGGCGGTGCATGGCGAGGTGTTGCAACTCTGGCAGAGCCACGCGCCCGAGACGATCATCCTCAACGAGTATGGCCCAACCGAGACGGTCGTCGGCTGTAGCAGCTATCGTGTGAGCGGGCCGATCGCGGGCGCGGTGCCGATCGGGCTGCCGAGCGCGAATATGCATTTCTACGTGCTCGATGCGCAGATGCAGCCGGTGCCGCTGGGCGTGGTGGGTGAGCTGTACATCGGCGGCGACGGCGTGGCCTGGGGCTACCAAGGCCGACCAGGCCTGACGGCAGAGCGGTTTGTGCCCAACCCCTTCGGAACGATGAACGAGGAACGAGGAACGATGAATGAAGCCAGGCAGGTTTCATCGTTCCTCGTTCCTCGTTCATCGTTTGGGACACGGCTTTACAAGACCGGCGACCTGGTGCGCTACCTCGACGAGCGGGCGGCGAATATCGTGTTCCTGGGGCGCGCGGATGATCAGGTCAAGCTGCGCGGCTACCGGGTCGAGCCGGGCGAGGTCGCGGCGGTGCTCGGGCAGCACCCGTCCGTGCGCGAGACGGTCGTGCTGGCGCGCGAGGACGGCGGCGGCGACAGGCGACTGGTGGCGTATGTCGTCACGACGAACGATCATCGTAGGGGCGCAATATATTGCGCCCCTACCACGGACGGTGTGCCGACCCCCGACCCCCGACCCCTGATCCCTGCGCTGCGCAGCTTCTTGGCCGAGCGGCTGCCCGAATACATGGTGCCGTCGGCGTTCGTGCTGCTCGACGCCATGCCGCTGGCACCGCACGGCAAAGTCGATCGCAAGGCGCTGCCCGCGCCGGAGCGCAGCCGGCCCGCGCTAGACGAGACCTTCGACGCGCCGCGCACGCCGATCGCCGAACTACTGGCAAATATCTGGGCCGAGGTGCTCGGGCTCGATCGGGTCGGGGAGCACGACAATTTCTTTGTGCTGGGCGGGCACTCGCTGCTGGCGACCCAGGTGATGTCGCGCGTCCAAGCGGCGTTCCAGGTCAGCCTCTCGCTGCGCAGCCTGTTCGCAGCGCCGACGGTGGCCGGCTTGGCCGAGCAGATATTGCTGGCGCGGCACGATACGCCCGACGTGATCCCGCCGTTGCAGCCGGTGCCACGCGACGCTGCGCTGCCGCTCTCGTTTGCCCAGCAGCGGCTGTGGTTCCTCGATCAGCTCCAGCCCGATAGCTCGGTCTACAACGTGCCCGCCGCCGTGCGCCTGAGCGGGGCGCTCGATCTGGTGGCGCTCCAGCGCAGCCTGGATGCGATTACAGCGCGCCACGAGACGCTGCGCACGACCTTCGCGCTGGTTGATCGCCAGCCAGTGCAGGTGATCGCGCCAGCCGACGCTGCGGGAGCGGTCGCGCCCCAGCTGCTGCTCTACGATCTACGATCGCTGCCCGCGCCGGAACGTGAGGCCGCCGCGCTCGAGCTGGCCGGCCACGCGGCACGGCGACCGTTCGACCTGGCGCGCGGGCCGCTGCTGCGCATGCTGGTGATCGCCATGGCCGAGCAGCAGCACATCGCGCTGCTGACGGCGCATCACATCGTCGCCGATGGCTGGTCGATGAACGTCTTTTTGCAGGAGCTGGCGACATGCTACGACGCCTTCGCGAGTGGCCAGGAACAGCTCGCGGCGCTGCCTGCGCTGCCGGTGCAATACGCCGATTTTGCCGTCTGGCAGCGCGCGTGGCTCCAAGGCGCAGCGCTCGAAGCGCAGCTGGCCTATTGGCAACGCCAGCTGGCCGATCTGCCCACGCTGGCGCTGCCGACCGACCGACCGCGCCCAGCCGTGCCCAGCCTGGCCGGTGCCGACCAGCCATTTGCGCTTGGGCCTGCGTTGAGCGCGGAGCTGACGGCGCTGAGTCGGCGCGCGGGTGCCACGTTGTTCATGACGCTGCTCGCGGCCTGGCAGCTGCTACTTGCGCACATCAGCGGCCAGCACGACATCGTCGTTGGCACCGACATCGCCAATCGCACGCATGTGGCGACTGAGCCGCTGATCGGCTTCTTCGTCAACCAGCTGGTCTTGCGCACCAACCTCGCAGGCGATCCGACCTTCCGCGAGCTGCTGGAGCGGGTGCGCACGGTCACGCTGGACGCCTACGCGCATCAAGATCTGCCGTTCGAGCAGCTGGTCGCCGAGATCCAGCCCGAGCGCGATCTGAGCCGCGTTCCGCTGTTCCAGGTCGCGCTGATCCTGCAAAACGCGCCGGCCCAGACGATCGCGCTGCCTAACCTGACCATGTCTCCGCTGGAGATCGACCGTGGCAGCGTACAGTTTGACCTGGTGCTGCTGCTGGAGGAAAGCGCGCAGGGCCTGGCTGGAACATTGGCTTATAGCACCGATCTGTTCGACACCGACACGATCAGCCGCCTGCTGGCGCATTTCGAACTGTTGCTCGGCACGATCATTGCCCAACCAGATGCGAGGCTGCACGTATTCATGGAAGCGCTGACGCGGGCCGAGCAACAACAGCAGGTTACAAAGGAGGTGGATTTTCGGGAAAATCGTCTGCGGAAGCTCAAGGCGGCCAGGCGAAAGGTCGCCCCCGAACTGAAATCATAGTATCATAGATAGATATTTTGAAACACAAGGAGCGGAACATGGACACTCAGAAGCTCTATCTCCGGCAAAATATCGTCGTAGAGCCACTTATCGATCAATGGTATGCCTGGTCGCACTTAATTTCGCCGGCCACCTCTGCTATGAATATCGTAGGGCGGCATCTCCGCATCATGGAATCGTATGTCAATTCTCCACAGGTGCATGCGGCGGCGGCAAAGAATCCTGCAATGCTTGGTGGCCCATTCATCGACTATCAGGGCAAGCGCGTTGACGAGATCAAGAAGCTGATCGAGCGAACTAAGAGCGAGCGCGCCCATATGATCGATTTCGCCAAAGGGATCAAAGATCTCGACGACATCCTGCGCAACGAGGCGACTGGCTACTCGATTGAGCCGCTCTACGAGAAGATACCCGAGATATTGAAGGGTTATGTCGAGCTGACCTACGATCTGAACAATAACCCTTCGTTCAGAGTGATCGAGCCGCTGCTGTACCGGAGTCATTTTTACAACACATCATCGCAGAGTATGATGCTATCGATCATCAATAAGGATGATCGGCCATTTGTGTTGAGCACGCCACGTCTGGAAGGCCCAGAAGAGGTCAATATACGCATTCCGTTCAAAAGCGCGGGCATCGACGAGCTGTTCAAGATGAAGACCGTGCCGCAGACATTCAGCTATATCAAAGAGGCGCTTGGCCTTGAAGATCGCCATGACAGCTTGTTCAGGTCGTTCCTGACCGAAGAGGCACCGCCACCATACGAAAAATACACCGGCGATGGCATCCGCTGGCGTTACTTCGGGCACGCCTGCATCTTGGTCGAAACCAAGGACATGTGCATTCTGTCTGATCCAGTGCTCAGCTACACCTACGAAAACGACATCTCGCGCTACACCTACCTCGATCTGCCCGATTCGATCGATTATGTGGTGATCACGCATAATCATCAGGATCATATCCTGTTCGAGACGATGCTACAGCTGCGCCATAAGATCAAAAACATCATCGTTCCCAGGAACGGCGGCGGTGCCTTGCAAGATCCGTCGTTGAAGATGATGCTTCAGAGCGTCGGCTTCAATAATGTGACCGAAATCGACGAGCTGGACCAGATCGATATTCCAAATGGTTCGATCCTCGGGTTGCCGTTCTTCGGTGAGCACGCCGACCTTAATATCAGAACCAAGATGGCCTATCTGGTCAAGATCGGCCACTATTCGCTGCTGGTCGCCGCCGACTCGTGCAATGTCGAGCCAAAGCTCTACGAGATCGTCTCGCAGATGGTCGGCGATATCGATGTGTGCTTCTTGGGGATGGAGTGCGATGGCGCGCCGTTGACCTGGCTTTATGGTCCGCTGCTCACCAAAGCGATCGATCGGAAGATGGATCGTTCACGCCGACTGGCTGGCTCGAATTATGAGCGAGCTATCGATATCGTCGATAATTTCAAATTCAAAGAGGTGTATGTGTATGCCATGGGGCAGGAGCCGTGGCTTAACTACGTCATGAGCATCAAATACACCGAGCAGTCTAATCCGATCATCGCGTCTAATAAGCTGATCGAGGAGTGCGATCGGCGCGGTATCATCGCCGAGCGCCTATTCGGCGAAAAAGAGATCTTGATCGCGTGATCGCTCTTCCAGCCACAATAACATAACGTTTGCACCCTGTTGTGCAGTTTTTCGCCTTGCGGGGCGAAAAACTGCGCTATAGGGGCAAGAAGATCCGATTATCGCAATCAACCATCATCGCGTAGCTTTTACGCGATTATAGAACTTACGCAGTTGGCGATTGAGTGGGAGTTCGAGGGCCGCAGGCCCTCGAAAACCTTCCTTTCCAGCCACCAACGGCGGCTACGCCGCCGCTGGTGGCTGGAAAAGAGTGATCTTGGAGGACGAAGCCCTCCAAACCTCCCAACTGCGTAACTCCTAGATTATGCGGCGCGGATTGATTGATCGAACTGCGAGCGCGTCGGCAGAAACGGAAACCCAGTATGCGAGAAGAAATCACGCAAGGATATCGTCTTTCACCGATCCAACAGCGGCTCTGGTCGTTGCAACCGGATGACCATTGGTATACCTATCGCGCGCAGTGCGCCGTGCTGATCGACGGCACGATCGATCGCGCGCTGCTCCAAGCCGCTGTACAGTCGGTCGTTGATCGGCACGAGATTCTTCGCACCACATTTCATCACTCGCCACAGGCTCCAACGCCGGTTCAGGTCATCGCCGATATCGGCAGCGCGTTCGCATGCGTGATCGATCTGCGCTGCCTGGATGCCGACGCGCAAACGCAACAGCTCGCTGTGCTGGGTGCCGACGCCGGCAGACCATTCGACCTTGAGCGTGGCCCACTTTTCCGCACAGCGCTGGTTATTTTGGCGCATGATCGGCACGCGCTGCTGCTGGGATTGCCGGCGCTGTGCGCCGATGCGCTGTCGCTGGGAAATCTGGCGACCGCGATCGGCCAGGCCTACCAGGCATGCCTGCGTGACGAAGCGCCGCTTGACGAGCCGATGCAGTTCGCCGACCTCGCGGAGTGGCAAAACGATCTGTTCGAGAGCGAGGATGCGCTGATCGGCCGGGCGTATTGGCGCAAGCAGGACCTCGCGGCGCTGCCTAGCATGAGGCTGCCGTTCGAGCAGGTCGCAGGCGGGCAGCCGGATTTCGCCCCGCAGCGCCTGCGCACCACCATCGATTCCGACAGTGCCCGCAGCATCGCAGCGCTGGCGCACACGCACGACACGTCGGTCGCAGTGTCTCTGCTGACCTGCTGGGCGGTCGTGCTTTGGCGGCTGCTCGGCCAATCGGACATCGTCGTTGGCTACACCTGCGATGGCCGAAACTATGAGGACCTGGAAGCTGCGATTGGTCCGTTTGCGAAGGTCGTGCCGCTACGCTGCCACCTCGCTGCGGGCGCGCGCTTCAGCACGACGCTTGGTCAGATCGCCGAGCTGACTCGTCATGCGTATAAATGGCAGGAGTGTTTCACCTGGCAGGATCTACCGGAAGCAAGCGCAGCCTTTTTTCCATTCTGCTTCGATTTCAAGCCCGAACACGCGCGCTATGTCGCTGATGGCAGCGTCTTTTCGGTTCACGACGATTATGCGTGTATCGACCAATTCGCGATCAAATTGTCCTGTTCGCAGCGTGATCAAGCGATCAACCTGGTGTTTCATTATGATCCACAGGTATACGCGGCGGCGGATATTGCTCGGTTAGCTGGGTATGTTCATACGCTGTTAGCTGGCGTGATCGACGATGCACAGGTTGAGATCGACGCATTAGCGCTGCTGAACGATACTGAGCAACGCCAGCTCGTGCTCGAATTCAATCGCACTGCGGCTGAGTTTCCCGAAAGCTGCATTCATCAGCTGTTCGCGGCGCAGGCTGCGCGCACGCCAGACAGCACCGCGCTGGTGTACGAGACGAAGGACGAAGGACGAAGGACGAACGCTGTAGGGGCACAATATATTGTGCCCCTACGATCGGCTACTGTTCAGCTGACTTATGACGAGCTAAATCATCGCGCCAACCAGCTTGCGCACTATCTTCAGGCGCGCGGCGTCGGCCCGGAGGTTGTGGTGGCCTTGTGCGTCGAGCGCTCGCTCGATCTGATCGTCGGGCTGCTGGGCATCTTGAAGGCCGGCGGCGCAGCGCTGCCGCTCGACCCAGCCTATCCGACCGAGCGCCTGGCGTTTATGCTCACGGACAGCCGGGCACGTGTGGTAGTTACGAACCAAAGCATTGACGATTTACGATTTACGATTGACGATTTGGGAGAATCTGACAGGCTAATCGTAAATCCAAAATCCAAAATCGTAAATCTACGCGCTGACTGGCCGCTGATCGCCCAGGCAAGCACCGACGAGCCAGCTAGCGGCGTCACGCCCGACAACCTGGCCTATCTGATCTACACCTCTGGCTCGACCGGCAGGCCCAAGGGCACGCTGCTGGGCCATCGCGGGCTCACAAACGTGATCTACGCTCAGACCCGCTTTTTCCCAGTCGAGGCGGCCAGCCGGGTGCTCCAGTTCGCTGCGTTCAGCTTCGACGCGGCGGCCTCGGAGGTCGGAACGGCACTCGTGACGGGCGCAGCGCTGGTGCTGGCACCGCAGGCTAAATTGATGCCTGGCCCTGATCTGTACGCACTGCTGAATCGACAGCGCATCACCGTCGTGACGCTGCCGCCCTCGGCGCTGGCGGTGCTGCCCTCGGCAAACCTCCCGGCGCTGCACACGCTGGTGACGGCGGGGGAAGCCTGCTGGGCGGCGCTGGCGGCGCGCTGGGCTCCCGACCGGCGCTTCATCAACGCCTATGGGCCGACCGAGACGACGATCGGCGCGGTGCGAACCGTCTGCATTGCCGATGACCGTCCGCCGCCGATCGGTCAGCCGTTTGCCAATGTCCAGGTCTACGTTTTGGACCGCCACATGCGCCTGGTGCCGCTCGGCCTGCCGGGCGAGCTATTCATCGGCGGCCTACAGCTGGCGCGCGGCTACCTGGGCCGACCTGACCTGACGGCAGAGCGGTTTGTACCGAACCCGTTCGCGGAGGTGTCAGGTGCCGGGTATCGGGTGTCGAGGGCCGAGTCCTCCGATACCCGATACCCGATACCCGGAACCCGTCTCTACCGCACCGGCGATCTGGCGCGCTACCGCGCTGATGGCATGCTCGAATTTCTCGGGCGGCTCGACCAGCAGGTCAAGCTGCGCGGCTACCGGATCGAGCTGGGCGAGATCGAGGCGCGGTTAAGTCAGCATCCAGCTGTGCGTGCGTGTGCCGTCCTGGTGCGCGACGATACGCCGGGCCAGCAGCGGCTGGTGGCGTATGTCGTGCCACACCAGGGGTCGGGGATCGGGGATCAGGGATCAGGGGTAGAGACGACTCGGCGAGTCGTCTCTACCTCCGACCTCCGACCGCTGATCCCTGAATTGCGCGAGCACCTTGGACAAATACTGCCCGAATACATGGTGCCGGCGACGTTCGTGCTGCTGGACGCGCTGCCGCTGACGCCCAGCGGCAAGCTCGACCGTGCGGCGCTGCCCGCGCCCGTAGCCGCAGCCGCATCGAGCGATTATGCGGCACCGCGCACGCCGATCGAGGAGCTGCTCGCGAGCATCTGGAGCGCAGTGCTCGGCCTGGCGCAGGTGGGCACACACGACAACTTCTTCGCGCTGGGTGGTCACTCGCTGCTGGCGACGCAGGTGATCGTGCGCGTCCAGGAAACATTTCAGATCGAGCTGCCGGTGCGCAGTCTGTTCGAGGCACCCACGCCGGCGGAGTTCGCTGACCAGATCGTGGCCGCACAGCACGCTGGTTCCAGTCTGATTGCGCTGCCACTTGAGCCAGCTCCGCGCGATGGAGCGCTGCCGCTGTCGTTCGCGCAGCAGCGGCTGTGGTTTCTCGACCAGCTGACGCCGGGCTTGCCGACCTACACCATCCCCACCGCCGTCCAGCTCAGCGGCCCGCTAGCCCTCGCCGCGCTCCACGCCAGCTTCGCCGCGCTCATCCAGCGCCACGAGATCCTGCGCACCACATTCGTCGCCCAGGCCGGCCAGCCCGCTCAGATCATTCATTCGCCCGCGCCGCTGCCGCTGCCGCTGCTCGATCTTCAGCCGCTCGCCGCGCCGGTCCAACAGCGCCTGGTTCAGCAACTCCTGGCTGCCGCTGGTCGCCAATTCTTCGACCTGGCAACTGGCCCGCTGCTGCGCTTGACCTTGCTGCGGCTCGCCCCTGCTGAGCACATCCTGCTGCTGGTCGTCCATCACATCGTTGCCGATGCCTGGTCGATCAGCGTGCTCATCCGCGAGGTCGTCGCTCACTACGCCGCCGCGCGTGCTGGCCAGCCGTCGCCGCTGCCGCCGCTGCCGATCCAGTACGCCGATTTCGCGATCTGGCAGCGCACATGGCTGGCCGGCGCGCGGCTCGACCAGCAGCTGGCCTACTGGCAGCGCCAGCTCGGCGGACTGCCGACACTTGAGCTGCCGACCGATCGCCCGCGCCCGCCGCTCCAGACTAGTCACGGAGCAACCTTGCCGATCGAGGTGCCCGCGCCGCTCGCCGCCGCGCTCGGCGGATTGTGCCGAGAGCACAGCCTCACGCGCTTCATGGCGCTGCTGACGGCGCTGCTGCTACTATTGCAGCGCCTGAGCGGCCAGGACGACATTGCGGTCGGCACGCCGATCGCCAATCGCACGCACACCGCGCTCGAAGGCCTGATCGGCTTCTTCGTCAACACGCTGGTGCTGCGCGGAGATCTGTCCGGCAGGCCCAGCGTTGCGAGGTTGCTCGAACGGGTGCGCACGGTCGCGCTGGACGCCTACGCGCATCAGGAGCTGCCGTTTGAGCAGGTGGTCGATCTGGTGCAGCCCGCGCGCGATTCCAGTCGCAGCCCGCTATTCCAGGTGCTGTTCGCCTTGCAGAACGTGCCGACGCCCTCGCTGACGCTGCCAGAGCTGGAGGTGCGCGGGCTAGCGTTCGACAGCGCGGTCGCGAAGTTCGACCTGACGCTGGCGCTGCAAGAGAGCGACGATGCGCTCGGTGGCGTGATCGAATACAACACCGATCTATTCGACGCCACGACGATCCTGCGCCTGCGCAGCCAGTTTGTGACGCTGCTAGGCGGCATGGTCGCGCAGCCAGCGCAGCCGATCAGCGCGCTGCCGCTGCTGACGGCGGCGGAGCAGCAGCAGCTACGGATCGAGTGGCCGGCGGGCGTGGCGCTGCCGCAGGCGGCGCGCGGGCTGCATGAGCTGTTCGCGGCGCAGGCGGCGCGCACACCCGACGCGATCGCCGTCGTTTATGAGACGAAGGACGAACCGAGCAGGGGTCAGGGATCAGGGATCAGGGATCAGGATAGCAGGCTGCCGACTCCTGATCCCCGGCCCCTGACCCCTGACCCCTGGTACGTGACCTACGCGGAGCTGAACGCCCGCGCGAACCAGCTGGCGCGACATCTGCGCGAACGCGGCGTTGGGCCCGAGATGCGAGTCGGCCTGTGCCTGGAGCGCTCGCTTGAGCTGGTGATCGGGGTATTCGGCGTGCTGAAGGCTGGCGCGGCGTACGTGCCGCTCGACCCGGCCTATCCCACCGAGCGTCTGGCATTCATGATCGACGACGCGCAGCTGACGGCGCTTATCACGCACCAAAGTATTTACGATTTACGATTTACGATTGACGATTTGGGAGAAGCCGACACGCCAATCGTAAATCGTAAATCCAAAATCGTAAATCTCGACGCCGACTGGCCGCAGATCGCGCGTCAGCCGACGCACAACCTAGCCGACGAGCTGTCGCCCGACCAGCCAGCCTACATGATCTACACATCTGGCTCGACTGGCACGCCGAAAGGCGTACTGATCAGCCACGGCGCGATCGTCAATCATATGCGCTGGATGCACGCAACCTTCCCACTGACGCCGCACGATCGGCTGCTCCAGAAGACGCCGTTCAGCTTCGACGCATCAGTCTGGGAGTTCTACGCGCCGCTGCTGGCGGGCGCGCAGCTGGTGCTGGCGCGACCGGGCGGGCAGCAGGACAGCGCCTACCTCGTTGATACGCTTCAGCGCAGCGCGCTCACGACGATTCAGCTCGTGCCGTCCTTGCTGCGCATGCTGCTGGAGCAGCCCGATTTCGCGCGCTGCACCACGCTGACGCGCATCTTCTGCGGCGGCGAGGTGTTGCCGGTTGAGCTGGCCGAACGCTGCACCAGTGTGTTGAACGTCAATCTGTATAACCTATACGGGCCGACCGAGGCGACGATCGACACGGCCTACTGGCGCTTCCAGCCGGGCAGCGCACAGCGCAGCGTGCCGCTCGGGCGGGCGGTCGCGAACACGCAACTGTATGTGCTGGATGCCCAGATGCGACCAGTGGCGATCGGTGTGACGGGCGAGCTGTATATCGGCGGCGCGCAACTGGCGCGCGGCTATTTTGCTCGCCCCGACCTGACCGCCGAGCGGTTTGTGCCAAATCCCTTCGCAGAGGTGTCAGGTGCCGGGTATCGGGTGTCGGGGGACGCGGAGGTCGCGGGTATCGGGTATCGGGTGTCGGGCGGCAAGGTTCCTGATACCCGATACCCGACACCCGGTACCCGGTTGTACAAGACCGGCGACCGCGTGCGTTACCGACCCGACGGCACGCTCGACTACCTGGGCCGCAGCGATCAGCAGATCAAGCTGCGCGGCTACCGGATCGAGCTGGGCGAAATAGCAGCGGTGCTGGGCCAGCACCCGTCCGTGCGTGCATGCGTCGTGCTGGTGCGCGAGGATGGTCTGAGCGATCAGCGGCTGGTGGCGTATGTTGTGTCCGCCGACTGTACGGACACGATATATCGTGTCCCTACCACCGACATATCCAATGTGTCTTTCTTCCAGGAACTGCGCGAGCATCTTGGACAGACGCTGCCCACATATATGATCCCAGCCGCATTCGTGCTGCTCGATGCGCTGCCGCTCCTGCCCAACGGCAAAGTCGATCAGCGCGCGCTGCCGGCGCTCGACAGCACGAGCGAGTTCGCGCGTGCGTATGTCGCGCCGCGCACGCCGACCGAGGAGCTATTAGCCGGCATCTGGGCGCATGTGCTCGGCCTGTCGCAGGTGGGCGTGTACGACAACTTTTTCGCACTGGGCGGGCACTCGCTGCTGGCGACCCAGGTGACCGCGCGGTTGCGCGAGGCGTTCCAAATCGAGCTGCCCGTGCGCCGGCTGTTCGAGTCGCCGACCGTCGCGGAGCTGGCCGAGGCGATCACAGTCGCCCGGCACGCCACGCTCGACATGATTCCGCCGCTTCAGCCGGCTGCGCGCGCGGGTGCGCTGCCGCTGTCGTTCGCGCAGCAGCGGCTATGGTTCCTCGATCAGCTGGAGCCGAACAGCCCGCTTTACACAATCCCCGCCGCAGTTCGCCTGAGCGGGCCACTCGATCTGGCGGTGCTCTGGCGCAGCCTGAACGCGATCAGCGCTCGTCATGAGACGCTACGAACGACATTTCCAAGCATCGCTGGGCAGCCCGCGCAGCAGATTGGGACGCCACGCCCGCTCTGGCTGCCGCTGCTCGACCTGCGGGCGCTGCCGCCACCCCAGCGTGAAATCACCGCGCTGGCGCTGGCCGGTGCCGAGGCGCAGCGCCCGTTCGACCTGGCGCGTGGCCCGCTGCTGCGCACGGTGCTGCTGCGTTTGAGCGACGATGCCCATGTCGCGCTGCTGACGATGCACCACATCATCTCCGACGGCTGGTCGATCGGCGTGCTCATTCGCGAGATCGTGGCATATTACAGCGCGGGCGTCAGCGGGCAGCCCGACAGACTGCCGGAGCTGCCGATTCAGTACGCCGACTATGCGATCTGGCAGCGCCAATGGCTGCAAGGTGCCGCATTGGACGCGCAGCTCGCCTATTGGCAACGCCAACTGGCCGACTTGCCGACGCTTGAGTTGCCAACTGATCGCCAACGACCAGTGATCGCCAGCTTCCGTGGCGCTAATCAGCCGATCAGCGTCGCGCCCGCGTTGAGCGCTGGTCTGCTGGCACTCAGCCAGCGCAGCGGCGTCACGCTGTTTATGACCATGCTCGCGGCCTGGCAGGCGGTATTAGCGCGCTACAGCGACCAGGACGACGTCGTCGTCGGCACGCCGATCGCTGGCCGCACGCACATCGTGCAGGAGGGCTTGATTGGCTTTTTCATCAACACGCTGGTGCTGCGCAGCAACCTGTCCGGCAATCCATCATTTCAGGAGCTGCTTGTTCGCGTGCGTGAGACGGCGCTGGCGGCCTACGCGCACCAGGACCTGCCCTTCGAGCAGGTCGTCGAAGCGCTCGCCCCGGCGCGCGACCTCAGCCGCCATCCGCTGTTTCAGGTGATGTTTGCGCTCCAGAATGCGCCGGTCGCGACGCTGGAGCTGCCTAATCTGACGCTCGCGCCACTTGAGCAGACGCGCAATATCACCCAATTCGACCTGAGTCTGACGCTCGAAGAAACGCCAGTGGGGTTATTCGGCATGATCGCATATTATGCTGATCTGTTTGACGCAGCCACGATCATGCGCATGGCCAGCCAACTGCTCGTGCTGCTCGAAGGGATCGTCGCGGACCCGACGCAGCGACTGGAGACGCTGCCGCTGCTCACGCGCGCCCAGCAGCACCAACTGCTGCGCGAATGGAACCCCGCCGCCTCCTATCCCTCCGACCCGCCGCTCGTCGCCGCCGCCGTCGCCGCGCAAGCCGCCCGCACTCCCGACGCCATCGCCCTGGTCCACGGCGACGCCCACCTGTCGTATCAGGTCGTCAACGCCCGTGCGCTCCAGCTCGCCCAGCTGCTCATCCGGCACGGCGTCGCCCCCGACAGCGTCGTCGCCCTCGCGCTCGACCGCTCGCTCGACCTGGCTATCGCGCTGCTCGCCGTTCTCGCCGCCGGTGCCGCCGTCCTGCCGCTTGACCCAGCCCAGCCCGCCCTGCGCCTCGCCGTGCTGCTCGCCGACGCTCAGCCCACGCTGCTGCTGACCGACAGCGCGCTGCTGCCCAACCTGCCCAGCCTGCCCACGCCCAGCCTGTGCCTCGACCAGCAGGCCGCCGCCATCGCGCGTCAGCCCGCGCTGCCGCCCACGACAGCGCTGCTCCCGGCCAACCTGGCCTACCTGCTCTACACCTCCGGCTCGACTGGCACACCCAAAGCCGTGCTGGTCGAGCAGCGCCAACTCGCCCAGCTGCTCCAAAGCACCCGCCCGCTGCTAGGCTGCCAGCCCGGCGACACGCTGCCCTGGCTAGCCGCGCCCACCTTCGACATCGCCCTGCTCGAACTCTTCGGCCCGCTGCTCGGCGGCGCGACCTTGCGCATCGTGACCGCCGCCGAGGTGCTCGACCTGGCCGCGCTGCACCAGACGCTGGCGCAGGTCACGCTGCTGCACGCCGTGCCCAGCCTGCTGCGCCTGCTGCTCGCGCCCAGCGACCAGCCGCCGATCGCCTATCCCGCCGTGCGCCTGCTGCTCACCGGCGGTGATCGTGTGCCGCCCGACTTGCTCGCCGCGCTGCCGCAGCTATTCCCGAACGCGGTGCGGCGCGTGCTGTACGGCCCGACCGAGGCGACCATTCTCACCAGCCAGGCGCTGGTGCCAGCGCACGCGCCGCAGCACGACAGCATCGGTCGGCCACTGGCGCATCTGCACGTCCACCTGCTCGATCGTCACGGGCGGCTGGTGCCACCGGGCGTGGCCGGCGAGCTACACATCGGCGGCGCGGGCCTCAGTCGCGGCTACCTGGGCCGCCCCGACCTGACCGCAGCGCGGTTTGTGCCGAACCCTTGGGGGTCAGGTATCAGGTATCAGGTATCAGGGGTGACCGATCGGGCTCCTGATACCCGATACCCGATACCCGATACCCGGCTCTACAAGACTGGCGACCGCGCGCGCTACACGATGGATGGGCAGCTGCGCTTCCTGGGGCGGCTCGATGGCCAGGTCAAGCTGCGCGGCATTCGCATCGAGCTGGGCGAGGTGATGGCCGCGCTGCGCCAGCATCCCGCCGTGCGCGATCAGGTGGTCGTAACCACGATTGACGCCGCTGGCGAGCTGCGGCTGGTGGCGTACGTCGTGCCGACCGAAGACGAAGGACGAACGACGAACGAAATTGTGTCTGTAGAGACGCAAGATATTGCGTCTCTACCTCGGATTGCGGCGGAACGAGATCCGTCCTCCTTCGTCCTTCGTCCTTCGTCATTCGTCAGCGAGCTGCGCGCGTTCCTGGCCGAGCGACTGCCGAGCTATATGCTGCCGAGCGCGTTCGTGCTGCTCGACGCGCTGCCGCTGACGCCGCACGGCAAGCTCGATCGCGCCGCGCTGCCCGCGCCCGACGCCACCCGCCCGGCGCTCGACAGCACATTCGCCACGGCGCGTACCGCAATCCAAGAAACGCTCGTCGGCATCTGGGCGCAGGTGCTGGGCCTGAACCAGGTCGGCATTCACGACAACTTCTTCGATCTGGGCGGCGACTCGATTCTCAGCATCCAGATCATCGCGCAGGCGCGGCAGGCTGGCCTGCGCCTCACGCCCAAACAGCTGTTTCAGCACCAGACGATCGCCGATCTCGCCCTGGTCGCCGATAGCGCCGCGCCGGTCGCCAGCGCCGATGCCGCGATCGTCGGACTGGTGCCGCTCACGCCGATCCAGCAGGCTTTTTTCGCAGCCGATCCGCCCGAGCCGGAGCACTTCACCCAGGCGCTGCTGCTGAAGGTGCGCCAGCCGCTCGCCATCGCAGCGCTCACAAATGCGGTTCGGCAGCTGCTCGCCCACCACGATGCCCTGCGCCTGCACTTTGTGCGCACGCCGATAGGTTGGCAGCAGCAGGCGTCGCAGACTGCCCAGCCGGCGATCAGCTACCTCGACCTGAGCGCGCTGCCGCAGCCGACCAAGACGCCAGCCGTGGAGCTGGTCGCGACCGCCGCGCAGACCAGCCTCGATCTGGCGAATGGGCCGCTTCTGCGGGTGTTCTATATCGAGCTGGGCGCGGACCAACCGGCGCGGCTGCTGCTGATCGGCCATCATATGGTCGTTGATGGTGTCTCGTGGCGCATCCTGCTGGAGGACCTCCAGGCCGCCTATCGACAGCACCAGCAGGGCCAGCCGAGCCAGCTGCCGCCCAAAACGACCGCGTTTCAGCGTTGGGCGCAACACCTGGCGACCTATGCGCAGAGCGATAGCTTGCGCGCCGAGCTAGCCTACTGGCTGGCCCCGGCGCGGCGGCGCGTCGGTCGCCTGCCGCTCGACGATGCCTTCGGCTCCAACACGGTCGCCGATGCTGCGGTGGTGACGCTGGCGCTCAACGCCGATGAGACGCATGCGCTGCTGCGCGACCTGCCGCAGGTCTATCGCACGCAGATCAACGACGCATTGCTGGCGGCGCTTGCGCTGGTTGCGCGCGATTGGATGGGCACGCCGGCGTTGCTGCTGGACTTGGAAGGGCACGGTCGCGAAGACCTATTCGCGGATGTGGACTTGACCCGCACGATCGGCTGGTTTACGACGATCTACCCGGTGCTGCTGGAGCTGTCGGCGGGTGCCGACGCCGGCACAGCGTTGCGGGCGGTCAAGGAGCAGCTGCGCGCGGTGCCACAGCATGGCATCGGCTACGGGCTGCTGCGCTACCTGAGCCACGACGCTGCGCAGCTGGCGGCGCTGCCGCAGGCCGAGCTGAGCTTCAACTACCTGGGCCAGCTCGACCAGGGGCTGGAGCTGGCCGGGCTGTTTGCGCCTGCGCCCGAGGACAGCGGGCCAGCGCGCAGCCCTCGCCAGCGACGCGAGTATCTGATCGAGATCAACGCATTCAGCGCGGGTGGGCAGCTACAAGTGAGCTGGACCTACAGCGCTCGTCGCCACAGCCGTGCGACGATCGCGCGCTGGGCCGATGCCTATATGGCCGCGCTGCGCGAGCTGATCGCGCACGGCCACGCGCCCGATGGCGGCGATGTCACCCCCTCGGATTTTCCGCTCGCGCAGCTCAGCCAGGACGAGCTGGACGAATTGCTTGGACAGGTCAGCTTTAATGAGGAATAGCGCGAGATGACCCAAAATACCATCGAAGATGTCTATCCCCTTTCGCCAATGCAGCAGGGGATGCTCTTTCATTATATCTATGCGCCTGAATCAGGCATCTACTTCGAGCAGTTCACCTGCACGATCGCTGGCGATCTCGATCCGACAGCGTTTCAGCGCGCCTGGCAGCAGGTCGTCGAGCGTCACCCAGCGCTGCGCACGGCTTTCGCCTGGAAGAACCCCGAGAAACTGCTCCAGATCGTTGGCCGACGAGTGGTCGTGCCGCTCGCGCAGCAGGATTGGCGCGGGCTCCCGCCGACTGAGCGGGAAGCCAAGCTGGCGGCGTTCCTACAGGCTGATCGCGCGCAAGGCTTGGATTTGGCCGCAGCGCCATTGCTGCGGCTGACGCTGTGCCGGATCGCGGACGATGCCTACTACTTTGTCTGGAGTCATCATCATCTGCTACTTGATGGCTGGTCGATGTCGCTGGTTTTGAAAGAGGTCTTCAGCTATTACACGGCATTTACGCACGGCCAGAGCGTTCAGCTGCCGCGCCCGCGCCCGTACCGCGACTACATTGCCTGGTTGCAGCGCCAGGACCTGGCTGCGGCAGAGGCATTTTGGCGTGGGCTGCTGCACGATTTCAGCACGCCAACCCCGCTCGGCGTAGACCAGCGCGCGCCTGCGTCGAACGGCATAGGCGGCACTGCCGAGCGGCAGATTCGGCTCACGGAACCGGCGACTGCGGCGTTGTTGACGCTGGTTCGCCAGCAACGGCTGACGCTCAACACGCTGGTGCAAGGGGCGTGGGCGCTGCTGTTGAGCCGCTACAGCGACCGCGACGACGTGCTATTCGGTGCGACGGTCGCTGGTCGGCCACCCGATCTGCCCGGCGTGGAGGCGATGATCGGCCTGTTCATCAATACGCTGCCGGTGCGCGTGCGCGTGAATTCATCGACGCGCCTGCTCGACTGGCTGGCGCAGCTTCAGGCGCAGCAGGTCGAGCTGCGCCAATATGAGTACACGCCGCTGGTGCAGGTCCAGGGCTGGAGTGCGGTGCCACGCGGCGTGCCACTTTTCGAGAGCATCGTCGTCTTTGAAAACTACCCGGTTGCGTCGAGCATGCAGGAGAATGGTCAGCGCCCGAGCCTGACAATTCAAGATGTATGGGCGCAAGAGCAGAGCAACTATCCGCTGGCGCTTGCGACTGGACCGGGGTCGCCGCTGTTATTGCAGCTAAACTATGATCGCGGTCGTTTTGATGCCACAACGATTGAGCGAATGCTTGGTCATCTACGGACGTTGCTCGAAGGGATCGTCGCGGACCCGAGGCAGCGGCTGGACGCGCTGCCGCTGCTCACGCGCGCCCAGCAGCACCAGCTGCTGCGCGAATGGAATCCCGCCGCGCCGTATCCATCCGACCCGCCACTGGTCGCCGCCGCCGTCGCCGCGCAAGCCGCCCGCACCCCCGACGCCATCGCGCTGGTCCACGGCGACGCCCACCTGTCCTATCAGGTCGTCAGCGCCCGCGCGTTCCAGCTCGCCCAGCTGCTCGTTCAGCACGGCGTCGCCCCCGACAGCATCGTCGCGCTCGCACTCGACCGCTCGCTCGACCTGGCCATTGCGCTGCTCGCCGTCCTCGCCGCTGGCGCCGCCGTGCTGCCGCTCGACCCGGCCCAGCCCGCCCTGCGCCTCGCCGCGCTGCTCGCCGACGCCCAGCCCACGCTGCTGCTGACCCACAGCGCGCTCCTGCCCAGCCTGCCCAGCCTGCCCACGCCCAGCCTATGCCTCGACCAGCTGGCTGCCGCCATCGCGCGCCAGCCCGCGCTGCCGCCCACGACCACGCTGCACCCGGCCAACCTGGCCTACCTGCTCTACACCTCCGGCTCCACCGGCACGCCCAAAGCCGTGCTGGTCGAGCAGCGCCAGCTCGCCCAGTTGCTCCAAAGCACCCGCCCGCTGCTGGCCTGCCAGCCCGGCGACACGCTGCCCTGGCTGGCCGCACCCACCTTCGACATCGCCCTGCTCGAACTCTTCGGCCCACTGATCAGCGGCGCGACCTTGCGCGTTGTGACTGCCGCCGAGGTGCTCGACCTGGCCGCGCTGCACCACACGCTGGCGCAGGTCACGCTGCTGCACGCCGTGCCCAGCCTGCTGCGCCTGCTGCTCGCGCCCAGCGACCAGCCGCCGATCGCCTATCCCGCCGTGCGCCTGCTGCTCACCGGCGGTGATCGTGTGCCGCCCGACTTGCTCGCCGCGCTGCCGCAGCTATTCCCGAACGCGGTGCGGCGCGTGCTGTACGGCCCGACCGAGGCGACCATTCTCACCAGCCAGGCGCTGGTGCCAGCGCACGCGCCGCAGCACGACAGCATCGGTCGGCCACTGGCGCATCTGCACGTCCACCTGCTCGATCGTCACGGGCGGCTGGTGCCACCGGGCGTGGCCGGCGAGCTACACATCGGCGGCGCGGGCCTCAGTCGCGGCTACCTGGGCCGCCCCGACCTGACCGCAGCGCGGTTTGTGCCGAACCCTTGGGGGTCAGGTATCAGGTATCAGGTATCAGGGGTGACCGATCGGGCTCCTGATACCCGATACCCGATACCCGATACCCGGCTCTACAAGACTGGCGACCGCGCGCGCTACACGATGGATGGGCAGCTGCGCTTCCTGGGGCGGCTCGATGGCCAGGTGAAGCTGCGCGGCATCCGCATCGAGCTGGGCGAGGTGATGGCCGCGCTGCGCCAGCACCCCGCCGTGCGCGATCAGGTGATTGTGACGGCCACGGATGCCGCTGGCGAGACGCGGCTGGTGGCGTATGTTGTGCCGACCGAAGACGAAGGACGAACGACGAAGGACGAATCGGCCCCTTCGTCTTCCGTCGTTCGTCCTTCGTCGTTCGCGAGCGAACTGCGCGCGTTCCTGGCCGAGCGACTGCCGAGCTACATGCTGCCGAGCGCGTTCGTGCTGCTCGACGCGCTGCCGCTGACGCCGCACGGCAAGCTCGATCGCGCCGCGCTGCCCGCAGCGAATCTGGATCGCGCGACGTTGGCGAACGGGTTCGCACAGCCGCGCACGCCGACCGAGGAATTAGTAGCCGGTATCTGGGCGCAGGTGCTGGGCCTGAATCGGGTCGGTGCGAACGACAACTTTTTCGCGCTGGGCGGGCACTCGCTGCTCGCCACGCAGGTGATCGCGCGCGTGCAGGCGGCATTCCAGGTCGCGCTGCCGCTGCGCAGCGTGTTCGAGACGCCAACACTAGCAGCTCTGGCCGAGCAGATCGTGCGCGCGCAGCACGATGATGGCGCGCTGCCGCCACCGCTCGTGCCGGCCCGGCGCGACGGGCCGCTGCTGCTGTCGTTCGCGCAGCAGCGGCTGTGGTTCTTCGACCAGCTTGAGCCGGGCAGCCCGGTCTACAACATCCCAGCTGCCGTGCGCCTGGCTGGGCCGCTCAACTTTGCCGCGCTACACAGGAGTCTGCGCACGATCCTCACGCGCCATGAGGCATTGCGCACGACCTTCCCCAGCCGCGCCGGCCAGCCGGTTCAACAGGTTGTGTCAACGGTGGAGGCGCTGTACGCCACAGTGCTGATGCTGCTTGACCTGCAATCGTTGCCGTTGGAGCAGCGCGAACCTGTCGCGCGCGCGCTGACGGCCGCCGAGCTGTGGCAGCCGTTCGACCTGGCGCGCGGGCCGCTGGTGCGGGCCACGCTGCTGCGCCTGGACGCTAACGACCATGTGCTGCTGCTGACGATGCACCATATCGTCTCGGATGGCTGGTCGATGGGCGTGGCGGTGCGCGAGCTGGCGACGCTTTACACGGCATTCTCGCGAGGCGAGACATCTCCGCTCGCGGAGCTACCGATTCAGTACGCCGATTTCGCGCATTGGCAGCGCGAATGGATGACCGAGACGGCGCTGGCGGAGCAGCTGACCTACTGGCGCGCGAAACTGACCGATTCGCCAACGCTCGACCTCCCAACTGATTATCCTCGTCCGCCGCGCGCGAGCTTCCAGGGCGCGAGCCTGTCGATCATGCTCGCGCCTGCATTGAGTGCCGAGCTGCTGATCTTCAGCCGCCGCACCGGAGCCACGCTGTTCATGACGCTGCTGGCCGCGTTCCAGCTGCTGCTCGGGCGCACCAGTGGCCAGGACGACGTGATCGTCGGCACGCCGATCGCTGGCCGCACGCAGCGCGCGACCGAGGACCTGATCGGCTTCTTCGTCAACACGCTCGTGCTGCGCGCCGACCTGGCCGGCAACCCGTCCTTCCGCAAGCTGCTGCGGCGTGTGCGTGAGGTCTGCCTGGGTGCCTACGCGCATCAGGACGTGCCGTTCGAGCAGGTGGTCGAAACGGTCGCCCCGACGCGCGACCTCAGCCGCCAGCCGCTGTTCCAGGTGATGTTTGCGCTCCAGAATGCACCGCTTGGCACGCTGGCGCTGCCGGATGTGCTGCTGCGACCGATCGAGATCAGCCGAGATACTACGCAGTTCGACCTGAGCCTGACGCTGGAAGAAACCCCAGCCGGGCTGATCGGCGGCATCCTCTATAGCACCGATCTGTTCGACGCAACCACGATCATGCGAATGCGGCGACAGTTCGCCACGCTGCTGGCCAGCATCCTCGCCGACCCCGACCAGGCCATCGCTGCCCTGCCGCTGCTAGCCCCCGCCGAGCGGCATCACGTGCTCTACGGCTGGAACGATACCGCCACAGCGATGCCCGCGCCACGCAGTCTGCCCGCGCTGATCGCCGCCGTCGTCGCGCGCGCCCCCGACGCTATCGCGCTCAGCGCGGACGAGCAGCAGCTGACCTATCGCGCGCTCGACCAGCGCGCCAATCGCCTGGCGCACATCCTGCGCGCCCACGGCGTCGGCCCGACTATCCCGGTCGGCGTCTGCCTCACCCGCTCGCTCGATCTGATCATCGCGCTGCTAGCGGTGCTCAAAGCCGGCGCGGCCTATCTGCCGATCGACCCGGCCTACCCAGCCGCACGCCGCGCGTTTATGCTCGAAGATAGCCAGGCTCCGGTACTCATCACGAATTCAATTGACGATTTACGATTGACGATTGACGATTTGGGACGAGTTGACACGCCAATCGTAAATCGTAAATCCAAAATCGTAAATGTGGATGACCTGGCGTATGTGATCTACACCTCGGGCTCGACCGGCACGCCCAAGGGGGTCGCGATCCCGCATCAGGCGGTCGCCGAGATGATCGCCTGGCAGCAGCGCACCTTCGCCCTCTGCGCCGCGGATCGGACCACCCAGGTTGCCGGCCCGGCCTTCGACGCGGCGGGCTGGGAGATCTGGCCAGCGCTGGCGAGCGGTGCCAGCCTGCATCTGATCGACGACGCGACGCGTAGCGACCCGCTGCGGCTGCGCGACTGGCTGCTGACCCAGGCGATCACGCTCAGTTTTGTGCCAACGCCGTTGACCGCGCAGCTTATTCGGCTGCCCTGGCCAGCGCGGACGCGGCTACGCATGCTGCTGACCGGCGGCGAGGCGCTGCCACACGCACCAGCGACAATGTTGCCGTTCACGCTGGTGAACAACTATGGGCCAACCGAGGTCACGGTCGTCGCGACATCGGGCGCGGTGCCTGCTGACGCGACCGCCACACGCCCTCCGTCGATCGGTCGCCCGATCGCGAACACGCAGGCGTATGTGCTGGACGACAGGTTGCAGCCAGTGCCGATCGGCGTAGTGGGCGAGCTGTACCTGGGCGGCGCGCGGCTGGCCTGGGGCTATCGCGGTCGCCCCGACCTGACGGCAGAGCGTTTTGTGCCCAACCCGTTTGCGGAGGTGTCAGGTATCGGGTGTCGGGTGTCAGAGGACAAGCCCTCCGATACCCGATACCCGAACCCCACGGATTGGGGGTCAGGGGTCAGGGGTCAGAGGTCAGGGGGAATCGATCCGGCCCCTGATACCCGATACCCGACACCCGATACCCGTCTCTATAAGACCGGCGACCGCGTGCGCTACCGCGCCGATGGGCAGATCGAATTCCTTGGGCGGATCGATGGCCAGGTCAAGCTGCGCGGCTTTCGGATCGAGCTGGGCGAGATCGCGACGGTGCTGAGGCGGCATCCCGCCGTGCGCGACTGCGCGGTGCTCGCGCGCGAGGACATTCCCGGCGAGACGCAGCTGGTGGCGTATGTTGTCATGACGAATGACGACCGTAGGGGCGCAATATATTGCGCCCCTACCACCAACGATCTGCGCGCCTTCCTCAAAGACCAACTGCCCGACTATATGCTGCCCGCCGCGTTCGTGTCGCTCGACGCGCTGCCGCTCACGCCCAACGGTAAGCTCGATCACAAAGCGCTGCCCGCACCGGAGCGCTCCGGGCCGGCGGAAGATTTCGTGGCACCATCCAGCCCCGCCGAGGAGCTATTGGCGCAGGCGTGGGCCGAGCTGCTTCATATAGGTCGCGTGGGCGTCCACGATAATTTCTTCGCGCTGGGCGGGCACAGTCTGCTCGCGACCCAGCTGATCGCGCGTGTCCGCGAGCTGTTCGCGGTCGAATTGCCGCTGCGCACGCTGTTCGAGGCCCCGACGATCGCTGGCCTAGCCGAGCAGCTGCACAGCCAGCAGCACAGCGGCGCGCTCCCGCCGCCCGTGCAGCCACAGCCACGCACCGACGCGCTGCCGCTCTCGTTCGCACAGCAGCGGCTGTGGTTCCTCGACCAGCTCGCGCCCGGCAGCTCGGCCTACCACGTGCCGATCGCCATGCGTTTGCGCGGGCCGCTCGACCCAGTCGGCTTTCAGCACAGCCTGCGCCGGCTGATCGCGCGCCACGAGACGCTGCGCACGAGCTTCCCCAGCCGCGACGGCCAGCCGATTCAGCTGATCGCGCCTGTCGAGGATGCACGACATATCGCGATGCTGCCGCTGCTTGATCTACAGGCGCTGGCTCTCGCGGAGCGCGAGGCCGCAACGCTGGAACTGGCGACGGCAGAGGCACAGCGACCGTTCAATCTGCCGCACGGCCCGCTGCTGCGCGCGACCTTGCTGCGCCTCGCGGACGACGAGCATATCGTCCTGCTGACACTGCACCACATCATCGCCGATGGCTGGTCGATGGCCGTGCTCATCCGCGAGCTGACCGCGCTCTATCGCGCCGTCACGACCGGCCAGCCACCCACGCTGCCGCCGCTGCCGATCCAGTACGCCGACTACGCGCTCTGGCAACGCCATTGGCTCCACGATGCACCCAGCGCCGAGCAGCAATCGCCGCTTCAGGTCCACCTGGATTACTGGCGCACTCAGCTGGCCGACCTGCCCACGCTCAACCTGCCCACCGACGCCGCGCGCCCGGCGATCATGAGCACGCGTGGCACCAGCCAGCCGATCGAGCTGCCCCAGCATCTGCACGCCGCGCTGCTGACGCTCAGTCGCCGCGCTGGCACGACCTTGTTCATGACTGTGCTCGCCGCCTGGCAGGTGCTATTAGCGCGTCACAGCGGCCAAACCGACTTCCCGGTCGGCGCACCGATCGCTGGCCGCACCCAGCGCGCCACTGAGGACCTGATCGGCTTCTTCGTCAACACGCTCGTGCTGCGCGCCGACCTGGCCGGCAACCCGTCGTTTCAGGCGCTGCTCGGTCGCGTGCGCGCGGTCTGCCTGGCGGCCTACGCACACCAGGAGCTGCCGTTCGAGCAGATCGTCGAGGCGCTCGCACCCGTGCGCGATCTCGGACGCCAGCCGCTGATCCAGGTCGTCTTCGCGCTGCAAAACGCGCCGCTCGGCAGCGTGGCGCTGCCCAACCTGACGCTTGAGCCGCTTGGTATCGTCAGCAGTACCACCAAGTTCGATCTCAGCCTTGAGCTGGAAGAGACGCCGGATGGCCTGGTCGGCAGCCTGCAATATAGCACTGACCTGTTCGACGCCACGACGATCGCGCGCATGCTGCGACATTTTCAGACCCTGCTGGCCGCGATCGCCGTTGATGCCGACCAGCCGATCGCCACGCTGCCAATGCTCACGCCCGCCGAGCAGCATCAGCTGCGCTATGATTGGAACCCGCCGCCGCTCGTTCCCGCGCCCGACGCGCATGTCGCCGATCTATTCGTCGCTCAGGTAGCGCGCGCGCCCGACGCGATCGCGCTGGTCGTCGCGGGCGTCAGCGACGAGCGCGGAATACGCAGCGCGGAACTTTGGTCGCCGGCCCCTAGCTCGCAGCACCTGACCTATCGCCAGCTCGACGCGCACGCGAACCAGATCGCGCGCTTCCTTCAGCGGCATGGCGTCGGCCCTGATGTCGTCGTCGCGGTGTGCCTCGACCGCTCGATCGCGCTGCTGCTGGTGCTGCTCGGCATCTTCAAGGCCGGTGGCGTCTATTTACCGCTCGATCCAACCTATCCAGCGGCTCGCCTGGCGTTCATGCTCAACGATGCGCAGGCGGCGGTGCTGATCACCGACTCAATTTACGATTTACGATTGACGATTGACGATTTGGGAGAATCTCGGGCCTCAATCGTAAATCTGCTGACGATTGACGATTTGGCAGCATCTGGCACGCCAATCGTAAATCGTAAATCCAAAATCGTAAATCTAACGACCGATTGGCCGCAGATCGCACAGCAGCCTACCGATGCGCTCGCGCGCCCGGCTGGCGGCGCGCAGCTGGCCTATATGATCTACACCTCCGGCACCACCGGCACGCCCAAGGCCGTGCTGGTCGAGCAGCGCCAGCTGATCAGCACGCTCCAGTCCACGCGCGCCCGCTTCGCGCTCGACCAGACCACCGTCATGCCCTCGATCGCGTCGTTCGCGTTCGACATCGCGCTGTTCGAGCTGCTCAGCGCGCCGCTGGTCGGCGGCACCACGATCCTGGTTCCCAAGGCGCTCGTGCTTGATCTGCCCGCCTTTAGCCGCGTCCTTGGCACGATCACCTTTCTGCACATGCTGCCCGGCCTGATGCGCCAGATCGTCGATTTCCAGCGCACCAGCGGGCAGGCCGGTCGCTATCGCAACCTCACCGGCGTGTTCGTCGGCGGCGATCTAGTCCCCAGCGATCTGGTGCGCGAAATGCAGGCGATCTTCACGAGCGCGCAGATCTATGTTGGCTATGGCCCGACCGAAGCGACGATCATCACGTCGATGTATCGCGTCCCAGCTGGCCAGTCGCTCCAGAAGCATATTATTGGAACGCCGCTGACGAGCGCGATCGTTCGCATCTACGACGCGCAGCGCGCGCTGGTGCCGATCGGCGTGGCGGGCGAGCTGTACATCGGCGGGCCGGCTGTCGCGCGCGGCTACCTGCGACGCGACGCGCTGACGACCGAGCGATTCGTGGCGGATCCCTTCGCCGATTTTGGATTTTGGATTTTGGATTTTGGATTAACCTCAATCCAAAATCCAAAATCCAAAATCCAAAATGGGGAGCGGCTCTACCGAAGCGGCGACCTGGCGCGCTATCTGCCTGATGGGAATATCGAATTCCTGGGGCGGATCGATGAGCAGGTCAAGGTTCGCGGTTTTCGGATCGAGCTGGGCGAGATCGCGACGGTGTTGCAACAGCATCCCAACGTGCGACAGTGCGTCGTCGTGGCGCGGAAAGACGGCGCGAGCGAGCAGCGACTGGTGGCGTATGTCGTTCAGGGATCAGGGGACAGGGATCAGGGGTCAGGCTCGGAGGACAAGGAGACAAGGAGGAGGGGAGACAAGGAGGATTCTGATCTCCTTGTCTCCTTGTCTCCCGGTCTTATACCCCAAGCGCCATCCCTCGTCACCGAGCTGCGCGCGTTCCTAAGCGAAAAGCTGCCCGACTATATGCTGCCCGCCGCGTTCGTGCTGCTCGACGCGCTGCCGCTCACGACGAACGACAAGGTTGACCTCAAGGCGCTGCCCGCGCCCGACGAGACCAGCCTGGCGCGCGATAGTACCTATATCGCGCCGCGCACGCCAACCGAGGAGGTTTTGGCCGGCATCTGGGGCGAATTGCTCGGCCAGACAGCGGGCGTCCACGACAACTTCTTCGCGCTGGGCGGGCATAGTCTGCTCGCGACCCAGCTGATCGCGCGCGTCCGCGACGTTTTCCAGGTCGAGCTGCCGCTGCGCGTGCTGTTCGAGACACCGACGATCGCCGGCTTGGCCGAGCAGCTATACAGCCAGCAGCACGATGGCGCGCTCCCGCCGCCGTTGCAGCCGCAGCCACGCAGCGACGCGCTGCCGCTCTCGTTCGCCCAGCAGCGGCTGTGGTTCCTCGACCAGCTCACACCGGGCGGCTCGGCCTACCACGTGCCGATCGCCATGCGCTTGCGCGGGCCGCTCGACCCGGTCGCCTTCCAGCGCAGCCTGAACCAGCTGATCGCGCGCCACGAGACGCTGCGCACGAGCTTCCCCAGCCGCGACGGCCAGCCGATTCAGCTGATCGCGCCGCCACGCCCGCTGCCGCTGCCGCTGCTTGATCTGCAATCATTGGCTCTGCGCGAGGCTGTCGCGCTGGAGCTGGCAACGATCGAGGCGCAGCGGCCGTTCGATCTGGCAACCGGCCCGCTGTTGCGCGCGACGCTGCTGCGCCTCGCGGCTGACGAGCACATCGTTCTGCTAACGCTGCACCACATCATCGCCGATGGCTGGTCGATGGCCGTGCTCATTCGCGAGCTGACCGCGCTATATCACGCCGCCACGACCGGCCAGCCGCCCGCGCTGCCGCCGCTGCCGATCCAGTACGCCGACTACGCGCTCTGGCAGCGCCACTGGCTCCACGACGCACCCAGCGCCGAGCAGCCATCGCCGCTCCAGATGTACCTGGATTACTGGCGCAGCCAGCTGGCCGACCTGCCCACGCTCAATCTGCCCACCGACGCGCCACGCCCGGCGATCGCCAGCGTGCGCGGGGCCAGCCAGCAGATCACGCTGCCCCTGGCCACGCGCGCCGCGCTGCTGACGCTCAGTCGCCGCGCCGGCACGACCTTGTTCATGACCGTGCTCGCTGTCTGGCAGGTGCTATTAGCGCGCCACAGCGGCCAAACCGACTTCCCGGTCGGCGCGCCGATCGCTGGCCGCACCCAGCGTGCCACCGAGGACCTGATCGGCTTCTTCGTCAACACGCTCGTGCTGCGCGCCGACCTGGCCGGCAACCCGTCGTTTCAGACGCTGCTCAGTCGGGTGCGCGCGGTCTGCCTGGCCGCCTACGCGCACCAGGAGCTGCCGTTCGAGCAGATCGTCGATGCGCTCGCGCCCGCACGTGATCTCAGCCGCCAGCCGCTGTTCCAGGTACTGTTCGCGCTGCAAAACGCGCCGGTGGAGCGTCTCGCGCTGCCCAGCTTGACTCTGGAGCCGCTTGATACCGTCAGCAGCACAACGAAATTCGATCTCAGCCTGGTGCTCGGCGAGAGCGCGGACGGGCTGAGCGGCACGATCGAGTATTGCACCGACCTGTTCGACGCCACGACGATCACGCGCATGCGGCGACAGTTCCAGACGCTGCTGGCCGGCATCCTGGCCGACCCCGACCAGCCGATCGCCACATTGCCGCTGCTGACCGCGCCCGAGCGCCAGCAAACCATCGTGGAATGGAACACGACGACAACCGCATATCCCAGCGAAACCTGCGTCCACACCCTTTTTGAGGCTCAGGCGTCGCGCAGCCCCGACGCGGTTGCGATCGTCTGCGGAGCGGAGCAGCTCACGTATGGCGAGCTGAACCGGCGCGCGAACCAGCTCATGCGCGAGCTGCGCGGCCTTGGCGTAGGGCCGGATGTGCTGGTCGGGCTGTGCCTGGATCGCTCGCTCGACCTGATCATCGCGCTGCTGGGCGTGCTCAAAGCCGGTGGCGCGTATCTGCCGCTCGACCCGAGCTACCCCGCCGAGCGGCTGGCCTTCATGCTTGAAGATGCGCAGGCGGCGGTGCTGATCACCGACTCAATTTACGATTTACGATTTACGATTGACGATTTGGAAGAAGCTAACACGGCAATCGTAAATCGTAAATCCAAAATCGTAAATCTACAGACCGACTGGCCGCGCATCGCGCAGGAGTACGCTGTGAACCCAGCGCCCGCCGCAATCGTAAATCGTAAATCCAAAATCGTAAATCCAGATAACCTGGCGTATGTGATGTACACCTCGGGCTCGACCGGCAAGCCCAAGGGCGTCAGCATCACGCATCGCAATATCGTTCGGCTGGTCTGCGCCAACAACTACGCGCACTTCGGCACCGATGAGGTCATCCTCCACCTGGCCCCGATCGCCTTCGACGCCGCGACCTTCGAGGTCTGGGGCGCGCTGCTGCACGGCGCACGGCTGGTGATCTTCCCCGATCAGCCGCTCGCACTCGACGATCTCGGGCGGACGCTGCTGCGCACAGGCGTGACCACGCTCTGGCTAACGGCTGGGCTTTTTCAGCAGATCGTCGAACATCAGCTCGACGCGCTGCGGCATGTGCGCCAGCTCCTGGCGGGCGGCGACGTGCTCTCCAGCAGCCACGTGCGCAGGCTGCTTCAGGCGCTGCCGGGCTGCCGCGTGATCAACGGCTACGGGCCGACCGAGAACACGACCTTCACCTGCTGCTACCGCGTGCCCGGCGCGAACGCGGTTGCGCAGCTGCTGCCGATCGGGCGACCGATCAACAATACCCAGGTGTATGTGCTGGACCGCGCGCTACAACCGCTGCCGATCGGCATCCCCGGCGAGCTGTATATCGGCGGCGACGGCCTGGCGCGCAATTATCTCGCCCGCCCCGCGCTGACCGCCGAGCGATTCGTGCCGAACCCTTTTGTCGGGGTGTCAGGTATCGGGTATCAGGTATCGGAGGACAAGACCCCTGACACCCGACACCCGACACCCGACACCCGCGCAGGGATCAGGGATCAGGGGTCAGACCAGACGGCTCCGGCTCCTGATACCCGATACCCGACACCCGATACCCGGCTGTACGCCACCGGCGACGAGGTGCGCTACCGGCCCGACGGCAGCATCGAGTTCCTGGGCCGGCTGGATCAGCAGGTGAAGCTGCGCGGATTCCGGATTGAGCTGGGCGAGATCGAGGCGGCGCTGATTCAACACCCAGCGGTGCGCGAGAGCGTGGTGCTGGCGCGCGAAGATGTCACCGGCCAGCGACGACTGGTGGCGTACGTTGTGCCTGCCGCCACCGACCGTACGGACAGGATATATCCTGTCCCTACCACCGATGACCTGGCCCTTAGTCCATCGTCCATCGTCCATCGTCCATCGTCCATCGTCCAGAAGTTGCGCGCGTTCCTCCACGATCGCCTGCCCGACTATATGATCCCGGCGGCGTTCGTGCTGCTCGACGAGCTGCCGCTGACGCCGAATGGCAAGCTCGACCGCAAGGCGCTGCCCGCGCCAGACGCGATTCGGCCAGAGCCGACCGATGGCTTCATCGCGCCACGGACCCCGGCGGAGGAGACGCTGGCGCGCATCTGGGCCGCAGTGCTGCGCATCGATCGCGTTGGCATTCACGATAACTTCTTCGCGCTCGGCGGCGACTCGATCCTCAGCATCCAGATCATCGCCAAAGCGCAGCAGGCCGGGTTGCGCCTCACGCCGCGCCAGGTGTTCCAGCATCAGACGATCGCCGAGCTGGCTGCGGTGATCAGCAGCGCCCCGCTTGATGCGACTGAGCAAGGGCCGGTCACCGGCGCGGTGCCGCTGACGCCGATTCAGCACTGGTTTTTTGCGCAGCAGCACCCGCATCCAGAGCATTTCAACCAGGCGCTGCTGCTGACGGTGCGCCGCCCGCTCAGCGCCACGCTGCTTGAGCAGGCGGTTCAGCAGCTGCTGCGGCATCACGATGCGCTGCGCATGCGCTTCCACCTGCGCGCCGACGGCTGGCAGCAGAGCAACGCTGATCTGGACCAGCGGCCAATCGTCGCGCGGATCGATCTCGCGGCACTGCCGGCGCACGCGCAGACGCAGGCGATCAGCGCTGCGGCTGACGAGCTACAGGCGAGCTTCGACCTGGCCGCCGGCCCGCTCATGCGCGTCGCAATTTTCACGCTGGGCGCGGACCAACCGGCGCGGCTGCTGCTTGCGGTTCACCACCTGGTCGTCGATGGCGTCTCGTGGCGGATCGTGCTGGAGGATCTTCAGGCCGCCTACGACCAGCTCCAGAACGGCGCGGCGATCAGCCTGCCGCCGAAGACGACATCATTTCAGCGCTGGGCCGAGCGGCTGGCCGACCACGCACAGAGCGATGCGTTGCAGCAGGAGCTGGCCTATTGGCTGGCCCCGGCGCGTCGGCGCATCGGTCGCCTGCCGATCAGCGATCCAGGCGGCGCGAACACCGTCGCCGATACTGCGGCGGTGACGGTTGCGCTCGACAGCCAGGAAACGCGCGCGCTGCTTCAGGCGGTGCCGCAAGCCTACCGCACGCAGATCAACGATGTGCTGCTGACGGCGCTGGCTCAGGTCTGTGCCGCCTGGACCGATGCGCCGGCGCTGCTGCTGGACCTGGAAGGCCACGGGCGTGAGGATTTGTTCGCCGACGTGGACCTGACGCGGACGGTCGGCTGGTTTACGACGATCTACCCGGTGCTGCTGGAGCTGCCGGCGGACGGCGACCCCGGCGCGGCGCTGAAGGCAGTCAAGGAGCAGCTGCGCGCGGTGCCGCAGCGTGGCATCGCCTACGGCATGCTGCGCTATCTGAACCACGACGCCGCGCAGGTGGCACAGCTGGCGGCGCTGCCACAGGCCGAGATCAGTTTCAACTACCTCGGCCAGATCGATCAGGTGCTGCCGACGGATGGCCTATTCGGGGCGGCCCCCGAGCCAAGCGGGCAGCCGCAGAGCCCGCAGGCACGCCGCAGCTACGAGCTTGAGGTCATCGCGATCAGCGTGGGTGGCCAATTGCAGGTGAGCTGGACCTACAGCACGCAACGCCATGACGCCGCGACGATCACGCGGCTGGCCGATGGCTACCTGGCGGCGTTGCGCACGCTGATCGCGCACTGCCTCGCGCCCGACGCTGGCGGCTACACGCCCTCGGATTTCCCGCTCGCGCAGCTCGACCAGGCCACGCTCGACCAGCTGTGCGGCAATGATCGCGGCATCGAGGCGATCTACCCGCTCGCGCCGCTGCAACAGGGCATCCTCTTCCACACGCTCTACGAGCAGCGATCGGGCATCTATTTCGAGCAGATGACTGGTCAGCTCGCGGGCCGGCTCGACATCGCGGCATTCCAGCGCGCATGGCAGCAGGTCGCTGATCGGCACGCGATCTTCCGCACTGCCTTCGCTTGGTCCGGGCTGAACGAACCATTGCAGATCGTGCGCGAGCGCGTCGGCGTGCCGTGGCTAGTCGAGGATTGGCGTAGCGCCGAGCCAGCCGCGCAGGCGGCGCAGCTTGCGGCGTTCCTGCGCACCGACGCCGAGCGCGGGGTCGATCTCGGCCAGGCACCGCTCATGCGGCTGGCGCTGTTCCAGATCGCGGCTGCTAACTATTACTTCGTCTGGAGCCATCATCACCTGCTGCTCGACGGCTGGTCCATGCCGATCGTGCTGAACGAGGTTCTGGCGCACTACAGCGCGTTCGCGCACGGCCAGACCATTCAGCTGCCACAGCCACGGCCCTATCGCGACTACATCGCCTGGCTGCAACACCAGGACCCTGCGCAGGCGGCGGCCTTCTGGCGACACATGATGCAGGATGTCAGCGCGCCGACGCTGCTGGGGATCGATCGTCCGCCGACCTCCGAAGCCAGCCAGACGCGCTACAGCGAGCAGCAGCTCCAGATCAGCGCAGACACAACCGCCGCGCTTCAGTCGCTGGTGCGCGGGCACAGCCTGACGCTCAACACGCTGGTGCAGGGCGCGTGGGCGCTGCTGTTGAGCCGCTACAGCGACCGCGACGATGTGCTGTTCGGCGCGACAGTCGCCGGGCGACCGCCCGAGCTGCCCGGCGTCGAAACAATGGTCGGGCTGTTCATCAACACCGTGCCGGTGCGCGTGCGAGTGCCGCCCGCGACGCGCCTGCTTGACTGGCTGACGCAGCTCCAGGAGCAGCAGGCGGAAGTACGGCAATATGAGTACACGCCGCTGGTGCAAATCCAGGGCTGGAGTGCGGTACCGCGCGGCGTGCCGCTGTTCGAAAGCATCGTCGTCTTTGAAAATTACCCGGTTGCGTCTGCGATCGAGGAGCAGCAGGGCGACCTCGATCTGGCGATCCACGGCGTTCAGGGCCAGGGGATGACCAACTATCCGCTCGCAGTCGTGGCCGCGCCGGACGTGGCGCTCGCCGTGCGGCTGGCCTACGACAGCGGGCGCTTCGACAGCGCAGCGATCACGCGCATGCTTGGGCATTTGCAGACGCTGATCATGGGCATGGCCAGCGATCCGGCGCGGCGGCTGATCGAGCTACCGATGCTCACCGCCGCCGAGCAGCATCAGCTGCTGGTCGCGTGGAACGGCGCGCAGGCCGATTACCCGCAGGATCGTTGCATCCACGACCTGTTCGCCGCGCAGGCCGCGCGCACGCCCGACACGATCGCGCTGGTGTATGCGACGAACGACGAACCGATCAGGGTTCAGGGTTCAGGGTTCAGGGTTCAGGAGGGTGCGGTGCCAACTCCTGATCCCCGACCCCTGAACCCTGAACCCTCGTATCTGACCTATCGCGAGCTGGACGAACGGGCAAACCAGCTCGCGCATCACCTCCGCGAACGTGGCGTCGGGCCGGATGTCCTGGTCGGCCTGTGCATGGAACGCTCGCCCGAACTTCTGATCGGGGTATTCGGCATTCTCAAAGCCGGCGGTGCCTATGTTCCGCTCGACCCGCACTACCCGCAGGAGCGCCTGGCGTTTATGCTCGACGACGCGCAGGTAGCGGTATTGATCACCGACTCAATTGACGATTTACGATTTACGATTGACGATCTGGAGACATCCCAGACCCCAATCGTAAATCGTAAATCCAAAATCGTAAATCTACAGACCGACTGGCCCGCAATCGCTAGGACGAGCACGCAGCCGCCCGCCGCAATCGTAAATCGTCAATCCAAAATCGTAAATGCGCACAACCTGGTCTACGTGATCTACACATCGGGCTCGACCGGCATGCCAAAAGGGACGCTGATCCAGCACCAGGGGCTGGTCAACTTCGCGCTGGCGCTGGCCGAACGGATCAGATTGCGGCACGGCCAGCGCATGCTGCAATTCGCGTCGTTCAGCTTCGACGCCTCGGCGCTCCAGGTCTTCCCCACGCTGATCAGCGGTGCCACGCTTGTCCTGCACCGCGACCCGGCGCGCCTCGCGAATCACGAGCTGTTGGCGCTGTGCGAGCAGCAGCGCATCACGATTCTAGATATTCCCGCCGCGTTCTGGCAACAGTGGATCGATGATCTGGCCGCGCGCCAGATCGCGCTGCCAGCTTCAGTCCAGGTCTACATGACCGGCGGCGAGAGCATCGCGCGCGAGCGACTGAGCGCATGGGCCGGGATGGCCGGGCAGCGCCTTCAGTTCTTCAGCTCGTATGGGCCAACCGAGGCCACGATCACCACGACGCTGTTTGGCATCGCCAGCGACCAGGTCGCGAGCCTGACAGCACCGCAGATTCCGCTCGGCCAGCTTTTCCCGAATACCCAGCTCTACCTGCTCGACCAGCAGCTCCAGCCAGTGCCGATCCAGGTCACCGGCGAAGTCTACATCGGCGGCGCGGGCCTGGCGCGCGGCTACCTCAACCGCCCCGACCTGACCGCCGAGCGGTTCGTGCCCAACCCGTTCACGCAGGTGTCAGGTATCGGGTATTGGGTATTGGGGTCCGAGCCCTCCGATACCCGATACCCGAGACCCGATACCCGGCTGTACAAGACCGGCGATCTCGCGCGCTATCGGCCCGACGGCAGCATCGAGTTCCTGGGTCGCCGCGATGAGCAGGTGAAGATTCGTGGCTTTCGCGTCGAGCTAAGCGAGATCGAAGCGCTCCTGGCCCAGCATCCAGCCGTGCGCGAGGCGGTCGTGCTGCTGCGCGCGACCGGGTCGGGCGACCCACGCCTCGTCGCGTATGTTGTGCCGGTTCAGAGATCTGGGATCTGGGATCAGGGATCAGAGGTAGAGACGGCTCGCCGAGTCGTCTCTACCCCCGAAACCCGACCCCTGATCCCTGACCTGCGCGACCACCTCGCGGATCGGCTGCCCGACTACATGATCCCCGCGGCGTTCGTGCTGCTCGACGCGCTGCCACGCACGCCCAACGGCAAGCTCGACCGCCGCGCGCTGCCCGCGCCAGATCGCGACAGAGATCAGGCGAGAGAGTCTTATGTCAAACCACGCGATGCGCTCGAACTACAACTCGCGCAAATCTGGGAGGCCATCCTGGACGTGCGGCCGATCGGCGCGACCGACAATTTCTTCGAGCTGGGCGGTCACTCGCTGCTGGCGGTGCGGCTGATCGCGCAGATTCAGCAGCAGTTCGCGCAAAATCTGCTGCTATCCACGCTCTTCGAAGGGCCAACGATCGAGCATCTGGCCACATTGCTGCGCCTGCACGCCGATGCCTCGGCGGCTACGCTGGTGAAGATCAAGTCCAGCGGCACAAAACGACCGCTCTTTTGTATCCACCCGATCGGCGGCGGTGTGTTATGTTATGTCGAGCTTGCGCGCCACCTCGATCCAGACCAGCCACTCTATGGTCTGCAAGCGCGCGGGCTTGAGAGCGACGAGGAGCCCTTCGACCGCATTGAGGACATGGCCGCGCACTACATCGACGCGCTGCGCGCCATCCAGCCCGACGGCCCGTATGCTCTGGGCGGCTGGTCTTCAGGCGGCGTGGTCGCCTTCGAGATGGCCCAGCAGCTGCGCCGGCAAGGCCAGGCGGTAGACCTGATCGCCTTACTCGATACAGCGCCGCCCGGCAGCGACGACGCGGGCGCGCAGCCGATCGATGACGCCGAAATAATCGCGGATCTGATCGGCGCACAGAACCTGCCGCTGCCCTACGAGGCGTTTCGCGAACTCGACCTCGACACGCAGCTTCGCGCGGTGCTGGCGGCGGCGCAAAAGACCAACATCCTGCCACCCGACGCTGGCATCGTTCAGATCCGCCGCTTTCTGCGCGTTCTGAAGGCGAACATCAGGGCGCTCGCGCACTACGCGCCGCAGCCGTACCCCGACTGCATCGCGCTTTTCAAAAGCAGCGCGCCGACCGACGGCCCAGATGCGCCCGCGCCAACAGCAGCGGCTCAAGCCGCCGATCCGATGATCGGCTGGCAGGCGCTTTCCGTCGAACCAATCGCGATCTATGCTGTGCCAGGCACTCACGAGACGATGATCGCAGAACCGCATGTTCGGGTTCTGGCCGAGCAATTGCAGCGCTGCCTCGACGTGTCGCAGGTGGCGTTCTCAACTTGATTGACAGCACCTGACCCGCGTGCTATACTCCTGCGCGATGCTAGACCGCCGACTCGGTCGGTGCTCTCGCTCATAGCACTGTGATGAAGCCTCTTATCTGCACCGAGATAAGAGGTTTTTCTATATACGGCAGCGTCGGAAATAATGAACAAGGTATGCGCATATGTACAGCACTTTTCAGCGCCGGCTAGCGGCTGGTCAAATCGTCGTCACCGGCGAGATCGCGCCGCCCAAAGGCGCCGCGCGTGGCGCGTTGGAGCAGCTGGCGTCTGGGCTGCGCGACGTTGTAGACGCCGTCAATCTGACCGACAACCAGCGCGGCATTGGCCGAATGTCGGCGCTTGGTGCGGGCGTGATCTTGCAGCAGCTCGGCATGGAGCCGATCGTGCAGATGACCTGCCAGCATCGCAACCGCATCGCCCTTCAGTCCGACGTGCTCAGCGGAGCGGCATGCGGCATCACCAATTTCTTGTGCATGACCGGCGATCACCCGCGCATCGGCGACCATCCTGAAGCGAAAAATGTGCTGGACCTCAACTCGTTTCAGCTGATCAAAATGCTGCGGAAAATGCGCGACGAGGGGCGCTTTCAGTCGAACGTGCCGCTCTCCGAAGCGCCGAAATTCTTTCTCGGCGGCGTGGCAAATCCGAACATCGAGCGGATCGCCCGGCTTGAGAAGAAGCTCCAATCGGGCGCTGAATTCATCCAGACGCAGCTGATCTTCGATTGCGAGCGCTTCAGCCAATGGATGGCCGACGCGCGCGCAGCCGGGCTGCATCAGCAAGCCTATATCATCGCCGGCGTCATGATCATCCGCTCGGCCCACTCGGCGCGCTTTCTCCGCGATCACCTGCCCGGCTCGCGCATCCCCGACTGGGTCGTCACGCGCATGGAGCACGCCGAAGATGCCGAGCGCGAGGGCATCCAGATCGCCGCCGAGCTGACGCAATCGCTGCTGAGCGTCGAGGGGGTGCGCGGCGTCCATATTATGTCGGTGGGCTGGACCAAGGCGATTCCCGCAGTGGTGAAGCTGGCCGGGCTGCTGCCACGACCGCCGCTGCCCGCTCCGTTCGGGCAATCCTGATCGGACGAAAGACGAAAGACGGAAGACGAAGGTCGGCCATTCCGGCATTCGCCCATCATCCTTCGTCCTTCGTCCTTCGTCTGCGCTATCGAAAGGTGTGAAGATGGACCTGGGACTGCAAGGCAAGGTCGCGGCCATCGCTGCCGCGAGCAAGGGGCTGGGCAAGGCATGCGCGCTGGAGCTGGCGCGCGAGGGCTGCGCTATCGCGATCTGTGCGCGGGATGCATCGGCGCTGCAAACGACGGCGCGCGAGATCGCCGACGCGACGGGCGCGCGGGTCGTGCCGGTGGTCGCGGATATGACGCAGGCGGCGGATATCACGCGCTTCATCGACACAGCGCGCGCCGAGCTGGGCGACCCGCTGATTCTGGTGAACAACGCCGGCGGGCCACCAGCCGGCTACTTCGACCAATTCGACGACGCAGCCTGGGAGCGTGCGTTCAACCTCACACTCCTCAGCACGGTTCGGATCATTCGCGCCGCGCTGCCGGGAATGCGCCGCGCCGGCTGGGGCCGGATCGTCAACATCACATCGGTCTCGGTCAAGCAGCCGATCGGCGACCTGCTGCTCTCCAACGCGATCCGGCCTGGCGTGATCGGCCTGGCGAAAACGCTGGCGAACGACTACGCACGCGAGGGCATCACGGTGAACAACGTCGCGCCGGGCTTCACGCTGACGGATCGGCAGCGCGATCTCGGGCAGGCGCGCGCCGATCGCGAGGGCAGCAGCTTAGAGGAAGTGGTCGCTTCATTGGGCACGCAGGTGCCGATGGGCCGCGTCGGTCAGCCCGAGGAGCTGGCTGCGGTGGTCGCATTCCTCGCCTCCGCCCGCGCCTCGTACGTCACCGGCACAACGATCGCGGTCGATGGCGGCTCGGCGCGCGGGCTGCTGTAGTATAGCTTGCCCCACATACCATCAGGGTTTTAACCACCAAGACACCAAGGCTTGGTGTCTTGGTGTCTTGGTGTCTTGGTGGTTAAACGATCAGCATTTTTCAGCTGATCTTTGTGCCTTTGTGGTGAGAGAGCACGGGGCAACTCACGTTGTAGTGCTAGCTGATCGGTCGCAGGATGACGATCGGAATCTCGCGCGTGGTTTTCTTCTGGTAGTCGTCATAAGCCGGGTACATCTTGGCGAGGATCGGCCACAGCCGCTGCTTGTCGGTTGGATTAGCCTGCTCGGCCTTGAAACGCCTGACCGTGCGCCCGATCTGCACCTGCGCTTCAGGATTGCCCTTCAGATTCAGCCACCAGGTCGGCGGACGATCCGCGCCGCCGTTCGACGCGACGATCGCCAGGTTGTCGCCGTCTTTGATATACAGCAAGGGTGCCGTGCGCTGTTTGCCGCTTTTGCGACCAGTCGTTGTCAGCAGCAACACCGGGCTGTTGAACGTAGTTCCGCCGATCGCGCCGCCGCTCAGACGATATAAAAAGGTGTGAGTGCCAGTGAAAAGACGCTGGACGGTTCGCGCGAACGGCGATGCGACGCTGCGCGTGGTCGTGTTAGGGTCGCCGGATGCCATAGAGACCTCCTGATAAGCTGCGCGTGATCGCAGCAGAACTACAGAATCACCGAATACGCCTGATCAATATCCGGCTCGGCGCGAATCTGCGCGAGAATCGCCGGCGACACCGGGTCGTCGAGCATGAGCACCATCATCGCACGATCACGCGGTGCCATGCGACCGACGTGCATGCCCGAGATGTTGACATCGCCACTGCCGAGCAGCGAGCCGACGCGACCAATGATGCCTGGCCGGTCGCGATGATAGGTGAACAGCAACGGGCCGAGCGGCACAAAATCGACCCAGTAGCCATCGGCCTGGACGATGTGAGTCTCGTTGCGCAGCACCGTGCCGGCGAAGACGTGCGGCCCATCCGCTGTCTCGGCGCGCAGCAGCAGCAAGCCGGCGTAGCTCTCGGCCTCCGGCGAGGTGCGCTCGCGATATTTGAGGCCGCGCTCACGCGCCAGCAATGGCGCGTTGACCGGCGTAACGCGCTCCTCGCAGACACCGGCGAGCAAGCCCTGGAGTACCGACAGACGGACGGGTGCAGTCTCGATCTCGGCCAGCTCGCCGCAATACTCCAGCTCATAGCCGCGCACTGGCTCCTGGACGAGCTGCGTACAAAGCGCGCCGAGCTGGCGACCAAGCCGGATATACGGCTCCAGCACACCCCATGCCTCGGGTGGCACGAACGGCGCGTTAACGGCGTAGCGCGGCGTGCTGCCCTCCAGCGCCGCGAGCACTCCTTCGGCCACATCCAATCCAGTGAGCTCCTGCGCCTCCAGGGTCGAGGCCCCCAGATGCGGCGTTACGATCACATGCGGGTTGCCGATCAGCGGGCTGCCGGTTGGCGGCTCGCGCTCGAACACATCCAGCGCCGCGCCTGCGAGCTGGCGCGCATCCAGCGCCTGCGCCAGCGCCGCCTCGTCCACGATCCCGCCGCGCGCCGCGTTGAGCAGGTAGGCGGTTGGCTTCATCTGGGCCAGGCGCGTGGCGTCGAGCAAGTTGCGCGTCGTCTCGATCAGCGGGACATGCAGCGACACGAAATCGCTCTGCGCAAGCACCTCGTCGAGCGTCGCAAGTGTGACGCCGATCTGTGCGGCGCGGTCGGACGAGACGACCGGATCATAGGCCAGGATCGTCATCTCAAGGCCGCGCGCACGCCGTGCAACTTCGGCACCGATCCGCCCGAGCCCAACCAGCCCGAGCGTCTTGCCGCGCACCTCAAGGCCCATGAACCGACCGCGCTCCCATTTGCCGCTCACCAGCGACCCGTGCGCCTGCGGCAGCTGCCGAGCGAGCGCGAGGATCAGCCCGATCGTCAGCTCTGCGACGGCGACACTGTTCGATGCCGGCGCGTTGACCACCATAATGCCGCAGCGGGTGGCCGCGTCCACATCGATATTATCGACGCCGGTGCCGGCGCGCCCGACGACCCGCAGCTGCTCACCGGCAGCCAGCAGCTCGGCAGTGACTTTCGTGCCGCTGCGCACCACCAGTGCGTCATAGTTCGCGACGATCTTCAGGAGCGCGGCCTGCTCCAGGTTGGTCTTGAGATCAACCTCGGCCACCGCGCGCAACGCCGCAAGGCCCGCCTCGGCGATCGGCTCCGTGACGAGAATACGATGTGTCATCTATTCCTCGCGTCGCAGGCTCTGAAGCGCGCTGCCGAGCTGTTCCAGGGTGCTCGTCAAATCCTCTTCGGTAAAAAAGCCGAGGTGGCCAATCCGCAGAACGCTATCCTTCAGCTTGCCCTGGCCACCGGCGATGATCGTATTGTAGTTGCTGCGCAGCGCGTCGCGAACGTCTTTCGATGTCAGGCCGGCGGGCACCTTGATCGCAGTTACAATATTGGAGACATACGCCGGGTCGGCGAACAGCTCCAGCCCCAGCTCGCGCACGCCCGCGCGCACCAGCTCGCCAGCGCGCCGGTGCCGCTCGACGCGAGCATCATAGCCCTCCTGCTCCATCAGATCCAGCGCGGCGTCGAGCGCGTAGAACAGCGAGACCGCCGGCGTAAAAGGCGTGCTGCCTTCGTTATGCGCATCGCGCATCTTTTGAAAATCCCAGTAGAAGCGCGGCATCGTCGAGCGGCTGATCGCCGTCCATGCCTTGGGGCTGACGCTGATCATCGCTAGGCCAGGCGGGCAGCCGAACGCCTTCTGCGAGCCGGTCACCACCACATCGACGCCCCACGCATCGGTTTCAAACGGCAGCGCCCCCATACCGCTGATCGAGTCAACCCAGATCAACGCCTCGCTCTCCTCGTGGATAGCTGTAGTCAGCTCGGCCAGCGGGTTGGTGATGCCGGTGGAGGTTTCGTTATGCGTGAGGTAGACCACCTTGACATCGGGGTTGGCGCGCAACGCCTCGCGCAGCGCCTGCGGATTCGCGGCGGTGCCCCACTCGTGCTCAAGCAGCACGGCCTCGACGCCAAAGGTCTTGGCGATCGTGACGGCGCGCTGGCCAAAGGCACCACCAACGACCATGAGCGCGCGATCGCCCGGCGAGAACAGGTTCACAGCCGCCGCCTCAAGGCCGCCCGTGCCCGAGCAGGTAAAGCACAGAATCTCGTTCTGGGTCAAGAAGACCTGGCCGAGCCGGGTGCGCACCTGGCTGAGCAGCGCCTTGAACTCGGCACCGCGATGATTGATCATCTGGTTGGCGAGCGCCGCGCGCACGGCGTCGGGCATGGGCACCGGCCCAGGAATGCGTAGGTTCTGTATCGACATGCTACCTCCAGGTTATTGGAAGCTGCGAACGACCAGCCATGATGTACAGGCATCTTTTGGCGTGGGTACGCAAGCCTCGGTGTCACACAAGGCCCCAACGGAGGGGAAATCTGCGGCAATGCAGCGGCTATCCATTATAGCGGGTTTGGATAGTGCGTCAAGACGAGCGCTACGCGTTTACGCGGCTGTTCGGATTTGGCAAGCATGCGCAGCCCTGGTATAATAGCGGCAGCGCTAGCCCCCATCGTCTAGCGGCCCAGGACAACACCCTTTCAAGGTGTAGATCGCGGGTTCGAATCCCGCTGGGGGTACCACAACCAAATCTGGGTGTTCAGAAATCGTGCAGTGAAAAGGCTCAGGGACGTAATAAAACGTCCCTGGGCCTTTCGCTTTTAGCGCCTTGAGCTGGGTCTGGCACATTCGAGCGCATTCGTCATGTCCAACCTGCAATGTTGGAAGTGGTCGCGCTGCCGCTATAGCCTGCTACCGGGTAGCGCCCAAACGACAAAACCGCGCGCCAGGCAGATCATCGCACTGGCCATATGGAGAGGGCGAGCTAATGCTCTGCCATCAGTTGCGCCAGCCAGAGGGATCAGGAACGCAGGCGAGCTGATTCCAGTCGTCAAAGTATTGTAAGCGCACGCGCTCGTAATGCTTGGGCCAACCGCTCATATCCATGCTCTTCAAAAAGATTGACCCATTGCCAGCGCGTCAGACGGTCGGGGACTGTACACTCTTCTAGCTTGACAGGAATAACGAAGACGGTACTTTCCGGCTGTCTATCTGCCACATCCAAAGCAATCCTGATTTCTTTCTGAACATATCCAGCCTTTGTAAGAGCAGTTCGCGAGAGACAGACAAGTACTATATCTGATGCCCAAACAGCTCTTGTAATCGCTTCATCCCAATCTTGACCAGGCAAAATATCTTTCTCGTCAAGCCAAGGTTGGAATCCATCAGCCCATAGTTGGTTGCATAAATTGCGGACAGTAAGCTTGTCTTTTGAGGAATGGCAGAGAAAAACACGTAATGGACGCTGAGGACTCAATGCTATCGATCCTGATAATGACAATATCGCAGCCGCTGAAGGAATCCAAATAAGTTCGATAGGGGTAGAATGATAATCATCATCGAATTGATCATAAATCTCAATACCGCTTTTACGTAATCTGGTTTTTATATATCTAATCTCTTTACGTGCGATATTTATATCTTTGATGATGTCGAATGGCACAAATGCATGACCATAAATCGCTTCTTCTTGTAAATTATCAGCTAGTGATCGATAATAGGCAGCTAATAACTTTTGTTGTTGCTCAACATCATGCGCATCCACTAAATCATATTCGTGAAGCTGATCCTCAATAATAATACCCCAGTCTCGGAGTGTCATTTTAAGACGCCATATCTCCAAACGAAGATTGTAAATTTCAATTGAAGCAGAATCAGGCTCTTTCGCTGAGTTATTAAACAAGAATTTAAATTGAGCACGTTTGGTTTTCAACCAGCGTAGATGTCGATTGATGTCTGCTTGAGATGGTTGTATCTGGCGCTCAGGAAGATCTTCGATAACGAAATCCCAGCTTCGCAGTATAGACTTGATACGTTCAATTTCCTTCTGGATGAGCTGCCTTTTATTGATAATGTAGATTGGAACGTAAGCTTGCCCATGCATTGCTTCCTGGTAGAGATAAAGGGCAAGTGTCTGCCTATCACTATACAGCTGCTCTTCCAATCGATCTACTTCATCGAAACTTGGCATGATTTTACGTCACCTTCGTATAGGTCAGTCATCGAGGGACCAACGGCAGGGCTACGGAATCAGCCGCTTCACGACGCCGCTGATCCAGCCCAGCACGCCCCATTTCACGAGCCGCCTCACCCAGCTATACACAACTGGATAGAACGACAGCGCGACCTCGGCATAGTACCAGAACGCCGCTTTGCGCTTGCCAAACTTCGCGTAGACCGCATAGTACTCCTCTTCCAGGTCGCCCAGCAGCGGTTCGCGCAGGTTCTTTGGGAGGAAATAGAGTAGATATTCGGCGAACTGGGGCGGGCGGGGATGGCTCTGCGATTCGATGGCTTTGATAGGGCGTGTTCGCAAAGTCTGCACGTCATTGACAAGGGATATTAGCGCTACTTCTGATGCCGCGATCATCATGACACCGAATATGACAAATAATGTCACTCCTAGCCCTATCCCCACTGCCATGCCCATTTCCTTACCCGGCGTAGCGCTCACCCCCACCCCAATTCCTGTAATCACTCCTACGGCTGTCGATGCACCCACTACCCCAATCACCACCTTCGCTCTAGATACCCACCGCCTTCTCCCTGAAGTCGCGGACCGTCTTGAATCATAGCCAACAAGAAGTCCCATGGCTGTAGTGATAGCGATCATAGCGAGATTAAGAGTGTCAGTCATAGCCCGCCCCCTTCCGGTTGCAGGCTCGGTCGCCCCTGGAGCCGACGGCGCGCTTGCTCAACCGCGTCGAGCGCCTGCTCGCCCAGTCCCTCCAGCCGGTAGTAGCGCTTGGCTCGCCCGCCGCGCTGTGGCGTCGCCTCGCCCAGCGCCGAGCTGACCATGCCCTTCTGCTCCAGGCGCTCCAGCGTGGTGTAGATCGCGCCGATCGCGATCTTGCGTTCGCGTGCATCCTCGACCGCCTGCCGGATAGGAATGCCGTAGGCGTTGCTGCCAAGGCGACGCACCGCCAGCAGCACGATCTCCTCGAACTCGCCCAGCGAGAATATTTTGTCGTCCATATCTACCTCGTCTCTAGTGCTATGATTTCTTACCTAATTGTAGTAGAAATCAAGAGCGCCGTCAAGCAGGAGTTGCGGTGACAAGGTCTAGCAATTGTTGTAATCGGCACAGGATAATATCTGCAGCTGAACAAATCCCCGCGCGATCGACTCTCATATTATAGCCACCCTTGAGCGGGTATGCTATATTCATTCGGTCACCAACATGCGTATCTGTATCCAGTCGGCGCGCGTTCATATCACCCCGATCAGTTGGCCGCGCTCCAGCGCACCACCTTGCTGCCATTCAAGGCTGGCATGCACAAGCAGTGCGCCGTCAAGGTGATCGACCATCGCGGGAACAGCTTAGGACAGTGCTAAGGTTGTAGTGAAGGAGCCAGTATGAAGCCGATCCTACTAGGCACAGTCGTGCTCCTGTGGAGTCTGTTGCTGATGCGTGCAATAGGTGTGTCCGCACAGGCTGCTACCGCCACGCCAGTTCCAACAGCACAAGCTCTGAGTACTATTTCACCGTTGGGATCCACACCGCAAACAACAGGAGAGACAAACACTCCAATTACGCAGACACCAGTTAGTCCAACTTCGTCAGCTACAACGCTCCCTTCCACAACACCTACTGCAATTACGCAGACACCAGTTAGTCCAACTCCGTCAGCTACAACGCTCCCTTCCGCAACAGCTACCCGTATTGTGACCAGTACGGTTGTTGAGCTAGCACCACTCTTAGCTACGCTTCAGGCAGTGCAAACACTTCAGGCAATGTCTCCGACACGTGTATCAAGTCTGGGTGCCCCGCTAGTGATTAGCCCGGATACACTGACCATTGATATTACGGGCGGCATCACTGAAACTCGGCTACTTTTACTGCGTGCGACTACCGTAATAACTGATCTCCAGGCAATTGTGCTAGACCTAGGACGCCCCGACAACCGCAGTGTGATAAGTCACTCAAAAGTACAGGTGCTAAAGACGTTCCCTATATCTCTTAACAGCACGAGTATCGTTACTATGCCCATAACACTCGATCTCCGAGGGCTGGACAGTGGTGTATATATTGGGCAGATTCGGTTCATCCATAATGGTGGAGAAGTAAATTTGCCTATTACTGTTCATGTTAAGGATGAGCACGGGTTGCCCCTTGTAGTCTTATTCGCGGCAGTTACCCTCGGTGTCTTCATCACTCAGTATCGTCGTAATGGGTTTCTGCTTGATGAGGTTCGCGCACGTTTCGACCGGCTACACCGAGATATAGATGAGCTGAGTGCGAGCTACAGTATTGACCTACTCAGAGAGATTCGGAGTCTTCGTGAGGCGGTGGACAAGGCAAGACAAGCCCTAGATGATTTGCATCCAGAAGATGCAGAGACAGCGATCAATGACGCACGGGCTATTGTGAGGACATGGCAAAATCAGGGTGGATTGACTCAATTCTTACGTCTACAGCAGCTATTTAATTTTGTTGTTAGTAAGTTTAACGAGGGTCGGCTTTAACATAATGTAACGACTTGACAAATCACAGGCTCCCCAGCAGAGTCGGGATACCACTCACCTACTCTGAACGAGGAGCCGAACTGATGATACCCGCATCCGCTAGGTTTGACCAGTGTGGGCTGGCGACTGAGCTTGAAAGCGATCCGATTGTGCAGCGCTATCGCTCGTTCTTCGCGTTGTTGGATTGGACCCAGGTAGCCGAGCGGACCACGGCACGGCCTTGGCCCGGCGAGATGCCGCATCCCGAAGCGGCCTATCTCAAAGCGCTGCTGGTCAAGCTGTGTGAACACAAAGCCTACGTGACCGATCTGCGACGGTTTTTGGTCGAGCATCCGTTGTTGGTTGTGGAACTGGGCTTTCATCCTGTGCCTGATCCGAGCCAGCGCTATGGATTTGATGTAGAGACGACGCTGCCCGGCGACCGCTGGCTGCGCCACAAGCAACAGATGCTGGACAACACACTGCTGGCTGCGCTCCTGCGCGCCACTGTTCAGGCCCTGCAACAGGAAATTCCCGGGTTGGGCCAGACCATTGCTGTCGATGTCAAGCACATCTATGCCTGGGTGCAAGAAAACAACCCGAAAGCGTATGTCACGAACCGCTACGACCCCGACTCTCAGCCGCATGGCGACCCGGATTGTCGGCTGGGAGTCAAGCGCAGCACCAACCAAGAGCGGCCCGATGGCACGATCAAGGCGCGCAAGGAGTATGTCTGGGGCTCTGGCACTGGGGTAGTCGCCGCGACCGATCCGCGCTACGGTGATGTCGTGCTGGCTGAGTACACCCAGCCATTCAATCAGACCGATCCGACCTACTATCGCCCACTGTATCAGCGGACGGTCGAGACGCTGGGGTTTCGGCCTAAGAACATCACCGCCGATGCAGCCTTTGATGCCTGGTATGTGTACCAGGATGCGGCTGAGATGGGTGGGATTGCGGCAGTGCCGCTCAACACGCGCGGGCATGGCGAGCCGCAGGTAGGGCCAAGTGGCCTGCACCTGTGTCCCAAAGGGCTGGAAATGGTACCGATGTATGAGTTCGATCATGGCGACGGCTATCGGGCACAAGAAATGCGCTGTCCGTTACTGCGGCCGCGCGCGACTGGGCAAACCTGCGACCACGAACAATTTGCCAAAGGAGTGGGCTGTGTCAAATACATCACTATCACTGTCGGCGGCAAGCAGCGCATCCGGCTGGATCGGCAGGCTGAGCCATAGAAGGGTCTGTATCGGCAGCGGACCGCGGCCGAACGGATCAACAGTCAGGCCAAAGCGCTAGGCATTGAGCGGCCGCAGGTGCGTAACAGCGCTTCGGTGCAGAATCTCAACACGCTGACCTACGTGGTAATCAATGCCCGTGCACTGCAACGAGTACGCGCCGTCAATGCACAAGCGGGCAGCGCATCTCCATCGTTATGTTAAAGCCGACCCTCTTTAACAAGAGCCAAACAACTTTTGTAACGGCAATCGAACAGAAAAAGATCACTCCCCAATCTAGCACAATAGAGGTTATGCAGATGAGTCAGATGATGGAAGCTTACATTGATGTACAGAATTCCGTAGAGGAGGCCGAGAAAGTCAAGCAGAACTTCATGGCAATGTATCCTTCGGCATCTGCAACAGCCATTACCAATACTCAGCCGAAAGTAGATACGATAGTAGCTGCTATGCAGGCGGCTAGGGACAATCTCGCCAGTGTAGATCCCATTACCAATAAGCTGAATGCCGACTCCAATGTACAGGCGGTGAAAGACCGTAAAAAAGAGTTGGATAAGCTATTGGCTCCGCTAGGTAGACCAGCTCCATTGCCGGCATCCCCACCTAGTAGAAGTGCCGCGTCATCGCCGCCTTTATCTGCATCACTGCCACAAAGCAAACCACCGAAATGGTGGGATCCCAGAGGGCGGGATATCCTATCATTTATGCCTGATCCGCGCACCCGGTTAATGATCTTTCGCATTATTGTTACTGCTGCTGTGTTAGCGTTGCTCAGCCTGACCGGATTTGTGCAACTCTACGTCAATAACTCAACTTTCGGCACCAATCGTGTTGTCGACTATCTTACGCTCGTGGTGTGGGGTCTCAGTGCTGAGGTAGTGCGCTCCTCGCTTGGCATTGTCGGAAGCTGGGATTTGCCGTCAATGACACGGCGATAGTGCAATCTATCTATAGGAGTTCAATATCTATGCCCCTCCCCACCGCCGTCTCCAACCCAATCATCACTTTCCAGCACAGTGGGATCCGAAGCTTGGAATTCACGTGACTTGAAGTCGCGGC
>JADMIO012752833.1_pt1 | contig 48967 bp, 48 predicted proteins | sample 8958161 | NCBI WGS metagenome assembly JADMIO01 (sample SAMN16585339, study PRJNA669376) | soil metagenome | isolation source: Crop rotation soil | place: USA: Cullars Rotation, Alabama | collected 2011
CTTTCCCCAGCACATACGACATTAATCGTGCCGATACCCAGGTTAGGCGCGCTGTCAATAACTATGACATCATAGTCATGAGCAACAGTTTCAATGGCCAGTCGGAGCATCAGGTGTGGATCGGTGGGCAGTTTACCTTCATCAAATTTGCCCATTAACTCAGTTTCAATACGGTGCAGAGCCAGACAGGAAGGAATAATGTCAAGCCCCGGCCAGCAAGTGGGCTTTATTGCATAAGTGACATCGTCCTTTTCCCCAAGATAGAAAGGCAGGAGAGTGTCTTCTGCATGAATATGAAGATCTGGTACCCATCCGTGATACATTGAGGCTGTTCCCTGGGGGTCGTTACCTTCCACGAGCAAAACACGTAGCCCCTTCAGAGCCAGATCCTGAGCAAGATGAACAGAAACTGAGGTTTTGTAAACGCCTCCTTTATGGGCAGCAACCCCGATCACCGGTGGAAATACGTCTTCAGCACGTCGCAATCGCGTACCAAACACATCACGCATATGATTAATTTGTTCAATTGTATAACCAACACGTTGCTCAACCCGTCCTCGAATTTCCATATCCGGGTGCGGTAGTCGCCCTGCTTTCTCGGCATCTCTGATAGCCTGAGAAGAAACCCCAACTAAATCCGCTGCTTCACCTATTCTCCAGCGCCGGGTTATTTTCCTCGCTTCCGGGCTGTCATCATTAAACTGTGCAATGGCGATAGCCTTCGTCATTTCATGACCAGCGTTTATGCACTGGTTAAGTGTTTCCATGAGTTTCATTCTGAACATCCTTTAATCATTGCTTTGCGTTTTTTTATTAAATCTTGCAATTTACTGCAAAGCAACAACAAAATCGCAAAGTCATCAAAAAACCGCAAAGTTGTTTAAAATAAGAGCAACACTACAAAAGGAGATAAGAAGAGCACATACCTCAGTCACTTATTATCACTAGCGCTCGCCGCAGCCGTGTAACCGAGCATAGCGAGCGAACTGGCGAGGAAGCAAAGAAGAACTGTTCTGTCAGATAGCTCTTACGCTCAGCGCAAGAAGAAATATCCACCGTGGGAAAAACTCCAGGTAGAGGTACACACGCGGATAGCCAATTCAGAGTAATAAACTGTGATAATCAACCCTCATCAATGATGACGAACTAACCCCCGATATCAAGTCACATGACGAAGGGAAAGAGAAGGAAATCAACTGTGACAAACTGCCCTCAAATTTGGCTTCCTTAAAAATTACAGTTCAAAAAGTATGAGAAAATCCATGCAGGCTGAAGGAAACAGCAAAACTGTGACAAATTACCCTCAGTAGGTCAGAACAAATGTGACGAACCACCCTCAAATCTGTGACAGATAACCCTCAGACTATCCTGTCGTCATGGAAGTGATATCGCGGAAGGAAAATACGATATGAGTCGTCTGGCGGCCTTTCTTTTTCTCAATGTATGAGAGGCGCATTGGAGTTCTGCTGTTGATCTCATTAACACAGACCTGCAGGAAGCGGCGGCGGAAGTCAGGCATACGCTGGTAACTTTGAGGCAGCTGGTAACGCTCTATGATCCAGTCGATTTTCAGAGAGACGATGCCTGAGCCATCCGGCTTACGATACTGACACAGGGATTCGTATAAACGCATGGCATACGGATTGGTGATTTCTTTTGTTTCACTAAGCCGAAACTGCGTAAACCGGTTCTGTAACCCGATAAAGAAGGGAATGAGATATGGGTTGATATGTACACTGTAAAGCCCTCTGGATGGACTGTGCGCACGTTTGATAAACCAAGGAAAAGATTCATAGCCTTTTTCATCGCCGGCATCCTCTTCAGGGCGATAAAAAACCACTTCCTTCCCCGCGAAACTCTTCAATGCCTGCCGTATATCCTTACTGGCTTCCGCAGAGGTCAATCCGAATATTTCAGCATATTTAGCAACATGGATCTCGCAGATACCGTCATGTTCCTGTAGGGTGCCATCAGATTTTCTGATCTGGTCAACGAACAGATACAGCATACGTTTTTGATCCCGGGAGAGACTATATGCCGCCTCAGTGAGGTCGTTTGACTGGACGATTCGCGGGCTATTTTTACGTTTCTTGTGATTGATAACCGCTGTTTCCGCCATGACAGATCCATGTGAAGTGTGACAAGTTTTTAGATTGTCACACTAAATAAAAAAGAGTCAATAAGCAGGGATAACTTTGTGAAAAAACAGCTTCTTCTGAGGGCAATTTGTCACAGGGTTAAGGGCAATTTGTCACAGACAGGACTGTCATTTGAGGGTGATTTGTCACACTGAAAGGGCAATTTGTCACAACACCTTCTCTAGAACCAGCATGGATAAAGGCCTACAAGGCGCTCTAAAAAAGAAGATCTAAAAACTATAAAAAAAATAATTATAAAAATATCCCCGTGGATAAGTGGATAACCCCAAGGGAAGTTTTTTCAGGCATCGTGTGTAAGCAGAATATATAAGTGCTGTTCCCTGGTGCTTCCTCGCTCACTCGACCGGGAGGGTTCGAGAAGGGGGGGCACCCCCCTTCGGCGTGCGCGGTCACGCGCACAGGGCGCAGCCCTGGTTAAAAACAAGGTTTATAAATATTGGTTTAAAAGCAGGTTAAAAGACAGGTTAGCGGTGGCCGAAAAACGGGCGGAAACCCTTGCAAATGCTGGATTTTCTGCCTGTGGACAGCCCCTCAAATGTCAATAGGTGCGCCCCTCATCTGTCAGCACTCTGCCCCTCAAGTGTCAAGGATCGCGCCCCTCATCTGTCAGTAGTCGCGCCCCTCAAGTGTCAATACCGCAGGGCACTTATCCCCAGGCTTGTCCACATCATCTGTGGGAAACTCGCGTAAAATCAGGCGTTTTCGCCGATTTGCGAGGCTGGCCAGCTCCACGTCGCCGGCCGAAATCGAGCCTGCCCCTCATCTGTCAACGCCGCGCCGGGTGAGTCGGCCCCTCAAGTGTCAACGTCCGCCCCTCATCTGTCAGTGAGGGCCAAGTTTTCCGCGAGGTATCCACAACGCCGGCGGCCGGCCGCGGTGTCTCGCACACGGCTTCGACGGCGTTTCTGGCGCGTTTGCAGGGCCATAGACGGCCGCCAGCCCAGCGGCGAGGGCAACCAGCCGAGGGCTTCGCCCTGTCGCTCGACTGCGGCGAGCACTACTGGCTGTAAAAGGACAGACCACATCATGGTTCTGTGTTCATTAGGTTGTTCTGTCCATTGCTGACATAATCCGCTCCACTTCAACGTAACACCGCACGAAGATTTCTATTGTTCCTGAAGGCATATTCAAATCGTTTTCGTTACCGCTTGCAGGCATCATGACAGAACACTACTTCCTATAAACGCTACACAGGCTCCTGAGATTAATAATGCGGATCTCTACGATAATGGGAGATTTTCCCGACTGTTTCGTTCGCTTCTCAGTGGATAACAGCCAGCTTCTCTGTTTAACAGACAAAAACAGCATATCCACTCAGTTCCACATTTCCATATAAAGGCCAAGGCATTTATTCTCAGGATAATTGTTTCAGCATCGCAACCGCATCAGACTCCGGCATCGCAAACTGCACCCGGTGCCGGGCAGCCACATCCAGCGCAAAAACCTTCGTGTAGACTTCCGTTGAACTGATGGACTTATGTCCCATCAGGCTTTGCAGAACTTTCAGCGGTATACCGGCATACAGCATGTGCATCGCATAGGAATGGCGGAACGTATGTGGTGTGACCGGAACAGAGAACGTCACACCGTCAGCAGCAGCGGCGGCAACCGCCTCCCCAATCCAGGTCCTGACCGTTCTGTCCGTCACTTCCCAGATCCGCGCTTTCTCTGTCCTTCCTGTGCGACGGTTACGCCGCTCCATGAGCTTATCGGGTCCACTCGCGAACGCAGAAAGGCCCACCCGAAGGTGAGCCAGTGTGATTACATTTGCGGCCTAACTGTGGCCAGTCCAGTTACGCTGGAGTCACTAGTATTTAGGTGACACTATAGAAGCGGCCGCGACAACTTGTCCACGTGGAATTCTAAGCTTAGGATCCCAATGTGCTGGAAAGGGCTGCTGGGCGCCAGGCCACACGCTGAGCTGCCGGCGCTCTACGGTGCCGCTGACATCCTCGTGCTGGCCTCCAGTCGCGAGGGTTGGGCAAATGTGCTCCTGGAGGCCATGGCCTGCGGCACGCCTGTCGTCGCCAGTAACATCCCGGGGAACCCCGAGGTCGTGCGGGACCCGGCCGCAGGAGTCATCACCGAAACCAACACGCCGGCCGGTATTGCCGCCGCCGTGCGTCGTCTCCACGCGATCTTGCCGAAACGGGAAATGACCCGGGCATACGCGGAACAATTCAGTTGGGATGCGACAACCGCTGGTCAGCTTGCTGTGTTCGAGAGCGTGCGCTGAGGCATGCAACATCGGGAGAGGGCCAATCCGGGCGCGGCGCCGGACGTGCGTCGCGCGACCACAGTCGTCGTGCATCGCCAGCGCTCGAGGCCGCAGGTTGATACTTGTGTCTGGCGTGACGGTGCCGCGCGCAATACAATGCAGCCGTCGCCACAGCCGGAAGATGGGTCCCTGGTGATTGGGCAATCACCGGTCGGAGCAACTCGTTGCAGCGCCAGGACATGACCACAGGATCATCGGATTCGTCAGCAGCGACGACCGAACGGACGGGCACGCTGCTGCAGAAGACGGCAGGTGGTGCCGGCTGGACCATCAGCTGGCGCGTCGTAACACGCACTCTGGGCTTCCTCAGCACGCTGGTCCTCGCCCGGCTGTTGACACCGGCGGACTTCGGACTTGTGGCACTTGCCATGAATTTCTCACGCGCGATCGACGTTTTCGCGGACCTCGGAGTGCAAGACGCGCTGATCCGCGCGGGAAGCAGCACCCGCCATACTTACGACGCGGCGTTCACAGTCAATGCGATTCGCGGACTGATAACTGCGCTGGTGATCGCGGTCTCTGCCGGCCCCTTCGCCACCGCCTTCGATGATCCACGCTTGTTCTATGTCGTGCTGGTACTGGCCCTGGCGGTACTGCTGGACACGTTCGAGAATGTCGGCGTCGCCGACTTCCGCCGCGATTTCGCTTTCCGCCGCGAGTTCCAACTCTCGATCATCCCCCGCCTTGCGCAGGTTGCCGTCACTATCGGACTGGCATTCACCTGGGCGAATTACTGGGCATTGGTCGCCGGAATCCTGATTGCAAAGATCATCCAGACGGTTACCAGTTATATCATGCACCCCTACCGGCCACGCTTCTCACTGGTGGGACGTGGCGAGATTATCGGCTTCTCGATCTGGACCTGGGCGATCAACATGGGCTGGATGATCAAGTGGCGCGGCATCATCATGATCATTGGCGGCATACTTAACCCGACCCAGGTTGGCGTGTACACAGTAGGCGCGGAAATCGCCACTCTGCCGGAGAATGAGTTGGTCGGTCCGCTAAGCCGTGTTTGCTTTGCCAGCTTCGCCGCTGCAAAACGGGCCGGCATCAGCGTAGCCGACACCTATATGCGTGTCGTATCCTCGACCCTCGTCATCGCCGTCCCCGCCAGCATTGGCGTATCCGCCATAGCTGCACCTCTGGTGACGTTGGCGTTCGGCGCCAAATGGCAAGAGGCGACGCCCGTCGTGCAAATCCTGGCAATCTCTGGAGTGTTCGCCGTCATCACCCGCATCAGCACGACCTTGCTGAGCGCCTTCGGCTACCTGGGACCGTTGTTCGCGAATGTCGTCGGCATGTCGGTTGTACAATTCGCCCTGCTGATTCCTTTCGTAATGTACTGGGGCATAACTGGCGGCGCTATCGCCTGCTCGCTGGCGTTGTTCCTCGAGCAGATTAACCTCGCGCGCATCACGTTCCGGCGCTTCTCGTTCAGGCCGTTGGACCTGCTGGCCAGAATTTGGCGCTGCTTGGTGGCGTCGCTGGCTATGGCAGTCTTTCTGGCTGCGTCCGGCCTGGGATGGGTCAACAATCAGCCGAACTTTTTAGCCGATCTGATGCAGCTGCTGACTGCCAGCGCCGCCGGCGCAACCGTATACACAGTCGTACTGCTCTTCCTGTGGTTCGCCAGCGGCAAGCCGAACGGTCCGGAGATGGACGTCCTCGAATTGATCAAGCGGGCCACCAGCGGTATCCAGGGCAGGATCAGCCGCCGTGCGGCGGTCCTATGGCCCGCGGGACCTCGCTGACCGGTCAGCCGTTGCCGCCGCGGCTAGTCGGGTCGGTGAAATACTCACCATAGTTCGGCGCGTAGTACGGTCGGTATTGATAGCTATAGCTGTTCGGGTACTGAGCGTAATAGCCGGGCGGGCTGCCGTTGCTGCATCCTCCCACGGCCATGGCCAGCAGAGCTCCAACGGCCAAAGTCAGGTATCGCATCGGCCCATTCCTCATCTGTTGCGCCGTGAACGTATCGCCGGACATGGTTGTTCAATGCGTCGCGGGGAGTTGTCCGGTCGGTGCCGATCCGGCAGGCTCTGTGGCCTTGCTCAGCGCGGTGTCGTCATGTCCTTCAGTTTCGGTCCCGAGGTGCGGTTGGATCGACCGGCCTATATTGATCCGACTGCGCGCATCTTCGGCCGCGTCAGCGCCGGCGAAGGCAGCAGCTTCTGGCCCTATTCGGTGATCCGCGCCGAGGGCGCTGGCGTGCAACTTGGTCGCGGCTGCAACGTGCAGGACGGCGCGATCATCCATGTCGGCGGCGGTCGCGGCACGGTGATCGGCGACTACTGCTCCATCGCGCATCGCGCCGTGGTGCACGGTGCCGAGGTTGGCGATGACTGCCTGATTGGCATCGGTGCGGTAATAATGGACGGCGCCAAGGTCGGCAGGCGGTGCGTGGTGGGCGCCATGGCGCTGGTGCCGCCGGGTGCAGAAATCCCAGACGGTTCGGTCGTCATGGGTGTGCCAGGCAAGGTGGTGGCGACGCGCGACAATTATCTGCAGACCCGGCGCAACGCGCTGATCTACCACCGCAACGCATTGGCTTATGCCGAAGGCCGGCACGACGCTTGGCGCGGCGAGGAGTTTTCCCGCTGGCGCGACGACATCGCCCGCCGGCTGACAGCCGGTGAGGAAGTCGGCGTGTAGCTATGGTGCCGCGATGTGCGTCACCAGATCGTCGAGCGGCCCATCAGCTCGCGGGTAACCGGCGGAATCTTGGCACAGAACCGGCAGCGGCGATTCACAGGAAGGCTTCGATCCCGGTGATCTCGCGGCCGTGGATCGATGTACGCCCTCTCCGCTCGATCTGCTCGGAGATCATTGCATAGACCTTGCGGTCCTCCTCCGTGACCGAAGCGACGTGGTCGAGGTCGTCGGCATCGAGCATCGCGCGGGTGACGAATTGCATCGATTGATTGGCCCTGGCTATGCGCTGGATCCCCCACCGCTGCTGCAACCAAGCCGAATAGTGGCTTGTGTCAGTGATCTCGACATCGTTGATCACCACTCTGTTCAGGAAGGAACGGAGATCGCCATTGCCCAGCCAATGGCAGATCGAATTGCGCGGGGTCACGGCCCGGTTGCGCAGCAGCGCCTTGCAGGTTTGCATCGCGGCGGCGGCGGGCATATCAGGCGGCAGACGCTCGACGCCGAGTTGGCGCAGCCACCGGACTGTATCCGGGGCGAATGCGCCCAGCTTTTGGTCCTGCAGGATCCGGGTGATGACGTAGTTGATGTTGGAGACGACGATTTCCTGCGGGTCTCGGATCACCGTGATGACCTGATCGTAGGGGCGCACCAGCTCCTGCTCGACGGCACTCAGCAGGCGGACATGGCCATGAATCAAAATCGTATCTGCAGACCGCACTGCGACCACCATGTTGCGGATTGCAGCGAACAGCCGCTCCGGCTTCGTCCATTCCGGGTCACCAAGGCCGACATCGAGCGACGGGTAGCGGTCGGTAAGGCTGACGCGAAGATCGGTGCCAGCGCATTTCGGGACGTGGACGAACAGCAGCCGGCGCTTTTCCGGGTAAGCGTTGAGCAACAGCAGCATGGCCTTGCCCTGGAACTCTGGCGAATTGAGCGTGGCGTGCAAATGGTTACGCGGGTTGTACGCGGGCGGCCGCGTAGCAGCCTTGAGGCTCTCCGGCCGGCGACCTAGCGCACAGGCGTAGATGTCGCGAGGGGCCAGGTCGGCGAGGTCGCTGGCAGCAAGGACGCTGTCGAGGCCCTGACGCTCGTCGTAGGTGGCAAACAGTTCGAACAGAGTGCGTGGGGTGTGGGGTGGAGGAGGCGGCATCAGTCGATCCGAATTGGATACGAATACTGAATCGAACGCTGCAAGCGCATTTCAAATGAGATTGGCAGCACCTCTCTACTCCCAGGATGAAGCGTCAGGATCGATCATCGTCGTGGCAGAACGCCGTACGCGGTCATCGCCCTCAGTCTTCGATCTTCCAAGCTGGCGGCACGATCTTCTGCACCACCATCTCGATCTCGAACCCGCCAGTCGCGTGTCGATCCGGCGGATCCTCGTAACGGTAGCCGCGGTCATCCTCAAGCAGATGACGGACCCGGAACGTATTCGGTGCCAGCGCCGCCTCGAACTCGGCCAGCAGCGACGCTGAGGTATACACACGCGCATGCCCGCCATTCCAACGCGACGGTGGACGGTGCCTCCGCTCGTATAAATGCGCGTGCGGCACCACCACGATGATGTGCCCGCCGATCTTCACCACACGGTGCCATTCCTGGATGGCCCGGATGTAATCCACGACGTGCTCTAGCGCGTGGCTGGAATAGACCGCATCCTGGCTCTCGGATGGAAACGGCAGCGTCCTTCCGTCATATCCTGGAAAGTCGAGATCGACGCCGATCGCCCCTTCGATGATCGGCAGCCCTGCCGACCGGTCCAGTGGAACGCCTGCAGCATCGTTGCCTTTGCAACCAATATCCAGCACGCGGGGGCCGACGAGGTATTTTGTCCAGAATCCGCTTTGGATCTTCTCATCATAAGTACGCCGCGACTCATTGCCGACTCGCCGGCCAGGCTCCAGCCGGATTGGCATCGTTCGCGCCACCTGCTGTGAAGCAAGCGGGATCGGTGCCAGTCGCACTCTACGTATGATCACGCCAAGTTCACGGATATCCTGTCCCACGCCCAGCGCCGCAGGGGACCGGCAGGTCGGAATGCTGAAGCCGATCGTTACACTATTGCCGCGACCGAGCAGCTGCGCTGGCAGAACCAACGGGCGCTCCCGCCAGTTCCTGTCGTCGATCGTCCAGGTCCCGCACGGCACGCCGTTGATGCTGACGTCCACCAGCTGCGCCGTCAGCCTGGGCGGCGCTAGCAGCGCTGTCATCTCGATGCTGAGCAGCACGTCCTTGGAGTAGTGCTGGTCTATCGAGAATGTCAGGCTCGCATTTGGACCGTTGGTCCAGCTCCCGTGCGGCTCGGGCACCGAGAAGCCCCGCCGCTCCACCGCATCGGCGATACCGTAGCTGCTGAGGTCTATGACACCTGGCACCATGATGGAGACGGGCGGAAGAGTCTCCAGCGGTGTTTCCGACGCCTCCGCCGGCTGTACTGGCTCAGCGGGCTCCGGCCGTTCTGCCGCCTCAGCCAGCTCCGTTGACTCAGCAGTCGTCACCGATGCCATGCTCGGCTCGACGGCAGGGGTGCTCTCTGGAGGCACTACTTTCACCGTGGGCGCATAGCCCTGCACCCAGGGTGGACGAAAAACCAGTTCAGCCATGAAGGCGACCACTCACCAACCCACTTCCTTCAAACTGTAGGATGCACGGCCACGCAGCGGCAACCGGTCGGCACCTCACGCCGTATTCTTCACCTCCTCGATCAGCTTCACCAAGCGCTGCCGCAATGCCTCCGGCTTGACGCGATAGTTCACCCGGTTGGGATCCGACGTCAGGCCGATCAGCAATGGTGCGTCCGGATCATCAGTCACCTCGTCCGGCGAAATGAAATCCAGCGGCGTCGGGGCCTCCATATATTGCGGCAAATCGTACAAATGCACATTGCGCTCACCTGCGAAGCGGAAAAAGCGCTGCCCCGCCACTACCAGCCCGCGCCGATTGCAGATCCAGCGATATTTCGCCAGCCCCGCGCCCCACGGTGTGACAAAGAACGCCGAACGCCGGCACCAGAACACGCTGGCACTGACCGGTGCCCCGACGGTGGATAGCACCACAACGTTCGGATCATCGCCGAACACCTCGCGTACATAATTGACGACGGCATGCTCCACCTCGGCCGGTGACTGGCTGGCCAGGTTCTCCGCATGGCTGGGGTACATCCCGCCATGCTCCGCATCGCTGTTGTGGCCATCGAGCACGACCGCCACGCGTCCGCACTGCTCCCGCAGGATTTGTGTCACTTCGGTGAAGAATGCCGCCGGATCCACCACCGTCCGATTCTCCACGCGCAGACCCAGCATGACGATGACGAAGCCTTCTGCTTTCAGCCGAGTGGCCTCAGCCTTGGCATCATTCAGCACCGGGTCGCTGTCCGATAATTCGATGATCCGTCGCGCCAGGTCGGCGGACACGAACTCCCCGGTCGGATTGAACAGGCAGCGTGCGTTGGCGTACACCCAGCGGGTCATCACCTCACGCGTCATCGCCATCCGGTGCACCTTGCCGACCAGCTCAGGAAGCAGCTTGTCAACGTGGCCGTACATCTCGCTGCGCGTGCCGCTGATCATCAGGACATCGGGCAACGTCTCGCGCGGCAACTCCGTCACCATTGTGTGCAGGCCGCTGAGCTCGTTCCATAGATGGTGACCCAGATGCTGCTGGAAATACACGTAGGTGACCAAACGCCGTGGTGCCGCAAGATAGGCCGGCAGTTCCGGGCCAAACTGCACCACATGCTCGAAGATCGCACGGTCCACCGGTTGCCCGATCACCTCCCGCAAATAGTTCAGATCACGCAGGTTGCCAAATAGCATCAGCCGCATCGCAGGGAAGTAATACGCGACGAGCGTCGAGCACCACAGCGAGGCGATCGCGTAGAACGTCACGCCACGTACAGCGTCGTTGAACTTGTAGGCGATCGTCATGGACGTCAGCGGATAGGCAATATCGCTGGCCAGGCTGCGGCCGTCGAATGGCGAGGGCAGCATCAGCCGACCAAATGACGCGGCGCGGATTGCATCCCGCAGGAAGTCGCGCTTGAACAGTTCCGTGACGATCGGTTGGCTTATACCGGACGTGGAGAACTTCAAATCGCCAACCAGCAGTGCGACATCGGCGGGGTTGTCCAACCGCACCGGCGTTGCCGCGGGATAAGCTGGCTGCTTCGCCAGTTCCACGATGGTACGGACAGTCGGGACACCCAAGCGCATGATGTCCACCACCCCGGGTGCCAGGTTGGGCACCGGCGCGACCACCAGCTGTTCCCATGCCTGGCGGAGCAGCGGCATTGCCGCGGCAGCGAACGCGATCCCTTCGGTCTCAGGAATATTGGCTAAAACGTTGGTACGAAAGCTGCCATCGGCATTGAGGTACCACACCGCAGTCTGGCCATCCTCGTGGCGCAGTTCCAGTATGTTTAGAGGGCCGACTTCTGCCAGCAGACAGGTCGGCCGCCAGCCTCCCAGATGCTCCACCGGACGGCCGGACTGAGTGATCGGAATTAGCTCGCCGGCTCCGCGGCTGACGCACCAGGTATCGCCCTGGCGAAGGACTGGGTATGCGATCAAGCGACCTCGCGGCTCCGTCCAAACAGGTGGCAGGCTGTTAGCAAGCGACGTGGCCCAACGCCAGCGCAACCTGATCGGTTACCCAGGGTAAGCATTGGATGACCGCTGCAGCATCAGCGCATCGGGGCTGAACCCGGCGACGACAGCAACGATGGACCAGCATGTCGGCTTGGCGCTTGCGCCTACCCACCGGCCTGCGCCACCCTCGCCACTCTTCGGTCCCCAGACCGATCCCAACGATTCGGTGCGACTGTTCAGCCATGACGAATGTCAGCGAGGCGAAACCGCGAACCAGACGGACCGGCCGATCCCGTCGCCGGACGGAGACGGCGGCGGTGCTCGATCCGCTCGCGCCGCCCGATGTGTTCGTGCCGTTGGCGACCGAACGCCTGATCCTGCGTCAGCTGATCCCGGAAGACGCCGAGGCGCTGCATCGGCTGGTGAATGACTTTGAGGTGACCCGCAATCTGGCTGTGGTGCCATTCCCCTATCCGCGTGAGCTCGCGGATGACTGGATCCAGTCAACCCGTAGTACGCTAGCCGATGGCACCGCCTACCAGCTGGCGATAACCGGGCGCGAGGGCGAGCACGAGATCATGGTCGGCGTCGTGGGCCTGCGCATCGACGCGGACAAGCGGATCGGACGCCTCGGCTATTGGGTGGGCCGTCGCTTCTGGGGCCACGGCGTCGCGACCGAGGCGGCCAGCCGAGTGGCGCGCTGGGCGCTCGCCAACCTGGACCTCGATCGGCTGGAGGCCGGGGTGGTCATGGACAATCCCGCTTCCGCGGCCGTCTTGCGGCGGATCGGCTTTCGACTGATCGGCGAGGGAACCGAAACATTCCTGGCGCGTGGCGGCGAGCACGCGACGTGGCGCTTCGAGGCGACGCGCGACGACATCTTCGGCCAGGCCGAACCGGCGCCGGAGGACGGCCGCAAGCCGATGCTGCTGGTTGCCGCCTGCGCGCTGATCGACGCCGATGGTCGCGTTCTGCTGGCGCGGCGGCCGGAAGGGAAGAAGATGGCCGGACTGTGGGAATTCCCCGGCGGCAAGCTGCATCCGGGCGAGACGCCGGAGGTCGCTTTGATCCGCGAGCTGAAGGAGGAACTGGGCATCGACGTGTCCGCCGCCTGTCTCGCGCCGTTCACATTTGCCTCGCACGAGTATGAGCGGTTTCATCTGCTGATGCCGCTGTATCTCTGCCGCCGCTGGAAGGGCACGCCGACACCGCGCGAGAACCAGGCGTTGGCCTGGGTAAGGCCGCAGAAGCTCGCCGACTATCCGATGCCGCCGGCCGACAAGCCGCTGATCCCGCTGCTGCGCGACTTCCTTTAAGGACACGACGATGGCCGAGAAGAACCCCACCGCCTGCCTGCTGATCATCGGCAACGAGGTGCTGTCGGGCCGTACGCAGGACGCCAATATCCGCTTCCTGGCTACTGGTCTGGGTGCGATTGGCATTCCACTGCGCGAGGTTCGGGTGATCCCCGACGTGCCCGCAACGATCATCGGCACGGTGAACGAGGTGCGGGCCAAGTTCGACTACGTGTTCACCACCGGTGGCATCGGCCCGACGCATGACGACATCACCAGCGAATGCGTCGCCGCTGCCTTCGGTGTGCCGTGGGAGCCGCATCCGGACGCGTGGTCGCGCATGGAGCGCAGCTACAAGCCAGGCGAGTTCAACGCCGCGCGCCAGCGCATGGCGACGATGCCGCGCGGCGCGACGCTGATCGACAATGCGATGTCGGTGGCGCCGGGATTCCAGATCGGCAATGTGTACGTCATGGCAGGCGTGCCACGCGTCATGCAGTCGATGTGGGAATGGCTGTCGCCGCGGTTGAAAGGTGGCGCACCGATCGTCTCGCGCGCGGTGCATGTGCACGGCCTGCCAGAGGGGATCATCGCCGCACCACTCGGTGAGGTGCAGGCAAAGTATCCGGACGTCGATATCGGCAGCTACCCGTTCTATCGCCCCACCGGCAACGGCGTTGCCATTGTGGCGAAAGGCACCGACCCGGCTGAAGCGGAGGCCGTGATCGCGGAGGTGACGGCGGTCATCACCGGACTCGGCAAGACACCGGTTGCGGGAGAACCCGAAGGCTAAGGACGTGTCGGACACCGTCCTGAACGCGGATGTCGCCGTCGTCGGCGCCGGCGCAATGGGCGCCGCTGCATTGTATGAGTTGGCTCGGCGCGATGTCCGGGTTGTCGGTCTGGATCGCTACGATCCGCCGCACACATTTGGCTCGAGCCATGGCGAAACGCGCATCACCCGCCAGGCGGTTGGCGAAGGGCGTACGTTCGCGCCTCTGGTGATCCGCTCGCACGAGATCTGGCGCGAACTGGAGGCCACCACCGGGGCGAACCTGATGGTGTCCTGTGGCTACCTGATGCTGGGTGATCGCAACGACCAGTCGATGCAGGTGAAGAAGCCCGACTTCATGCAGACCACGCTGGAGGTGGCCGAAGCGTTCAACATACGACACGAACTGCTTGACCGCAGCGCAATCATGCGCCGCTTCCCGCAGTTCGCCGATCTCGCCGAAAACGACGAGGCATACTTTGAACCGGAGGGAGGCTTTCTCTACCCGGAAGCCTGCATCCGAACCCAGTTGGCGGAGGCGGAGCGGCTTGGTGCAACTCTGCTGCGCAACACCACAGTGCAGGCGATCACGCAGGAAGGCGGTTCCGTGCGCATCCGGTTCAACGGTGGCGAAGTCCGCGCCGCGCGGGCCATCGTCACCGCAGGCGCATGGAACGGGAAGCTGCTGGGTGCACCTTTCGACCGATTGCTGAGGGTCGAGCCTCAGCTGCTGTATTGGTTCGAAGCGGACGCAGACTCCTACGCGATCGACAGATGTCCAGTATACATCCGCGTCTTTGGTCCCGAGGAGGGACAGTTCTTCTACGGCTTCCCGACGCCGCCGGGATCGGTCGGGGTAAAGGTGGCGACCGAGCAGCACAGCCGGTCAGCCGATGCCGATACCGTGCCGCGCGATGTCTCGCCGGCGGATGCCGAACAGTTCTATCGGAGCCACATCGCCGGCCGTCTGGCCGGCGTTTCGGAGAGGCTCATCCGTGCCCAGGTGTGCCTGTACACCACGACGGAATTCGGCAGCAATTTCGTTATCGACCGGCACCCTGCCATGGATCGCGTCCATGTCGTTTCCGCCTGCACCGGCCATGGGTTCAAACACTCGGCGGCGATCGGCGAGGCATTGGCAGAACTGATGGTCGCCGGCAGGAGCACGCTCGATCTCGTGCCATTCGCGCTGTCCAACTTCGGCTGATCGGGGTCGCGACTGCCAGCTCATCTGCTCTTGCTGCCAACGCCTCGACGCGCCAGCCTTCGGCCATAACGGGAGGAGACCGCCGCCATGCAGATCGGCATCCATCTGCCGCATATCGGCCGCAAGGCCGGTCCTGACGCGATCCGTCGCGCCGCGATCCAGGCTGAGGAGCTCGGCTTCGCCGATGTCTGGGTCAGCGAGCACATCATCGTGCCGAAGGACGCCAACTATCCGCCGTCACCCAACTTCTGGGACCCGGTGCTGACGCTGACCTGGGCAGCGGCGTATACACAGCGCGTGAAGCTGGGGACCAGCGTGCTGGTGCTGCCGATGCGCCATCCACTGCCACTGGCGAAAGAGCTGGCGACGCTGCAGAACCTGTCGCAAGGCCGCCTGATCCTCGGCGCCGGCGTCGGCTGGATGGAAGCGGAATTCAACGCCCTCGGCGTGCCGTTCCGCGAGCGCGGACGCCGCATGGATGAGGGCATTAGCATGATGAAGGCGGTGTGGAACGACGATCCGGTCACCTTCCCCACTCGCTGGATCGACGCGAAGATCGACACCATGCGCATGCAGCCGAAGCCCTGTGCGCCGATCCCGATCTGGATCGGCGGCTCATCCGACGCGGCAATCGCGCGCGCCCTGCGCCTGGACGGCTGGCATGGCAGCCGCGTGGCACCGGATCAGGCGCCGGCGATGGTACAGCGGCTGCGCGCGGGTAGGTCCGATGCGGGGTTCACGATCTCGCTCCGTACGTCGGACGCCGGCAGGGACAGTGGCGAGTTGCGAGCCCGGCTGGAGGCCTACAAGGCGGCAGGTATCCAGCATGTGCTCGTGGCGCCGGAGGAACGCGGCATCGAGGAGTATCTCGCGGCCGTCGAAGTGGTCGCGCGCAGCGCCGAAGGGCTCTGATCCAGCCGGGCGCAAACGTTCAAGGCGTCCGCGCCGGCACTGGCTGCGAATAGCCGTGCAGGACGTTCTTGCACCACGCCGGTCCATACGCGATCGTTCGGGTCGGGCAGGCAAAGCGGAAGCCCCAGACGAAGTCGGTCTGCAACGCCAGCAGGCGCGGTGATTCGCGCTGGCCCGCATGTCCGAAAAACGCATCGGCCGAGAACCAGCCCTGCAGCGGCGGACCATTCACACTCTCTGCGAGCCCTGCGTCGCTCAGCCGGTTGTTGAAGATCGCGAACGCCGGCAGCCCTTCGTCCGTGACGGCGGCACGCGAGTGACAGGTCATGCAGGAGGCACTGTTGACGAACCCTGCCTCGGTGACCGAATTGCCAAGCAGCGTCGGCATACCGGTGGGCGAGACGAAGTCCACCTGTGTCCCCTTCAACCGGTATGACAGCCAGGCAGCGTCCTGCTGCGTCGGTCGCCCGCTGATGCTGGCTCCGCCGTCACCAATGCCGCTGGCAGCGAACAGGTCGCGCAGCCTCTGGCTCATCTCGCCGCTATCGTCGTAGCGGGCGGCCAAGCCGAAGGCGTCGACGTCCACTTTGTCCACGCCATGCCAGTGATGCGGCGGGACATAATTGCGCGCCGGCGGCAATAGAGTGCCGGACGCCGCCCTGCCTTGCGCCAGATAGCCGAAGCTGTCGTTGCAGCCGAGGAAGTCGCAGCGTCCCTGGTTCGACACATGCTCGAAGGTCGCCCACGTCCAGTTCGGCACGTCCTTGCTGGAGATGTGCAGCGACAACAGCAGATAGCGTTGCTTCGCCGGCGTCGGGTTGTCCAGTGTGCCGCGTGGCACCAAGTCCATTGTGATGAACGGATGCGCCTTGTCGTCCGGATCGATGCCGACCTTGGCGGCGAGGTCGGCCGCTAGCCAGTTCACCTTCACCATCACTGCCTTGATCGGAAAGCTGATCGCCACCAATGCCGGCGCCGATGGATGCGCCTGCGCCGGGTTAGGCGGCGCCGGCCAACGCGGTGCATAGGCAGCACCCGATTTCACCGCATTGGCGAAAACCCGCGACAGGCCCTCAACGAAATACAGCTCGTTGTCGAACACGTAGTCGATGAATGGCTGATTGCGGAAGATCAGCTCGTCCTGCAACGCACCGATCACCGGTGCCTTCAGGATGTCGGGGACGTCCTTCCACGCCGCGTTGGTGCGGCCCGTGGCCTGCGACAGCGTCAATTGATGCGCGGTCGCCGGGGGTTGCACCTGATGGGATGGAACTCCCGGCGTTCCGCCTGGGAACACCGGGCAATGCTCAGGTGCGGCGTTAAGGCTGAGTTCGACGGACGCGCAACATTGGCCGGGTGTCTCATCGGGACGGCAACGCGGCCACGGATCGCTCGGCCAAGTCTGCCGGTCAGTCGACCAGCTCTCCCAGAAGTGCTGCGACACGATCTGCGCGAACATCGACCAAGCGAAGCTGTCCGGACAGGTCTGCGCGGGATTGGTGACGCCGTCGCCGAAATCCGCGCGATTGCCGACGACGCGCAGGTTGCATTGCGGCGAATCGCGTACCCCGGCGAACGGCAAGGTCGCATAGTCCATCGAATCGGGCGTCACCGCATGCGCGACCGCGCACCAGATGACCAGACAGCCCAGCAGCAGAACGAGACGACCCACGTCCAGATCTCCCCGACCAATGGCGGCCATCACCATCCTGGTGCGGCGTCGATACGGCCTGCAAGCAGCGCAGCAGATGACGCCTACGCGCAACCGCCGCATCATGGCAGAAGCCTCAGGAGTTGCAGCGATGATCGATCCCGCCTCTGACCGCGTGCTGATAACCGGCGCCGCAGGCGCCATCGGCACGGCGTTGCGCGACGGACTGCGTGCCGACTGGCGCCGGCTGCGTCTCACCGACCAGAAACCGATCGCCAACCCGACAACCAACGAAGAATGCATCGTCGCCGACGTCAGTGACCGCGCCGGCATTGAACGCATGATGGATGGCGTCACCGCCGTCGTGCATCTCACCGGCGTCGGCGGCGACTACACACTGGAGGACCTGTGGCGCGTCAACGCGCGCGGCGTGTTCGACGTATTCGAGTCCGCTCGCCTCGCCGGCGTGCAGCGCATCATCTACGCCTCCTCCAATCACGCATTCGGCTGCTATCCGATTGAAGAGCGCGTCTCCCCTGCCCTGCCGCCACGCCCCGACAGCCTGTACGGCACGTTCAAGGCCTGGGGCGAGACCATGCTGCGCTGCTACTTCGACCGCCACGGCATAAGCTCGGTATCGTTACGTATCGGCACGTATCGTACGCTGCCGATCGATCAGCGTTCGCTCGCCACCTGGCTGTCACCCGGCGACGTGGCTCGCCTGGTCGATGCGTCGCTGCGACATCCCGATCCCGGCTGCCTTGTGGTGAACGGCTACTCCGCCAACACTCGAATCAAAACCTTTGATCCCAACTGGGAGTTCCTTGGCTACCGTCCACAGGACAACGCCGAGGACCATGTCGAGATGCTGCGTGGGATGGGCGTCGATGTGGACGGGCCATGGGAATGGCCCGAGCACGGTGGTTCGCACGCACGCGCACCGGAGCGCATACCGCGGCGCTGACGTTGCCAGCGCCCCGGCACTTCCGGCAGCATGCTACGAATAACGGGTGACTGGGGGACAGAATGAACAGGTGTTGGGCAGGCGCCATGGCACTGCTGCTGAGTGTCGCAGGTGCCCGAGCGGAAACGCTCGGCTTCGCCGGATCGGTGACCTGGTTCGGCCAAGTCCCGGTCATGGTCGCGATCGACAAGGGATTCTTCAAGGACCAGGGAATCGAGGTCGAATATCAGGTGATCCTGAACTCCAGCGATCGGCTGGCGTCAGTCGACGCCGGCTCATCGGCGTTTAGCAATCTTGGCCGCAGCTCGGTCATTCCAGCAATGGCGCGCGGCGATACCAACTTCTTCTACTTCTACAACTTCGATGATTCGCCCGGCATCGAGGGCTGCTGGGCACGGCCGGGCATCGCCACGATCAAAGACCTGAAAGGCAAGAAGGTCGCCGCCAACACCTCGGCCGAAGTCACGTTGAGCGGCCTGCTCGGTACGCAGGGTATGACGGCGAAGGACATCGACTACCTCAATCTCGGACCGACCGAGATGGCGCCGGCGCTCGCCAAAGCCGACATCGAGGCCGCCTGCGTCTGGCAACCGCTGCTCGACGGGCTGAAGAAGGCGGTGCCGGACGGCAAGCTGCTGGGCACCGACATGGACACCACAACCTATCAGAAGTTCGGCACCATGGCCTCGCCCGACATCGCGATCATCTCGCGCAAGCTGGTCGAGCAATCGCCCGACAAGGCACGCGCTATCGCCACCGGGCTGCTGAAAGGCGCTGACTATACGATCGCCAATCCCGAGGACGCGGCGAAAACCGTCGCGCACTACTTCAAGAAGACGCCGGAGGAGGTGCTGGCCGGCATGAAGCCGCAGAAATTCTTCGGCAGCAAGGACTGGCAGGAGCACATGAAGCTGCACACGGGGCAGATGCAGTACCTGGCGCAGTGGCTGTATGACAACAAGAAGATCCCCAGCCTGCCGGATGTCGCGAAGTGGGAGAATACCAGCTTCATGCCGAAGTGATGCCGCTGCCATGACGGTGAAGGTGCTTGCCATCAACTTGGCCTCCGTCGCCGGCTTTGTGCTGGCTTGGCACGTTGCCACCACGTCAGGCGCGATTTCGCCGCTGTTCCTGCCATCGCCCGGACAGATCCTTGCGGAGGCGCAGGACCTGCTCGCCACTGGCGATCTGTGGAAGTCCGTCCTGGTCTCCTCACGCCGGGTCTTCACCGGCTATGCGCTTGCCGGCGCGGTAGCCATCCCGTTGGGCGTGGTGATGGCAGTGTGGTGGCCGGCCAAGGCGATTGTCGATCCGTTCATTTCGCTGCTGCGGCCACTGCCGTCGATCACGTGGATTCCGCTCACCATCCTCTGGCTCGGCATCGGCGAGCAGCAGAAGGTGGCCATCGTGTTCCTGGGTTCTTGGATTTACATCCTGTTCTACACGCTTGCGGCGGTGCAGCGCGTCGATCCGCTGCTGGTGCGCGCCGCGCGCAACCTCGGCGCCGGTGACGCTGCGGTGATGTGGCAGGTGATCCTGCCGGCCGCGCTGCCCGGCATCATCGCCGGCATGAAGATCACGCTGGCCATTTCGTGGTCCTGCGTGCTGTCCGCCGAACTCGTGGCGGCGCAGTCCGGCCTCGGCGCACTGATCTGGCAGGGCAAGGACTGGGGCAACCTGCCGCTGGTGTTGGTCGGCATGGTGGCGATCTCAATCACAGTGCTGATCGCCGATATTGCCGCGGCGCGTATCGAGCGCCTGCTGCTCCCTTGGGAACGGCACCGCCGCATCTGATGCCGCCGATCCTCAGCGCCGAGCACGTCACCCGGAGCTTTTCCATCGGCCGCGGCCCGCCGGTGGTTGCGGTGGAGGACTTCTCGCTCGACGTGGCCGCCGGTGAGTTCGTGTGCTTGTTGGGCGCGTCAGGCTGCGGCAAATCCACCATGCTGAATATGTTTGCCGGTTTCATCCAGCCGACCGAGGGCCGCGTGCTGCTGCATGGCGAACCGATCACCCGCATCGAGCCGCGCTGCGGCGTGGTGTTCCAGTCCTATGCGCTGTTTCCGTGGAAGACGGTGCGGGGCAATGTCGAGTTCGGCCTGCGCATGCAGCACGTTCCGGCCGCCGAGCGCCGCCGCCGCGCCGCCCGCTTCATCGAACTGGTACGGCTGACCGGCTTCGAGCGCCATTACCCGGCGGAACTGTCCGGCGGCATGCAGCAGCGCGTCACCCTGGCGCGCATTCTGGCGGCCGACCCGGAAGTGCTGCTGATGGACGAGCCGTTCGCCGCGCTGGATGCAATGACCCGTCAGGAGATGCAGGAGGAATTGCTGCGCATCCAGGACGCCAGCCGCAAGACCGTGGTGTTCATCACGCACAGCATCGACGAGGCGCTGATCCTTGCGGATCGTATCGTGGTGATGTCGGCACGACCTGGGCGGGTGAAGGCGGTGCTGGACAACGCGCTGCCGCGGCCCAGGCATGTGTCGATCCAGCTCTCACCGGAATACGCAGCCATGAAAGCTCGGATTTGGGCACTGGTGGAAAGCGAAGTGCAGCGGATCTGAATCGCTTACAACCAGAGAATATTGGCCCTAGATAGGGAAATCAGACAGTCACCGCGCCTCCCAGAGTCGGTTGTAGGCCAAATGCTGAATACTGGCGGTCTCATGACATTGTCCAGTGCCGCAACGCTGTTCGAGCACGGGCGATCAGGGCCTGGCCGGATCCGGGCGTGAAAGCGGTGCGATAGCCACAGAATCATCCAATGCCACCAACGTGAGCTTGGCGCTCTTGAAGATCACCCGCCCGGGCAAATGATCCTCGTAGGAACCCTGCATCAGAACCCAGGCAGGATTTGCTCCAATGGCCGCCAAATCGACAACACTTCCCACGGGGAGCAGGACCACACGGCTGCGACTGCGGAGGGGAAACAGCGTGTAGGTGATCATACCTCGGTCCGGGCCTACAACCACACCGCGGTCGATCAGGTCTGGACCGAACAGAAGGCGCAGCGCGGCTGCCGGCTGTGAATACGGCGCGAAGCCATTACCGTGAGCAAACTGCCAGCGCGTGCTCTGGACCAGACTGGCGAGGTTGAACACAGCGAAGAACACCAGGAAAACCGGCACTACGAGGCGCGGCAGCACGAGAATCAGTAGGGAGCACCCGGCACCGAACAGCAGCAGCAGGGTTCCAACCTTGTTGGCATCAGCCAGCCAGCCAGCCGGCGTCAGCGCCCAGATCTCGGGAAAGTCCCAGGGGGCCAAGGTGTAGGCGGTGCGCCACCAGAGTTGCGCCACGACAGTGACGCCAACCATCAGCAGCGCGGCCAGACGCAGCACGACTGCGGCGTGCGAAGAGACCCGACCCCCTTGCTCCGGCCAGAGTGTGGCGCCAGCGGCCATGGCGATGATGCACACTGGCAGGGCGAAGGAGTAGTAACGCCCATGCAACCGCCACAGCTCGGTCGGAAGATATTCGCCGACCCGGGCAGTAAAGCTTATCGTCATGCCGAGAGCGAAAGCCAACATGGCAAGGGCAAGAGCCGCGAGCACCGTGAAGCGTGCCGTCTGAACGTCAGTCGGTGAATCGCCCGGCGTCGTTCCGCGCGGCTGAATGCAAAACCAGAATCCGCATGCGATGAATACCAGGGGAATCCCCGCCAGCAGCGCCACTGCCAACCAGTTGCCGATGATCGGAGGCAACAGATTGCGCAGCGGCGGCAGCGGCGATGCCGACCCGACCAGCACACTCTCGTAAAAGCTGCCAACAACGAAGCCGGGATTGAGCTGCAGCCTGCCAACCAGCACCAGATTGACGAGAACCAGAGTGGCCCAGGTTGCAGGCAACAACACAAGCAGCGCCGGGGCGGAGCGGCGGCGTGGGATGCAGAAGACACTCGGCCAGGCCACGATGGCGAGCAGGAGGCTGCCAACTGCAAGTACAGCGGCAATCCCGTGTGGTTTGGTGAGCAACATGAGCGCAAGCATACCGCCACAGGCCGCGCCCCCAGTCACCGTCCGGCGCGGCAGCAGCGCCACGGCAATGAAGCACAGGCATGCGAAGAGCAACTGATACAGCGTTTCCGGCATGAAATAGGCGGTGTAGCTCGACATCGCGGTGACGCCCGCGACAATGGCAACGACCCCACTGGACAGTGGCCCCATCAGCAGCCGGCAGGTGCTGTACAGGACAAGGAGCAACAATCCATACTCTCCAGCCTGGAGGATGCGCATCCCCAGCGCCGGATCAGACGTATTGGCCCAGAACCAGTGCCCGATAGCGAAATACAGGACGTTGTTCGTTGCCTGGACAGTCGGGTCGTAGGTGAGCACCACATCGGGCAAGGGGAACTCACGTGCGCGGGAGAAATAAGCGTACTCGTCGCCCGCCATGATCGGGCTGCCCAGCATGGCGTTCTTTACCGCCAATGCGGTCACCAGCAAGAGCATCGCCAGCACCACCCACGCCGTCCAGCCGTAGCGAATGGCGATGACCAGCCCGTTAGCCCACGCGAACCTGAATACGAGGGTCAACCTACTCTTTCGACACCCGCGCAGGAGTGTCATCAGAGTGCGTCCTCCGGTGCTGCCACCTGATCTTTGCCGCCGGCGCGACTACCGTCGGCAAACTGGCGTAACGGCTGGAGTGATCGTTTGCGCAGGACGGGGTGCAGTGCCCGGCCAGGCGCAGACGCGATATCCGAAGCGAAAAAGAACAATGTTAATTGGATGCCTAACAGCATACACAGCGCCGCCAGCATGATGGTGCCTGTCGGCGTTGGAACATCACGCACCCAGTTAGCCAACCAATTTGCAACGCCAAGAACAAAGCCGAACAGCAACAGTGGTGGTCCGAACAGTAAACAGATGGACCCGAATGAGAAGTCGCGGATAAAGTAATTAAGTGTAACTCGGCGCACAAAACGCACACCATGTGCCCACAGGAAGGGCAGCAGGACGGACCTGGTTTTCAGGTTACTCTGTTCACCCGCGTAATGCGACATCAAAGGAATGTCGACCACCGCCGCGCGCAGCAACCCAAGGAAATAGATTACATCGCTTTCGAAGAAGAAGCGACTCGACAGTCGCTCAAATGGCAGGAGTGCCGCAACACTGCTATGGATTGCCGTGTAACCGTTTGTCGGATCGAAGATTCCCCAATACCCAGTCGACAGCTTGGTTAGGAAGGACAGCGCAGCATTGCCGATGATGCGGTGTCGGGGCATGCCGACCAGCGACGCGGCGTTGAAGAACCGATTGCCCTTCGTGTAGTCCGCATCTCCGGCCAGGATCGGTGCAACGAAGAACGGAATCAGCGACGGATCCATCTGTGCGTCAGAGTCGATCTTGACGATGACCTGGGCGCCGTTCGCGATCGCTGCCCGGTAGCCCTCCATCGTCGCGCCGCCGACCCCTAGATTCTTTACACACCGCATCACCCGAACACGTGGATCTGTACAATTGGCCTCGACAAACGCCCCAGTTTGATCAGGACAACAGTCATCTACCACGTAGACTTGTTGGACCTCCGGTCCGATCTGATTGAGTACAGATAGGATAGTGGTCCGCGCCTTGTAAGTCGGGATCACAACGGCTACGTCGTCCATGGATACCCCCCTCCGGCGCCGAAGTGGGCCGGTGCTTAGGCGCTCAACCTACCATGTGCAAGGCATCCGGTCGGTGTCCGTGCCCATTGCGATTCGGAACGTCTGATCCAGGACCTCGGTCAACACATCATCGCAATATCTCGCCCCTGAGAGCACATCGCATATGCTGATTCTCTGCAACGAGTGAGGTAACTGCATGCCGGCCATCGCTGACGAAGCCGCGCTGCGCGCTCGCTATGAGGCCCTTCCCGGCGTCTACTGGCATCACTCGATCCAGCTTCTGCCGGATCACTCCTGGCCGTTGGCCGGCAAGTCGGTCGCCGATCTCGAGTTCGCGCGCACCCTGCTCATCGACCTGCTGGATTTCCGCGGGCGCAGCGTCATCGAGGTGGGAAGCTGGACCGGCTATCACGCGTTCGCGGCGAAACGTGCCGGGGCGGCGAGGGTGATTGCGACAAGTTTGCATGGACTTCCCCGCACTAGCGCGGACGCGAGACTTTCAAGTTGGCGCGCGATTGCCAGGGGCTCGACGTGGAGGCCGTCGAGATCGATCCGACCGAGTTGCCGGGTCCACTGCAACGCGCGGATATCGTGTTGTTCCTCGGCGCCTTCTACCATATGCACGAGCCGGTCACGATCCTGCGTAAGGTCTGCGACCTAACCCGCGACGTCCTGGTGATCGAGACACATCAGGACCTGCGGCAACTTGGCCGGCCGGCGATGGCGTTCTATCCGCGTGATACTCTGCAGGGAGATCCGACCAATTGGTGGCGGCCGAATCGCAACGCACGGCGGAACTGCTGGAGAGCGTCGGATTTCCGTATGTATTCTATCAGGAAGCCATCGTGGGTGGCGTCCGAGGTTACTTTCATGCCCTCCGCGTGGAGGCCACGGCCAGGGCGCATCTGCGCCGTTCCGTCGACAATCTCAGCCTGTTTGATCTGCGCTTCGAGGGCGGCCGATTTGCGATCTTCGGAACGCTGTCGCTGGAGGAGGCAGCAAGGCTCAGCCCGTGCGCGACACCGAGCAACTACGGAGCGACCTGCGCTGCCGCATCGCGGAACTGGACGTTGCGGTAGCGGCGGGTCAGTGCCTGGCATTCCCGTTTGGCAGAGAGCGAAGATCGCCGAGCGGAGCTGCGGTCCGAGCCGGAACTGGCGCTCCGCCGTCGAGCGACCGTTCGCCCGCGACCGGGCTGGTGCAGCGCACCATGCGCCTGCATACTCGCGGGTAGCAGAAAGGCACCGTGCATGACCGCCGCTTTGGCAAGGATTTGCTCCGGGCGCATCCATTACGCCTGGGTCGCGCTGACCGTCGCCTTCGTCATTACCGTCGGTGCGATGGGCGTCCGCGCTGCACCCGGTGTGATCATCGTACCCCTGGAACGGGCGTTCGGTTGGAGCGTCGGCACGATCTCCGGCGCCGTGTCACTCAACATTCTGCTGGTCGGCCTGACCGGGCCGTTCATCACCGGCCTGATGGAGACACTTGGGCTGCGGCGCACCATCCTGCTCTGCCTGACTTTGCTGTTCCTGGGCACCGGCCTGTCCACCTTCATCACTGATACCTGGCAGCTGTATGCGACCTGGGGCCTGATGGTCGGCATCGGCGCCAGCGCCGGCACCGTCGGCATGGCGGCGGCGGTGGCGAACCGCTGGTTCGTCAAGCATCGCGGCCTGGCAATGGGTCTGCTGGCCTCCGCCAACGCAGCCGGACAACTGATATTCCTGCCGCTGTTGGGCCGGCTGTCACAGGACTACGGCTGGCAGAGTGTCTCCATCACCGTGAGCCTGACGGTCGCCGCGCTGATCCCGCTCTGCGCCTTCCTGCTGCCGGAGACCCCGTCCGCCGTCGGCCTCGCCCCGCTGGGCGCGACGTTCGAGCCTCCCGCGCCGCCGCGCAGCGGCAATCCGTTCAAGCTGGCCATCGATGCGCTGAGGCGCGGCGTCCGTTCGGTGGATTTCTGGCTGCTGGCGATGGCCTTCGCGATCTGCGGCTTTTCGACCAACGGGCTGATCGGCACGCACATGATCTCGTTCTGCGTCGATCATGGCTACTCGCAGTTCGCCGGTGCGGGGATCCTTGCCTCGGTCGGCATCTTCAGCCTGATCGGGTCGACCGTGTCGGGCTGGCTGACCGACCGCTACAATCCGCGCGTACTGCTGTTCTGGATCTTCGGCTTGCGCGGCCTGTCGCTGATGGTGCTGCCCTACACCAACTTCGACACGATCAGCCTGACGGTGTTCGCGGTGTTCTATGGACTGGACTGGATCGCCGTGCTGCCGCCGATCTTCGCGCTGGTGAATGAGTCGTTTGGCAAGCAGCGGGCGCCAGTGCTGATGTCGTGGATCTTCGCCACCCACCAGATCGGTGGTGCGACAGCCGCAGTGGGCGCTGGCATCGTGCGCACTTGGACCGGCAGCTACCTGTTGGCGTTTATGGCCAGCGGCCTGGCCTGCCTGCTGGCGGCAATGCTGGTGCTCCGGGTGGCCGGAGCCCGGGCGCAACTAGCAGCGGCAGAGTAGGTTACGTCCACTGGCGCAGCATTTGCTTTCATCTGTAACTGTGGCAGCTTTCACAGGCAGGCAGGAGTAGACATCATGAGTGCAGCGGTGCAGGTTGCTTCCGACAGCGACAACCGCATCCCGATCATCGATGTCGGCACCTATCTGGCGGGCAGCCCCGGCGCGGACCAGGTGCTCGCGCGCGCCATCACCCGCACCTGCCTCGATACCGGCTTCCTGGTGATCAGCAACCATGGCGTACCGCAGCTGATCATTGACCGTGCCTTCGCCTCAGCCGCCGAGTTCTTCACCCACGACGAGGCATTCAAGCTGGCGCTGAAGATCGGCGGCGAGAACATCGGCTACCTGCCTTATGGCGGACAGACGGTGCGTACCTCGACGGTGCACAAGAACACCAAGCCGAACTACAGCGAGTCGTTCTACATCACCACGCCCGACGGCGAGACTGACCGTAACAAATGGCCACCCGGTATGGATGAGTTTAGGGCCGCTGTCGTCACCTACTTCCAGACCATGCGGGTGCTCGCGCACCGCATATTGCCAGCCTTTGCGCTGGCCCTCGACCTGCCGCGGGACTACTTCGAGGCCGACTTCGTCAACCCGACCAGCACGGTCCGCCTGATCGAATACGCGCCGCAGCTGCAGGACGAGACGGATCTGTTCGGCTTCGCGCCGCACACCGACGGCAGCTTCATCACCTTCCTGCCGCAGTCGAAATTCCCCGGCCTCGAAGTGCGCACGGCCTCCGGTGACTGGATCCGACCCCCAAGTGTGCCGGGCACGCTGGTGGTGAACACCGGCGAGATGCTGTCGCACTATTCCAACGACCGCTTCGTGCCGACTCCGCATCGCGTCATCAATCGCACCCCCCACAAGCGCCACGCGATGCCGTTCTTCTACGGACCGAACCGCGACCGGATGATCAGCTGCGTGCCGACCTGTGTCAGCGAGCAAAATCCGCCACGCTACCAGCCCTCCACCTCGCGTGAGCGCAGCGCGATCAAGGACAGGACGAATTTCCCCCACCGGCAGATCCCGGAGTTTGCCAGCGAGTCCTACTGATCCGGCAATAACACCAGGGAGGAGGCGGGAAATGCCGCCGCGGCGTCGCATCATGACGTTGCGTGCCTGAACGAAGGTCTTTGCAGCAATGACGTTCGCTCGAACCCTCTGCCTCGCCGTCGGCCTGCTCGTCGCCACACTAGCGCCCGCACGTGCTGAAAGTCCGCCGCTCCGCGCCTCGCTGAACACCGAGCTGCAATACCTCGATCCGATTTACGCCACGATCAACGCGACACGAGTGTTTGCGTATCTGGTGTTCGACCAGCTTGTCGGCATCGACAACGCGGGAAAATACCATCCGCAGATGCTGGAGGGCTGGCAGATCAGCCCCGATCGCCTGAGCTACGTATTTAAGCTGCGCGCCGGCCTGCAATGGAGCGACGGCAGTGACGTGACAGCCGAGGACTGCATCGCCTCGATCCGCCGCTGGGCCAAGCGCGAGGCATTCGGCGCGCTGCTGCTGCAGGCGACACAGGAACTGCGCGTAGTAGACACGAAAACATTCGAGCTGAGGCTGAACCGTCCGTTCGCCTTCGTCATCGAGGCGCTCGGCAAGCCGGGTAACACCATCCCCGTGATGATGCCTGCGCGGCTCGCTGGGCTCGGCATCGACAAATCGATCCAGGAGCCGATCGGCTCCGGGCCATTCCTGTTCCGCCGCAATGAGTGGCGCCCCGGCGAGCGCGCCATCTTCGATCGCAACCCGAATTACCACCCGCGGCCTGAGCCGCCAGACGGGCTGTCGGGCGGCAAAGTCGTGAAGATCGACCGCGTCGATCTGATCAGCCTACCAGACCAGGCCACGCGCGTCGCCGCACTGCAGAAGGGTGAACTCGACCTGCTCGAGGTAGTACCGTTCGACTTCGTCGACCTGCTGCGGCGTGACCCCAGTGTCGTCGTTACTTCACAGCGTGGCATCGAGCAGATGCTCGATGTCATCTCGCTCAATCATCTGCAGCCGCCGTTCAACAACATCCTCATGCGGCGCGCGCTGCAGGCCGCGGTGGCGCAGGACGATGTGATGGCTGCGTACGGTCTGCCGGAGACAATGTATCTGAAGCGATGCCTGTCGATCTACATGTGCAACGCGCCGGGCAGCACTGATGCCGGCACCGAAGTCTATCGCTCGACAGGCATCGAACGTGCCAAGGCGCTGCTGAAGGAGGCCGGCTACAAAAACGAGCCGGTGGTGATGTTGCATGCGGCGACGTCCGCACTGCTGAATTCCGTCGGCCTCGTCGTCGCCGATCAAATGCGGCGCGCCGGCTTCAACATGGATGTCCGTACGTCCGACTTCGCCACAGTGGCAGAACGCCGCCGCAGCCGTGCGCCGGTGGAGAATGGTGGCTGGAGCCTGGTGCCAATCGTGTGGAATGGCATCGACCTGGTCAACCCGCTGGCTGATCCCGCAGTGGGCTACAACTGCTCGGAGAGCAACCCTGGATGGTACTGCGATTCGACGATGACGGAGCTGCTGCGCCGCTATTCTGAGAGCTATGACCCGGCTGCACAGAAGGAACTCGCTGCACAGATTCAGACGCGGTTCCATAGCCAGGTGAACTACGTGATCGCCGGGCAGTTCTCCGCGCCGATGGCATATCGCGCGGACCTGAAAGGAATGGTGCCCTTTGGCTTCCCAGTGTTCTGGAGCGTTGAGCGGAAGTAGCGGGCACGAAACATCAGGATGTCGGCTATCCACGCTTTTGCCTGCGTTCTGATGTTGCCGTAGCATGGCAATGTCGCACCGGCGATGCAACGAGTGGTGAAGATCAGACCAATGGGTCGGCAGCAGCGGCAAATGGTCGGAATCGCTCTATCGCACGCAAGGCTCGACCGTCCGCATCAAGATGAGGGAGTGCAATATGTCCGGAACGATCCAGATTCATCCGTCGGTGGACCAAGGCGTGAAGCCTGGTTCAGCCAATTTCGCCGGCGGCACGCTCGTGTGCAAATGCGCACAGTCACCGGTGAAGGTCGCAATCAGCGGTAACGTGGCATATGACCACGCCTGCGGCTGCACCAAATGTTGGAAGCCGGCAGGCGCGACGTTCTCGGTCGTGGCGGTCGTGCCGCGTGCCAATCTGACCGTGACGGAAAACGCCGACAAACTTGCCATCGTCGATGCCGGCGCTGCGATCCAGCGCTACGCGTGCAAAGGCTGTGGCGTTCACATGTATGGCCGGATCGAAAACACGAAACACCCGTTCTACGGCTTCGATTTCATTCACCCGGAGCTGTTCCAGGAAGCCGGCTGGGCACCACCGGAATTTGCCGCCTTCGTGTCGTCGGTGATCGAGTCAGGGGTAAAACCGGACCAGATGGCAGGCATTCGCAGCAGACTGAAGCAGCTCAATCTCGAGCCATACGACTGCCTGTCACCACCGCTGATGGACGCGATTGCTACCCACGTGGCGAAGGCCTCCGGCGCGTTGCCGGCCTGAACCACGGCAACGCGAGGGGCGAAAGGATCAGTAGGTCACCACGCTGCGGATGCTTTCGCCCCGCCGCATCAGTTCGAATCCTTCGTTGATGCGTTCGAACGGCAGGACGTGCGTGATCAGGTCGTCGATATTGATGCGGCCGTCCATGTACCAATCGACGATGCGCGGCACATCGGTGCGGCCCCGCGCGCCGCCGAATGCGGTGCCCTTCCAGACGCGGCCGGTCACCAACTGGAAGGGTCGCGTCGCGATCTCCTGCCCGGCCCCGGCTACCCCGATGATGATCGACTGCCCCCAGCCGCGATGGGCGCACTCCAGCGCCTGACGCATGACCTTCACGTTGCCGATGCATTCGAAGCTGTAGTCGGCGCCCCCCTTCGTCAGGTCCACCAGGTACGGGACCAGGTCGCCCTCCACCTCGGCCGGATTGACGAAGTGCGTCATGCCGAACTTCTCGGCAATCTCCTTGCGGCGCGGATTGAGGTCGACGCCGACGATCATCTCGGCGCCCACCAGGCGCAGGCCTTGGATCACGTTCAATCCGATGCCACCGAGACCGAACACCACGCAGCGCGCACCCGCCTCGACCTTCGCCGTGTTCATCACCGCACCGATTCCGGTGGTCACGCCGCAGCCGATGTAGCAGACCTTTTCGAATGGAGCGTCCTCGCGAATCTTCGCCAGTGCGATCTCTGGCAGCACGGTGAAGTTGGCGAACGTGGAGGTGCCCATGTAGTGCATCACCGGTGAGCCATCGCAGGAGAACCGACTGGTGCCGTCGGGCATCACGCCTTTGCCCTGCGTGGCCCGGATCGCCACACACAGATTGGTCTTCCGGCTGAGGCAGTATTCACACTGCCGGCATTCCGGTGTGTATAGCGGAATGACGTGATCACCCTTCTTCAGGGACGTCACGCCGGCTCCGACATCGGCGACGATACCGGCGCCCTCGTGGCCCAGGATTGCCGGAAAGATGCCCTCGGGATCAGCGCCGGACAGCGTGTATTCGTCAGTGTGACAGATGCCGGTGGCCTTGATCTCGACCAACACTTCACCTGCCCTTGGCCCTGCGACGTCCACGGTTTCCAGGCTGAGGGGCTTACCCGCCTCGCGGGCGACGGCGGCGCGAACCTTCATGGCTTCCCTCCCTCGTGACGGTAGCTACTGCTTCTTTTCGCCATCCGGCCCGAACTGTTGCAGAAACACAATCACATTCTTGCGCTTCTGCTCGTCCTTCAGGCCGGGAAAAATCATTTTGGTGTGCGGCACGACCGTCTGTGGCGATGTCAGATACTTGTCGAGCTCTTCCGGCGTCCAGACGATGCCGGAATCCTTGTTGGCTGGCGAGTATTGATATCCGGGGTAGGTGCCCGCCTTGCGGCCGACGATGCCATTGAGCACCGGCCCCACCCCGATCTTTGCGTTCGGGCCGATCTGGTGGCAGGCACGGCATATCAAGAAGTCCTTTTCCCCCGCCGCCGGGTCCTGTGCTTGCGCCGAACCCGTCGCCATGAGCACCGCCGCCACGATTGCCATCCGGAGCAATTGGCCGCCCTCCCCCCCTTGATTGACAGATGAAAGTGCAGATAGCGGTTGGCCGGGTCAATCTGCCAGTCAGATTTTCTCGTCTTCCTGGCCGGGCCAAGCGCAATGCCAGCGCGCGACGCGCATTTTCGGATGCTCGCCGACCCACTGAGCCAGATAGGGTGGCGCCGCCATGGTGCAGGCGCGCAGTGAACCTGCTGACTGGATCAGCATGTGGTACTCATGGCATGCGCCAGGGTTGGTCAGCGTACAGGCCAGCACGATCAGGTCGATCAGGTTCATTCGCGCACAACTCGTCGTGAGCTCCGCTGCGCTGATACATCCCACCACGGCGGATTGCCAAGTCGTATTTCCGACGGCACCAACCTGATGATCGAGAGACCTGGCATTGAAGCGGCGGGGATAGTGGTCCATCCTGTGCTGAATGGAACGTCCAACGCTGATGCCGAGGAATTCGGTCGGTCGGCGGGCTTTGATTGCAACCACCATGGGTGCCGCCCTTGCCGGAACGCTGGACCGCGCGCACGCGGATTCAGTTACGGTTCGGGTGGGCTATCTGCGGTGGACGCAGCCCCGTGCGACGATATCGCTGCTGGACAAGCCCGCGCCAGACAATGGACTCGCGGGCGCCAGGCTGGCCATGAACGACAACAACACGACCGGACATTTCATCAATCTCCGGTTCGAGCTGTCAGACAACCCAGTCCGCACGGACGACGATGTTGCGGTCATTCTCGCGAGTCTTGTTGAACGTGGCATCCTGCTGATCTTGTCGGATCTTCCGGCGGACCAGTTGCTGCGGTTGGCCCAGGGTGCCCGCGCCAGCTCGGCGACTGTGTTCAATATCGAGGCTCCGGACGATGCACTGCGGCAGGAGGATTGCAGTGCCAACATGATCCATGTGGCGCCGTCCAACAGCATGCTCGCGGACGCGCTTGCGCAGTACCTGGTCTGGAAAAAATGGTCCCGCTGGGTGCTGATCTATGGTTCTCATCCCAACGACGCGCTGCTGGCAAGCGCCTATCGCCGCGCCGCGAAGCGGTTTGGCGCACGCATTGTCATGGAGCGGCAATTCAAGGATTCCGGCGGAGCGCGCCAGACCGATTCCGGTGTCGTGCAGACCCAACAGCAGATGCCGGTCTTCACCCAGGGACTGCCCGACTACGATGTACTGGTGACTGCTGACGAGTCCGCGGTGTTCGCGGACTATCTGCCGTACCGCACCTGGGACGCACGCCCGGTGGCTGGATCAGCCGGCTTGCGTCCGGTGACCTGGGATCCCGGCAGCGAATCCTGGGGGGGAACGCAACTGCAGGACCGTTTTACAAGGCTGGCGCATCGGCGCATGACCGAGCTTGACATGCAGGCCTGGACCGCATGCCGCATGATCGGCGAGGCGGCCAGTCGCAGCGGATCGGCTGAGCCGGCGAAGATCATTCTGGACATGAAAGGCTCCGACTTCGCCGTCGCAGCCTACAAGGGACAGAAACTCACACTGCGCAACTGGGACTGGCAATTGCGTCAGCCGATCCTGCTGTCGGACGGCCGGACCGTGGTGTCGGTCTCACCGCAACCAGGCTTTCTGCACCAGGTGACGGAACTCGACACGCTCGGGATCGACCGACCGGAAACCAAGTGCCGGCTGCCATGAAATGGTTCCTCGCCGTGTCGATCCTTGCAGCGACCGCGGGGTCGGCTTGCGCTTACACAGCCTACGTGACGAATGAGCGCGACAACACCATGAGCGTGGTCGATCTCGATCAGATGAAGACCGTGAAGACCGTGCCGGTCGGCCAGCGCCCGCGCGGCATAACGATGACCGCCGATGGCAACCATATTCTGATATGCGCCAGTGACGACGACACCATCCAGATCATCGACGCCGGCACGCTGCGCATCGTCGGCAACCTGCCGTCAGGGCCCGACCCGGAGACCTTCGTTCTGCACGTCTCGGGTAATCCGCTCTATGTGTCGAACGAGGACGACAACATGGTGACGGTGATCGACGTGCCGGCGCGCAAGGTGCTCGCGCAGATACCGACCGGTGTCGAACCGGAAGGTATGGCCGTCAGTCCGGACGGCCAGACGATCGTCAATACGTCCGAGACCACCAATATGGCGCATTTCCTCGACTATCAGACGCGCACTATGGTGGCTGGCGTGCTGGTTGGTGCGAGGCCCCGCGTTGCCATGTTCAGGCATGACGGCTCAGAGGTCTGGGTGTCGTCCGAGCTTGGCGGCATCGTCAGCGTGATCGATCCGGTGCAGCATGTCGTGATCCACAAGATCGCCTTCGAGGTACCGGGCCTGCGCGCCGAAGCGATCCAGCCGGTGGGCATCCAGTTCACCAGCGACGATTCACTGGCCTTCGTGGCGCTCGGTCCGGCCAATCGCGTCGCCGTAATCGACACGAAGACCTACAAGGTGAAGAAGCTCCTGCTAGTCGGTCAGCGCGTCTGGCAGATGGCATTCACGCCGGATCAGAAATTCCTGCTGACCACCAACGGGCTGTCCAACGACATCTCGGTGATCGACGTCGCTGCGCTCAACGTGGTCAAGTCGATCCCGGTCGGCCGACTGCCCTGGGGCGTGGTCGTATCGCCGCGATGAGCGACGCATCGACGGCCGCGCTCGCCGTGCATGCTGTCAGCCACGCTTACGGATCGCGCCCTGCATTGCAGGACGTCAGCCTGACAGTCTCGCAATCGCGGTTTACCGCGTTGCTCGGCCTGAACGGCGCGGGCAAGACCACGCTGTTCTCCTTGATCACACGGCTCTACGACACGCGGCATGGCTGGATCGAAGTCCTGGGTCATCGCGTGTCGCGCGAGCCAGGCCAGGCATTGCGGTTGCTTGGTGTGGTGTTCCAGGCCCGGACACTCGATCTCGATATTTCGGTCATGGAGAACCTGCTCTACCACGCGGCCCTGCACGGCATCGGGGGCCGCGAGGCACGACAGCGCGCACGTGCCGCATTGGAGGAGATCCAACTCGCCGACCGTGCAGGCGACGCGGTGCGCAAGCTGTCGGGTGGCCAGATGCGCCGCGTCGAGATCGCCCGCGCGTTGCTGCATCGGCCGCGTGTCCTGGTACTGGATGAACCGACGGTTGGACTGGACGTTGCGTCGCGCTCGGCCATCCTGCGTCACGTGAGATCGCTGGTTCGCGAGCGTGGCGTTGCCGTGTTGTGGGCAACCCACCTGCTCGACGAAGTCGTTGAGGCCGATGCGGTCGTCGTGCTGCATCGTGGGCGCGTGCTTGCGTCGGGTGACGTGTCCGAGGTCGTGGCTTCGACCGGCGCCGCCGATTTGCGGAGCGCCTTCATCGCACTGACCGGTGCTGCCGCGGAGGGACCTGAGTGAGTGCAGCACGAGCCCTTGGCTTCAGGCCTTCCCAGTACTTCATCTGCCTGCGGGGCATTGCCTGGCGCGAGGCGCTGCGGTTCCTTCACCAGCGCGAACGTTTTGTCTCGGCGCTGGTGCGGCCCCTCGTGTGGTTGTTCATCTTCGCCGCGGGCTTCCGCCAGATCCTCGGCGTCTCAATCATCCCGCCCTACGATACCTACGTCCTCTATGAGGTTTATGTGACGCCAGGACTGATGGCGATGATCCAGTTGTTCAATGGCATGCAATCCTCGCTGTCGATGGTCTACGATCGTGAGATGGGCAACATGCGCATGCTGCTTGTCAGCCCATTCCCACGCTGGTTTCTGTTGACCGGCAAACTGCTGGCCAGCACGGTGGTCTCGCTCTTCCAGGTCTATGCCTATCTGGTCATTGCCTGGCTGTGGGGGATTCAACCGCCAGTCTCTGGCTATCTCACCGTGCTCCCGGCGCTCGCGCTGTCGGGAATGATGCTCGGGGCGCTAGGCATGCTGCTGTCGTCGGTCATCCGCCAACTCGAGAACTTCGCCGGCGTGATGAACTTCGTGATCTTTCCGATGTTCTTCGCCTCCTCCGCGCTGTACCCGCTATGGCTCGTGCAGCAGTCGAGCCCAGTCGTCTACGCCATCTGCCGGCTGAACCCGTTCACCTACGCTGTCGAGCTGATCCGCTTTGCCCTCTACAACCAGATCGACTGGACATCTCTCATTGTAGTCACCGTCATGACAATCGTGTTCATGACAGGCGCGATCCTCGCCTATGATCCGGCGCGCGGACTGATAGCACGCCGTGGCGGAGCCGGCGGATGACAACACGCAGCGTCCCGATCTCTGGATTAATGCTGGGTTTTGCTCTGGCGGCGAGCGCCGCGACGCCTGGTCAGCGCGACCCGGATTGGCCGTGCCAACAGATCAAGGTACCGCGGCTATCGCTGGCCGCAATCTGGTCAGGGCCCTCGCTGGCAGGACAACAAGGTGATTGGCGACAGGATCCGCAGGTGGCCGATCTCGTACATGTCATCGCCCCACGCCGCCTGCCGATCGAGCAGGCACAGGAAAAAGTCCGCGCCTTCGCTGCCATGACGGGCAACCAAAAACAGTCCAAACTGCTGATGGCGCTGGAAGGTCTGTTCAGCGTGCTCGACGTGGAACGCAGCAGTGTCATCGCGGGGCTGGATCGGTTCGGCGCGCGGCAACAGGAACTTGCTACCGCATTGCGCGAAGATTATCAGCGGCTGCGCGTCATGCAGTCCGATCCGACTTCTGCCGCCAGCGATGTCAACCAGCTGACACAGCGAGTTACCTGGGAGACGCAGGTCTTCCAGGACCGGCGCCAATCATTGCGTTACGCCTGCGAGGTGCCAGGCAAGATCGAACAGCGACTCTTCACCCTCGCACGCACCATTCAGGATGCGCTGGAATAGCCAGGGATCATTCGTTGGCCTGCGGGCGCTCCAACGGCGTGCGCACCTCCAAAGGCAAATGTTCGGCTTCCCAGCCGTCGGTGCCTTCCGGGTACCAGGCCACTTGCGGATAACCCATCGCGAGTGCGCGCTTCGCCGCGTTCCACGACATCCAGCAATCGGCCAGGCAGTAGAATACCAGCAACCGCGCTGGATCGCCGCCACTCGCCTGTTGCAGACCGCGCTCGAAGTATCGTTGCATCACCGGCGCGAGGGCGCCGTAACCGGTATCGGGCAACCAGATGCTGCCAGGCACGTCATGCCGCGGCTTGTCGCGCCAGATCGTCGAGGCTGGCAGTCCGGCCGGGCGCGGCACCTGCGGGAGAACATCGATGAACACCGCTTCGTGCCGTTGCCAGAGCGCATGTGCGGCAGCCGTGGTCAGGACGGAGGCGCCACGCAACGTGACCGGCGTCGGCGCGCGGTAGTTATCCATGCGATAATCCGCTGGCTCGGGTGGCGCATCCCTTGCCGCGGTGCCGGTGATCACGATTGCCATTCCCGCCGCCGCAATCGTGCGACGACGGGTTACCATAGTCATGGCCGAATGAGCCTGCCCTGTTCATCCAGCAGTGGCACACCGTACTCCGCCAGGATGTGATCGATCTCCGATTTGCTCTCTGCGATCAGCCCGTTTAGCCGACGCTTCCAGTCCTGATCGCTGCGGCGCACACCCATGGCGATGCGGAAATCCATACGCTCATGCTCCTTCAGCAGAGGAGCGACTAGCAGCGGCGGTGTCTCGCGCTGCGCGTAATAGCCCGCTATCGGACCCCAGAGCACGCCTGCGTCGATCTGCCCGGACGCGATGTCCTTCACCATCGATCGTGTCGGCGATTCGATTCGCGTATCGATGGTCAGAGCATAGGACTTGGCCAGCGCCATCAGTCCCTGCTGCACCATCACAGTCGCTGGAGGCGTGCCGGCGACAATACCGATGTGCTTGCCCTGCAGTCGCGGGTCCTCCAGTGACTCGATCGCGTCAAGCCCGCTGTCGGTGCGGAACACCAGCGCATAGGTCGTGCGGTAATACGGGTTCGTGGTCTGTACCAGATCGTCGCCCACCGCCACGCCCATGACCACGTCGCAACGCAGAGCGTTCAGTGTATTGCGCACGAAGCCGATCACCTGTGGGTAGTAGGTGTAGTCGGCAGGCTCGCCGAGTTTCCGGGCGAACAGCTCAGCGAGCTTGTTCTCGAAACCTTCACCCGCCTCGTTAGAGAATGGCAGGTTCCGCGGGTCGGCGCAGACTCTGAACGCCTTGGGATCCACCAGTTCGGTTGACGCGCCAAGGCCAGAGGTCTGGGAACGCGCCTGTCCACTGGTCAGCAGCAGCGCGCTGAGCGCAACTGCGACGATCAACCCATGCATTCATCCTCCGCCTTGGTGAAGGCTTCGGGCTTTGGCGAATGTTTGCCAGGCCGTCCCCGCCCGATCGCATCATCGGCACGCGCGCGCAGGTATATATAGATCGCATCAATGAAGCACATGACGTTCTTGTTGTCGCCATTCGCCGGCATAACCAGCTCCTGCGAGGCAGACACTCTCTGCTTGCCGGATGCGACAACCGCGTAGAATTCGGAATAGCTCAGATGCTTCATCGACTCCATGAGAGCAGGTGCATAGGTGGAGCCCATGCCGTCCGGTCCATGGCAGCGCAAACACTCGGATGAGTAGCGGGTGAAGCCGACATAAGTGTACCAATCCACCGAGCCGTCCTGCTCGATCTTGAAGGTCGGATTGTCGTCCTTATCGGTCCACTTGCCATCGTCGGATTTGACCGCCGTCGGGTCGCCTGATCCGTCGGTGACGGCATAGGCACCGACCGAGACAACCAGGGCCGCCGCGATGCCCATGGCCGCAAGCACAACTCGTTTCACATCGTACGTCCTTGCCCGGGATGCCGCACCGACAGGCCTCGCGACATGGTGTCGCAAGGCCTGTCGTGCTGACGCGGTCAGTTCGCTGGCAGCGCGAACACTGTCAGCGCACCACCAAGTGCAGTGTAGTTGTTCAGCGCGGCGTAACCGCCAACCGCACCGAGGCCAGCATGCGGATCGGTGAGGCCCGCTGCCAGACCGATTCCGGCCCAACCGCCGACACCCGACAGTACTGCGACGTACTGCCGGCCACCGTGCTGGTAGGTCATCACGTTGCCGATGATGCCAGACGGGGTCTTGAACTTGTAGAGTTCCTTGCCAGTCTTGGCGTCAACCGCTTTCAGATAGCCCTCCAGCGTGCCGTAGAACACCACGCCGCCTTTGGTCGCGAGCGCGCCCGACCAGACGGAGAACTGCTCCGGAACCGACCACACGATCTTGCCCGTGGTCGCATCCCACGCGATGAAGTTGCCCATGTTCGTCTCGCCCGGCGGCGGATACATCGCGAGCGTCGCGCCGACATAGGGCTGTCCCGCGGTGTACGACACGCGGAACGGCTCATAGTCCATGCACACATGGTTGGTCGGCACGTAGAACAGTTTGGTGTCAGGTGAATAAGCCGCCGGCTGTTCGTCCTTGCTGCCCAGCGCGGCCGGACAGATGCCTTGCGAATTTACGTCCTCGCCTGCTTCGCCCGGCGCGAACTTGGCGACCACGTTCGGCCGCCCGTAGGTCGGGCTGCTCTTGTTCATGTCCACGCCGGTCGTCCAGTTCACCGCCGGATCGAACTTGGCTGCCACCAGCAGTTCGCCGGTTGCGCGGTTCATCGTATAGCCGAGACCATTGCGATCGAAGTGAACCAGCGTCGGTACGGTCTGTCCGTTGATCTGTTGGTCGGCCAGGATCATCTCGTTGACGCCGTCGTAGTCCCACTGGTCATGCGGCGTCATCTGATAGACCCACTTCGCCATGCCGGTATCGGCGTCGCGCGCGAAGATCGCCATCGACCACTTGTTGTCGCCCGGCCGTTGCTTCGGGTTCCAGGTGGAAGGATTACCGGTTCCGTAATAGATCAGGTTCAGACCCTGATCATACGCCAACCAGCCCCAGGTGGCACCGCCGCCGATCTTCCACTGATCGCCTTGCCAGGTCTTCAGGCTCGAGTCGGCGCCGATCGGCTTGCCCAGCTCCGTGGTCTTCTGCGGGTCCACCAACAGGTCACTGTCGGGCCCTTCGGACCACGCGCGCCAGATCTGCTTGCCATCTGCGACGGCATACGCTGTGACCCAGCCGCGCACGCCGAACTCGCCGCCAGAGACCCCGACATACACCTTGTCCCTGACGATCATTGGCGCACCGGTACCGGTCTCACCCTTGCCGGGATCACCGGTCTTCACGGACCACGCCACCTTGCCCGTCTTGGCATCGATCGCCGCCAGTGTCGTGTCCGCCTGGTGCAGGAACAGCTTGCCGTCGGCATAGGCAAGGCCGCGGTTCACAGTGTCACAGCACATCACCGGAATGACATTCGGATCCTGCTTCGGCTCGTATTTCCACAGGATCTTGCCGTCGTGGTTCAGATCCAGCGCGAACACCGTGTTGGGAAATGGCGCGTGCACGTACATGACGTCGCCAATGACCAGCGGCGCACCTTCGTGGCCGCGCAACACCCCGGTCGAGAAGGTCCACGCAACCTGGAGCTTGCCGACATTCTGCGCGGTGATCTGATCCAGCCCGGAATAGCGCTGATTATCGTAGGTGATGGTGGGCATCACCACGTTCGCCGCATTGGCCTGCATCTTCAGCAGATCCTCGCCTTGGGCGTTGGCGCCAGTGAGGACCAATTGAGACGATAGAAGTACACCTGCCATGAGCAGGGTCCGTGCCGAAGCACGCTGCATTGGTTTTTCCTCCCGTTTCGCTCTCGCCTGCGGCGGCCAACCAACGGCTGGCCCGCCAGAGGCATTCAATCCGATTGGGAAGAGGCTTCTCCGGCACCACATGAAGGCAAGTCGGCACGTATCATTCTATCGATATGCCGCTGGCGGGCTTAACGTGGCGGATGTCCGCCCTCCCAACTGCGGACCTCCTGCAAGCCGGAAACTCCGGCAACCATATGCCACACACCAAGGACGGCAAATCACGGAGCCGTGATTTTTATGAACAACCAACGTCGTGGCGCGGGAAACGGAGGAGCAACCATGCAGGTCATCCGTGCTGCGATCGCGACAGTCCTCACACTCGTCGCCGGCGCGTACACGGCGACGGCGGACACGTTATTCTCTATGCAGAAAGTCGCTGACGGCGACTACGTGCATTTTGGCCAAATCGCGTTGACCAGCCCGACCAATGCAGGCGACATCGCCAATCTCGGCGTGATCGTCGGACGCGACGCCGTTGCCATCATCGACACCGGCGGCAGTGTCGGCGTGGGTGAAAGCCTTGTCCAGGCTGTCCGAGGCATCACCGACAAGCCAATCCGCTACGTGATCAATACACATGATCATCCTGACCATGTGTTCGGCAACGCGGCCATGCCCCCCGGCGTGACGTTTGTCGGACACCACAATCTTCCAGCGGAATTGGCCAAGCGCGGCAGCTATTACCTGCGTTCCTATCGCGCACAACTCGGCGAGGCTGCAATCACCGCCATCAGGATCGTTCCTCCGACGCTGCTTGTAGAAACCGAAACCATGTTGGACCTGGGGGACCGACGTCTCCGGCTCACCGCGTGGTCGCCAGCCGCCCACACCGCTTCCGATCTCACGGTCTTGGACGAAGCAACAAATGTCCTGTTCGCAGGCGACCTCGTCTTCCTGGAGCACGTGCCGGTCGTTGACGGCAGCATCACTGGCTGGCTTTCGGTGATACAGCGGCTGGCGCAACTGCCAGCAAGGCTCGTGATACCCGGACACGGCCGACGCGTCGCAGCTTGGCCACAGGCACTCGACGACGAACGGCGCTATCTGACGGCCCTGGCGCAGGATACACGTGGCGCGATCGCAGCGGGCACACCGCTTGCGCAGGCAGTCCTCGACATTGCCCGTTCAGAGCGGAGCCGTTGGCAGTTGTTTGACGATTACAACACGCGCAACGCGACCACAGTCTTCAGTGAACTGGAATGGCAGTAGCGGCGGCAGGTTCGGCGCGACCGCGATACGCGTAGTCCTCGACCGTTTGGCGCGCGTCGTGCTCGGCGAGCGCCTGCATGGGGAGGTGGTGCGGTGATAGTTCGCAAGCCGGGTCCGTCGCCGCAGGGTCCCCGGCAAGTGCCATCGCCTGGCAGCGGCAGCCGCCAAAGTCGACTTCGCGCAAGTCACAGGACCGGCATGGCTCCGCCATCCACGCGGTGCCGCGAAATGCCTGGAATGCCGGTGATTCCCGCCATATCTCCGCCAGTGGCCGGTCACGCACCGACCAGAACTCCAAACCGGGGATTGTCTCCGCCGCATGGCACGGCAGCACACGCCCCGAAGGCGTGACATTCAACGAACGCCGCGCCCATCCACCCATGCACGCCTTTGGACGGCGCGCGTAGTAGTCTGGCACCACCATGTCGATCACCAGGCGACCATGGTAGCGCGACCGGAGGCCGGTCATTTCCTGCATCGCACGCTCGACCTGCTCGCGCGTCGGCATCAGCGCAGAGCGGTTGCGCAGGGCCCAGCCGTAGTATTGCGCGTGGGCGATTTCCACGCGCCCGGCACCCAGCGATGCAGCCGTCTCTACCAGCGCCGCCACACGGCCGATATTGGTGCGATGGATCACCGCATTGATGGTAAGGGCAAGCCCAAGGTCCACCACCGAATGCGCGAAGGCGAGCTTTCGCGCATGTGCTCCCGGATAACCAGCGATTCGATCGGCGCTTTCAACATCCACATCCTGCAACGAGAGCTGGACATGATCGATACCCGCCGCCTTCAGTCTGGCCAGCCTACCCGCATCAATGCCAATCGCCGAGGTGATCAGGTTGGTATAGAGCCCAGCTTCGCGCGCCGCTGTGACGATGTCGGTCAGGTCGCGGCGCGATGCAGGCTCGCCACCCGACAAATGGACCTGCAGCACACCCATCGCAGCCGCCTCGCGAAACACCCGCGCCCATAGCGCGGCACTCAGCTCGTCGGGCCGCTTATCCAGCGTCAACGGATTGGAACAATACGGACAGGCGAGCGGACAGCGATGCGTCAACTCGGCAAGCAGTCCCAGCGGCGCTGGAATATCCGCCGCGACGTTCGAGTCGCTCACACCAGCATCCGCTTGGTCACAAGCTCGACCAGCATGTCGTTCACGTCGCCCGCGATCTCCGCGCGCTCAGCGGTATAGAGCGCAGCAAGCTCATCGATGATCTGGTCCATCGTGCGAGTGCCGTCGCAGCGGCGGAGGATTTCGCTGGCGGGACCTTCGGTCTCAATCACCCGTTCCGGCCCGAGCAACACCCATGCGCCGCGTGTCGTGTCGAAATGCAGGCGAACGCCAGGCGCCAGCCGCGGACGCTCGGGCGGCCGGATCTCAGACATCGGAGCCGCGCGGCACAAAGGCGCCAGGCGGGATCAATCCAGGCGTCACATAGGAATAGTGCAGCGCATCCAGCATGCACCACAACACGTCACACTTGAACGCCAGCGTATCGACCACCGCCTGCTGCTGCTCCGCAGTCAGCGCATGCTGCTTCACCCAATCGAGAGCGAAGTTCGCATCGCGTTCGGCCTGTGGCGGGCGCTTATCGAAATAGGACATGATGTCCGGCGTGACGAAGTCATAGTGCGCCAGCATCCCGCTCATCCGCTCGGTGATGATCTGCGGCGAGAACAACTCGGTCAGGCATGATGCCACTGCCTCGAGCATGCTGCGCTCACGCACGTAGTGCACATAGGCCTGGACGGCAAAACGTGTTGTCGGCAGCAACAGTCGGGTTGACTGCACGGCTTCTCTGTCGAGGCCAAGTCCGTCGGTGAGTTTCAGCCAGCGTTCGATGCCGCCGGGCCGATCGTCGTCCCCGTCGTGGTCATCCAGCCGCTTGCGCCACTCTCGCCGCAGAGCCGGGTCCTCGCATCGACCGATCAGCGATGCGTCTTTCAGTGGAATCATCGCCTGATAATAGTAGCGGTTGAGCGCCCAAGCCTGCACCTGCGCCTTGCTGCACTTGCCGTCGTGCAGCATCCGATGAAACGGATGCAGATTGTGATAACGCTTGGCGCCTAATTCACGCAGGCGGGTCTCAAGCTCAACCGGCGTTGCCACGTCGTTCAAAGCTGCACCTCCATCCCATCATAGGCGACTTCGAAACCCGCCGCCTCGACCTGCCGCCGCTCCGGCGAGTCCCGTAGCAGGATCGGATTGCTGTTGTTGATGTGCATCAGGACGCGTCGACCTGGCAGGCCTGCCAGAGCTTCCAGCGTGCCGCCCGGCCCGCTGATCGGCACATGTCCCATACGGCGTCCGGTTTTCTCGCCGAGACCTGCTACGATCATTTCATCGTCAGTGAACAATGTTCCATCGAAGAACACGGCGTCAGCGTCGCCCAGCTGCCGGCGCACCGCGTCGGTTATCTGGGCGCAGGCGGGCGCGAAGATCACGCTGCGCCCGTTCGCCTCCAGCCGTGCGGCATAGGTCGGACCGGGTTCCGCCTGCGTGGTATTCGCCGTCTCGAGATAGAGTGGAACCTTGCCGGGCATTTCCAGCAAGGTGAGCACGAGGCCATCAGCGCACATCACCGGTTCGAGCGGCATAAGAGGCTGTTGTGACACCAGTGATCGATCGAGCACCGCAAAAATGCGGTTCTCCTCAAGCAGCCGCAGCAACGGACGCGGTGCATACAGCGTGAATGGCTGTCGCTCGCGCAATACCAGCAGCCCCGCGATGGCATCGACATCACCGCCGATCAGCACAACCGCCGAGATTGGTGAGTCCCGAGAGCCGACCCTTGGCCACAGGCTCTCCGTTTGCAGTATCTGTTGCCGTAGGTCCGGCGATGCCCCGACCAAGACCCAATCGGTTCCGTTGCCGCTCACGGCAAGACTGGCCTGTGTGGCCGGCCTTGCCCGCGGATCGCCTGCTCGCGCAAGACAGCAGAGGCGGCACCCGCAGTTCCACTGTGGGAAGCCGCCACCCGCCGCCGCACCGAGGACCAGGGCGCGAAGCCCGGATGCCCGGTCAGGCATTGGAGGTCAGAAAGCGTAGCGCGATTACATCCTGCCGGCGAAGTAGCCGTTGATCTCCATGCCAATGCAGATCTCGCGGAGCTTCGGACGTGTCCAGGCCATCGGTTGTCTCCTCATTCTTGGGAATCCGGATGAACCCCTTCTTGCCGACTGCGATCGGCCTAACCACACTATCAGGTCAGAACGGGTGCCGTCCAGAACGCGCCCGCTTGCATTCGTGCCGGCAAGAGCGCGATCATCCTGGTATTCAGGAAGCGACCAAGACCATGCGAAGAGAGCATCTGCTCCTGCACCGTCGGACGCTGCTGGTGATGGCGGCTGGAGCCACAGGCGCGCAAGCGCCGGTCCAGCAAGACTCGTGGCCATCGCTGGCTACACAGATCTTCGGTGAGCGCATCATCCATGACGGCAGCGCGGTTTTGGGAATCGACGCCCCGTATCGGGCTGAGGACGCCGCGGTGGTTCCGGTTGGCATCCACAGCCTGCTGTCCGCGGAAGATGCCCGACGCATTGTCCACATCACACTGGTGATCGACGAAAACCCGTCGCCGCTGGCGGCGGTGTTTTCACCAGGCGCCACGAGCGGCATGCGGTCCCTGTCCACCCGGGTTCGCGTCGATTCCTATACTAACGTCACGGCTGTGGCGGAATTGAGTGACGGCGAACTCTATGCCACGCATCGTTTCGTCAAGGCGGCCGGCGGCTGTTCGGCACCGGCCGCACGACCAGAGGCGAGTTCGGTCCCACCCGGCACGATGCGGTTTCGACAGTTCGCGCCTGCATCTGGTGCCGCCCCCGACCGGTGGGAAGCACAGCTCATGATCCGCCACCCGAACTACTCAGGCATGCAGATGGATCAGGTTACCAGGCTATACGTTCCTGCGCAGTTCGTGAAGTCGGCACGCCTTTGGCAGGGCCGCGACCTCCTGCTTTCCATCGAGAGCGGCATTTCGATCTCGGAGAACCCGGCGTTTCGCTTCGACTACCGCCCCAACGGCGCGGCCACCTTCAGGGGCGAAACGGAGGACAGCGATGGCAGAACTTTCCAACAGGAATGGCCTGCGACACACAGCTGACCGACCGGCTAGAAGCAGCGGACTTCGGCCTCCGCCTGAGCCTCCTCGAGGTCGCGCACGATCTCATTCGTTGCGGCACTGCGGAATTCCTGACCTAGATAGCCACCAGCGGTTCGCCGCATGCGCAGCACGGTCTCGGCCTTCTCGTATTTCTCATAGGGCAGAAGTGTTGCGATCACGTCGATGGCACATGAGCAGTGCTGAAGCGCCTGCTGCGTACCGCCGTTCGAGGCCATGCAGGCAAACACGTACTCAGCGCGAACAGCAGTGGCATAGCCAGCGTCGTCCGCAGCCCAGACCGGGTAAGCCAGGAGTGAACCGCACAATGCCAATACCGGAGCAAGGCGCATGAAGCTGCGCACCATTGCGCCCCGTGCGATGCTGCCGTGCATGCTCATTGCACTGAGCGTTGCGGTGCAGGCGGCTGAGCGCGGCATCCGCTTCTGGAACCTGACAGGCGAGACCATAACCCATCTTACCATGGCACCAACGGGCAGCACGAACTGGGGACCTGATCAGTGCCGCAATGATCCGGACGGTACCGTCGATTTCGACGAACGGCTGCGGATCACCGGGATCTCGCCCGGGCACTACGACGTCAGGTTCACCCAGAAGACCGGCCGGACCTGCATTGTGACGGGTGTAGAGGTCAAGGCGGGTTCGGTGTTTGCCATCGGCAAGGAAGCGATGGACCACTGCAAAAGCCCTTGAGCGGTTCCTTCTGACACAGCCCCATTGACACCTCCCCGACCGGCGCGGGGATAATCGTGCAAAGGGGAGGATGAGCGTAATGCGCATCGCGCGCCGGGCGCTGCTGGGTACGGGGCTCGCAGCCGCCGCATTTGCACAGAAGGCTGCATCATTGTCGACCGTCCGGGTCGGTGTGTTGCGTTACGGCACCGTGTCGTGGGAGCTCGACGTCATCCGCCACCACGCTCTGGACGCGGCCGAGCAGATCACCGTCGCGCCCAGGGAAGTCGCCACGGCGCAGGCGTCGCAGGTCGCCTTGCAGGCCGGTGACGTGGACATGATCGTGGTCGACTGGCTGTGGGTGGCACGGCAGCGCGGCGCGGGCGCGGACTGGACATTCGTACCGTTCTCCGACGCCGTGGGTGCGTTGATCGTACCTGCGGATTCGTCTGTGCGCGAACTGCCCGATCTGGCCGGACGCTCACTTGGGATTGCCGGCAGCCCGCTCGACAAGAGCTGGCTCATTCTTCGCGCCTATGCGACCCAGCGGTATGGTTTCGATCTCAACGCAGTAGCCACCAAGAGTTTCGGCCCACCTCCCCTGCTCGCCGAACAGATGAAGGCCGGACGGCTGGACGCATTGCTGACCTATTGGCAGTTCGCCGCGAAGGCTGAGGCCGACGGGGCACGCCGCGTGCTTGCTGTGGAAGACGCGGTGAGCGGGCTGGGGATCGGCGCCGGCGTGCCCTATATCGGCTACACGTTTGCACAACGCTGGGCTGAACAGAACCCCATGCCGATCGACGGGTTCGTAGCGGCGTCGCGCAAGGCGCGCACCATCCTCGCGACATCGGATGACGAATGGCAGCGCATAAAGCCGATCACCAGTGCCGCCGACGATGCCGAACTGACGCGCTTGCGCGATTGGTACCGGCACGGCATCCCGAGAACTTGGCAGGCGTCCGAGCGCAGCGCCGCCGCACAGCTCTTTGACCTGTTGGCGAGGATTGGCGGTCGGGATCTGGTAGGCCCGATCACCGCGCTGCCCGCTGGCACATTCTGGCCAGTGAGTTGGCAATCCGACAGCTAGCGACCAAAGACCTGCTGACGCGGCTTGCTTCCGCGGCGCTGTTCCTGCTGGCCTGGCAGGCTGCTGCTGACTATGCGCACAGCCGATTACTGCCGAGTGTCTTATCCGTGCTCGATGCGATGGCGCAGCAGACGGTCTCCGGAGCGCTGCCGTGGAACCTCGCAATCACACTGGCTCGAGTTGCTGCCGCTTTTGCGCTGTCGCTGCTGCTGGGCACCGGGCTGGGCATTGCCATGGGCCGCTGGCGCAGTTTGGACCTGTGGCTGGACAACGCTGTAACGGTCCTGCTGAACCTCCCGGCGCTGGTCCTGATTGTGCTGATCTACGTGTGGTTCGGCCTGAACGAAACTGCGGCGATCGCGGCCGTGGCCCTCAACAAGCTACCGACCACGGTCGTCACCATGCGTGAGGGCGCCCGTGCGCTCGATCCGGCGCTGGCGGAAATGGCACGCAGCTTTCACATGTCGCGCTGGCGGACACTGCGGCACGTCATACTGCCGCAGCTTGCGCCTTATCTGTTCGCCGCTGCTCGCTCCGGACTGGCGTTGATCTGGAAGATTGTCCTGGTGGTCGAGTTGCTTGGCCGCAGCGATGGTATCGGCTTTCAGATCCAGATCTACTTCCAGCTGTTCGACGTCACGTTGATCCTTGCCTATACGCTGGCCTTCATTCTGGTGGCACAGGCGATCGAGTGGATGGTCATGCAGCCGTTGGAGCACTGGGCGACGCGATGGCGGAGATAATTCTGCAGCTACGGATCGACCGCAAAGTCTACCGAACTGATCACAGCGAACTGCCGGTATTGGGCAATATCGAGTTGACGCTGCATTCCAGAGAGATCGTGGCGATCATCGGCCCCTCCGGCTGCGGCAAGTCCACCCTGCTGCGTATCATCGGTGGCTTGGATACCGACTTTGAAGGCACACTCGACTGGAATGGCGCCGCGTCGCCGAGAATCGGCACGGTGTTCCAGGAACCGCGCCTGCTGCCCTGGCGCACCGTTCGCCAGAATCTGCTGCTGGCGCAGAACCCGGCAAACCCAGAGATTGCCGACCACCTCCTTGGCTCGCTCGACCTGGCACAATTTCAGGACGCCTATCCTCGCACGCTGTCACTTGGCATGGCTCGCCGCGTCGCAATCGCGCGCGCCTTCGCCATCGAACCGGCACTTGTGTTGCTGGACGAGCCCTTTGTTTCACTCGACCCCGCCATGGCCGCGCGCAGCAGAGATCTGCTGCTGCAGGCGTGGCGAGCGCGTCCGACCGCGGCGCTGCTGGTGACGCACGACCGCTCAGAGGCCGCCGCGCTGGCCCATCGGATCGTGCTGCTCGGGGATCGACCGGCGCGGATTCATGCGGAGATCGCCGGACAGTGCCCGCAGCAAATATAAGCCTGGGCCCATTGCACCGCTGCCGCTTTACCTTGCATGGCGTCTTCGGGGTCGCGGTTCTAGTCGCTGTACTGCTGCTCCTGATCCCACCGCACGGCATCCTGTCGGCTTTCCAGCACAGTGGGATCCGAAGCTTGGAATTCACGTGACTTGAAGTCGCGGC
>JADMIO011011108.1_pt1 | contig 48963 bp, 35 predicted proteins | sample 8958161 | NCBI WGS metagenome assembly JADMIO01 (sample SAMN16585339, study PRJNA669376) | soil metagenome | isolation source: Crop rotation soil | place: USA: Cullars Rotation, Alabama | collected 2011
AACTTGTCCACGTGGAATTCTAAGCTTAGGATCCCAATGTGCTGGAAAGATCGTCATCGCGCAGCAGGAATACCGCATGCACGCGGGCAGCCATCACCTCCTGCTCTACATGTACTTCGGCGAGCATCCCGAGCAGTTCAAGGAAGGGTTCTTCGACTGCAGCGCCGGCAACTGCATCCATCCCGGCGAGTGTCCGGAGGACAGCGGCTCGGCGCAGATCGCGGTCGGCGGAACGCAAGTGGCCGGAACGCGCTACGTCGTGAACTACCCGCCCGGTGTCGGTCTTCCCGTGCTCGGCAACCGCGACAACGCGGTCTTGATCGCCAACCTGCACTACACCAATCCGTTCCAACCGCCGCAGCCCATCTACGGCGAGGGATGGATCAACCTCAACTTCCATAAGCCGGACGAGTTCAAAGTCATTCTCGACGGGATCTTCGCCATCAACTCGCAGGATCTCATCGTCGAGCCGTACACGACGAAGACGATCCATCGCCTGTGGCGCCCGCGCAGTTTTATCGGCGGCGCGGCGGCCGACGCGGCGGTGTTCCAGCTCTTCGGCCACATGCACAAGCGCGGGCGCGAGTTCAACATCGACCTGGTGGAGAACTTCTGCACCGGCGACTGCAACGCCGATCGCGAGGTGAAGATCGGCGAGTTGCTCACCGGCGTAAACATCTCGCTCGGCAGCACTCGGATCAACCGCTGTCCCAACGCCGATGGGAATCGCGACGGCGAGGTGAGCGTCGACGAGCTGATCTCTTCGGTCAATCGCGCAGTGGAGGGCTGCAGCCCCGACGCGGCGATCTACCGCACCACCGAGTGGGATGCCGCGCCGGTACAGGAATACGGCTTCCCCTACCTGTCGGTCGGCGCCAACCAGGCGCTGCGCTGGAGCTGCACGCACGAGAACGGCCGCCTGTTGGAGAACGGCGACGAGGATCCGACGTACCCGGCCAAGAAGTGCAGCGAGGGGTGCCGAGCATGCGGCTGGGATGATGCGTCGCGCACCTGCAAGTTCAACCGCGACGGCAGCGATCGCACGTTCCAGGAAGGCGAACCGATGCCGCTGGTGTTCGGCCTGCTTGCCGACGACGATATGTGCAACATGTTCGGCTACTTCATCAAACAAGAGGATTTGCCAAAACTCGAATAAGAAAAGACGTTACACGGATTACGCTGAGTCGGAGTCGATTCCGCGGAATCCGTGTAGGTCTTTTGAATTCACAAGGAGGAGGAGTCGTGCTCCTGCAAACCAGTAAGAAGAGCGAAGAAGACGGCGAAGATGTTGGGCTACCCATTCCCACCTCGTTCATCTCGAACGGCGAGTTCTGGCCGCTGCCGCAGACCGACAAGCAGCGCATCATCGAGCGCTTGATCAACGCGATGGCGTCCGAGCGGGCGCGCAAGCTCGGGTGGTCGCGGCGCAGGTTCCTGGGCTCGGCCGCGGGCATGGCCACCGCGTTGATGGCGATCAACATCGTCAGCGGCTGCGGTGAAGACGGCAAGGGCGGGCAGGGCGGGTTTGCGGTCGACGACTGCGCGACGCGCGATCCCGCAGCGGCGCGCGAGCGCTTCGAAGCCGACTTCTTCATCATGGACGTGCAGACGCATCACGCCGATCTCGATGGGCCGATCGGCACCAATCCGGCGCTGCAGGAGTTCTTCAAAGCCTTCCGCATTTGCCAGCCGGGGGTCACCAAGCCCGATTGTCACCCGGGGGTGTTTCAAGAGCTGTCGCGCGCGACCTACCTCAAAGAGATCTTTCTCGACAGCGAGACGGCGATCGCGATGATGAGCGGCATTCCCGCTCCGTCGGCGTCGCTGCAGTTGATCGGCAATGCGGCGATGGCGGCGACGCGCGACCTCGGCAACGAGCTCGGCGCCTCCGAGCGCATGCTGACGCAGGGAATGCTGACGCCGAACTTCCCGCCGGGCAGCGATACGCGCACCAACGTCTCCGACATGGAATGGATGGTCAACGAGCTCGGCATCCGCGCGCTCAAGACCTATACGGGCGCCGGCGCGGGCCCCAACTATCCGAGCACCCAGCTCAACGTCTGGGGCGACATCAAACCCTGGCGGCTCGACGATGAGCAGGTCAGCTACCCGATGCTGGCGGAAGCCCAGCGACTCGGCATCAACATCGTCAATACGCACAAGGGATTGCCGCTCGGCATTTTCGATCCCGAGTACATCCATCCGCGCGACGTGCCGAAGGCGGCACGCGACTGGCCGAAGATCAATTTCGTAATCTATCACTCGGCCGGCGGCTTCCTGAAGGATTGGACCGCGATCAAGAAGAACGAGATTCCGGACCTGACCAACGTCTACTCTGAGCTCGGCGCCGTCTTCGCAAATGCGGTCATCAGCGGGGTCGACAAAGTGGCGGAGCTGCTCGGCGAACTGCTTCTCGCCTTCGGTCCCGACCATGTCATCTGGGGCACCGACTCGATCTGGTACGGTACCCCGCAGTGGCAGATCAACGCGCTCAAGACCTTCCAGATGCCCGAGCAGCTGATGCAGGAGCGCGGCTACCCCGAGATCACCGACGAGATCCGCGCCAAGATCTTCGGGGGCAACGCCGCCAAGCTCTATGGCATCGACGTCGATGAGGTCCGCTGCACGCTGCCGAGCGACATGCTGGCCCAAGCGAAAGCCGTCTATCCTGATGTCGGCCAGCCGAGCCTACGCCAATACGGCTTCAAGACCCGCCGCGAGTTCTTCAAGTTCGCGTTCACTGGGAAGAACCCACTGGCGTGAGACAGATGGGGCGCTGCCGGCCTGAAGCGGCGGCAGCCCCGCAAAAAAACGAAACCACGGATCACACGGATGGCGCGGATCGGAAAGCTCCGATCCGCGCCATCCGCGTGATCCGTGGTTTGTTTTTTCAGTCGTTCTTGTCTTTGTAGACCGTCGTCGTGTTGCGCAGGGCCGGGGCGCTGTAGTTCGATTCCCAGCACTGCGGACCGTCGCTGCGGATGAGCTGCGCCAACACGGGTAGGTTCAGCGGGAGCGGCGGGATCGGCACGTTCGGTCCGCGCGCGCGCAACACCAGGTCCGCGAGCGCTTGCGGTTTGACCCGCAACACGATCCGGCTCAGGCCATCGTTGACCTTGAGCGGATCACGATAACGGAAGCCTTTGCCGTTGCGTGCCTTCCAGCACGGCTTGCCGCCGTTACCGCAGTTGCCATCGGCGGGGGCGTGCAGCTCGGTCGTGAACTGCTGCGTCGGGCCGGTGTAGATGCACAACGAGTACGAGGATGTGTTCACCGGGTCGCCGAAATCCGCCAGCGGGATCGTGCCGGTCGAGCGCCAGCGCCAGGTGAGCACGTCGCGCTTGTCGCTGATGCGCAGGCGACGCTTGAATCCGTTCGGGACCGAGCAGCCCGTGCGCGGCGTTGCCGGGCAGATGCCGGGCGTCGGCGTTGACGTGATCGTCGGCGTCTGGGTGATCGTTCCGGTTGACGACGCGGTCGGCGTCGGCACGGGTGTGTTGGTGGACGTCAGGGTCTGCGTGGCAGTGCTCGTCGCCGTTTCGGTCGCCGTGGCCGTCGCCGTAGCGGTTTGCGTCGCCGTGGCGGTTGGCGTCTTGGTGTTGAAGGCAACGTTGCTGTTGGCGCACTCAGTGCCCTGCGTGATCTCGCTGGAACTGGTTTCGAAGCCGGCGGCTGCAGCGCCGGCTGCCGGATTGCCGTCTTGCGTGGCGATGAAGATGATGGTCTGGCAGGTGGCCGGGTTGCTGCAGTCACCTTGCAACTGGAAGCCGTCCGGCGAGCCCTGCGTCGGCGGCACGTTATTGCCCGGCGCGCGGTTGCCAACGGTGCTGCCTTCCGTGTCGTCGTACGTAACCGTCTGATTCGCCTGCTCGCCCAACGTCACATCCGACGTGACGACACCGGGCGACGACGGAAACACCATCGTTTGGCCCGTGATCGTGCAGCCGGGGAACGTCCGCGTCACCATCGGCACGTCGACCGCGGCGGGTACGGCGACGTCCGAGCTCGTGACCGGGACTACGGTCACGCTGCTGAAGCCACCGTTGGCACTCACCGTCGCCCCACCCGGCAGCGTCAATTGACCCTGCCCGCCTGCCGCGGTGGCGGAAAAGTTCATCCCGCAGGTGATGAAGTTGCTCGGCAGGCCGCTGATGACCGTGGTGCGCATGCGGTTCGGCAGCGGCATGCCGGTGCCCGCGGCCAGGGCGGTCAGCACGTCGCCCGTGCTCGTGATCTCGCAGCACGCGTTGGCGCTCGCGTTCGTCAGGGCGACGCTGGAAACGCGGGTGTGGAAGCTGTCGGTGGTCAGGATGACGTACAGATGGTTGTCCGACGAAACGCAGCGCTGAATGTCGAGCGCCCATACGAAGCTAGGCGTCGCGACGATCGAGGCAAAGAGCGCGAACGCGGTGACCGCAAAAGCGAAACCTGCCCGGCGATTGCTGAGACTCATCCCCCGCTCCTTACAGGTCTGCCCGTCTGGATCTGCGAAAAAAGGCGTGCTCCCGGCGCCACGCTCCAAGCGGACCAGGCCTGGACGTCAGCTTCCCCCCAGGAGGCGCTTTTCGCGGCCACCATACTCTATGCGCTGAGCTATCTGTCAAGGCAAAGTATGGCCTCAGCGTCGAGATTTCTGCTGCATACAACTGCTCACGGCGGAATGACTTCGGGTGCCGGCGCGCGGCCTGCTGTCGTGTCCCCGGCGTGTCAATGCTACACAGCCGGCTCAATGCCCGAGTACAGCGAGCGCTTCTTCCGCAGCGGCACCCTGCGGATCCACTTCCGCGATTGGGGGGACGCGTCGGCGCCGCCGCTGATTCTGGTGCATGGCCTGCGCGATCATTCCCATTCCTTCGATGATCTCGCCCGCGGTCTGCTCGACCGCCACCACGTCATTGCGCTCGACCTGCGCGGCCACGGCGACAGCGAGACGACCCCCTACTACAGCTTCGGGCACTTCGTCCTCGACCTGCACAATCTGATTCGCGCCCTGCGGCTGCAGAAGCCGGTGATCATCGGGCATTCGCTCGGCGGCGAGGTGGTGGCACAGTACGGCGGCAGCTTCCCCGACATCCCCAGCCGATTGGTCATCATTGAGGGTTTGGGGCCGCCGCCGCTCGATCTCGACGAGGAAGTGCGTTGGACGATCGACGGCTTCGCGCGCATCGATCGCGCCCTGGCGGGCCATCCGGGGTTGAAAGATCTCGAGGCCGCCTATCGGCGCCTGCGCGAGCGCAACCCACGTCTGAGCGAGAGCAAGGCGCGCGAGCTGGCACTGCTCGGAACGCGCGCGCGTGAGGACGGCACCTTGGAATGGAAGTTCGACGCCATGCTGACCACGATGGCGGTCAACGGTCCGTTTCACCTCGACTACAGCATGGCGATGTGGCGGCGAATCGCGGCGCCGACGCTGATCATCCACGGTGGCGAATCGGGCGAGTTCTGGCGCTCGAAGCCCGGCGCGGTGTATCTCGACACGGACGATCTCGAACGGCGCCTGGGGTGCTTTCGCACGCACCGTTTCAGCGAGCTCGCCGGCGCCGGGCACATGGTCCACTTCGACCGGCCGCGCGAACTGGTGACGGCCATCCGCGAGTTCCTCCACGACGTCCCGACCGCGCCAGCCGGGTCGCGTTGACCGCAGCGATTTATGCAGGGAGAGCATGACCGATCTCGTCCGGCTCGAGTCTCGCGGCCACGTTGGCATTGTCACCATGCAGCGTGCCGACAAGAAGAACGCCTTCAACGACGCGATGTACCGCGCCACGACCGAGGCGCTGCAGCGCGCGCAGGCCGCTGCCGATGTGCACGTGCTGCTGATTACCGGCGTCAACGACTCCTTCTGTGCCGGACAGGACATCGGCGAGATGGCGTCGGCGGATGCCGACCACGGCTTTCCGGCGTTCATGAAGACACTGATCGATTGCGACAAGCCGATCGTCACCGCGGTGAACGGGGTCGGCGTCGGCCTTGGGCTGACGATGCTGCTGCATACCGACATCAACTACATCGCGGCCGGCGCGCGGCTGCGCGTCCCGTTCGTCACCCTCGGCGTCGTGCCGGAAGCCGCGTCGAGCTACCTGCTGCCCATCGTCGCCGGCCAGCAGCGCGCTGCCGAGCTGCTGTTCACCGCCCGCTGGATCGACGCCGAAGAGAGCGTCGCGCTCGGCATCTGCTTCGCCGTGGTTCCGCGCGAGCGGCTCTTCGAGATCGCGCTGGCGAAGGCGGAGGAGATCGCCGCCAACCCACCGCAAGCCGTGCAGCACACCAAACGGCTGATGCGCGTCTGGCGACGCGATCGTATTGCCGCGGCGCGACAGCGCGAGGACGAGGCGTTTCAGGAGCGCCTCGGCTCCGCCGAGAACATGGAAGCGATCCGCGCTTTTTTGGAGAAGCGCCAACGTTCGTAGGGGCACGATGACGTGTCCCTCTACAGCCAGGGGAGGGCTCATGATGAAATTGACCAATGTATTCGTGGGAGCGGTCGCAGTGTTCGGACTTACGGCATGCACGACGCATAGCGCGTCGACCGCCGAAACCGTGCCTGGGGCTGCGCCGACGCCGGTGCTCGCCGGTACGGTAGGCGAGTCGGCGGCCCAGGTTACGGCGGAGGTCACGGCGATCGATCAGAAAACGCGCATGGTGACGCTCAAGGGGCCCGACGGCAAAGAGGTCACCGTGCAAGCCGGCGATCAGGTCAAGAATCTCGCTCAGGTGAAGAAGGGCGACCTGGTGCAGGCGACCTACTACGAGTCGCTCGCCTACGAAGTGCACAAGCCGGGTCAGGTGGAGCCTGGCAGCGTTGGGGTCGCGCAAGACGTCGCGACGGCCAAGCCGGGAGAGAAGCCGGCTGCACTCGGCGCGCGCGCAATCGTGGTGACGGCGGCCATTGCCGGCATCGACAAGAAGAACGGCACCGTCACCCTGAAGGCGCCCGACGGCACGTTGCGGACCATCAAAGCGAAGAATCCTGCCAACCTGGATAAAGTGAAGGTGGGTGACGTCGTGGAGATCACCTACACGGAAGCGCTGGCGATTGCGGTCGAGCCGCGGCCGAAGAAGTAGCGTTTTGGACCTTCGCCGATCGCTGGTGGCTGCGCGATGGCACCAGCGGTCGGCGTCTCTCGAGGAAACGGAATGGTACGCAATCGCACGAGGTTGAGGACAAGGGCGGCGGTGCTGGTGCTCGCGCTCTCTCTACTGCCGGCGGCGGCGCCAGCGGCGGAGAATCTGCCGCCGGCGGCGGTGAAGGAAGCCGATACGATCTACCAGACGCGTTGCATCGGCTGTCATGGGCCGAACGGCAAAGGCGACGGTCCTGTCGGCATGGCGTTGAATCCGCGGCCGCGCGATCTGTCCGACCCGGGGTGGCAGAAATCGGTCGCCGACGAGCACATCGAGAAGATCATCCTCGGCGGCGGTCCCGCCGTTGGGAAGAGCCCGATGATGCCGGCGAACTCCGACCTTACGGCCAAGCCAGACGTGCTGAAGGCACTGCGTGCCATGGTGCGAAACTTCGGTGCCTCCGCTCCCGCAGCAGCCGCGCCGCCAAAGGCGGCCGCGGCTCACTGAACGGAATACCACGGATCACACGGAGCGCACGGATCGGACGGTTCCGATCCGTGCGCTCCGTGTGATCCGTGGTCAATTTCCTTGTAAAAGAGCACCTTGGTGCGGATGACTGGGAGGGTGGCGGTGGTCTCGGGTGTGCGCATGATCGCGGCAGCGTTGACGATCGGCGCGTCCATATCGTTGGCGCCGGCGTCGGCCGTTCAGCAGCAGGAAATCACAGCGCAGCCGTTCTCGACTGACGCAGCGAGTGCGCTTCCCCGTCGGGAGGTGCTCGATCTGGCTCTCCACGCATACCAATGCGGTCGGACGCTCGGTTACATCGACCGGCCGCTGCTTACCGTCATCGACTACACGCTGCCGTCGACGGCGCGGCGGCTGTGGGTGATCGATGTCGAGCGCAGCCAGGTGCTGTTCCACGAGCGTGTCGCGCATGGGCAGAACAGCGGTGAGGATCGCGCCGTCGCGTTTTCCAATCGACTCGGGTCGAACCAGTCGAGCCTCGGCCTGTTCCGCACCGAGGACACATACATGGGCCACCACGGCCTGTCGCTGCGCCTCACCGGCCTCGAGCCCGGCATCAACGATCGCGCCCGCGAGCGGCAGATCGTGATGCACGGCGCCGACTACGTCAGCGACGAGTTCATCACCGAACACGGCCGACTCGGCCGCAGCTGGGGCTGCCCCGCGGTCTCAATCGAGATCAGCTCGCGCGTGATCGATCAGATCCGCAACGGCTCTGCGCTGTTCGCCTACTATCCCGACCCGAGCTGGTTGCGGAGCTCGCGCTTCCTGCGCTGCGACAGTGCAAAATCGGAATCGATGAACTGATTCCGAACGGATCAGCCCTCCACGTTCTTGATCCGACCCGTCTCGAGCTCGAAGACCCCGGCGACGACCGACAGCTCCTGCTTCTGCAGCAGCTCCGCAATGACCGTCGAGCCTTTGCGCAGCTTGCGCGTCTGGTAGGCGGTGTTGGCGACGACCGCGGCGCCGATGTCCATCGTCTTGCGATCGAGCGCCGGGGCGATGTGCTGATACAGCGTGCTGATCTGGCCGGGCACCTTGCCGCCCTCCAACGCGGCTTTGACAGCGCCGCAATTGCTGTGGCCGAGCACGACCAGCGCTTTGGCGCCGAGGATCTTCGTGCCGTACTCGAGGCTGGCGATCTCGACCGCCGTAGCGATGTTGCCGGCCACGCGCACGACGAAGAGGTCGCCGAACCCCTGATCGTAGAGGATCTCGACCGGCACGCGCGAATCCGCGCAGGCGAGGACGCACGCGAACGGCGTCTGCTTCGGCGCGACGGCGCGCAGGTGTTCGAGATCGCGCGCCGGTGCGATCACCTTACCGGTGGCGAATCGTTCGTTGCCGGCGGTGAGACGCGCTACCGCATCGGCGGGCGTGGCTGGCGGTGAGAAAGGCATAGGCTCCTCGGCATGGGCAAGATTCTGATGTAGCACCGCCGCGGCGGTCAGCGCACCAGCACCGGCGAGGAAATCGCGCCGCGATGAAAGGTCGGTCAGAATACGCCTGCTGAACATAGAGTGTGCCCTCCAATTGCAGTGCCCCAAGGGTTAGTCCCACCACGGATCACACGGGTCTCACGGAACCAAACGGCAAACGCTTATAGTCGGTTGCTCTGATCAGTGCGATCCGTGCCATCCGTGGTCGATTCCGGTCCGCGGCAACGCGCTGCCGGCCAGCCGCGGTGCAGTGCTCGTATCACGCACGCTCGGTTGTGCGCGGGGCACGGAGGATGATCAGTGCGATCTCGGGCGGGATCCCGACGCGCATCGGGTAGCCGTAGAACCCGACGCAGCGGGTGACGAACATGCGCATGTCGCCGCGTTGGAAGACGCCTTGATCGGGAATGCCTGCCAAACCGACGACGGTCAGCGCGTGGCCCGGCGAGAATTGCACGCCGATGTGGCCGCCATGCGTGTGTCCGGAGAGCACGAGATCGGCGCAGCCGTCGGGAAGGTCGAAGAAGCTGCGCGGATCGTGGTTGAGCAGCAGGCGTGGGGCACCGCGTTGCGGCCAACGGGCGGCGAGCGCCTCGTATCCGCCGGCTGAGCGACCGAATCCGAAGTCGAGGCCGGCGATCTCCAATGACTGCCCGTGAACCTGCAGTGTGACGGCGCGATTGCGCAGCACGGTCACGCCTGCCTCCGCGAGCTTGCGCGACAAGCGCTCGGGATCGTCGAAGTCGTGGTTGCCGAGACAGGCCCACTGTCCATACGGCGACTCGATCTTCGCCAGGGCCTCGTACAGCGGCGCGTCAAACTCGCCGCTGCGATGGGTGAGAAAGTCGCCGGTGTGCACGACCACGTCGGGCCGCGCGGCATTCGTCAGCGCGACGACGCGTGCCAGGCGCTCGCGATCCATGCCGCCGCCAACGTGGATGTCGGAGAGATGCGCGATGCGTAGGCCGTCCAACGCCGCCGGCCAATGCGGCAGCTCGATCTCGTGCTGGTCGACGCGAAAGTCGTACGACAACGAGACGCCGGACAACGAGATCGCAAACGGCGCCGCGGCGCCGACGACGCCATATTGTTGGAGAAACTCACGCCGCCCGAGCAGTGCGACGTCATCTGCTGCCGGTGCAGCGGCGCTCTGGCGCGACCAGCGCGGGACGGCGCGCGTGATCCGGCCGACGAGATGAGCGAGGCCGAGCACCGCGTAGCCAAGGAAGAGCATGGCGTGAGCGCTGAACCAGACCGGACCGATCCAGCCGATCGCTGGTCCGTTCAGCCAGGCGGCGAACTCCGTGCCGCGCGCGGTCAGCAACTGCGCGACCATGACGACGTCGAAGCCCGCGCTCACTGCCGCCAACCACGTCATCCGACGCTGGCCCAACAGCCCGGCGAGCGCGCGGTGCAAGCGCAGCCGGGCATAGGCGAACGGTGCGAAGGCCAGCGGCACCAACGCGACGAGAAACAGCGCGCGCCGCGTTACGTCCAGCGCCAGTACAAGACCGACCGCGATCAGCGCCAGGTTGAGGCCGGCGAGCCAGAAGCGCAGCGCCCGGCCGGTCTTGCCGTCCGTCATGCCCATAGACCTGTAGCACGCGCGAAAAATCTTTGGAGGGCGGCGCGCAGGGCGGGGCGGATCAGGGTACGAAAAGCGACCAGTCTCCCCCCGTGGCGCGGCCAACCACATACAGATTGTCGCTCGGAGCGATCACGGTGTGCACGTCCTCGAGCCCGACGGTGTTCAGCTCCGGTTCGCCGTGCAACGCGCCGGGGTAGAACACGAGCAGCTGGCTCCCCGGTGCGGCGGCCTTGCCCGATGCGGTGAACGCACCGGCGCCGGGGTCGTAGGTCGATGCCGTCAACTCGCCGGGCGCGGCGCGCACGTATGCGCGCGTCAGCTGATCGATCAGGTCCTGGCGCAGCCCGGTGACCGCGTTGGTGGTGCAATCCACGTCGAACTCGCCCCAAACGGTCGGGATGCGGCCAGCGCGGAAGTCGGCCTGTTTGTGCGGATCGCCACACGACTCACGCCACGTCCACAGGGTCGCGCCGAAGAAGAAGTGATCCTGCAGGCTCTGGTGATCGAGGAAGTACGTGTCGCCGTCCGGCGTGGCACGGTGCGGATCCGATCCCCATTCACCCGAAAGCACCGGTGCGCCGCCGAAGGCCTTCGCTTCCGTCGCGGCAACCGCGAAGGCCTGCATGCTGATGGGGCCGCCGTCGAAACCGCCGGTGTAGATGTGCGGGGCGTAGACGACGTCGCGGTCGCGCGGAAAGTCGGGCGGTGCGCCGCTGCCGATCGCGGACCACAGCGCAGACGGTTCGAAGAAGATCAGGTGCGGCGCATCGCCCTGCGCCGCTTCGATGGAACGGATCGCCTGCACGGCTTGCCCGTAGAGCGTCGAGAGCGATTCCTCCTCTTCGGCCGTGAAGGCGTTCGGCTCGTTCATCAGATCGTAGCCGATCACCCCTGGCTGCGGGCCGAAGGCCGCGGCGACTTGCGACAACATCGCGACGTAGCGGTCGCGGATGCCGATGTCACCGGGTCCGGGCGCGTTGGCGAAGAAGTTGGCAAACGACGTCACCACCGCCGGACTGGCCTCGCGCAAGCCGCCCGGCGCGCAGCGCGCCGCGCCGCCATCGAGTGTCGCCCAGCCGGGCGCGCCGTCCCACCCCAGCGCCGGCAGCTGTCCGTTCATGCAGGTCGTATCCGGCGGCGCGACCAACGTCGCGCCCCACGCGTCCTGGTGCAGATCGATGATCGAATAGATGCCGCGGCTGGCGAGCAGCGCGACGGCGTCGCCCACCTGCCGGATGTAGTCGGGGTCATAGACATCCGGCTCGGGCTCGAAGCGCGACCATGAGATCAGCAGCCGCACCGTGTTCCAGCCGATCGCCGCCATCAGATCGGCATCCGCTTCGGTGAACGAAAACACAGTCGGGAACTCACCGCCTTGCCAGTACTCGACGAATGCATTGAGGTTCACGCCGCGCAGCAAGACCTCGCGGCCTTCCGCATCGACGATGCGTCCGCGCCCATTCGGATCGGGCTCGGCGTGCAACGCCGGCAGGCGCAGCGGATTCTCAGTCGCGGTCGCGGTTGGCGATGCACTCGCGGTTGGTGACGAGCTCGCGGGCGGCGAAGCGCTCGCGGTCGGCGCCGGACTCGCCGTGTTCGTCGGGAGCGGTGTGGCCGTACGCACGACGGTCGGGATCGCCGTAGTCGTGGGCGTATCGGCAGGTGTTGCGTGGTGCGAGTCGCCGCCACAGCCGGCCAGGGTCAGCAGAAGAAGGACGGAAGCGATCGCCGCGATGTGGAGCGATTTCATGTCGATCGTCAGTCTTGCTGGAACGAACAATTAATGGAAACCGCCAGGCACCTGGGACCGCGGGCGTCCCGCCGCAATTGGAGAATTTCCGGAGCGGGCGGGACGCCCGCGATCCCAGAATACGTGCGTGGTATAGGCGTCCGCATGGATGACTTGGCGGGATTGGATGCAGTTGCTCAAGCGGCACTCGTGCGCCGACGCGAGGTCACGCCGCTCGAGCTCGTTGATGCGGCGATCGCGCGTATCGAGCGGCACAACCCGGCGTTGAACGCGGTTATCGCGCCGCTGTTCGACGAGGCGCGTGCGGCGGCGCGTGCGCCCGACCTACCCGACGGCCCCCTGCGCGGCGTGCCGTTCCTGCTCAAGGATCTCGGCGCACAGCAGCGCGGGCAGCCGTACCACTGCGGCAACGGTGCCTTGCGCGACATCGGCTACCGCTCGACCGCCGACACGGTACTCGGCGCGCGCTTTCGCTCTGCCGGCCTGATCACGCTCGGCAAGACGAACGTGCCCGAGTTCGGACCGCAACCGACGACGCAGCCGTTGGCGTTCGGCGCGACGCACAACCCGTGGGACCTCTCGCGCTCCTCGGGCGGCTCGAGCGGCGGCTCGTGCGCGGCAGTCGCGGCCGGCCTGGTGCCGATTGCGCACGCCAACGACGGCGGCGGGTCGATTCGTCTGCCGTCGGGTTGGTGCGGACTCGTTGGCTTGAAGCCCTCACGTGGTCGCACCGCACCGCCGACGCGTTGGGTCGTGCGCTTGAGCGTGGAACACGTCGTCGCGCGTTCGGTGCGCGACGTCGCCGTGGCGCTCGATGCGGTGCACGGCGCCGCGCCGGGCGATCTGTATCGCCTTGCGCCGCCGGCGCGCGCCTATGCGAGCGAGGTCGGCGCCGATCCCGGACGCCTGCGCATAGGGTTACTGACTCGCGCGCCGTACGGCGATGTGCACCCGGACTGCGCCGCCGGCGCCGAGGCGACCGCGCGGCTGCTGAGCGCGTTGGGGCACACGGTCGAGCCGGCGTGGCCGGCGGTGCTCTTCGACGAGCGCATGCCGCGCCGCACGCAAGCAGTGTGGTCGGTGGGCAGCGCGAAAGATCTGCTCGATCTCGCCGAGATGCTCGGCCGTCCGGTCACCGCCGCCGACGTCGAGCCCTACACGTGGGCGACTGCCGAATACGCGAAACGTTTCAGCGGCGCCGACTATCTGCTCGCGAATGAAATCTTGCAGGAGTACGCCGTCGGCGTCGCGTCGTGGTGGCGCGGCTACGACCTGCTGCTGACGCCGACCTCGACCGAGCCGCCGCCGAGACTCGACGAGCTGAGCCCCGATCCCGCCGCGCCGCTGCGCATGGGCCGTCGCTTCGGACGCATCGCCGCGTTCACCATGCCGTGGAATATCACCGGCCAGCCGGCGATCTCGCTGCCGCTGCACTGGACGAGCGACGGTCTGCCCGTCGGCGTGCAACTCGTCGCCGACATGGGCCGCGAAGATCTCCTGATCTGTATTGCCGCCCAGCTCGAAGAGGCAATGCCGTGGGCAGATAGGCGACCAGCCATCAACTGATATCGGATCACCCCGACAGAGCGGAACCACGGATGACACGGAGGTCACGGATCGCAAGCCGTTCCATCCGTGACCTCCGTGTCATCCGTGGTTCTGCTTCTTGCGTCTGCTACGGGCGCACCTCGTAGTACGCATTCACCGGACTATCGAAGTCGTGGCGCGTGAAGCGCGTGAAGCCCGCGGCGGCGGTCATATCGCGTGCCACCGGCTCGCTGAAGCCGAGCGTGCCGAGGCCGGCGCCGTCGGGCTCTGACAGCGAAGACGACAGACAGCTGAGCACCGAGAAGCCGTACATCATCGCTGCCATCGGATTGCGCGCCAGATTGTCCTCGAAGGTCGGGCGCGAGTTGATGTCGACGATCAGCCACGTGCCGTCGGGTTTGATCGCGCGCCGCACGGCACGCAGGACCTCGGCGGGATGCGTCATGTCGTGCACGCAGTCGAACGCGGTGACGAAGTCGAAACGCGGCTCGTCGGGCAGCGCCTCGCGGCGCGCATCGTGGAAGGAGACGTTGCTCAGCGACGCCTCGCGCCGATAGCGTTCGGCATGCGCCAACGCGTGCTGCGAGATGTCGTAGCCGTAGAAGCGCGAGCGCGGAAACGCCTTCGCCATCTCGATCAGCGCGACGCCGGTGCCGCAGCCGATGTCGGCGGCGGCGCCGCCCGCGCTCAGCTTCTCGGTCACACCGTCAAGACGCGGCAACACCAGCGGCACCAACATGGTGCGGAACCACGGCGCCACCAAGCCCTCGACGCCGCAGGCGCCCGCGGCGCCGAACGCGTCGTAGGGGAGTCCGACGCCGGTGACGAACGACTCGCGCAGTTGCTCGAGAACGTTCACCTGCTGTGGCAGGGCGGCGAACGAGCCGGCGACGAAAACCGGACTCTCGCGGTTGCCGAGCACCGCGCACGCGACCGGCGACAGAGCGAAGCGGCCGTCGCCGCGATACTCGATCAGCCGCGCCGCCGCCTGGCCTTGCAGCCACTCCCGCACCCAGCGCTCGTTCAGCTTGGTGCGCTGCGCCAGCTCCGCGCTCGTCGTCGGCTCGCCGTCCTGCATCGCTGCATAGAGGCCGAGATGATGGCCGAGGTAGATCATCGACGACACGGCCAATCCACTGAGATTGTCAAAGACCAACTTGATGAACGCGCGAACTGCTTCGGTTGGGTCTTCGCGCACGGACTCGTTACTCATCGCGATCTCCGTTCTAGAGCGTTGAACCACGGACTTCTGGGAGCGCGGGCGGCTCGCCCGCCGCGCATGCGAAGCATGCGCGCAACTTCGTAGTCGTACGTCTGGCGCGCTGCGCGCGCCTGCGGGCGGGCCGCGCGCGCTCCCAGAATCTGTTCTTCGTCGTTGAACGCCTAACAAGCTCTCATTGGTCGTTGGTTCACGCGCGGCGGGCGAGGATGTCGCGGATTTCCGTCAGCAGCACCTGCTCGCGCGGCGTCTCTGCCGGCGGAGCCGGCGGCGGCTTCTTCAACCGGTTGATCTGTTTGATCATCAGGAAGATCGCGAAGGCGACGATGACGAAATCGATGATGGCGTTGATGAACAGTCCGTAGTTCAACGTCACCGCGCCGGCGTCCTTGGCCGCCTTGAGCGTGTCGTAGGTGCCGCCGCTCAGGGTGACGAACCAGTTGGTGAAGTCCACTTTGCCCATCATCATGCCGAGCGGGGGCATCAGGACATCGGCGACGAACGAGCTGACGATCTTCCCGAACGCGGCGCCGATGATGATACCGATGGCCATGTCGAGAACGTTGCCCTTCATGGCGAACTCTCTGAACTCCTTCAACATAGCTGGCCCTCCTCAGTGTCGAAGTGTCGCGGCGGCGGATGCCGCTGCGGCTGCGACCCTCATAACACTTTTCGCTAAGGCTGTGTGGAATTGCTGTTCGCGGCCGGAGCTGAAGCCGCCGCTTGCGCATCGCCCGTCGGCCGGAAACCGATCTTTACGACGGGGGAGCCGTCGACCGGCTCGCTGCTCGGATCGCCGTGTGAGATGCGTGCCGCGTCGATCCCCTTCTGCTGCAGAAGCGTTTCGACCGCGGTGAGGCGGGCCACCGCAAGTTGGTGCAGTTGCTCCGGCGTCGGGGCAGGCTGTTTGTCGAGCCACTCCTGCAGCGTCTTGGCATCCTCGTCGGAAAGCTGCGGATTCTCGCCGTCGGCGCGCGCCGTGAGATAGGCGCCGATGCGCTCGCGCGGGCCGCGTGCGGTCACGAAAGCCAGGGAGCGCTGGAAGACCCCCTCCTGCTCCCAGCCGGCATGCAGTGCCTGTTCGTGCAACCAACGGACGTCGTCGGTCGTCGGCGCGGTATCGAGCTGCACGGCCATGGCGGGTCTTCCTTTGAGGAAGTCGGCCAAGCGCTGCGTGGACTCGTTGCCGGCGCTGGTCGGGTCGCTGCGCCCGAGCGGGAACGCGATCGGCGCCGGCGCAATGCTCTTGGCCCCGCCGCCGCCCATGCCGATCACACCGCCGACGAGCTTGAGCGGCGACTCGATCGCGCCAACCAGCGCCTGGCGCATCGCGGTGCGCACGATACTGATCAGGTCGACGGTCGCGCCGCCGCTCTGATCGACTTCGACGGGAATGTTCAGATCGATGTCGCCGCTGGTGTCGCGCAACAGCGCCAATGCCATGGTCAGGGGGATGCCGAACTGCTGTTCGAAGACCGAGTCGCCTTCGGCGCCGCTCAGCCCGAGCTGATGCAGCGTCAGCGAGTTCTGCACGTCGTACTTGCCGTTCTTGAACTTGGCCGTGGTCTTGATGCTCAGCGAGCCCTCGTCGATGCCGTACGGCGAATACGTGCGCGCGTACGGATTGAACGGCGTCAGCGCCAGCTTGTCCATGATCATCTCGAAATCGCCGCCCTGCGGACCGAACTCGCCCGAGGCGGTGATGCGTCCCTGCTCGGCGCTGACGATTTCGAGCTTGAGCGGCTTCACGGAGGCATTCGGGAAGTGGACGTTGCGCGCGTCGATCTCGATCGGCGAATAGCGGTCGTGAAAGACGGGCTGCACGGCGCGGTCGGTGAAGTCGACGTCGCCCTTGCTGACGCGCAGGCTGGCGATGTTCACTTCGAGCGGAGGATTGGCGCCGGCGTTCGGCGCGGCCGGTGCCGGACTCGGCGCTGGCGCGGCCGCAGGTGCGGCGGCTTGCTGCGCCGGCGGTGCAGCGGCGGGACCGGGCAGCACGATGCCGTCCTTCGTGCGCGTGATCCGCGCTGCTGGCCCGTCGATGCGAATATCGCCGAAGCCGGCGCGCACGGTGGGCGCGGCACCTTGCGCGGATAGCGCTCCTTTGATCGCAACGTCGGTGGCCGGTACCGCGATCGACTTGGCGGCAAAGGAGAATTCCTTGCCATCGCCGCGCAGCGCATGCGGCTGCGTCAGCGACAGCGTCGCCACCGCATGCAACGGCGCACCGGTTTCGGTTGGCGGCGCGCCGACGGTCACTCCCGGCAGAGTCAACTCGCTGAGCTGTAATCCGATCGCCTGCGCATCGGCGGCGAGCTGCTTGCCACCAGCGATGGCGATCTTCGGTGCGCTGAGATCGAGTTGAGCAGCGATGCGTGCGGGCGGTGCGCTGCTGACGTCGCTGCCCGGCGGCACCGCGGTGAGCGCGACCTGCGAGACGGCCAGACCGATCGTCTGCGCCTGGGCGGACATGTCGGCCGCGCTCAGGGTGACGCGCGGCGCGCCGAGATCGAGGCGCACGACGGCGTTGATCGGCTGCGGCGAGTCGTGGTTCGCCAGACCGGCGAGCGCGGCGGGCACGGCGACATCGGACAGCGTGAGCGCGATCGACTGCGCGGCGGCGTCGAGCGGCGCACTACCCGTCATGACGACGTGCGGCTCCGCCAACTTCAGATCGGCAGACAGGCGCACGGCCGCATCCGATGCGGCCTTTTCGCCGGTGCGCACGCCCGGCACGGAGACGTCGGAGAGCGTCAGCGCGATGGATTGCGCGGTAACATCGAGCGCTGCATCGCCGGTGCGGACGACGTGCGGCTCAGTCAATTTCAGATCCGCCGACACCTGCACGGTCGCATCCGCCGCGGCCTTCTGGCCGGGCGGAATCACTCCCGGCACCGCGAGGTGGTTGATGGTGAGGTCGAGACCTTTCGTCTCGACGGTCAGCTCGCTCTGACCGGGCGGCGTTACGCGCGCGTCAGTGAGGCCCAGCGCGCCGTTGACGCGCAGGATGTCCGGTGCCGCCGTGCCGCCCTGCTGTGACGGCAGACCCGCTTCGATGGCGAGATCGGCCTTGAACGTCGCCGACGGCAGCACGGCGGGATCGACCCCGCTGATCGCGACCAGCGGCGGCAGGGCCAGATCTGTGATCTGCAGCTTGCCGCCGAAGGCTGGAGCGAGGATGCGCGCGTCGCCGTCGAGCTTGATCGCGGCGGGCCCGATGCCGAGCGCGAGCGCGATATGAGCGATGGCGTCGGCCGCACTGGCGATGTTGTCGGCGGTGAGGTTGACGCCGACCTCGAGCGGCTCCCGGTAGTCGCTCATCACGTGTACGGTCGAATCCGCCACCTTGACGCTGGCGACGCTCCACTCCCACGGCTTGGCCGCCGGCGTCGGTTCCGGTGCCGCCTCTTCGGCAACCGGTGGCGTCTCGGCCGGCGTCGGTTCGGCGGTCGGGCCCGGCGAAGCGGCTGCGTGCGCGATCGCACGAGCGAGGACCGGCAACGGATGGTCGCCGCCAGCGTAGACGTACAACGACGCCCCATCGAGTTGCACCGATGAAACCGCGGCGTGCTGCGCGAGTACATCGACCTTCTCGATCTCTACGGCGAGGCTCTTCCAACCTGCCGCGACGTCCTTCAGCTGCGGCACCGCCACCGCAATGTCGCGCAGCGTCAGGTGACCGTGCAGCTCGTTCTTCGTATCGGTCTCGAGGGAGTAGGTGATCCCCAGATCGAGCTCGCCTTGGAGATCGCTCCAGCCGACGTTCGGCACATACAGCCGCGCGTGTCGCAGCGGCAGGCGCTCGGCGTTCAGATCGCAGGTCAGCGAATAGCCGTGCTCGAGCAGCGAAAGTCCCGCCGCAACGTCGACCGAGCCTCCCTCGAAATCGAGTACCACGTGCAGCTGGGCAGGCTCGCCGTAGACACCGGGGCTGAGCGCGATCTCCTGCACGGCAACCTGGTCGATACCCAGCTCGACCGGCTCGCTGCCGGGCAGCGAGAGATCGCGAAAGCGCACGCGGCCGTCGCGCAGCACGAAGCGATCGAGCCCGATCTTCCACGCGCTCGGTGTGGCTTCGCCGGCTGCGGCCGGGGCCGTCGGTGTGGGACTGGCTTCGGCGCCCGGCGTGGCGCCGGCCTGTACCGCGACCTCGCTCTTCGGCACCAGCGCCATGATATTGAGATCGCCCGAGGACAGGCGATCGAGTGCGACGCGCGGCGAGTCGAATGCGATGTCGCGCACCTGGATCGTCTTCGAGAACAGCGGCCAGTAGCGCAGCTCGACGGCGAAGCGCTTGAACGCGATCATCGGCACTTGCTCTGCGTCGGTGAGCTGCACGCCGGGAGCGGCCTTGGTCGGCGTGGGCGCGTTCGGTGGCGACGTGGTATCCGCGGGCGGTGTTGCGGTGGGGCCTGCCTCACCCGCGGTTGACGATGGCTCCGCCGCTGTCGATGTTGCCTCACCCGCAGTCGATGTGGGCTCCGCAGCGGTCGACGTCGCCTCGACAGCGGTCAACGTCGGCTCTGCCTGTGTGTACGCCGGCTCAGCCGGTGCGGACGTCGGCTCAGTTGACGTAGGCGTAGGTTCAGCCGACGCGGGCGAATCGCTTGGGGCTGCCGCCGCGGCGGGTGGGTGCGCAGCGGCATCCTGTGCTGCGGCGGCGGGAACCGGACTGCCGTGGTCGGCGATCGCGTACACCGCGACGTCGTTCAGGGCGACGCCGCCTTTCCACAACGCGAGGTCGACGTCGCCGACTTCAACCCGGGCGTGCAGCGCGTCCGACGCCTGCGTCGCGATGACGTGACGCAGAACGATCGGCAGCGCGACGCGCACCGCGATGATCAAGATGACGGCGGCGATCCACCACCGCCAGCGCTTCAGGCGTCCGCGCCACGATGCCGGCGGTTCGTCCACGACTGTCCCGTCCTTCGATCCTCACCATAGCAGCGATAGGCCGATAGTGAGCCATAGGCTGTTGTGATCGGTGTCGTTGGCTACCACGGCGTTGTACTCGTCGAGGACGCTGAACTTGGCTGCGATCGGATCGATGAGCGGGAAGGTCAGGCCCGCTTGGCTGCGCAGTAGATAGTTGCCGGTGAAGTCGTCGACCGCCGGCAGGTAATCGACGCGCCCGTCGAAGTGCGCGCCGTAGGGCAGGTGGTAGCCCGTGACGGCGGAAAACCCGATGGCGTAATACTCGTTGTCGGGACTTGGGGGGATGCAACCCGGGTTTACCGTCATGTCGCACGGAGGCCTCGTGAAATAGTGCTCGAAGACCCATGCACCGCTCACTTCGCCGGCGAGGAAGTTGCGGTGATCCTCGTCGAGCACCTGTTCCCAGAAGAGGTAGCCGACACCGAGCTTGGGTATGGCGCGGATGCTCAACTGTTGTACGGCATCGTATGTGCCTTCGGCGGAGGCGAAGCCGTACAACCGTGGCAGGATGTCGTATTCGCCGCGGATGATCCCATAGGCCGCGTCCTGAGTGATCGACTCGGCCGGTGTTTGCCGGTTGTCTTTCTGCGTCGCGTAGCGATACGTGGCGCCGAAGATCAGACGCGTCGGGTCCTTCTTGCGTATCGTCTTGAAGTCGATCGCCAATCCGGTCGTATCGACCGTTGCCTGTTGCGCGTTGAAAGCGAAGTCGAGCTCGCCGTCCCAATAACGAAACGCACTACGCAGCTTGTCGCGCCAGCCTGGGCCATCCGGTGCGATTGCGACTCCGGACTGGATCGTCGCGATGTCGATCTGCGTCGCCCCCTCTGGACCGGTGCCAGTGTAGAGCGTCTTGTTGCTGTAGCCCTGCAGCGGCGCGTCGGATTCCTCGCCGTCGCCGTACAGGATCTGCATGTTGCCGTCGGTCTTGAGGTCCTCGATGTCGTCCCACTTAATGGTGATCGACCCTTTGCCGTACTCCGGTTCGAAGCTGACGTTGGCGCTCGACAATCCGGTGATCTTGCCGTGCAGCACCGTCCCCTTTGAGGTCACCTGATCGGCCGTTGCCCGACTGGCCAAGAACATGGCGGCAGCCGCGAGCCCTACGCACACACCGTGGAACGCAAGCCGATGCTTCCCCTGTCGCACCATCGCCCCTCCCCGTTTCTGGTTGCGCTGATCGTTGCAGTTGCCGCCGCGCACCCAGAACGGCGCGAAGCGGACGCCACCATACAAAAGTCGCTCCTCACGACAAGTCGCGCGCGCCGCTTTTTTCCAACGCAGGATCGACAGCGCGGGGATTACTCCGTGCCTGTCGGTGGCCCGCAGGACCCTTTTGCGTCGCGAAACCAGCCGGATGCGCACTACGGGCAGCCCGCGGACACCGTGTAAGTTGACACTGATTGTTTGGCAGGGGAAACGAACCTGAGGGGGAAGAAGATGCCCAGAGCGAAGATCATTGCTGCCGCGATGCTGACGTGTGTCCTCGCAGCGTGCGGCGGAGGAAATTCCAATAATGGTCCGGCCGCGACCGCGACGCAGGCGATTGCCACGGCGACGGCGAGCCATGTGCCGACCAACACGGCGCAACCTGCCGCGACGTCGACCGCTACGTCGGTGCCGACGTCAACGTCGGTGCCGCAGGCGACGGCGACCGCGACCAGCGTACCGACCGCGACCGCAACCGAGTCGCCTTCGATCGTCGATGAGCTCAATGCCGTCGGCGTCGGCCGTTACCTGGGCATCACGCCGGCGTCGATGGGTCCGCGCCCCGGCGGCGTGTGGGACGACTACTTCTTCGATCCCGCGGCGAAGCAGGCGATCTGCATGCGCGGCACTCAGTATCAGGTCGAAGTCCACCACGGCACGACGAACAAGGTGCTGCTGTACCTCGAGGGTGGCGGCGCGTGCTGGAACAACCAGACCTGCTGGGTCACGCCGCTCGCCAAGCTCACGGCCGATCCGCTCTTCGGGGCGGGCATCCTGCTCTTCGACAATCCCGACAACCCGTTCAATGATTGGAACGTCGTCTACGCGCCGTATTGCGACGGTTCCGTGTTCGGCGGCGATAACGTCGCCGAGTACGACGGCGGGTCCGTCTACCATCACGGCCTGCAGAACGTCTCGGCGGCGGTGGCGGTGATGCGCGATCAATTCCCCGATCCCGAGCAGATCGTCGTCGCCGGCAGCAGCGCCGGTGGCTACGGCACGTTCTCCGGCTACGGTGTCACACGCGTCGCGTATCCCGACACACCCATCGACGTCATCAACGATTCAGGACCGGGACTGCAGAATGCCGACGACCAGGTCTCGATCCAGGAGCGCCTCGATAACTGGAAGTACCAACAGTTCATCCCGCCGTCGTGCACGCGATGCTCGGAGCAGCTCACCTATCTCACCGAGTGGGCGATCGAGCGCGATCTGCCCTTGCACGTCGGCTACTTCAGCAATCTGCGCGACGCCGTCATCCGCGGCTTCCTTGGCCTGGACCCGGATGCGTACGAGGCACTGCTGCGCTCGGTGACGGACGATATCCGCACCCGGCAGCCGGATCGCTTCAAGCGCTTCTTCATTCAGGGGGAGAGCCACACGATCTACGAGCTGCCGTCCTTCTTCACGCAGGAGATCAACGGCACGTCGCTGCGCGATTGGACAGCGGACCTCCTCACCGGCGGACCGGCCTGGCAGGACCTCATCGAAGGCGCCAACCCGTTCAAGGGTTTTCACAGCGATCGCTATGACAATGAATCGATGTGGCTCTGCCGGCCGGGAATCAGCAACGATCAGTGTACGGTCAACAGCCTCGATGCGACGGAGGTGAAGCCGGACAACTCCCTCGAAGTTGTGCCGCACACGGCATCGACCGATCCGCAGTACGATTGCTTCTACGTGTATCCGACCGTCGATCTCAGCGGCACACCGGGGAATCACACGGACTTCAGTGACATCAGCTTCGAGCTCGATCCGCTGCTCAGCCAAGCGGCGCCATTCAATGCGCACTGCCGCGTCTTCGCGCCGCTCTATCGCCAGGTGACGATCGGGACCTATCTGGCCCCCAATGAGCACACGGCCGAGTACTTCGCGACTGCGTACGCCGACGTCGAGGAAGCGTTCAAGGTCTACATGGGGCAGTACAACAACGGCCGCAACTTCGTGATCATGGGGCACTCGCAGGGATCCCTCATGACCACGCAGCTGTTGCAGAACCTGATCGACGACAACCCCGACCTGCGCTCGCGTCTGATTGCGGCTGTGTTGCTCGGTGGCAGGGTCACGGTGCCGGAAGGACAGACGGTCGGCGGTACGTTCCAAAATCTGCCGCTGTGCACGAGCGACGATCAGCCCGGTTGCGTGATCGCCTATCGCAGCTACGCCGCGGACCATCCACCGACATCCGGTTCGAACGACGTTGGCGCCGAGGGAATGGACAACGCCTGCACCAATCCCGCCGCGCTCGGCGGTGGCAAGGCGTATTTCCACAAATCGATCCTGCCGATCACCGCCAACCAGGCGATATTTCGCGTCGGCGTCGACCTCGGCTTGGACATCACGACCCCGTTTGCGCTCTACAGCGACTTCTTCACCGGTGAGTGCGCCAAGGACGAGCACGGCGGTAGCTACCTGCGTATCGGCGTCGAGCCGCAGAGCGGCGACCAGCGTCTGGATCCAATCAATTTCCAAGCAGTCATCCTGGCGCCGAATTTCCTCGGCACGCACATCATCGATTACAACTGGGGCCTCGGCGACCTGATAGATCTCGTCGATCAGAAGGCTACAGCGCTGCGCGAAGCGCAGGTCCATCCGCAGCCATAGCGACCTTATCTTGGTCCCTTCCACCGCTTCGCGGGGGAAGGTCAGGATGGGGGAACCTTCAAGGCAGATCGTACTTTGTGATGTGCCCCCCATCCTGACCTTCCCCCCGGAGGGGGGAAGAAAACTACTCGGCCTAGACGGCGCAACCGAGCCGTCGTATTGGCGGTTCCATGTCCGACGGACTGCCGATCGCAAAAGGTGCGCAGCCGATCGAGCTCTTGCCGCGCATGGCCAATCGCCACGGGTTGATTGCCGGGGCGACGGGCACCGGCAAGACGACCTCGTTGCGCGTTCTCGCCGAACAGTTCAGCCGCATCGGCGTGCCGGTGTTTCTCGCCGACGTGAAGGGCGACTGCTCCGGCTTCGCCAAGCCCGGCGGCGACAATCCCAAGGTGCGCGAGCGCGCCGAGCAGCTCGGCGTCGAGTTCAAGCCGTCAGCGTGTCCGGTGGAGTTCTGGGATCTGCTCGGCGAGCAGGGGCACCCGGTGCGCGCGACCATATCGGAGATGGGCCCGCAGCTGCTCGCGCGTCTACTGGCATTGAACGACACGCAAGCCGGTGTGCTGACCATCGTGTTCAAGGTCGCCGACGACAGCGGGCTGCTGCTGCTCGATCTCAAGGACCTGCGCGCGATGCTGGAAGAGGTCGGCAAACGCGCGGTCGAGCTCAAGGTCAAGTACGGCAACGTCTCGGCGGCGAGCATCGGCGCGATCCAACGCGGATTGCTGGCGCTCGAGCAGCAGGGCGGTGAGCATTTCTTCGGCGAGCCGGCCCTCGACCTCGACGATCTGATTCAGACCGCAGATGGCGGTCAGGGCGTGGTGAACATCCTCGCCGCCGACAAGCTGATGCAGTCGCCGGCGCTGTACTCGACGTTCCTGCTCTGGCTGCTGGCGGAGTTGTTCGAGCGCCTGCCCGAGGTCGGCGATCCCGACAAACCGAAGCTCGTGTTCTTCTTCGATGAAGCGCACCTGCTGTTCGAGGATACGCCCAAGGCGCTGGTCGATCAGATCGAGCGCGTCGTGCGGCTGATCCGTTCAAAGGGTGTCGGCGTGTACTTCATCACGCAGAGTCCGCTCGATGTGCCGGAGTCCGTCCTCGGCCAGCTCGGCAATCGCGTGCAGCACGCGTTGCGTGCATTCACGCCGAAGGATCAGAAAGCGGTGCGGACGGCGGCCGAGACGTTTCGCGCCAACCCCAAGCTGAACGTCGCCGAGGTGATCACCGAGCTCGGCGTCGGCGAGGCGCTGGTCTCGGTGCTCGATGACAAAGGCACGCCGAGCATGGTCGAGCGCGCGTTCATCTATCCGCCGCACACGCAGCTGGCGCCGCTCTCTCCCGACGAGCGGCAGGCGCTCGTGAAGCGCTCGTCGCTCTTCGGACACTACGAGCAATCCGTCGATCGCGAATCCGCCTACGAGCGGCTCACCCAACGCGCCAACGCCAGCGCGCCGCCGGCCGCCCCGACGCCGAACCGCAACGAGCCGGACTTGACCAAGATCGCCGTCAGCGTCGGTACCAGCGTCGCCCGTGCCATGGGGACGCAGCTCGGGCGCCAGATCGTGCGCGGCGTTCTGGGCTCGTTCTTCGGTCGCAGCAGCCGGCGCTGACGCGGATCGGCGGTCCGCGCCGCACCGCGCCGCCCATCGCCGCGCGGATCGTCGTATCTGCTTGCAACTCCGCGGAGTGGGCACTATCCGGGTCACATACATTGCATTCGCGACCGGGGGGGAACGACGGCTGCACAGCGGCTGCGAAGGGCACTAGAGCTATGCGCGTGTTGGTGACTGGATCGAGCGGTCTCATTGGCTCGGAGGCTGTCCTGTGGCTCGACGCCGAGGGCCACGAGGTTCTCGGCATCGACAACAACATGCGCCGCGACTTCTTCGGCCCGGCCGGCGACACGCTGTGGATGCTGCGCCGCCTACTCGATACCACGCGCGCTTTTCGCCACATTGCCGCCGATGTGCGGGATCGCGCCGCGATGTTCCGCATCTGGCAGGATTTCAACCCCGAGCTCATCATCCACTGCGCGGCGCAACCGAGCCACGATCTGGCGGCGACGCGCCCGCTCGACGACTTCGACGTCAACGCGGTGGGGACGATCAATCTCCTCGAAGCGACGCGGCAGTTTGCGCCCAAGTCGGTCTTCATCCTGATGAGTACGAACAAGGTGTACGGCGACGCGCCCAATCACCTGCCGCTCGTCGAGCGCGAGACACGCTGGGACTACGCCGATCCCGGCGACCACGACGGCATCAAGGAGACGATGTCGCTCGATCAGTGCCTGCACAGCGTGTTCGGCGCGAGCAAGGTTGCCGCCGACGTGATGACGCAGGAGTACGGTCGCAACTTCGGCCTGCTCACCGGCGTCTTTCGCGGCGGCTGTCTCACCGGACCAAACCATTCCGGCGTGCAGCTGCACGGGTTCCTCAACTATCTGGTCAAGGTCGCCAAGGCGGACGAGACCTATACGATCATTGGCTACAAGGGGAAGCAGGTACGCGACCAGATCCACAGCCGCGACGTCATCCGTGCGCTGTGGGCGTTTGCCGAAGCTCCGCGGCCGGGCGAGGTCTACAACCTCGGCGGCGGACGCGAGAACAGCGCCAGCGTGCTCGAGTGCATCGCGAAGATCGAAGCCGTGACCGGGCGCAAGATGAAGACGCGGTACGTCGACCAGGCGCGCGTCGGCGATCACATCTGCTACATCTCCGATCTCGCCAAGCTGCGCCGGCACTATCCGCGTTGGCAGCCGACGTACAGCCTCGACACCATCATCGAGGAGCTGCTGCGCCCGTGAGCGCGTCGGCAGAGCCTTGCGCGGTCCGCGACGAGCTCGCGGCGCCGCCACAGCCGCACCTCGATGTGCGGCTCGCGCAAGCGCGGCGCGTGCAGGCCTTCTACGACGATCTCGGCGATCGCCGCGAGCGCTGGATCGAGCGCAGCCGCTACTACTACGATGCGCTGCAGCATCTGTTGCGCACGATCGTTCCGCCGCGCGCGCGCGTGCTCGAGCTGGGCTGCGGCAGCGGCGAGCACCTTGCCGGGCTCGACCCGGCGCTCGGCGTCGGCGTCGACATCAGCAGCGCCATGCTAGACATCGCGCGCCGCAAGTATCCGCACCTGGAACTCCATCACCAGGCGGCGGAGGAGCTGTCGCTGCCCGCGCACGAGGTGCACGCGGGCGCGGGCGGTTTCGACTTCGTGGTGATGGTGAATGTGGTCGGCGAGCTGGCCGACGTGCTGGCCGCGTTCAAGCGCCTGCGTCCGCTGATGCGGCACGACACGCGTCTGGTGATCTTCTACTACAATCATCTATGGGAGCCGCTGGTCGGGCCGGCGGCGCAACTCGGCTTGAAGCTCGACAACCCGACGCAGAACTGGCTCTCGATGGAAGATCTGCGCGGCTTTCTGCGACTCGCCGGCCTCGAAGTGGTGAAGACCGGCGTGCGTATGCCGTGCCCGAAGTACGTGCCCGGCGTGGCTGAGCTGCTGAACGGCGTCGTCGGGCGATTGCCGCTGTTGCAGCAATTGGGTTTCGTCCGCTTCCTGGTGGCGCGTCCCGACACGGCGCTGCCGAAGCCGCAATCGCAGTACTCGTGCACCGTCGTCGTGCCTTGCAAGAACGAAGAGGACAACGTGCCGACGATTCCGGAGCGGGTGCCGCGCATGGGCAGCTTTACGGAGATCGTCTTCGTCAACGACGCGAGCACCGATGCCACCGCCGCGCGCGTGCACGACGCCATCGCGCGCTTGCCGGACCGACCGATCAAGTTGGTCGATGGTCCCGGCCGCGGCAAAGGCGCCGCGGTGCGTGCCGGTCTCGAGCAGGCGACCGGCGATATCTTCATGATCCTCGATGCGGACATGACCGTCATGCCCGAGGATCTCCCGAGCTTCTTCGAGGCGATCACGGAGAACAAGGGCGAGCTGATCAACGGCACACGCATGGTGTACCCGTTGGGTGGCAACGCGATGCGCGCCGCCAACATCATCGGCAACAAACTGTTCGCGCTGCTGTTCAGCTTTCTCATCGAGCAGCGAGTGACCGACACCCTCTGCGGCACCAAGGTCGTGAAGCGCGAGGACTATGCCAAGATCCTCGCCGCACGCGAGTACTTCGGCGACATCGACCGTTGGGGTGACTACGACTGGATCTTCGGCGCAGCGAAGGGTCATCTGAAGATCGTCGAGCTGCCGATTCACTACGTCGAGCGCGTCGCCGGCGTGACGAAGATGACGAATCGGTTGCGCAACGCCTGGATCATGCTGCGCATGTGCTGGGCGGCGTTTTGGAAGCTCAAGATATTGTGATGCGCGCGCGACCCGCTTGGCGGCGGCGGGTGGTGAGCGCACTGCTGCTGGCCGGCGCGCTGCTCCTGGCGCTCGATTTCGTGCACGCGTGGGATCGAGGCGCTGGTCCCAGGGCGTACCTCGCCTTCGATACCTACCAATACATCTACTGCAACATGCTCTATTGGGGCCGCGCCGTCATGGAAGGCGGGCGCGGGCTGTTCTGGAACGCGTTGCAGCACTGCGGTCAGCCGTTCTTCGGCATCTTCTCGACCGCCACGCTGTACCCGCCGCATTGGCTGTTCCTGTTGCTGAACGCCGATCTCGCGCTGCGTGCGGTCATTGTTCTGCACCTGGTCATCATCGCGGTCGCCGGCTTTGCCCTGCTCCGCGAGCTCGGCGCCAGCCCCGTCGCCGCCGCTGCTGGCGCCATCGCCTTCGAGCTCGGCAACGCGACGCTCAATGTGACGGCGTTCATGACGATCGTCGCCGCACCCTACGCGTGGATGCCGCTGGCCATGCTCTGTTGCGAGCGCATCCTGCGCGCGCCGTCGCTGCGGTGGGGCATCTACCTCGGCCTCGTCTTGGCCGTTGCGCTGCTGGCCGGCTACCCGCAGATGATGTTTTTCATCTACCAGCTCATCGCGCTGCGCACGCTGTGGGAGCTCGTGGCGCGCCGGGTCACGCAGCCCCGCCTGGCGCTCGCGGTCCTGGCGTTCGCGCTGGTGCTCCCGGTACTGCTCGACGCGGTCCAAGTTCTGCCGGCGGTTGCGACCGCGAGCGACTCAGTGCGCGGCGCCAACTTGCAGTCCTCCGACATGGCTCCTGCTCAGTACACGCTGAAGCTCGAGCATCTGCGGCGCGTTCTCGGCTCGCGCGCGCAGATCAACTGCCCGTTGGTCTTGATCCCCGCAATGATCGCGAGCGCCAGCCTGATCGCGCCGCGCACGCGGCGTGTGGCGCTCTTCTACGCCGTCGTCGGCCTTGCCTACTTCCTGCTCGCGTTCGGCGAGGCGACGCCGTTGTTCGCGGTGTACAAGCGGCTGCCATTGGTGTCGCTGTTCCGCGTTCCCGTGCGCTTCATCTGGGTAACCGGATTCTGCGTCGCGGTGCTGACCGGCCTCGGGGTGGACGCGCTCACGCGGTCGGCATCCGAGCGCGTGAGCGCCAGGTCGTTCGCCGGCATCGCCCTCGCCGCCGCGACCTTCGCAGTCCTCTGGGCAGTATCGATCGGGCCGCTGCAGGGCCTGGAGTGGATCCTCGCCGCAGTAGTGATCGGGGCGGGATCGCTCGTCGTCCTGGCGCCGACGATGAGAATGTGGGCCGCGGTGGCGCTGACCGTGGCGCTCTGTGTGAATCTCGCCTGGTTTCGCACGCCCGGCCAGCCATCCGATCGTCTGCTGCAGCCGCTGCGTCCGCTCGTGCTACCGAGCCTGCTGCGTGACGGCTCGGTGTTGCGTGCCGAGAGCGCCGCATTCGAGGACGTGCGCGGACGCGCGACGCCGCAGGACCGCCTCTATACGGTCTATCGGCAACAGACGCCGACGTTTGGCCCCAAGACTGGCGCGCTCTTCGATCTGCCCACCGTGATGGACTACGAGCCGCAGCCCAGTCGGCGCATGGCCGAGTACATGGTGATGATGCGGCTCGGCCGGCCGATGAACGCGCTCGACGACTACTACATCACCTTTGGCGGAACCATGCCGCCGAGCTTTCGACGTCGCCTGCTCGATCTCGCGGCGGGACGTTTCGTGCTCGTGCAAGAGGACGCTGCGGGCTCGCTGGCCGCGCTCGACCCAGCGCCGCTGCGCATCGCCGCAGCGGGTGACCTTACCGTCTACGAAAATCAGCTCGCCTTGCCGCGCGCATTCTATGTGCCGCGCGTGGAGGTGGTGGGCGAACCGTCCGTGCTCCTGCATCGGTTGGCCGAGGGCAACGACGACCTGACGCGTGTCGCGCTGGTCGAGGGAGTTCCGCCATCTGGCTTCACGGGGATTGCGGGAAACGAGGCGGCCGGCGAGGTCGAGTATATGCGCAACGACCCCGAGCATCTCGTGCTGCGCGTGCGCGCGCCGCAGCGCGGCTTTCTCTTTCTTGCCGATCAGTACGCCGACGGATGGGCGGCGACGATCGCCGGCGAGGACGCGCCGATCATGCGTGCAAACTACGTGTTCCGCGCGCTCGAGGTTCCGGCTGGCGAATCGACTGTCGAGATGCGCTACGTCCCGCCGGGCCTGCTGCGCGGCGCGGTGATCTCCTTTGTCACGGTGGCGGCGTTGCTGCTCTATGCAGCGTATCGCTGGCGACGGTCGTTACGGACGGAGTGATTGAGGCAGCGGCGGTCCCATCGAAGCGTTGACCACGGATAACACGGATGGCACGGATCAAGACTCTTGATCCGTGCTATCCGTGTGATCCGTGGTTCATGCGCGCGTGGATGAACCACGACCCCGCCAGCAATCGCAGCAGCGGGGTGTGCTCGAGCAGCTCGTCGACGCGTCGCGCCGTCCGTAGCAGGCGGGCGGGTATCGCGGGGTGCATGAAGTCGAAGGGACGCAGCGTGACGACCGTGAAGCCGTGGCGCTCGAAGATCGCGCGCAGTTCCCAGGGATAAAAGGCCATCTCGGTATCGGACGTCGCCCACTTCTTTCGCGCCCAGCGGAAGCGCGAGAACATCAGGCGCACTTGCGGATTGAGGAGGTTCGGCTCGGAGAACGCCAGGTCCGCGCCCGGCACGAGCAGGGACCGAAGCTGCGGCAGCGTCGCGTCGAGATCGAGATGATGCAGCACCGAACACCCGAACACGGCGTCGAAGTCGCGGCCGACCGCGGCGGGGTCGATCTGCTCGAGATCCTGGCGCACGAACGACACGCGTGCGAGCGATCTGGCGCGCGCCGTGCGCAGCAGTGCTTCGCTGATGTCGGCGGCCACGATGGCGTCGCAGTGCGGCGCCATTCGCTCGGTGTACAGCCCGGTGCCACAACCCAGCTCGAGGACGCGCTTGCGCTTCGCTGCCAGACCGAGACTGTTCACGAAGAGAGCGATGCGCTTTTCCAGCCGGACCTGGCCTGCCGGCGAGCTCCAGTTCCAAACGTCTTCGCCGGCGGTCGCCGCGATGGTCTCGCCGTGGGCGACCTCCACCGCGCCCGCGCCGCCACGCCGCTTGCGTCGCGGCTCGGCATGACGCAGACGCTGCATATGACGCCAGGTGCCACACGCCCTCACGGCAGTCAAAACCCACGCATTTGGGTGAGCGCGCGGCTGCGCATGCACGAGCGGCCAGCAGTCTTCTGGGCGGCGTCCAGCGTAGCGCGCCGGAGTGCGGCGTGCTGACGCGGCCACCGACCCGCGCCTGGCTCGACGAGCATCGCCGCGTATGGCAGCGCAAGAGTAGTCTGCGCCAAGTGTACGGTCGCTGGTTCCGAGCCATGCGCGACGCGTGCGTTCCCGGCGCGCCGGTCGTCGAGATGGGCTCTGGACCGGGCTTTTTCAAAGAGCGCTATCCGGAGACACTCGCCACCGACGTCGCCGTCAATCCGTACGCGGACTGCGTCGTCGACGCGGCCGCGCTGCCGTTCGGCGATGGCGAGGTGGCCAATCTCGTCATGCTGGACGTGTTTCATCATTTGCCGCGGCCCGTCGCCTTTCTCCGCGAGGCGGCTCGCGTGCTGCGGCCGGGCGGACGGGTGGTGATGATCGAACCGTGGCTCGGTCTCAACGGCCAGCTGTTCTACCGCTACGTCCACCATGAGACGTGTGATGTCGGCGTCGATCCCGGCGATCCGTGGCAGGGCGAGGGCAAAGACCCGCTGCAGGGGAACGTCGCGCTGCCGTGGCTCTATTTCCACCGCGGCCATCTGCAGCAGCTCGCGCTGCCGCTGGCCATGATCCGTTGTGTGCCTTCGGCGGGATTGGCTTGGATGCTGAGCGGCGGATTTCAACCGCTCAGCGTTCTCCCCGGGACGTTGGTAGGAGCCGCGGAATGGCTCGATCGAATGGCGTCATACGTTCCGGCGCTCACCGCCAGCCGCTGCTTGATCGTTCTGGAACGACACGCCGACGGTGCGCAGCTGGCGCCCGCTCGGCACTGAGCCGGCGTCCCGAGCTGTTGCAGAACCGGCGCGTCTAGACGCGCTGCAACGGCAGTCCCTTGGCGTCGAGGACGACCGCTGAGCGCTCGCCGAGGTTCTCTTTGCGCACGAGGAATGGGCGCTCGATGAAGCGGTAGGTCAGCGCGGAGATCGCGACGCACACCAGCCCGAGCCCGAACGCGATTGCGACAGCGCTGAGGCTCCAGCCTGTTTCGACGACGTCCATCTCGCGCAGGTACCCGAGGCCGCGGAGGAGAATCGGTACGTGCAGCAGGTACAGCGAGTACGAAAGGAGCCCGAGATATTCGAGCACGGGATTCGCGAAGAGCAGCTTGAGGCGCAGCGGCGCGAGCAGCAACAGCAAGGTGACCGTCGACCACAGGATGCCCTCGAGCACATGCCAGACGTGGTACGGCGGCTGTTGCACGAGCAGCGGCCCGGTGGTCAATCCCCAGCGCAGCAACAGTCCGAGTAGGAGCAAGACCACGAGCAATGCGAGATCGGCGCCGCCGTATTTCGCCCAGGTCGCCTGCGTCAGATACGCCCGCAGGCGTTCGCCGTAGCGGTCGAATAGCCAGGCGGCCACGATGCCGGCGACAAAGAGCGGTCCGCGTCCAATCACCGACACGCCGACCGTCTGCACCATGCGCATCCCACCGCTCGGATACACGCCGGCCACGAATGCGCCATAGACGGCGGCGAAGCCGACGAGCAATGCCGCGCCACCCCATCGCCAGCGCAGACCGAGGACGAGCAGTGGCAGGAGGAAATAGAACTCCACCTCGGTCGCCAAACTCCACCAGGTGAGGCTGTACGGCATCATCTGCAGCCCGACGCCGGGCAGGGCATTGAGGAAGAAAAAATAAGGAAGCACACCGAGGAGACTGGAGCCGTACAGGACGAATAACGTGCCGGTGACGATTACCGCCGTGTAGTAGAGCGGCAGAATGCGCAGGGCTCGGCGCGCGGCGTAGCGCCGCAGCGAGAACGAACGGCCGCTGCGCGCGGCGGCGAAGATAGGCAGCGAGAGCAGGAACCCGCTCAGTGCAAAGAACAGATTGACGCCGGTGTTACCGGCACGCACGTACGCCATCAGCGGCGAGGCTGTCGTCAGCATGGCGTTGTGGCGCACCGGACCCAGCATGAAGCCGTCGACGTGGAACAGCATGACGAGCAGAATCGCCCAGCCGCGCAGCGACTCGAGCTCGGGCAGGTAGCGAGTCGTCGTCGCGACGCCGACGGGCCGTTCGGATTGCGTACTCACGGTGGGACTCTCGCGGCGAAGCGCGAGAGATATTGTGTCTCACGGCCGTCCCGGCAGCGTCAACCGGGCCCTTCACGGACGGTGTGCGGTGGAGAGAATTGTTGAATTGTGTTTCGGCGGGAGGTTCCCGATGCGCCGGTGAGGGCCGGCGCATCGGGCTTTGGGAGAAGCAGGGCGGTGCTTACGGCGTGGCGGTCGCGGTCGGCGCGGGGGTCGGCGTGTTGACCGGGGGCAGGATGACGCCGGACGCGACGATGGTGGATCCGTTTCCGTTTGCCGAGGTCACGGTCACGGTGATGTTGACGGTTTGCGGTGTCGTGCCTTCACCCGGCGTGTTGTCGAGGAGGATGAAGTTGAAGCGCGTGAGCCCGGTGACGAGCTGGTTGAACGATTGCCCGTCCGGCACGGTGATGTTGCCGCCGACGACCTGGCCGGCGTTGGCCTGGACGGTGATCGACGAGCCGCCGACGATCGGATTGAGCAGATCGTCGTGCACTTCGAGCGTGAAGCCGAGCGATCCGCCGTCCGGAATGATGAAGTTGTCCACCGGCTGACCGTCGCCAGTCTTGGCCACCGGTGTGACGAGCGGACCGGAGAAGGTGACGGTGGTGTTGTCCCACACCAGAATGTCCCGATCCCAAACTCCGGCTGTGCCTTGCGTATCCCAGACGCCGTTGAGTGAGCCGCTGTCGATGAAGAGCTCGAAGTCGGTCATTGGGTCGAAAGCCGCGTTGCAGATCGGACTGGGCGCGGGCAACAGACAGCCGGCGTCGAGCGGCGGCTGCGGGCGATAGTCGATGAAGGGCTCGGCCACGCTGTCGGTGGTGATGGCGTCGATGCCCGCATCGAAGCGGCCGTTGCCGTTGTTGTCGCGGAAGCCTTCTTCGCCATGCGTGAAGGCGGTGATGGTGACGACGCCCGAGTCCGGCACCTGACCTTCGGTGATCAACGTCGCCTTCGCGACGCCGTTGGTGCCGGTGGTCGTCGGATCGACGATGCTCGCGCCGTTGGTGACGAAACTCACCGCGGTACCCGGCGGAACGGCGTTGCCGAAGCGGTCGTTGACGAAGGCCGAGACCACGTTCTCGATGCCGAAGGCGACGCGGCCCGCGACATTGTGCAGCTCGGGGGCGAGACTGAAGCGCGTCTGCGCCGGCGGTGCGCCGAGGATGGCGACGGCGGTGGACTGTGCCGAGAGATCGGGTATGTCGTCGCCGTCGAGGTCGATGCGCGCGAGCACCTGAACCGTGGTGGAGCGCGTGCCGCTGGTCAGCGTCGTCGTGACCTTACCGTCGGCGTCGGTGATTGCGGACGCCGGGTTGACGACTTCACCGCCCAGGCCGGTGTTGGTGAACGTGACGCGCACGCCGCGCACCGCGTTGGTGTTGGCGTCGGTGACGCGGAAGGTGAGAACGGATTGCTCGGCGAGACCCGAAGCCCGCACGCCGATCGCGGTGGGAGCCGCCATGACGAACTGTATGGACGACGCCGGCATTGTCGGCGTCGGCGTCGCGGTCTCGGTAAACGTTGCGGTGAAGGTCGCCGTATCGACCGGCGTGCTGGTTGCCGTCGGCGTCGCCGGCGGAGTGCCGGTGGCGGTAATCGTCGCCGTGCTCGGCGGCGCCGTCTGCGTCGGAGCGAAGGTCTCCGTCGGTGTCGGCGTGAAGCTGGCGGTGGCGACCGGCGTTCCGGTCGGTGCCGGCAGGAGCTGGCCGAGCGACGAGACGAACACTGAGCCGTTGCCGCCGGCGGGGCCGGTGCCATCCGAGTTGATCTGGACGTTGACCGCCAGATTGGCGGGTGCCGTCGGCGCGTTCGGCTCCGAATCGACGACGACGAAGCTGAAGACGTTGAGTCCGGGGACCATGGAGCCGAAGGTCTCCGAGTCGGGCAGCGTAACCGTGGCGGGAATGCCCGCGAGCTGAGCACCCATGCCGTCGAGGCGCACGTTGATGGTCGATCCACCGACCAGCGAGTTGAGGTCGCGATCCGCGACCAGCAAGGTGAACGTTTGCGTTCCGCCGTCGGCGATGGTGAACGTGGGCGGATCAAGGAGCGCGATCGTTTGCGCCGACATCGTGACCTCGGCCGACGCCGAGATCAGCGCATTGGCATCCCAGATGCCGGGGCTCTGCGCCGCGTCCCAGACGCCGTTGCCGTTCACGTCGATGAAGCGCTCGTTGGCGTTGGCGTCGTAACGGCCATTGGCGTTGCTGTCCGTGTACGGCTCGCCCTCGTCGAAGACGTGGTTGCCGTTCTGATCGGTGAACTGTTCCGGCGGGTCGTAACGACCGTTGCCGTTGAAGTCGACGAACGGCTCCGGCGCGTCGGTGAACTGCTCGTTGACGTCGTGGATGCCGTTGCCGTTGCTGTCGATGAACGATTCCTCGCCGCGCGTGGTGGCGAGGATGGTGACGATGCCGTTCTCGGGGAGACCGCCCTCGCTGAGCAGCGTCGTCGTGGCGCGGCCGGCTTGGTCGGTCGAGACCTGAGCGAACACGCTGGCGCCGTTGGTGGTGAAGTTGACCACCGTGCCGGGCGCGACGGCGTTGCCGAAGTGGTCGTTGAGGAACGCGGTGATCGGATCCTCGAGACCGAGGGTGACGCGGCCGGCGATGTTGACGAACTCGGCCGCCAGACTGAAGCGGTCGGCGTTGGGCACGCCGCCGACGACGTTGACTGGAGTGAACTGGTTGACCACCTCGAAGGTGCCGTCGTCGTTCACGTCGACGGTGGCGGTGATCTGTACGGCGGTGGCGAGCGTACCGGCGACGACGCTGGTGCGCGCGATACCCATATCGTCGGTGACGGCCTGCGTCGGATTGAGCTGCACGCCGCCGACGGCGTTGACCAGGAAGGAGACCGGCACGTTGGCCAGCGCGGTGTTCAGCTGATCGCGCACGCTGACTGCGACGATCGATTGATCGGGTCGGCCGGTGCCCTTCACGCCGATGACGTTCGGGCTTGCCGATTCGAGCACGATCGATTGCGGTTGGCCGGCGCCCGGCGTGCTGCCGCTGGAGTCGACCATCATGGCGACCGATGCACCGGTCGAGCGGTCGAAGCCGCCGCCGTAAACGAGCACGTTGAAGTTCTGCTCGGCGGTGCCGGCAGGAACCGTCAGCGTGGCGGTGGCCACGCCGTTGTCATCGGTCAGTGCGGTGATGAAGAATTGCGGCTGTTGAGTGCGGAACCCGCCCACCGTCGTCTCGAAGGTGACCTTGACGTTGCGCACCGGGTTGCCGTCGTTGTCGCGCACCACGGCCGTGACCACGGATGAACCCGGATCATCTTGCGTGACGGCGACCTTGGTCGGGTTCGCAATGGCGACGAGGTCGCCGACCAACCCGGGCAGGGTGACCGTGCGCAGCGCGCTGACGCTGCCGGCCACGACCTGCACCTGCACGTCGGTGCCGGCCTGGTTGAGCGGGAAGGTGAGGCAGGTCGTTGCATTGCCGGGCTGCGCCGTGACCGGTCGGCCAGTCTGCTGCGAGAATTGCGTGATGTCGCACGGCGGCAAGGCATTGGTGACCGGGAAGCCGACGATGCCGACGTTGCGCGATACCGCGTCGTCGTCATCGAACGGGACGATGGTGAACGAGACCGGGATCCCGTTCTCGACCGTGTTGGCCTGCGCGTCCGTCACGATCGCCGTCACGGTCGTCAGATTCGTACCGTCGTTGTTGTCGATGGCGGCGTTGTTGATCGCGAGGGACAAGCGGCCTGGCAGGCCGGCAGTCACGGTGACGACGAGGCCGTTGGAGATGATGCAGCGCTCACCCGGAGTCTTGGGATTGGTGCACGGCTGGGTGAACTCCTCGCCGAGGCTGGACGGGATCTCGGCGATGACGGTCACCGTGCCGAGCCCAGTACCGGAGCGCAGCTGGATCTGCGCGTTGCCGGCGCGGTCGCTGTAGGTCGTGAAACGATTTGCGACGTCGATGTCGCAGGTCGCGCCATCCGCGCATTGCTCTCCGCTGGTGCACACTTGGCCGCGCGGCAGGCTGCAATAGCCGCCGCTCAGATTAGCAGGCAGGAGGAGTGCGCCGCTGGCGTTGGACGTCGAGGTGACCCGGAAGCGCACTTCCGCGTCGTTCAGGCGAGCGCTCTGATTGTCGAACACCGTGGCGACGATGGTGCTGAGCTCGCGCGCCCCGGAGCCGAGAGCGCGGATGCGATTCGGGCTGGCGCTGAGCGTGACGCTGGCAGCTTCGCCGTCCTCGGCGGTGGAACCAGTGCCGGCGCGGCATTCGTCGCGGCCGGGGACGACAAACAGCTGGACACTGCCCTCGACACCTCCGGCGCGGGCCTTGATGGTGTAGGGCAAGACGTTACCCATGTCGTCGGACAGCACCGGCGCGCCGGCAGGTATCTGCAGTGTCGTTTGCGCGACACCGCCCTGGCCGTTGACCTGTTGCGAAACCGCGGTCAGTGGAATGACCTCTCCGACTGGCGTCACGAAGAGGACGTTGACGTCGTTGATCGGCTTGTTGTCGGCGTCGAGCACGATGGCGCTCAGCGTCAATCCGCCGCCGACTTCAGAACCGCAGGTGGCGTCGCTGATCTGTGCCAGCACGGTCTCGATTTTCACCGTCGCCGCGCCGGCGGTAACGGTGAAGGGCACGCTGCCTTTCACGTCGCCGGCCGAGGCCGTCACGGTGATGGTGCCCGGTGCCGCGACTCCGGGTGGGATCTGGATCTGCACGCGTGCGACGCCGTCCTCGGGCTCGCGGCCGGGCGAAGTGATGCGCCGCGTGGTGGTGAAGATCGGAATCAGACGACCGAGCTTCGGGGTGAAGTCGAAGAGCAGGTTGACGCCGTTGAGCGGCCGATTGTCCTGGTCGAATGCGTGCGCGTAGATGTCGATCGTACCGCCGAGCTGAGCGCTCACGGTGAAGGGATCGGTCTCCATGAAGATCGTCGTGACCGAGGCGGCGCTGGCAGGCGTCGGAGTCGGCGCGCCGGGCCCGCCCGGGGTTACCGTGCGGGTGACGGTATGCGTCGGACCTGCGCCCTGTACCGCGACGCGGACCGAGGCTCTGACTGGACTGTCCGGCGTCGAGAGACCAGGCAGCGTTGCGGTGACGAGCGTCGAACCGCCGAGCACACCGGTGACCGTGCCCCTGTGGAGGCCATCGCCATCGGTGTCGCCGCTGGGATTCGAGATGTCGATCGCCGTACCGCCGGTGATGACGACTTGCACGCCGGCCTGCGGACCGCCGGAGCCGTTCAGTGCGCGTGCGGTGAAGTTCACGGTTTGGCCCACGTTGATCAGCAGACGGTCAACGGAGATGCACACGCGGTTGGTGCTGTCGCACACCTGGTTCGGCAACGGTGTGGCGACGCCACCCGTACCGCCGCTGCTCTCACCACCGCCGCCACCGCCGCCGCAACCGGCGAGCACCGTCAGCAATGCACCCGCGACCCATCCAACAACCCGTCGGCTCATCTGCCTTCCTCCCGCGGTCAAGATCTTGACCTCACCGCCACGGTCGATCACTGCTCAGGCCCCGCCTGAGTTGCAGTTGTCGGCGTCGAAGAACCCGACGCGCAGACCGGTGTTCACTGTGAACCGGTTGCCGGTTTCATCGCTGCCGTAGAACACGACGTTCACCTGATAGGTCTGGGGAACGATGTTGCCGGGCGTCGGCAATCCGGTGATCGGATCGACACCGGGACACTTCAGGTCGCCGACGATCAGTTCTTTGTCGACGAAGTCGAAGAGCAGGATTTCGACCGGTACCTGGCTCTGGTCGCAGATGTTGCCGACGCCGCAGTCGTTGTCGAGCCCGCAGTGCACGGTCGGCGCGTTGCTGCAGCGGCCGGCCGGTAGCAGCGCCGCCGTATGCGCCGTGCGTGTCGGAATCCCCGACCCTGGAATACTCACCGTGTAGCTGTTCAGCAGGATGTCGGCGGTGCCGAAGTTGGTGAACACGGCATTGGCATGCGTCTGCGTGAACTGCTCGAAGGTTTCATCGCCGAAGATGCCGTCGACGCCGAAATCGCAGATCGTCGGACACACATCGACGTCCGCCGAGGTGTTGCCGACAAAGTCCTGCTGATTGAGTCCGTTGCTGTTAAACTCCTGAAAAGACATCGTCAGCGCGTCACTGCCGTTCTGTCCCTCGAAGCCGCTGCTACCGCAGCTGACGGCTCCCAGGACGAGAGTCAGACTCAGGGCGCAATACGACACACGTGACCACCTCATGGCATCCTCCACTGCAATGTCCGGTCACGGCGCCGCCGGTTGAGACGGCGGCTCGGTTCGTGACCGGCGGTTTAGATCAGCTCGCTCTACGGCTCAGTGCGTGCCTCCGGCAATACTGAGCACCTCGTCGCCGGTCAGATACTCGAAGCGCGACCGGCCGATGTCTTCGATGCACACAAACTTCACTTTGCCGCCCGACACCTTCTTGTCCGCCTCAACGGCGAGGGCGAGATGGCGTCCGATCAAGTCGGCGGGAATCTCCGTCGGCAATCCGGCGCGCTCGAGCAGGGCGATGATGCGATCGCGCACCGAGGCCGCGCACAAGCCGCGCGCGTGCGACAGGCGCGCCGCGAACGCCACGCCGATCGCCACCGCCTCGCCGTGCAGATAGGTGCGGTACTCGGTCAGCATCTCGATGGCGTGGCCGACGGTGTGGCCGAAGTTGAGCACGGCGCGGTAGCCGCTCTCGCGCTCGTCTTCGCCGACGACGGCGGCCTTGATGGCGCAGTTCTGGCGCACCACTTCGATCAGCAGCTCTTCGTCGAGCCGCATGACCGCTTCGAGCTTCTCTTCGAGCAGATCGAAGAGCGCCGGCCCGAGGATGGCGGCGTGCTTGATGATCTCGGTCATGCCGGCCTGCACCTCGCGGCGCGGCAGCGTCTTCAACGTCGCGACGTCGATCCACACCAGGCGCGGCTGATGAAACGCACCGATCAGGTTCTTGCCGCCGGGATGATTGACCGCGGTCTTGCCGCCGACGCTGGAGTCGACCTGGGCGAGCAGCGTGGTCGGCACCTGAATGAAGGGCACGCCGCGCTGGAACGTCGCCGCGGTGAACCCGGTGAGATCGCCGATGACGCCGCCGCCGAGCGCGATGATCGCGCAGTCGCGGTCGAGGCGTGCGTCGACGAGTCGATCGTAGAGAAACGCCAGCCAGGCGAGATTCTTGTGCTCTTCGCCGTCCGGCACTTCGAGCAGCGTGACGTCGAATCCGGCGTTCTTCAGCGAGCGTGCGACGCTGTCGCGGTAGAAGCGCCCGACGACCGGATTGGTGATCACGGCGATGCGGCGGCCGAGCTTCAGCTCCTGCAGGCGGGCGCCGATCTTGTCGAGCGTGCCGGCGCCGATGTTGATCGGGTACGACCGCTCGCCCAACTTGACCATGACGGTGGCGCTGGAGGTCATGCGCACCTCCCGCCGTGCCGTACGCGGCCGGATCCCCGTCTGGAATCCCGCTGGTTGCCGATACGCCTGTCGTCCGTGTCCGTGCATTGGCTTTCCGCCACGCTCCTATGACTCCTGCCGACGCCTCATCCGTTGGGCATTGCGACGTCGCCGGCGTCGCGATTTTCCCACAGTTGGGCGGCGGAGGGCAGAGCGCCGTTGGCGACGGTCTTCAACACGCGTGGCGTGAGGAAGACGAGCAGATCTTCACGCCGCTTCGCCGTCACGTCGTTCTGAAATAGCCACTTGAAGACGGGTAACGTGCTGAGCCAGGGTACGCCGGTCGTGTTGTCGGTGGACGTGTCGCGATAGATGCCGCCGAGCACTACCGTCTGACCGTCGCGCACCAGGACGTGCGAGGTTGCCTGACGGGTGATTTCCGTCGGGATGTTGTCGACCGTACGGGTGAAATCCGCCTGGCTGGACTTGGCGAACATGTCGAGCAGGACGAAGCCGTCCGACGACACCTGCGGCGTCACTTCGAGCGTGATGCCGGTCTCGATCTTCTCGGTCGCGGTCGTCGCCGTGCCGGCGGAACCGCCGGCGCCGGTGTTCACCACGGTGCCGGTGCTTGGCAGGCGGACGCGCAGGATGGTGAGGCTCTGGATGGTCGCGGCGACGTTGTTGAGGGTCACGACGCGCGGGCGGGAGATGATGCGACCGACGCCCTTCTTCTCCAGCGCCGTCAGGCGCAGATCGAGTGAGAAGGCGCCGTTCAGCGATCCGAGGGCGAGGTCGAGCGCGCTGCCGTTGCCCGGCACGACACTGGGCGCCGGGAAGTCGGCCAGGAAGGGCACGCCGCCGGGTCCGACACCGAGGCCGGAGCCTCCGGAGTTGATCGTACCGGGGAAGTTGAGTCCGGTGCTGGTGCCGGTCTGCGGGCCAATGTTGGCCTTGTAACCCCACTGCACGCCGAGCTCGCGGGCGAAGTCGGTCGTCGCTTCGACGATGTTCGACTCGATCAGCACCTGCGGGATCTGCACGTCGAGGCGGCGCACCAGCTCGCGGGCATTGCGAACGCCGCGATCGATATCGCGTACGATCAGCGTGTTGGTGAACTCGTCGACCATCACGCTGCCGCGTGCGGTCAGCACGCCTTCTTCTTCCTGGATCTCGTTACGGCCGCGCCCCTCTTGGCCGGCGCGCGCCGAGCCGTTGACCAGCTCGCCGAGCTTCTTCGCCTTGGCGTAGTTGACCTGGATGTAGGCCACCTGCAGCGGTTCGACGATCTGTGCCGCGCGCTGCGCCTTCATCAGCTCCTCGCGCTCCTCACGCAGGCGGCGGACCGTCGAAATGCGCACGACGTTGCCTTCCTGGACGCTCTCGAGGTTCTGCGTCTGCAGAATGATGTCGAGCGCCTGATCCCAGGGGATGTCGTTGAGGCGCAGCGTGATCGTGCCCTTCACGTCGTCGGTGGCGACGATGTTGAGCCCGCTGACGTCGGCGAGCAGGCGGATGACGTTGTGGACGTCGGCGTCTTTCAGATCGAGCGAGATCGGCTGGCCGTAGTACAGCCTCTTGACCGCCTGCGGCTGGTCCGTTGCCGCCGACGCGAACCCGGGCTGCACGACCGGCGGCACCGGCAACGGCTTGCCTTTGCGGCCCGGCGCGGGAATGTCCGGAGCGGCGGCGACTGCCGGGGCGACGACCGGCGCGGGCGCCGGCGCGGCGCCGGGAACGGCGCGCTGGGTGAACACGATCGATTCGCGCACCGGCTCGGCGGTGCCGCGCGGCTCGCCGAGGAAGGCGACGACCGAGTCATTGAGATCGTTGACCGTATAGGACGGGGCGGTGTCGCCCTTGAGCACGAGCGTCAGGCGGATCTTGTCGGCGTCGCTGGCGACGTGCACCTGCTCGACCATCGCGTTCTGCACCGCGTAGCGCTCGGCGACGAGGTTCTGGCCCATCGGCCCGCGCATCTCGATCATTAAGCGGTTGGGGTTGCTGAGCAGGACGTGCGTGACTTCTTCGGGCGGCCGGCTCAGCTTGGCGAACACGCCCTGCTGGCCGTTGTCGTCGATGATCTTCAACTCGCGGATGAGCAGGACGCTGTTGTCCGCGGTCGGGGCCACGCTGACGTTGGTCACGTGTTCCTTCGATTCCACCTGGCCCTGCGCGTCGCTCGACGCTTCATGCGGCGCCGACTCGTCCAGCGTCGCCGCCGGCGGCTTGCATCCCGCGAGCGCAGCGGCCGCAGCAGCGACCACGAGTCCGCGCAGTACCACACCCATGCCACTTGCCACTCGCATCATGGTCACTCCTGGCCCAGGTTCTGAGGCTTGTCGTCTTTGGCCATCTCGATGACGACCTGGTGGGTCTGCTCGCGTCCGTAGTAGTCGATGATCTGTTCCTCGACGACGACACGGCGCGGTTCGATTGCCTTCACGACGCCGTGCCGGTTTCCGATCGGCGTGCCGGGCGTGATGATGTACCCCATGCCGGCGTTGTCCTGCAGCATGGCGCGCGGCGGCGAGAGCTCAAGCACCACGCCGGCGAGGCGCAGCTGCGGCAGCTCGTAGCGCTGCAGCGGCGTTCTGGGCTCGTCATCGTGCGTCTCGCTGCGCAAGCTGAGCGTGAACGGACGGAACGGATCGCGGCCGCGCGACAGCGCCGCGGCGTTGTTCACTTCGACCGCGGCGCCCTGCGGCGCGGCGCCGTGCGGTGCGCCTTCCATGACCGGTATGTGATCGGTCGGCGGAGCGCTGATGCCGTTGGGCGGCAGCGCCGACACACGCTCGGGCTCGTTGGCGGCGGCCGGCTCATTCGCCGGCGGCGCGCTATTCACGGCTGGTGCGCTCGGTGCACTGGGCGGCGCACTCGGCGCGCTGTTGGTGGGCGCGCCCTGACCGGCACCGAAGACAGCGCCGATGGCGGAGCGCGTCACCGAGCGCGACTGATCGGCCACGGCGCGCTCCTGCTCGTTGGTCACCGAGAGCGCGCCAAGCGTGTCCATCGCCGTCTGCGCCGACGCGTGGCCGGCTGCGAGCAGCGCGACGCCAACGATGAGCGCCCGGGAGGTCACTTCTTACCCTCCTTCTTTTCGCGCTCTTTCTGGATGCGGGCGCGTTCCTCTTCGTCGAGGAAGCGGAACGTCGTCGCGGCACAGGACGTCTGCAGCTTGACCGGATCGCTCTCGATCAACGTCGGCGCTTTGATGCCGATGTCGCTCATGTTCACGATGCGGGTGAGGTCGGAGACGCGTTGGAAGAACGACTCCACCTGCCAGTAGGCGCCGCGCACGAGGATCTCGACCGGCACCTCGGCGTAGAACTCCTGGTAGACCTCCGGCTTCTGCTTGAACTGCTGGATCTCGAGGCCGGCCTCGCGGGCGACGGCCGAGATGCCGCTGAGCAAATCGGGAATCTCCTTGGTATCGGGCAGCTGAGCGATAGCGTGCTTGAGGGCGGCGTTGAGATCGGCGACCTCGAGGCGCGCCTGCGCCAGGTTGGCGACCAGCGCGGCCTTGCGGTCGCGGTCGGCGCGCAGCATGGCGACGCTCTGTTCCTTCTCGGCGATCTCATCGACGCGCGGCCAGTAGACGAGGTACGCGTACCCGCCGAAGACGACGAAGACAGTGGCGACCAGCAGCAGCACGCGCTGCCGGACCGGCATGTCGAGAATGCGATCAAAGAGCTCGTTCATGCCTTGGGCTCCTGAGTGGCGGCGGTCTGTCCCGGCACCGGCGCGGGCGGCGGTTCGGGCGGTTTCCCGTCACGGCCGAAGTAATCGATCGTCGCCTTGACGATGAAGCGAGTGAATGAGACCGGCGCGCCGGTGGCTTGCCCGGCGGCGGGCTGCGGCGTGGTGCGCGAGGTCTCGACCAGATCCACGGTGTGGAAGTACGGCGAGTCCTGCAGCTGGCGCATGAAGCGCGCGATGGTCTCGTTGTCGAGCGCCAGACCGGTGATCGTCGCCTGACCGTTGTTTTCGCCGAAATCGATCAGCCACAGGCTCTCCGGCGTCGCGGCGCTGAGATCGTCGAGCACATGCGACGGCCCGACGCGCTTGCGGTTCAGGTCCTGGATGACGGTGAGCTTGGTCTGCAGCTCTTTCTTCGTGCGCTCGAGCTCGCGCACTTCCTTGACCTGCGTGTTGTACTGCTGGATCTCGGCGTTGAGCTCGTCGATCTGCTCGTTGAGCGAAGAGAGACGGCGTCCCTGCACAAGGAACGGCACGATCATGATGAGCAGGGCGATGGTGACGCCCAGGGCGAGCATCGACAGCTGCTGCCGGCGACCGATCGCCCGCTCGGTTTCTTTCAGCGGCAGCAGGTTTAAGCGGATCATTTGTCCCCCGGACGGCGCACCGACAGTCCGAGCGCGACGGCGAATTCAGAGCCGCGCTTCTGCAGCGCGGCGTGATCGATCGACGAGCTCAGCGTGATGCGGCTGAAGGGGTCGGTGACCTCGACCGGCGCTTCGATGCGCTCGGCGAGGCGCTGCGGCAGCTCCGGTGTCTGCGCTGCGCCGCCGCTCAGATAGAGCACATCGATGCGCTCGTCGGTCGCGGCGGTCCAGAAGAAGCTCAGCGCGTAATGGATTTCCTCGATCAGCGCGTCGACGGCCGGTCCGAGCGCCATGTTGAATTGCTCGACGTCAAAGCCGTTGCCGCCCTTGCCGGTCTTGAGGCGCTCGGCCTCGTCGGCGGAGATGCCGAGATCTCGCGTCAGCGCCTCGGTGATGTCGCGTCCGCCCACCGGCACGTCGCCGGTGAACGTCGACTTGCCACCCTTGAGGATGTTGATCGACGAGTAGCGAGCACCGATGTTGACCAGCGCCACCACCTGCTCGTTCACCGAGTCGTAGTTGAGCTCGTACAGGTTATCGAGGGCGAAGTAGTCGACGTCGACGACGACCGGCAGCAGTCCGGCGCCGCGCAACGTCTCGGCGTAGCTGCCGACGATGTCCTTCTTCGCCGCCGCCAGCAGCACTTCCATTTCCTTCGAGTCCGACTTTGTGCCGATCACCTGGTAGTCCAGGTTCACGTTGTCGAGCTCCTCAGGAATGAAATTGCCCGCCTCGAACATGATCGTGTTCTCGGTGTCCTGCGCGCTCTGCGTCGGCAGGGTCACCCGCTTGATCATGACCGCAGGCCCAGGCACGGCGGTGACCGCCTTCTTGGCCCGCACGCCCTTGGCTTCCAGCAGCGCGCGCACGGCTTCGGCGACCCGATCGGGCTCCGACACCATGTTGCTCTGGATCGCGGCGGCGGGCGTCGGAATCGAGCCCCAGTTCAACAGCTCGAGCTGATCGGTCGCGGTGCGAACCTCGAGCATCTTGATCGAGTTCGACCCGATATCGATCGCGACGTAACTCTCTTGTCCTCGGAATGGATTGAGGTCGGACAAGGAGACGGTGAACAGCCGCCTGACTTTGTCCTGCCACTCAGCGGCGATAGCCATATTCGCTCCCCAAACCCTCTCCGCGTACCGCAATGTTCATGCGCTCTCGCATAGACAATTCAGCTCCGACAATGAGTGCATGGGCGCGATTCCACGAAAGATAGTCGTCCCCATGCACCCGCAGTCATTCCGCGGAGGGTGCGAAAGCGAATTCCAGGCCAAGCGCGAAACGATAGGCAACTGATTGCTCAGGTGACGCTCTCGTAACGCCCGAGCAGCGCTTGACCACACAAATGTTCGACTTATGACGCCAAAGTGTCGAAAAACGTGACGGCTGCCAAACCAGGTGACCCGTGCCGCGCGGTATGGTCGGCGACATGACCGACCGCTGCGCAGGGCGAAGCGCACGGAGGTCAGCACGGATCGCACGGATCGCACGCATCGGACTCTCCGATCCGTGTGATCCGTGGTCAAAAACGCGTCTGGCGGGGCCTCAGGTGCTCGTCCGTACCAACTGCGCCAGGATCGCCTCGAACGCGTCGTCGGCGATGGCGGTCATCTCGGCGTCGGTGCGGTCCTGGATGGGGTGCGGCACATAAACCGCGGCCGGATCACTGCCCAGGGCGCGCGCCTGGGCGGCGGCGCCGGATTCGAACTCGACGGTGGCGACGAAGACGCCCGGCCGCCCGCGGCCCTCGAGATCGACGATGTCGTGCACACTGCACGACGTGCAGGACCCTCAATCGGCGAGGGCTTCGATCACCCCGTCGCAGCGCGCCGCGATTTGCTGTCGCAACTCGACCGGCGCGGGCTTGGTGAAGGTCGGTTTCGTGAACCGCACGACCGTAGCGCCCCGCTGCGCCAGCTTTTCCTCGATGCGATCCAGGAAGCGATCGCCGCGCGGTTTCGAGATATCGAGCAGCGCGATCGTCTTGCCCTCGAGAGCGGCGAGACGCGGCAGCCGCGCCTTCGCGGCGGGACTGCGCTCGCTGGTGGGATCGAGAACGATGCGCCTCGGTTGGTTGCCGTCGCCTGCCTTCATGGCTTGATCTCCCGCATGACCGGCTGACTGCCGATCGCTCCGTTTGCCCACCCGCCGATCATGGCCGAGAACAACCCGGCCCGTCCACCACAGTGGACGATCAGCAGTCCGCCGGCGCGAAACTTCGGCAGGGTGGCATCGCGCAGGTGTTCCGGAATGCCCTCGGTGATGCCATTGGCGCCGCGACTCAGCTCCGTCCCGGGAATCTGCAGCAGCTCGCTCAGGCGGCCGATCAGACGCGGCTTGTCCCATCCGGCCTCGGCGAACACGCGCGCATGCTCGGGCCCGAGCGCCAGGATGCAGTCGAACGCCATCACCAGCTTCGGGTGATGCAGCGTGCGCAGACACGCGGCCAGCGAGCGCGCCAGCGATTCGGGGTCGCGCGAGAGCTGGTCGACGATGCTGCGCGGCCCTTCGCCGGGAAAGAGCGTCACCGTGTTAGTGCCGGCCACGGCACCGAGGTCGGTGTTGAGCGGCAGCCACGGCGAGCCTTCCTCGTCCTCGGCGAAGCAGAAGGCGATCTTGCCCGGATTACCGAACGTGGCGCGGTCGACCTCGCCCGGCCGGCCGCCGCCGACGTTGCGGATCACCAGTTGGAGGGCGCGGCCAATCGTGTTGTTGGCGCGGTTGCCCTGCCCGAACACGTTGATGCCGCTGTTCATTCCCAGTGCGCGGCGGATGGGGCCGTTGACGATGATCACCGGGCCTGACGGCATCGTCGTCGCGAGCAGGCCGTGCGCGTTGAACTCGTCCGTGCACGCCGCCTCGACGGCGGCAATGACCACCGGCAGGTACTCCGGCTTGCAGCCGGCGAGCACAGCATTGATCGCGACCTTCTCGACCGTGCACTCGACCATGTCCGGTGGCACGACGGCGACGATGTCCTGCGGCGCGCGCGCCGTGCCCTCGAGCATCATCATCACGCGCCGTTCGGTCGGCGGCACGACCGGTAGGCCGTCCGTCCAGCCGCGCTCGAACGCAGCTTCGATTTCATCCTCGAGCCCGGCGAGCGCGATGCGGCGCGCGCGCAGGCGATCGCCTTGGAAGCGCACGGCGAGATCGACGCGGCGATCGGGATCGACGCTGAGCGAGCCGCAGCCGGGGCGGAAGCTCGGGAGCTCGGGTCCGAGACCGTGCACACCGCTGAGCGACTCCCACTCGGTTCGATCCCAGCCGACGGCGCGCGCCTGCTCTGCGCCGTCCTTGACGCGCAACAGCGTCGGCACGGTCTCAACCCGGTGATGCCACGACATCTCTAACGAGGTGTCGTCGACCGGCGACAATCCCTCGGGAAACGTCAGATCGTCTTGCGTCAGCACGGTGAGCTTGGTCTGCCGCGCCAGCTGCGCGAGCACCGGCTGCACCAACACGCAGGTCGGACAATCGCGTTTGACGAACGCGACCAGCCCGGATGGCAATGCTGCTTGAGTCGCCATGGTTACGGACGATACCGCCGTCGGCGCAGCCTCGCCAAGGAGAACCGAGCAGAACCAGTGGAGCCAGTTGAGGGAGGCAGAAGGCAGTGGAGACAGTGGAGGCGGGCGCCCTCGCCCGCCCGGCGCGCGTTGCGCGCCTCTTCAATGACGGAACGGCGGCTTTGCCGCCGGGG
>JADMIO011011109.1_pt1 | contig 48961 bp, 46 predicted proteins | sample 8958161 | NCBI WGS metagenome assembly JADMIO01 (sample SAMN16585339, study PRJNA669376) | soil metagenome | isolation source: Crop rotation soil | place: USA: Cullars Rotation, Alabama | collected 2011
GCCGCGACTTCAAGTCACGTGAATTCCAAGCTTCGGATCCCACTGTGCTGGAAAGCAGCACATCTTCACCCCGGAGCGCGCGTCGGAGGGCTGGCGCCTGATGCCCAGCCGTGGATCCGCGAACGCGGACCATATGAACCACGTCCACGTGAGCGTGAACTAAAACCTCGCGCGGGAACAGGCGCGGCCCACCTAGGGTTGGCCCACTGTGAGTTCTCCTGCCGTGACCGACATCGCCGCTGGTGATCCGTCGCGGACCACCCTGATGGACGGCTTCCGCGTCCTCGGAGTGGCGATCCGGCGGGAGCCGTGGATCTTCACCGTCTCGACCGTCGGGAGCGTCCTGTTCGGAGCGCTCACCGTCGCCGACGCCTGGGTGCTCGGCTGGTCCACGGATCACGTGGTGCTGCCGGCGTTCGACACCGGTCACACCAGCACCCACCTGCTCGTCGCGATCCTGTCGCTGTTCGTCGGGGTGGCGATCCTTCGCGCGGTCGGCATCGTCGCCCGCCGGCTCGGCGCCGGCGTGATGCAGTACCGGATGCAGGCGGCGTACCGGCGCGAGGTGACCGCGCAGTACCTGGCGTTGCCGATGGCTTGGCACCAACGACACCCGACCGGCCAGCTCCTCTCCAACGCGAACGCCGACGTCGAGGCGGCGTGGGCACCGATCGCACCCCTGCCGATGGCGGTCGGCACGCTGGCGATGATGGTGATCGCGATCGCGCAGATGCTCGTCGTGGACCTCAAGATCGCGGCGGTCGGCCTGATGGTCTTCCCGTTGGTGACGCTGGCGACGCTGACCTACCAGTACTTCTCCTCACCGCTCTTCACCCGGATCCAGGCGCTTCGTGCCGAGCTGTCCGAGGTGGCCCACGAGTCGTTCGACGGCGCGATGGTGGTCAAGACGCTCGGACGGGAGAGCGAGGAGACCGCGCGGTTCGCCGACAAAGCCAATCAGCTGCGCGACCTGGGCATCCGGGTCGGTCGGATCCGGGCCGCCTTCGACCCGCTGCTCGAGGCGATCCCGAGCCTCGGCGTCCTGGGTGTGCTGGGCGTCGGCGTCTACCAGATCCGGCACGGGAACGCGGGCGCCGGCGACGTCGTCACGATCGCCTACCTGCTGACCATCGTCGCGTTCCCGATCCGCTCGATCGGGTGGCTGCTCGGTGAGTTCCCGCGCTCGGTCGTCGGTTTCCGCCGGGTGCACCGGGTGCTCGACGAACCGGTCGAGGTGATCCACGGCAACGCAGAGCTGGCTGACTCCGGTGTCGGCGCCCGGCTCGAGGTCGACGACCTGGACTTCGCCTACGTCCAGGGCCAGCAGCTCCTGCACCATCTGTCCTTCGCGGTCGAGCCCGGGCGGACCGTGGCGATCGTCGGCGAGACCGCGTCCGGCAAGAGCACCCTGACCACGTTGCTGACCCGGCTGGTCGACCCCGACTCCGGGAGGGTGCTGGTCGATGGCACCGACCTGCGCGACCTCGCGCCCGGACAGCTTGCCGGTCAGGTCGCCCTGGTGCCGCAGACCGCGTTCCTCTTCGACGACACGGTCCGCGGCAACGTCGATCTCGGCGAGAACGTGCCCGACGAGGATGTTTGGGAGGCACTGCGTACTGCCCAGGCCGACGGCTTCGTGGCGGCTCTTCCGCACGGGCTGGACTCGCGGCTCGGGGAGCGCGGCACCACGTTGTCCGGCGGCCAGCGCCAACGGCTCTCGCTGGCTCGTGCACTGGTACGCCGCCCGCGGCTGCTGATCCTCGACGACGCCACCTCCGCGGTCGACCCCGAGGTCGAGGCGAGGATCCTGGCGGCGATGCGCTCGAAGAGCGACGACTCCTCGACGTTGGTCCTGATCGCTTATCGCAAGGCCACCATCGGCCTGGCCGACGAGGTGCTGTTCCTCGCTGACGGCCGCATCGCCGACCGCGGGCCGCACGCCGCACTCCTGGAACGGAACTCCGACTACGCGCGGCTGGTCAACGCCTACGAGACTGCCCCGGAAGGGGCCGGTCATGAGTGAACGGGTAGCCACGGCGGGCACGGCCATGGACTCGGGCGAGGAGATCTCCGCCTGGGAGACCATCCGGCTGGGTGCCGAGATCTCACCTGAGCTCAAGGAGGGCTTCGGCGGGACCGTCGGACTCGCTCTGCTCGGCACCGCAGGCCGCGTGGTGGTGCCGATCGCCGTCCAGCAGACCCTGGACAAGGGCATCAACGGACCGCACGGGATCGACCTCGGCTTCGTCGGGATGATGGCGCTGATGGCAACCGTCGCGATGGTGGTCACCGGGTTCTCGTCGTACCTGATGACGGTGCGGTTGTTCACGACTGCTGAGAAGGGTCTCGCGACGCTGCGGATCAAGGCCTTCCGGCACGTGCACGACCTGCCGCTGCTCACCCAGAACACCGAACGTCGCGGCGCACTTGTCTCCCGGGTCACCAGCGACGTCGACCAGGTCAGCCAGTTCCTGGTTTTCGGCGGCGTGATCGGCATCGTCAGCATCGGTCAGGTGCTGGTCGCGACCTTGATCATGCTGTTCTACAGCTGGCAGCTGACCATCGTCGTCTGGGTCTGCTTCGCGCCGTTGTTCCTGTCGCTGCAGTACTTCCAGCGCCGGCTCTCGGACTCCTACGGTGTCGTTCGCCGGATGGTCGGCCAGATGCTCGCGGCAGTATCCGAGCCGGTCGTCGGCGCTCTCGTCGTCCGCACGCACGCGATCGAAGGCCGGACCCAGGCCCGCATCGACGAGGCGATCGCGGAGTACCAAGCCGCCAGCACCAGGGCGCAGGGCCTGACAGCCTTCTCGTTCTCGCTCGGCGGTGTCTCCGCGGGACTGGCCAACGCAGGGGTGCTGATCTTCGGGATCTGGCTCGGCCAGGGCCACCTCTGGGCCAGTGGCGTCACCTCGGGTGAGGTGCTCGCGTTCGCCTTCCTGGTCACCCTTTTCGTGAGCCCGGTGCAGATGGGCACCCAGGTGCTCACCGATGCGCAGAACGCGATCGCGGGCTGGCGCCGCGTAATTGGCATCCTGCAGACCCCGGCGGATCTGGACGACCCCGGACCGAGCGGGGTGCAGCTGCCGCACGTGCCTCTGTCGGTCTCGTTCTCACACGTGGACTTCGCCTACCCGGACGGTCCTCCGGTGCTGCGCGACGTCGACGAGGAGATCGCCGCCGGCAGCCGGGTCGCGGTCGTCGGCGAGACCGGCTCGGGCAAGACCACGTTCGCCAAGGTGCTCACCCGGCTGATGGACCCGACCTCTGGCGTGGTTCGCCTCGCCGGGAACGACCTGCGCGAGATCGACTTCTCCTCCTTGCGCCGCCGGGTGGTGCTGGTGCCCCAAGAAGGGTTCCTGTTCGACTCGACTCTGTTCGCCAACGTTGTGTACGGCGATCTGGACGCGTCGGCGGAGGACGTCCAGCGCGCCGTCGTCGAACTCGGTCTCGGTGACTGGCTCGACGGGCTGCCCCTCGGCCTCCAGACCAGGGTCGGCCAACGCGGCGAGTCGCTAAGCGCGGGGGAGCGCCAGCTCGTTGCGCTGATCCGAGCACACCTGGCCGACCCCGACCTGCTCGTCCTCGACGAGGCGACCAGCGCCGTCGACCCGGCCCTGGAGATGCGCATCGGGCGGGCCCTCGAGCTGCTGATGTCGGGACGGACCAGTGTCACGATCGCGCACCGGCTCTCCACAGCGGAGAACGCCGACGAGGTGATCGTCTTCGACAAGGGTCAGGTGGTCCAACGGGGATCGCATGCCGCCCTGGTCGCGGAAGGCGGCGTCTACGGCCGGCTGCACTCGAGCTGGGTCGCCCAGCAATCCACGTGACACCCCCTGAGATACTTGGTCGGTGAGCTCCCTCGATCCGGCCATTGCGGCCCGTCTCAAGCGCAACGACGCCGGCCTGGTCCCGGCGATCGTTCAGCAGCACGACACCGGTGAGGTGCTGATGCTCGGCTGGATGGACGACGAGGCACTGCACCGCACCCTGACCACCGGCCGGGGGACGTTCTGGAGCCGCTCGCGCAACGAGTACTGGGTCAAGGGCGAGACCTCCGGCCACAAGCAGCACGTCATCGAGGTCCGGGTGGACTGTGACGGCGACACCCTGCTGGTCAAGGTCGACCAGGAGGGTCCGGCCTGCCACACCGGCGATCGCACCTGCTTCGACGCCGGCCTGCTCAGCGATGGCTGAGGACGCCAAGGAGTCGACCCGGTTCGCACCCGTCGTGCTTGCCGGACTCGTGAGCGCCGCGATCCTCGCGGTCACCTCGGCGAAGAACTGGGTCGAGCTCGATCTGGCCGCCGACGCGCGGGTGGGTTTCACCGACAAGGACCTGCGTGCGGACTCTCCGCTCGCACTCTCGCTGTCGCTGGTCGTGCTCGCAGCCTGGGGTGTCGTTCTGGTCAGTCGCCGGCGGGCCCGGCTGGTCGTGCTCGTCGTCGCTGCTCTCGCCGACCTCGGGGTGCTCGCGTGCGTCCTGCTGGCGCCGAGCACGCTGCCCGACCAGATCCGCACCAACCTTTCGCTCGGGCACGCGGGCTCGTCGTCGATGACTGCGGCGTACTGGATCGCGATGGTTGGCGGAATCGTCTGCCTGGTCGCGCTCGGCCAGGCGCTGCGCTACGCCCCGCGCTGGCCCGAGATGAGCAGCCGGTACGACGCCCCCACGGCCGGGACGGACACCGACGTCTCCGCCGAGGATCTGGCCGATCGGGAGCTCTGGAAGGCGCTCGACGAGGGTCGTGACCCGACTGAGTCGTGAGTCCCACTAGACTTTGCCCCGCCCTACCGCGCACCCTGCAGAACGCACCCAGCTAGGAGAACCGCACCATGGCCGACAACCACGGGAACACCCCCGCTGCCTGGACCGCCGTCACCATCGGTCTGCTCAGCTTCGTGGTCGGCGGTATCGGCCTGATGGTCTACTCGATGCCGGTCTTCTGGGTGGGCGTCGCGCTGGCCCCGGTCGCACTGGTCGCTCTCGTCGTGATGTCGAAGATGGGGCTCCACAACAGCTCCCACTGAACGACGCCAGGTCCTCGGTTCGCAGGGGTGACCTGCTCGTCCTCCATTGCCTAGCCTGATCCCTCAGGCTCACTCAAGGAGGAACGATGCGACGTGATCTCAAGGTAGTCGCCGGTGCCGGCGCCCTCATGGTGCTGCTGTTCTCGGTCGGTCCTGCTCAGGCACTGAGCGGCACGAACACGGTGACCAGCGACGACATCATCGACGGCCAGGTCAAGACGACCGACCTCGGTCTGTCCGCGGTCACCTCGGCACGCGTCAAGGACAACAGCCTGACGGGTGCCGACATCAACGAAGCGACCTTGCACCCGCGGCTGGAGTTCATGGTCGTGCGCGCCAACGGCAACAAGGTGTCGGGAACCGGCACCTCGGTTCGCAACGGGGTGGGTCAGTACGGGATCACCTTCAGCCACAGCGTGGCCGACTGCGCGGCGACGGTCTCGCCGGGCGACGTACCCGGAGGCGGGACAACCGCGGTGACCATCGCCATGGTGAGCAACTTCGGAGGCAACGTCTACGGCGTGGTCATGAAGAAGTTCGACGGCAGCGCGACGTTCGACACCGACTTCCGGATGACGCTGATCTGTCCCTAGTCGCGGGACGGCCGGCAAACCGGTTGGCCGGCCGTGAGAACCTTTGGGCGGCGTAACCGTTGTCGTCCCGAGAGGTCCCCGCATGTCCGTGCTCGACGAGATCGTCGCCGGCGTACGTGACGACCTGGCGGCCCGCCAGGCGCACCTGCCGGAGGCCGAGCTCCGCGCACAGCTGGCCGACCTCGACCCGACGCGCGCGGTGATGCCCGCCTTCCGCGGCCCCGGCCTCAGCGTGATCGCCGAGGTGAAGCGCCGCTCGCCGAGCAAGGGCGACCTCGCGCCGATCCCGGACCCGGCCGCGCTCGCTGCGGCTTACGCAGCCGGTGGGGCCGACGCGATCTCGGTGCTCACCGAGGAGCGCCGCTTCTCCGGCTCGCTCGCGGACCTGTACGCCGTCCGCGCCGCGGTGGACACCCCGATCCTGCGCAAGGACTTCATCGTCACCGAGTACCAGCTGCTCGAGGCCCGTGCCGCCGGAGCTGACCTGGCCCTGCTGATCGTGGCCGCCCTCGACGACCGCCAGCTGGACGACCTGCACGCGACCGCCCGCGGTCTCGGTCTGACCGTGCTGGTGGAGGTCCACGAGGAGGCCGAGGTCGAGCGGGCGCTCGCCATCGGCACCGAGCTGCTCGGGGTCAACGCCCGCAACCTCAAGACCCTCGAGGTCGACCCGGACGCGTTCGGCCGGCTGGCGAGCCAGGTCCCGGACGGGGTCGTCAAGGTGGCCGAGTCCGGGATCAGCGGCAGCGCCGACGCCGCTCGCTACGCCGCCGAAGGCGCCGACGTCGTGCTGGTCGGTGAGGCGCTGGTCAAGGATGGCGACCCGAGGGCAGCGGTGGCTGCGATGCGAGGTGTGCGATGACCGACCACGGACCTGACGAGCGCGGGCAGTTCGTCAGCGGTGACATCGCCTGGGGCGGGCGCTACATGCCAGAGGCCCTGATCGCCGAGCTCGACGAGCTCACCCGGGTCTGGACCGAGGCAATGGCCGACCCCGAGTTCACCGGCGAGTTCCAGCGGATGCTCGCCGAGTACGCGAACGTTCCCAGCCCCCTGTACGACGCCACGCGGCTCTCGGAGCACGCCGGCGCCAGGATCCTGCTCAAGCGGGAGGACCTCAACCACACCGGTGCGCACAAGATCCGCAACGTGCTGGGTCAGGCGCTGCTCGCCAAGCGAATGGGCAAGACCCGGATGATCGCCGAGACCGGCGCCGGACAACACGGCGTCGCCACCGCCACCGCGGCGGCGTACCTGGGTCTGGACTGCGTCGTCTACATGGGCAAGGTCGACACCGAACGACAGGCGCTCAACGTGGCGCGGATGAACCTGCTCGGTGCCGAGGTGATCGCGGTCGAGTCCGGTAGTCAGACGTTGAAGGACGCGATCAACGAGGCCATCCGCGACTGGGTGGCCACCGTCGAGCACACCGCGTACTGCTTCGGCACCGCTGCCGGCCCGCACCCGTTCCCGGCGATGGTCCGTGACTTCTGCCGCGGCATCGGCGACGAGGCACGGGCCCAGGTCCTCGAGCTCACCGGTTCGCTGCCCGACGTCATCACCGCCTGCGTCGGCGGCGGCTCGAACGCGATCGGCATGTTCACCGCGTTCCTCGACGACGACGTACGGATCGTCGGATTCGAGGCCGGCGGCGACGGCGTCGACACCGACCGCCACGCCGCCACGATCTTCGCCGGTGAGGCCGGGGTGCTGCACGGTGCCCGCACCTACGTGCTCCAGGACGAGGACGGTCAGACGATCGAGTCGCACTCGATCTCCGCAGGCCTCGACTACCCAGGTGTCGGCCCCCAGCACGCCTACCTGGCGCACACCGGTCGGGCCGAGTACCAACCGGTGACCGACGCCGAGGCGATGGATGCGCTGGCGCTGCTGGCTCGCACCGAGGGCATCATCTGCGCGATCGAGTCCGCGCACGCGCTGGCCGGATCGCTGCGTCTTGCGACTGAGAATCCGGGGTCGACGATCCTCGTCAATCTGTCCGGTCGTGGTGACAAGGACATGGGCACGGCGATCGAGTGGTTCGGATTGGGGCAGGCGAAATGAGCGGGCAGGCGAAGTGACCGTCAACAGCACCTCTACCGCCTTTGCGAAGAGCCGCGCCGAGGGCCGTGCGGCCCTGGTCGGCTACCTGCCGGCCGGCTACCCCGACGTGCCCGGCGCCATCGACGCCTTGAAGGTCATGGTCGACGCCGGCTGCGACATCATCGAGATCGGCCTGCCGTACAGCGACCCCGTGATGGACGGACCGACGATCCAGGCCGCGGCTCAGCTAGCCCTCGAGGGCGGCATCCGCACCGCCGACGTGCTGCGTACCGTCGAGGCTGTCGCCGCCACCGGCACCCCGACTCTGGTGATGACCTACTGGAACCCGGTCGAGCGGTTCGGCGTAGAGCGGTTCGCCCAGGGCATGGTCGACGCTGGGGGAGCGGGCTTGATCACACCCGACCTGACGCCGGACTCTGCTGAGCCTTGGATCGCCGCTGCTGATGCCCGCGGGCTGGACAAGGTCTTCCTGGTGGCGCCGTCCTCGACCGACGATCGGATCGCGTTGACCACGGCTGCTTCCCGCGGGTTCGTCTACGCCACCGCTGTGATGGGCGTGACCGGGGCCCGGGCGAGCACGTCCGAGCTCGCGGGGCCGCTGGTGGCCCGCACCAAGGCGACGACTGAGTTGCCCGTCGGCGTCGGGATCGGGGTGTCCACCGGGGCCCAGGCCGCCGAAGTCGCCGGCTTCGCGGACGCCGTCATCGTCGGCTCGGCGTTCGTGCGCACCCTGCTCGACGCCGGGAGCGATCGGAAGGCGGGCCTCGCGGCGCTCCGCAAGCTCACTGAAGAGCTGGCCGACGGGGTGCGGCGTGGCTGAACGGCGCTTGATGGTCGGAGTGGCCGGCGCGCTGGCCGGCGCGCTGCTTCTTGCCGGATGCGGCGGGAGCAACGGGCCTGCGGCGACGGTCTCGACCCCCGGCAACCACGGCTTCCACGGGACCTACCTGGATGAGCCGTACGTGATCCCGCCGGTCGTCCTCGACGACACGTCCGGCAAGGAGGCGTCCCTGGCGAAGCCGACGGCGCCCGTGCAGGTGGTGTTCTTCGGCTACAGCCACTGCCCGGACATCTGCCAGGTCGTGATGAGCACCATCGCCAGCGCCCTGGTGCGGCTCGACGCCGACCAGCGCAAGGACATCCAGGTCACCTTCGTGACCACCGACCCGGCCCGTGACACCAGTGCAGTGCTGCGCGAGTACCTGTCGCGGTTCAACTCGACGTTCGGCGGTCTGACCGGTTCGCTGAAGGCGATCGACGCGTTGGGCGAGCCGCTGCACATCTACCTGGAGAAGGGCACCAAGCTGCCCAGCGGCGGCTACGAGGTCGACCACTCCACGTTCGTGTACGGCGCCGTCGGGACCGACGTACGGGTGATCTGGGACCAGGCGACCACGCCGAAGGACATGGCCGCCGATTTCGCCAAGCTGTTGAAGCAGAAGGAGTCCGCGTGATCGCGAACCTGGTCGCCCTGTCGATCCCGAGCCCGTCCGAAGGCGTCTGGCATCTCGGGCCGGTCCCGGTCCGTGCCTACGCGCTGTGCATCATCCTCGGAGTGGTCGCGGCGGTGTGGCTGGGGGAGAAGCGCTGGGTCGCCCGTGGGGGTGCCGAGGGCCAGGTCGGCGACATCGCGCTGTGGGGTGTCCCGTTCGGGCTGGTCGGGGCCCGGGTCTACCACGTGATCACCGACCACGACCTGTACTTCGGCGCCGGCAAGGACGCCATGGGCGCGCTCGAGATCTGGCACGGCGGTCTCGGCATCTGGGGCGCGATCGCCGGTGGTGTGCTCGGCGGCTGCATCGGCGCGCGCCGAGCCGGGATCCGGATGCGACCGATGCTCGACGCGCTCGCGCCCGCGCTGCTGCTCGCCCAGGCGATCGGCCGCTGGGGCAACTACTTCAACCAGGAGCTCTTCGGTAAGAAGACCACGCTGCCGTGGGGCTTGAAGATCGACGAGAACAAGATCCCCTCCGGCTACGACGTCACCAAGCACTTCCCGGACGGTCCGCCGTACACGTTCCACCCGACGTTCCTCTACGAGTGCATCTGGAACCTCGGCGCCATGGGCCTGGTGATCTACCTCGACCGCAAGCTGAAGCTCGGCTTCGGGCGCTGCTTCGCGCTCTACGTGATGGCCTACTGCCTGGGCCGCGGCTGGATCGAGCACCTGCGCATCGACACGGTCGAGTACAACAACGTCCTGGGCCTCCGGCTGAACGTGTGGACCTCGATCGTGCTGGGTACGGCTGCGTTGATCTACTTCGTGGTGGCCGGTCGTCGGCACCCGGCGCCGGAGACTCGTGAGACGTCGGTCTACCTGCCCGGTCGCGGGCCTGTCGCTGCGGAGAGCACCGATGGGACTGAAGAGGCCGATGTGACCGCCAACACGCCTGTTTCCGCGGATCCACCAGCCGAAACTGAATAAGCGTTCGCCCGCCTGCTCCTGTAGGCTGATCCTTCCGCATGGGCCAGTGAAGTCCTGTGTCGGCATGCTTCCACCGCCGCACCGAGCCGGACCCTGAACCTGGGGCCGTCTCGCGTGCGCACTACGACGACGGGAGAATGCAGATGAATGCGTTCCCGCCGCCTCCCACCGGGGCAACGAACCAGCGTTTCGGCAGGCCTGCAGCACAGGGTCTGTACGACGGCGATCACGAGCACGACGCCTGCGGTGTCGCCTTCGTCGCGACCCTCACCGGCGTTCCGAGCCACGACATCGTCTTCAAGGCGCTCACCGCGCTGAAGAACCTCGAGCACCGCGGTGCCGCGGGTGCCGAGCCCAACTCGGGCGACGGCGCCGGCATCCTGCTCCAGGTCCCGGACCGCTTCTTCCGCGAGGTCACCGCCGAGCTCGGCTTCGAGCTGCCGCCGGCGCACTCGTACGCCGTCGGCACCGCGTTCCTGCCGGGCGACGAGGAGCAGAACGCCAAGACCCGCCAGCGCATCGAGGAGATCGCTGCCGAGGAGGGCCTTTCGGTTCTCGGGTGGCGCGAGGTCCCGACCGACCCGTCCTCGCTGGGCGCCACCGCGCTGTCGACGATGCCGACCTTCGCCCAGATCTTCGTGGCCGCCAGCGGCAGCCGGATCCTCGGCATGGGCCTCGAGCGCCTCGCGTTCTGCCTTCGCAAGCGTGCCGAGCGCGAGACCGACGCCTACTTCCCGTCGCTGTCCAGCCGGACCATCGCCTACAAGGGCATGCTCACCACCGACCAGCTCGACCACGTGTTCCCGGACCTGGTCGACGAGCGGGTCGAGACCGCGGTCGCCGTGGTGCACTCCCGCTTCTCGACGAACACCTTCCCGAGCTGGCCGCTGAGCCACCCGTACCGGTTCATCGCCCACAACGGCGAGATCAACACGGTGATGGGCAACCGGAACTGGATGCGCGCTCGCGAAGCGCTGCTCGCCAGTGACGTCATCCCCGGCGACCTGGAGCGGCTCTTCCCGATCTGCACCCCGGGTGCCAGCGACTCGGCCTCCTTCGACGAGGTCCTCGAGCTGCTGCATATGGGCGGCCGCAGCCTGCCCCATGCAGTGCTGATGATGATCCCCGAGGCGTGGGAGAACCACACCGAGATGGACGCCAAGCGCAAGGCGTTCTACGAGTTCCACTCCGCGCTGATGGAGCCGTGGGACGGCCCGGCGTGCGTCGTCTTCACCGACGGCACCCAGGTCGGCGCCGTGCTCGACCGCAACGGTCTGCGCCCGAGCCGCTACTGGGTCACCGAGGACGGACTGGTCGTGCTGGCGAGCGAGGTCGGCGTGCTGGACCTCGACCCGGCCACGGTCGTCCGCAAGGGCCGCCTCCAGCCGGGCCGGATGTTCCTGGTCGACACCGAGGAGCACCGGATCGTCGAGGACGAGGAGATCAAATCCGCCCTCGCCGCGGAGAACCCGTACGACGAGTGGCTGCACGCCGGCCTGATCAAGCTCTCCGACATCGCCGACCGCGAGCACATCGTGCACAGCCACGCCTCGGTCACCCGGCGCCAGCAGATCTTCGGGTACACCGAGGAGGAGCTGCGCGTCCTGCTCACCCCGATGGCGAACAACCCGGCAGAGCCGATCGGCTCCATGGGCACCGACACCCCGATCGCGGTGCTCTCGGACCGTCCGCGGTTGCTCTTCGACTACTTCGCGCAGCTGTTCGCGCAGGTCACCAACCCGCCGCTGGACGCGATCCGCGAGGAGCTGGTCACCAGCCTGAACGGCACCATCGGCCCGGAGGCGAACCTGCTCAAGCCCGGTCCGGCCTCGTGCCGCCAGGTGGTGCTGCCGTTCCCGGTGATCACCAACGACGAGCTGGTCAAGATCCGGCACATCAACCGTGACGGCGACATGCCGGGCTTCATCACGCACGTCTCCCGCGGTCTCTACGAGGTCGCCGGCGGCGGCGAGGCGCTCGCCGCAAGGCTCGACGAGATCTGCGCCGAGGTGTCGGCCGCGATCGCCGGTGGCGCGCGCATCATCGTGCTCTCGGACCGGCACTCGGACGCGACCAACGCACCGATCCCGTCGCTGCTGATGACCGCTGCGGTCCACCACCACCTGGTCCGCGAGAAGACCCGGACGCAGGTCGGCGTGATCGTCGAGGCCGGTGACGTCCGCGAGGTCCACCACGTCGCGACCCTGATCGGCTACGGCGCCGCTGCGGTGAACCCGTACCTGGCGATGGAGACCGTCGAGGACCTGGCCCGGGACGGCTTCTACGTGAAGTCCGAGCCGGAGCAGGCCGTCAAGAACCTGGTGAAGTCGCTCGGCAAGGGCGTGCTCAAGGTGATGTCCAAGATGGGCGTCTCCACCGTCGCGTCGTACACCGGTGCGCAGATCTTCGAGGCGCTCGGCCTGTCCGAGGAGCTGGTGAACAAGTACTTCACCGGCACCACCTCCAAGCTCGGCGGCGTCGGCCTCGACGTGATCGCCGAGGAGGTCGCCCTGCGGCACCGCGCGGCGTACCCGATCGACGGCATCGCGCCGGCGCACCGCGACCTCGCCATCGGTGGCGAGTACCAGTGGCGTCGTGAGGGCGAGCTGCACCTGTTCAACCCGGAGACGGTGTTCCGGCTCCAGCACGCCACCCGGGCCGGTCGCTACGACGTCTTCAAGCAGTACACGAAGGCCGTCGACGACCAGGCCGAGAAGCTGATGACCATGCGTGGTCTGTTCCGCTTCAAGGACGGCGTCGAGTCCGGCCGTGCGCCGATCAGCATCGACGAGGTCGAGCCGGTCAGTGCGATCGTCAAGCGGTTCTCCACCGGCGCGATGTCCTACGGGTCGATCTCGCAGGAGGCGCACGAGACGCTGGCGATCGCGATGAACCGGCTGGGCGGCAAGTCCAACACCGGCGAGGGCGGCGAGGACGCGGAGCGGCTCTACGACCCCGAGCGGCGCTCGTCGATCAAGCAGGTCGCTTCCGGCCGCTTCGGTGTGACGTCGGAGTACCTGACCAACTCCGACGACATCCAGATCAAGATGGCCCAGGGCGCGAAGCCCGGTGAGGGTGGCCAGCTGCCCGGCAACAAGGTCTACCCGTGGGTGGCCAAGACCCGGCACAGCACGCCCGGCGTGGGCCTGATCTCCCCGCCGCCGCACCACGACATCTACTCGATCGAGGACCTGGCCCAGCTGATCCACGACCTGAAGAACGCGAACCCGTCCGCACGGGTGCACGTGAAGCTGGTCGCGGAGGTCGGCGTGGGCACTGTCGCCGCAGGCGTCTCGAAGGCGCATGCGGACGTCGTACTGATCTCCGGTCACGACGGCGGCACCGGCGCCTCGCCGCTGACCTCGCTCAAGCACGCCGGTGGTCCCTGGGAGCTCGGCCTGGCCGAGACCCAGCAGACGTTGCTGCTCAACGGCCTGCGCGACCGGATCGTGGTGCAGACCGACGGTCAGCTCAAGACCGGTCGCGATGTCGTGATCGCCGCGCTGCTCGGTGCCGAGGAGTACGGCTTCGCCACCGCGCCGCTGGTGGTCTCCGGCTGCATCCTGATGCGGGTCTGCCATCTCGACACCTGCCCGGTGGGTGTGGCCACCCAGAACCCGGTGCTGCGCGAGCGGTACTCCGGCAAGGCTGAGTACGTCGTGAACTTCTTCGAGTACGTCGCCGAAGAGGTGCGCGAGATCCTCGCCGAGCTCGGCTTCCGGACCCTGGAAGAGGCCATCGGTCACGCCGAGGTGCTGGACGCCGCGAAGGCGGTCGAGCACTGGAAGGCCGCTGGCCTGGACATCACACCGATCTTCCACGTGCCGGACCTGCCCGAAGGTGCCGCTCTGCACAACACCACCGGTCAGGACCACGGCCTGGACAAGGCGCTCGACAACGAGCTGATCGCCCTGGCCCAGCCTGCGCTGGTGAAGGGCGAGCCGGTCCGGGCCCAGGTCGCGGTGCGCAACGTGAACCGGACGGTCGGCACGATGCTCGGCCACGAGGTGACCAAGCGGTACCGCGGCGAAGGCCTGCCAGCCGGCACCATCGACATCACCCTGGTCGGCTCGGCCGGGCAGTCCTTCGGTGCGTTCGTCCCGAAGGGCATCACCCTGCGGCTGGAGGGCGACGCCAACGACTACGTCGGCAAGGGCCTTTCCGGCGGCCGCCTGGTGGTGCGCCCGCACCGCGAGGCGACGTTCGACGCCTCTCAGCAGATCATCGCCGGCAACACGATCGGCTACGGCGCGACGTCCGGGCAGATCTTCCTGCGCGGACAGGCCGGCGAGCGGTTCTGCGTCCGCAACTCCGGCGTCACCGCGATCGTCGAGGGCGTAGGCGACCACGGCTGCGAGTACATGACCGGCGGCACCGTCGTCGTGATCGGCCCGACCGGACGCAACTTCGCAGCCGGAATGAGCGGCGGTACGGCGTACGTGCTCGACCTGGACCCGAACCGGACCAACACCGAGCTGGTCGACCTGGGGCCGGTTCCGGCCGCCGAGTCGGACTTCCTCAAGGGTCTGGTCACCGAGCACCTCGAGGAGACCGGTTCCACCGTGGCCGAGGCGCTGCTCGCTGACTGGGACGCCTCGCTGGCTCGCTTCACCGAGGTGATGCCGCGTGACTACCGGATCGTGATGGAGGCCAAGGCCAAGGCCGAGGCGGACGGACTCAGCGAGGCTGAGGTCGCAACGAAGATGATGGAGTCCCTCCATGGCTGACCACACCCCCGGCACCCAGACGGAAGGTGCGAGCAATGGCTGACCCCAAGGGCTTTCTGAACCACGGCCGTGAGGTCGGCGCCCGTCGTCCTATCGACGAGCGAGTCGCTGACTGGAGCGAGGTCTACGAAGGTGGTCCGGCGCGTCCGCTACTGCCGATCATCCGCACGCAGGCATCGCGCTGCATGGACTGCGGCATCCCGTTCTGCCACCAGGGCTGCCCGCTGGGCAACATCATCCCGGAGTGGAACGACCTGGTGTACCGGGACGACTGGGACGCCGCGATCGAGCGGTTGCACGCGACCAACAACTTCCCGGAGTTCACCGGTCGCCTCTGTCCGGCGCCGTGCGAGACGGCTTGTGTCCTGGGCATCAACCAGGATCCGGTAACCATCAAGAACGTCGAGGTCTCGATCATCGAGCGGGCCTTCGAGTCCCACAACGTGCGGCCGCAGCCGCCGGAGTGGCTCTCGGGCAAGACCGTCGCGGTGATCGGATCCGGTCCGGCCGGTCTGGCCGTTGCCCAGCAGCTGACCCGTGCCGGTCACACGGTCGCGGTCTACGAGCGCGCCGACAAGATCGGTGGCCTGCTGCGCTACGGCATCCCCGAGTTCAAGATGGAGAAGAAGGTCCTCGACCGCCGCCTGGAGCAGATGCGTCGCGAGGGCACGGTCTTCCGCGCCGGCGTTGACGTCGGTGGCGAGCTGACCGGCGAGCAGCTGCGTGAGCGGTACGACGCTGTCGTGCTCGCGATCGGCTCGACCGTGGGTCGTGACCTGCCGGTGCCGGGCCGTGAGCTCGGTGGCATCCACCAGGCGATGGAGTTCCTGCCGCAGGCCAACCGGGTCGCGCTCGGCGAGACCGTCGAGGGTCAGATCCGTGCCGACGGCAAGCACGTCGTGATCATCGGCGGCGGTGACACCGGCGCGGACTGCCTGGGTACCTCGATCCGACAGAACGCTGCCTCGATCACCCAGCTGGAGATCATGCCGCGTCCGGGCGAGGACCGGCCGGAGAACCAGCCGTGGCCGACGTACCCGATGACCTTCCGGGTCTCCTCGGCGCACGAGGAGGGCGGCGACCGGGTTTACGCGGTCTCCACGCAACAGTTCCTGGGCGACGAGAACGGCAACGTCAAGGCGCTCCAGCTCGTGGAAGTCGACGCTTCGTTCAAGCCGATCGAGGGCACCGAGCGAGAGATCCCGGCGGAACTCGTTCTGCTGGCGATGGGCTTCACCGGCCCGGAGCGCGACGGAGTCGTCGAGCAGCTCGGCGTCGACCTGGACGAGCGCGGCAACATCGCGCGCGACAGCAAGTACGCCTCCAGCGTCGAGGGCGTGTACGTCGCCGGCGATGCGGGTCGTGGCCAGTCGCTGATCGTCTGGGCGATCGCCGAGGGCCGCGCGGCCGCAGCGGCGGTCGACCGGTACCTCACCGGTGGTGCCACCACGCTGCCGGCACCGATCCCGCCGACCGAGCGCCCGGTCACCGCCTGATCCACCGATCGCTTTCCTGACTGTTCATCCACAGTCGGGAGAGCGGGTTGGAACGTTCAAGGCGATCACCGGTACCGTTGCTCTGTGCGTAGAGCAAAGATCGTCTGCACCCTTGGCCCGGCGGTCTCCACGAAGGAGAGCATCAGGGCCCTCGTCGACGCAGGCATGGACGTTGCCCGGCTGAACCTGAGCCACGGCACCTACGCCGAGCACGAGGCCGTGTACCGGATGGTGCGCGAGGCTTCCGACGAGAGCGGTCACGGTGTTGGCATCTTCGCCGACCTCCAAGGGCCGAAGATCCGGCTCGGCTGGTTCCGCGACGGAGGGGTTCGGTTGCAGACCGGGCAGTCCTTCACGATCACGACTCGTGAGGTGTCGGGGGACAACGAGGTCGCCTCGACGACCTACGACGGTCTGCCCGGCGATGTCGGCGCGGGCGACCAGATCCTGATCGACGACGGCAAGGTCCGACTGCGGGTCACCGCGGTCGAGGGCACTGAGGTGCACACCACGGTCGTCGTCGGCGGCCGGGTGTCCGACCACAAGGGCATCAACCTGCCGGGAGTCCCCGTCAGCGTGCCGGCGCTCTCGGAGAAGGACGTCGAGGACCTGCGCTGGGCGCTGCACCTGACCGTCGACTTCATCGCGCTCTCGTTCGTTCGCTCGGCCAAGGACGTCGAGGACGTCCGCCAGGTCATGCGGGAGGAGGGCGTGATGCTCCCGGTGATCGCGAAGATCGAGAAGCCGCAGGCGATCGACAACCTCGACGAGGTGATCAAGGCGTTCGACGGCTTCATGGTCGCGCGTGGTGACCTCGGCGTGGAGTGTCCGCTCGAGGATGTGCCGTTCCTCCAGAAGCGGGTCGTCGAGAAGGCCCGCCGGAACGCCAAGCCGGTGATCGTGGCGACCCAGATGCTGGAGTCGATGATCACCAACCCGGCGCCGACGCGCGCCGAGGCCTCCGACGTCGCCAACGCCGTGCTCGACGGTGCCGACGCGGTGATGCTCTCCGGCGAGACCAGCGTGGGGGAGTACCCGATCGAGGCGGTCAACACGATGGCCCGGATCATCGCCTCCACCGAGGACCACGAGCTGCACCACATGGCCGCCATCGACTGGCAGCCGCGGACCCGCGGCGGTGTGATCGCCAAGGCCGCGGCCGAGGTGGCGGAGCGCGTGGGTGCGAAGTACCTGGTCGCGTTCACCCAGTCCGGCGACTCCGCGAAGCGCCTGGCCCGCTACCGCGGCCACATCCCGGTGCTCGCGTTCACCCCCGAGTCGGCGGTGCGCTCGCAGCTGTCCATGACCTGGGGAGTGGAGACGTTCAAGACCGTCTCGGTCGAGCACACCGACCAGATGGTGCGCCAGGTCGACGAGCAGTTGCTTGCTTCCGGCCACGTCGTCGAGGGTGACCTCGTGGTGATCATCGCCGGCAGCCCGCCGGGCATCCCCGGCTCGACCAACGCACTGCGCATCCACCGGATGGGGGATGCGATCAACGAGGTCGCTCCGGCGTACCGGGGCCTGACCTCGGGGATGTAGGGCTTCACGTCATCGTTCGCGTGAGCGCAACCTCGACCTCTGCGACTCCGGATAGACCATCGCGCCGCCGCGTGTAGACCACCTTTCCATCCGACTGATGCTCGGCGCATAGTGCGAATTCGTTTCCACTTGCTCGGAAGGGAATGTTGTCGTGAAGCATCTATTGGCGGTCTTGGTTTCTGCGCTCGCCGTCGGCGCGATGGGCGTGACCGTAGCGCAGCCCGCTCAGGCTGATCCTGCGGGGTACTACTACAAATGCGACACCACCTCGATGGGCGGAATGACAAGCATTTCGTTCAACGAGCTCTGGGGTTGTCCGATGGGAGTCATTCGCCAGTTCTCGTACTACAACGGGAAGCAAGTGAATTGGATCAGCGGTCTGTGCGCCAATCAGGAGCACATTTTTCACCACTCGTGGACCGGACTGGAACTCTGGAACTACTGCAATGCGCACCGTCGTGAATGGTGACTAAGGTCGGCGCAGACCCGGTCTGACCAGCAGCTAGTCGCTGTCGCCCGCGCGCAGTCGTCGCGTCACTTCGTCACGAACGGCGTCGCTGCCCAGGTCATTGACCGCGTCCCTGATCCCGAGGTGGACGCCCAGTGCGATCGCCCAGATGAGCAGCAAGGTGCTCGCGATACCGAACGCGACCGTACCGGCCGTGCCTGCGTCGGAGACGGCGAGCAAAGTTCCGATCAGGTAGCCCATCAGCGCCAGGATCAGGAAGAGGGTGCGTTCCACGAGGACCTCCTCGGGTCGGATGGCCCGAGTGTCCCACGGCCAACCCGTCGGCTTCAGGACTTCTCTCCGATGAGTTCGGTCAGCCGGGCCACGTCCGCGCGGCGGGAGACCGAGAGCGTTCGCCGGCTGGTCTGGCGCCATCCAACGTCGACCCGGTCGAGCGCCTCCCCGCACCAGCGCATGATGTCGGCCGATTCATTGGTGAACTGCCAGCGTGGGTAGTCGTATCGCTTCCTCTCGCCTGCAACGACCCTGGTGGTCCAGTTGTTGACCAGGCAACCATCTGAATGGAACAAGCCACGGAGGAAATGTGCCGGGTGCTCCTCGACGATCGCTTGTTGCCAATCCGCCATCACCAAGTTGCGCTCATGCTTGCGGCCGAGGCCGTGTTGGGGAAACAAACAAGGCCAGTGCTTCCAGTACTGCTGAACGACGATGACGCCGGGGGGCCGCACCCGATACGTACGACGTGCGGGGTGGACAGTACGCAGTAACGACTCGACGTCTGCAACGGTCCCTAGCAGGTTCTTGTCGCACGCGATCCGCATCGAAAAAGTTCGCGGGTGCCTTGAGATGCAGCCGTCGCCCAAGTAGTAGCCGAACAAGGCTGCAAAATCCGGGTGAGAGACCGCTGGCGCCGGACAAGCCGGCACAGGTCTTGAGTCGCCAATCCACGATCGGATCGCCGAACGGCTCGCGCCAACCTCGCGCGAGATCGCGCTCAGGTTCGTTCCGGCATCCAGTTTCGCCAACGCGATCGATCGTGTTGTTGCGTCGTACATGGTGCAGATCCTTTTGCCGAGCTCTGACACTTTTGTGCCCCGAGTGGGATTCGAACCCACACTGAACGGTGTTTGAGACCGCGCTCTCTACCAGTTGGAGTATCGGGGCTGGGCAGGCCGCAAACGCTACCGGAAGCGGTGCGGCGAGCCACACTCGGTAGCCTGTCCCGCGTGACCGAGACCCCCACCAGCCCGCCCCGGCGCGTACTGATCGCCGAGGACGAGGCGCTGATCCGCCTCGACCTCGCCGAGATGCTCGCGGAGGAGGGCTACGAGGTGATCGCTGCGGTCGAGGACGGAGAGCTCGCGGTCGAGAAGGCCGAGGAGCTCCGACCGGATCTGGTCATCCTCGACATCAAGATGCCCAAGCTCGACGGAATCGCGGCAGCTGAGCGGATCGCAAGCCAGCGGATCGCGCCGGTGGTGATGCTGACCGCGTTCAGCCAGCGCGACCTGGTCGAGCGGGCTCGGGACGCCGGCGCGATGGCGTACCTGGTCAAGCCCTTCGGCAAGTCGGACCTGGTGCCGGCCATCGAGATGGCGGTCAGCCGCTTCTCCGAGCTCCAGCTTCTCGAGGCCGAAGTCGCCGATCTCAGCGAGCGCCTCGAGACCCGCAAGGTGGTCGACCGGGCCAAGGGAGTGCTCCAGGAGAGCCTCGGTCTGAGCGAGCCGGACGCATTCCGGTGGATCCAGAAGACCGCGATGGATCTGCGCCTGTCGATGAAGGACGTCGCTGTCGGAGTCGTCGAGCACGGCGTCGAACCACGCTCCTGAACCGCCGACTCGTGACCCGCGAGTAACAGGTAACGGGCATTCGATCACGAATCGGCAACGGTGAAGATCCGTCGCCGCAGAGCGCCCCGCAACGGATTCTCTGGTGCTAGCGTCCCCGAGAACCCGTGATCGTGTGCGTCTCGTCGATCACACCAACCCTCAAGCGGAGGACAGATGATCCGTTCCAAGAAGTCATTGCGCGCGCTCGCAGCCCTTGCTGGCGTCGCAGCCCTGACCCTGAGCGCCTGCGGCACGACCAGCAGCGACAACGACAAGAAGAACTCGAACGCGTCCGGCCCCGCCTGCGGCGTCGAGATCGACTTCTTCGGTGCGCAGACTGGTGGAGCCGCAGCCCTGGGCATCAACGCGTCGAACGGTGACGAGCTCGCCATCGAGCAGTACAACGCGAAGCACCCTGACTGCAAGGTCGCCTTCAACAAGATCGACTCGCAGTCCGACGCGAAGCAGGCCCCGAACCTGGCCAAGACGGTGATCGCGAACAAGAAGGTCATCGGCGTCCAGGGACCGCTGTTCTCCGGCGAGTCCTTCGTCGCGGACCCGCTGTTCAACGAGGCCGGTATGCCGATCATCTCGGCGTCGGCGACCAACCCGGACCTGTCCACCAAGGGCTGGAAGGTCTTCCACCGCGTGCTCGGTAACGACGCCACCCAGGGTCCTGAGGTCAGCACCCTGCTCAAGGACGTCGCCGGCATCGACAAGGCCTACGTGGTCGAGGACGACTCGCCGTACGGCAAGGGTCTGTCGGCTCAGTTCCAGAAGGACATGGGTGCGGGCATCGTCGGCAAGGACGCCGTCAAGACCGGTGACACCGACTTCTCCGGCGTGGTGAACTCGATCATCGCCAAGAACCCGCCGGCCGTGTTCTACAGCGGTTACTACCCGGAGGCCGGCCCGTTCGTGAAGCAGCTGAAGGCAGCCGGCTTCAAGGGCGTCGTCGTCACCGCCGACGGTGTGAAGGACCCGGAGTTCATCAAGCTCGCCGGGGCTGACGCCGCCGAGGGCACGCTGATCACCTGCCCGTGTGTCCCGGGTGAGAACATCAAGGCGTTCAACGACGCCTACACCGCCAAGTTCAACGTGGCTCCCGGCACCTACAGCGCCGAGGCGTACGACGCGATGAACATCTTCCTGCAGGGCATCGAGACCGGTATCGACAACCGGGCCGACATGCTCGCCTGGGTGAACGCCTACGACAAGGACGGGATCACCAAGCACCTGAAGTTCACCTCGACCGGTGAGCCGACGGAGATCCCGGTGTGGGGCTACAAGGTGGAGAACGGCGCGATCGTTCCCATCAAGCAGCTCAACTGATCTAAACGAGTCCGTGACGCTGCGGCCGGCTCCGCGCCGGCCGCAGCGTCATCGTTTTCACGTCGAGGAGAACCCTTGAACGGTTTCGACTGGTCCCCTGACCACATGACGGCGATCCTCGTCACTGGTCTGGCGTCCGGAGCGATCTACGCCCTGGTGGCGCTGGGCTACACGATGGTCTACGGCGTCCTCCAGCTGATCAACTTCGCTCACTCAGAAGTCTTCATGTACGGCTCGTTCGCCGCCGCCTGGGTGGTGATGGCGCTCGGAGGCGGGGACGCGACGTCGACCATTGGTTCGTTGGGGATGTTGCTGGTCGCGCTGATAGCCGCGATGACAGTCTCGGGCGGTATCGCCCTGCTGCTTGAACGGGTGGCCTACCGGCCGCTGATCAACAAGAACGCACCGAAACTGCTGGTGCTGATCTCGGCCATCGGTGCCTCGTTCGCACTGTCCGAGATCATGGGTCTGCGCGACAAGGTCGCCGCCTGGGTGCACCTCGACGACAACCTCAACAAGTACGTCGGCAAGCCACGTGACGCCACCGTGATGCCCGACATCGTGCACGATCGCACCATCTTCCCGCTCTTCGGCTACGACGTGCGGCTCGTCGACATGATCGTGCTCTTCTCCGCAGTCCTGCTGATGATCGGCGCTGACCAGTTCATCCGGCGCTCCAAGCTCGGGCGAGGTATCCGTGCCGTCGCCCAGGATCCGGAGACCGCAGCTCTGATGGGGGTCAACTCCACCCGGGTCATCCAGGCGACCTTCCTCATCGGCGGTCTGCTCGCCGGCGCGGCAGCGCTGCTCTACATGACCAAGATCGGCGTCATCAAGTTCAACGGCGGCTTCATCCTGGGCGTCAAGGCGTTCACGGCAGCCGTCCTCGGCGGCATCGGCAATCTGCGCGGAGCCCTGCTCGGCGGACTCGTGCTCGGGGTCGCGGAGAACTTCGGATCGGCGTACTTCGGCAACGCGTGGAAGGACGTCGTTTCCTTCGTGCTGCTAGTCCTCGTGCTGATGTTCCGACCGAGCGGTCTGCTCGGTGAGTCGCTGGGAAGGAGCCGGGCATGAACGCGAAGCGCTCCCTCCCACGGCTCTCTCTCGCCGGACTCTCGCGGCGTACGCAGTGGATCCTGATCGCGCTGATCATCCTGTTCTTCTACGTGCTGCCGCTGCTGAACATCCCGGTCATCACGACGCCTGACTCGGACTTCGCCGGTGTCCTGTTCACGATGGCGAGCTACTCGCTGGCCGCGCTCGGCCTGAACATCGTGGTCGGCTACGCCGGCCTGCTCGACCTCGGTTACGTCGGCTTCTACGCCGTCGGGGCGTACGTCGTGGGCGTGCTCACCGTCTACCACAACAGCCTGCCGTGGCCGGTGGTGCTGCCGATCGCCGTCCTGGTCGCGGTCATCTCGGGTGTCGCCCTCGGCGTACCGACCCTGCGCGTGCGCGGTGACTACCTGGCCATCGTCACCCTCGGATTCGGAGAGATCATCCGGATCACCATCCTGAACACCGACTGGCTCGGGTCCGCGGGTGGTATCCCCGGTATCCCGCCGCCTCCGAGCGTGCCGAAGTCCGGGTCCGATCCGTTCTTCGAGATCCCGCACGTCGTCTGGAACAACGGCCAGCCGCTGCTCGACCTCGACAACAAGACCAAGTTCTTCCAGTTCGACCTGCTCGACGTGGTCCCGTTCTACTGGCTCGCACTGACGTTGGTCCTGCTGGTGATCGTGGCCGACATCCTGATCAAGAACAGCCGCGTCGGCCGGGCGTGGGAAGCCACCCGGGAGGACGAGGACGCCGCCGAACTGATGGGCGTACCCACCTTCAAGTTCAAGGTGCTCGCCTTCGCGATGGGAGCTGCGTTCGGCGGCATGTCCGGCGCTTTGTTCGCCACCAGACAGACGTTCATCAGTCCGGACCAGTTCGACATCCTGCTCTCGATGCTGTTCCTGGCAGCCGTCGTGGTCGGCGGGCAGGGCAACCGCTGGGGTGTCATCCTCGGCGCCTGTCTGGTGGTCTACCTGCCCGAGCGTTTCCGGTTCCTACACGACTGGCGCATCGCAGCGTTCGGTATCGCGCTGATGGTGCTGGTGACGTTCCGGCCCCAGGGCCTGCTGCCCTCTCGAAGAACAGTGCGGGCACGCAAGTTGGAGCAGGAGATAGAGGAGCTCGAGGGAGAGGCGGTCGAGACATGAGTACGACGGACGCAAGCGCCTCGGGACAGCCTGTCCTCGTCGTCGACGACGTCACGCTGAAGTTCGGCGGTCTGGTCGCGTTGGACCAGGTGAGCTTCGAGATCCGCGAGGGCGAGATCCTCGGTCTGATCGGGCCCAATGGTGCCGGCAAGACGACGTGCTTCAACGTCACCACCGGCGTCTACCGCCCGACCAGCGGCCAGGTGCGGTTCATGGGCAAGCCGCTCACGAAGCTCAAGCGGCACCAGATCACCAAGCTCGGCATCGCTCGCACGTTCCAGAACATCCGGCTCTTCCAGACGATGACCGCGCTGGAGAACGTGATGGTCGGCGCAGATGCCCAGCACAAGACCGGGCTTGCCTCGGCACTGCTGCGGCTGCCGCGACACCGGCGCGAGGAGACGGACGGGCACGACCGTGCGATGGCGCTGCTGAAGTTCATGGGCTTGGAGAAGTCGGCTGACGAGCTCGCTGCGAACCTCTCGTACGGCGACCAGCGACGGCTCGAGATCGCCCGGGCTATGGCCACCGGCCCCAAGCTGCTCTGCCTGGACGAACCGGCGGCCGGCTTCAACCCGGCCGAGAAGGTCAAGCTGATGGAGCTGATCCGCAAGGTCCGTGACCAGGGCTTCACGATCCTCCTGATCGAGCACGACATGCGTCTGGTGATGGGCGTGACCGACCGGATCGTCGTGCTCGAGTTCGGGCGCAAGATCGCCGAAGGGCTTCCCGCGGAGATCCGCGAGAACCCCGCTGTCATTGCGGCCTATCTGGGTGTGGAGGAAGACGATGCTTCTTGAGGTCGAGGGCCTGTGCGTCAACTACGGGCACATCGAAGCGATCCGGGACATCACCTTCGGGGTCGAGGAAGGCTCGATCGCGACCCTGATCGGCGCCAACGGAGCCGGCAAGACGACGACGTTGAAGACGATCTCCGGGCTGCGGAAGGTCCGAGCCGGCCGGATCATGTTCGAGGGCAAGGACATCAGCCTGGTGCCGCCGTACGAGCGGGTCCAGCTCGGGATCAGCCAGTCGCCCGAGGGTCGCGGATGTTTCCCGGGCATGACCGTGCGCGAGAACCTCGACATGGGCGCCTATGTCCGCAAGGACCGCAGGACTCCGGCGTACCAGGCCGATCTCGACCGGGTCTACGACCTGTTCCCGCGCCTGAAAGAGCGCGAGAAGCAGGCGGCCGGCTCGATGTCGGGCGGTGAGCAGCAGATGCTCGCGATCGGCCGAGCCCTGATGGCGAAGCCTCGGCTGCTGCTGCTCGACGAGCCGTCCATGGGTCTGGCGCCGAAGCTGATCCAGCAGATCTTCTCGATCATCACCGAGATCAACACCCAGGGCACCACGGTGCTGCTCGTCGAGCAGAACGCGGCGCAGGCGCTCAAGCGCGCCGACACCGCGCACGTCCTGGAGACCGGCGAGATCGTGAAGTCCGGCACGGGTGCCGAGCTGGCCAGCGACGACAGCGTGCGGGCGGCGTACCTCGGCGGCGACGTCTAGCCTCGCCAGTTTCTGCACACAGGCCACCGGTTCGTCAGCACCTCCGGTGGCCTGTGGATTCTCTTCCTGAGCCGTTCTCGGCGACGGCTAGTTTGCGTGCGCATCGGGCGTGGAGGCGCCCGGTCCGACACCACGCGAAAGGGAGAACACGTGCGAAGAGCAGCGCTTGTCCTGGCCATCACCGCCCTCGCCGGAGTTGCCGTCGGCAATGCCCCGGTATCGGCATCACCGCCATTGTGGTCCGAGTGCGGGAAGCTGCCCTACGCCCGGACTTATTGCAGCTCGATCACGTCGAACTCGGCGAACTCACGGGTCATCGCCTACCGCGACAGCATCCAGAACCTCACGAGGACGTCGATCTCGGCATCGTGTTCTGCCGACCAGTCGAAGACGGTGAGGTGGGGTGTCGGTGCGTCTCTCGAGACGACGATCAAGGCCGGCATCTTCGGCGGCATCAAGGGCGAGATCAACGCGAGTGTGGGGCGGGAAACGACGACCGGATACACCGCTTCGGCGACGTTCAAGGTTCCGAGGAACGAGACCGTGCACTGCGATCGCGGAGTGGTCAAGGAGATCGTTCGCGGATCCACCAGGATCATGGACGGCCCGCATGTGACGACCCAGAGCTGGACGGCTTCCGCGCCCGAGGCTGCACGGTGGTGGATCTACTGATGCGGACTATCTCGAAGTCGGCGATCATCGCAAGTGCCTGTGCCTCGGTCTTTCTGCTGGCAGCCTGCCAGCAGAACGGCCGGACCTCGCACCCCCCGACGCCGGCGGGCCCGAGCCACCCCCTCGAATCGGCGGCTCCGGCACCGTTGAGCTCCCCGACCCCTACCGACGACGGCCTGGAGCTCGACGCTCCGCGGCCGAACGAGAGGGTGCTGTTCACCGCTCGGGGTCGAGGCGGTGATCCGAGCGTGTACCGGGGGAGGACCGCCCGAACGATGTTCCTCTACGGAGTCTGCTCCGGCGGCGGCACGGTCGTCTTCCGGGACAAGCGATCGCGGAACTTCCGCCTCGAAGTTCCGTGCGACCGAGTCCTGTCGCGCTCGCAGATCTACAGCGACATCGGGAAACCGCTGAACCTGGTCGTTGCCGGGCCTGCCCGTCCGTGGAGGTTCATGCTCACGACATCGGACTCGTGACAGGTCAGCGGAACCAGGTCACCACCTCGACCAGTATCGGCGCGAACAGCAAGGCCGGCAGTAGGTCGCCGACCTTGAGCTGCTTGATCTCGAGGAGGCGCAAGGCGACCCCGACCAGCAGCAGGCCGCCGGTTGCAGTAAGTGCCGCCAGGTGCGCGTCCGGCAGGAAGTCGCCCAGCGCGGCTCCCAGAGCGGTCAGCCCACCCTGGATGACGACGAGGGTCAGGATGCTTGCTGCTACGCCCCAGCCGAACGCCGCCGCGAACGCGATCGACGCGAAGCCGTCGAGGGCCGACTTCAGGAGCAGCTGGTCGGGACCCTTGCCGATGCCTTCAGTGATCGATCCGAGGATGGTCAGCGGCCCGACGCAGAACACCAACGACGCGGTCATGAAGCCGGTGACGAACCGGTCCCGGGCCTCGTGGTCGGCGACTTCGCCCGGGCGGTGCCGGGTCAGCCGCCGCTGGAGGCTGTCTCCGAGACCTTCGAGCCGGTCCTCGATCCGGGCCAGCGAGCCGACGATCGCGCCGAGCAGCAGGGCTCCCAGCACGATCAACATCGGTGCAGAGTCGCCGACGGCGTCGCTCAACGCGGCATCGGAAACGGCCGTCGCGGACGAGGCGGCGATCAGCAGGGTGACCAGGCCGAGCGCGTCAGTGACCACGCTCCGGGTGCGCAGCGGCAGCCGGTGGCCGATCAGCACACCGAGGGTGCTGCCGACGAGAACCGTGGAGACATTGACCACGGTGCCTGTTCCGATGAACAACTGGTCCCCTCTTGCTCCCGGCCCCTAGACAACCTTGCAGGGCAGAAGCGTAGTGTGACCCGCAGTCCGGCAACCGGCCACCGTGGGGGTGAGAACAGTCGATGTCCCGTCACCTGCTCGAAATCAGGGACGCGTGTCCTGAGGACACCGCCGCACTTCTCAAGCTCTGGTCCGAAGTAGGTGGCAAAGGCGCCGAGCAACCGCACGCGCGACCGCTCGAGGACGCCACCGCGGCCCTGGCTCAGGTCACCGCCGATCCGGACGAACGCGTCGTCGTCGGCCTCTACGAAGGCGAGGTCGTCGCCGCGATCCACCTGCGCCGAGCGGCGATGAGTCCGCTGCACACCGACATGGCTGTGCACACGTCGTACCTGATCGTCCGGCCTGAGTACCGCAAGCACGGGTTCGCCCGGGCGCTTCTGGACTCGGCCGTCACCTGGGCCGAGGACAAGGACGTCGCCCACGTCACCGCGATCACGTCCAGCGGCTCCCGGGACACCAACCGCTTCCTCGCCCGACTGGGACTCGCGACCGTCGCCACCGTGCGGGTTGCCAACACTGGCATCCTGCGGCGCAAGCTCACACCGGAGTCACTGCGGCCGAACACGCCGCGCAACCTCGGGCTGATGCTGGCTCAGCGCCGCTCCCTCCAGCGCCGCGCGATCGAGCAGGCGCTGCGCGGCGAGCGCACCCAGGAGAGCTGAACCCGGCGGATCAGCCAGCGTTGGGCGGGTCGATCAGCGCACAGGTGATCCGTGAGGTGCACACGCGCTTGCCGCGCTCATCGGTGATCACGATCTCGTACGCCGCCGAAGTGCGGCCGAGGTGGATCGCGGTCGCCGTCCCGGTCACCAGTCCGCTGGTCGCCGAGCGGTGATGGGTGGCGTTGATGTCCACACCGACCGGCACCTTGCCCATCGGGGTCGAGTGCAGTCCGGAGCCCATCGAACCGAGCGTCTCGGCGAGGACGACCGAGGCGCCGCCGTGCAGCAGCCCGTACGGCTGGGTGTTGCCCTCAACCGGCATGGTCGCGACGATCCGCTCAGCGGAAAGCTCGAGAACCTTGATGCCCATCTTGTCGTTCAGGGCGCCCATTCCCTGGGGCATCGCCTCGATGTACTCCGCGATCGCAGCGGCATTCTCGGCGCCGTTCTCGGCGCCGTTCTCTGGCTCGTTGCTCATGGCCCCTATCCTGCCGCCCGCCCCCGCTGACCTTGTCGGCGGCACCCACTAGGGTCGGGTTGTGCCAGAAGATGTGCCAGAGACTCGTCCCCGCCTGCTGCTCCTCGACGGCCACTCGCTGGCCTACCGCGCCTTCTTCGCGCTGCCGGTCGAGAACTTCTCCACGGTCACCGGGCAGCACACGAACTCGGTCTACGGGTTCACCTCGATGCTGGTCAACGTGCTCCGCGACGAGCAGCCGACGCACGTAGCGGTCGCCTTCGACAAGTCCCGGCAGACCTTCCGCCTGGAGGAGTACCCGGAGTACAAGGCGAAGCGGAACAAGACCCCTGACGAGTTCAGCAGCCAGCTCTCCCTGCTCCAGCAGCTGCTCGACACCTTCAGCATCCGGCACCTGATGGTCACCGGCTTCGAGGCCGACGACATCATCGCGACGCTGGCCACCCAGGCCCTCGACGCCGGCTACGAGGTGCTGATTCTCACCGGCGACCGCGACTCGCTTCAGCTGGTCACCCCCGATTCCACCGTGCTGTACCCGATGCGCGGGGTCTCCGAGCTGGCCCGGATGACCCCCGAGGCGGTCGAGGCGAAGTACGGCGTACCGCCCCACCGCTATCCCGAGCTGGCCGCGCTGGTCGGGGAGGACTCGGACAACCTGCCCGGCATCCCCGGGGTCGGACCGAAGACCGCCGCCAAGTGGATCGAGACCTTCGACGGCCTCGACAACGTCATCAACCGGGCCGAGGAGGTCGGCGGCAAAGCGGGGGAGAACCTGCGCGCGCACCTCGACGACGTGATCCGCAACCGGCGCCTGAACGCGTTGGTCCGCGACCTACCGCTGGAGCTCGGGCTCGACGACCTCGGCCGGGGCGAGTGGGACCGCCAGGCCGCTCTGGCGATGCTCGACGAGCTGGAGTTCCGCGGCGAGCTGCGCACCCGGATCCTCGACGTGCTCGCCCCCGAGGACGAGCCGGAGGTCGAGGGCGGGTTCGACCTGACCGGCGAGACGATCGCTGCCGGCGAGCTGGCTGCGTTCCTGGCCGAGCTCGGCACCGACGCGACCGGGCTGCACGTCCGCGGCACCTGGGGCTCGGGCACCGGCCGCGTCGACGGACTGGCGTTCGCCCAGGCCAGCGGCCGGGCCGCGTACGTCGACTCCGCCACGCTCACGCCCGAGGACGACAAGGCGCTGGCTGCCTGGCTGGCCGACGCCGAGCGCCCGAAGATCCTGCACGACGCGAACGGACCGCTGCTGGCCCTGGGCGCGCACGGGTGGCAGGTCGGCGGACTGACCACGGACACCGCGATGATGGCGTACCTGGTCGCCCCGGACCAGCGCTCCTACGCCCTCGAGGACCTGACGCTTCGGCACCTGAAACGCGAGCTGAAGCAGGAGTCCGGAGATGACCAGGGGCTGCTGTTCGAAACCGGTAACGAAGTCGCCGAAGCTGCGATGCTGCATGCCCGGGCCGTCGTAGACCTGACCGCTGTCCTTCAGGGAGAGCTCGACGATCGCGGCGGCACCAGGCTGATGGACGAGATCGAGTTGCCGCTGGTCGAGGTCCTGGTCGGGATGGAGCGGGTCGGCATCGCGGTCGACCACGACTTCCTGGCGGGGCTGGAGTCCGAGTTCGGCGACAAGGTCCGCGAGGCTGCTACCGACGCCTACGAGGTGATCGGCAAGGAGATCAACCTCGGCTCGCCCAAGCAGCTCCAGGTCGTGCTCTTCGAAGAGCTCGACATGCCGAAGACCAAGCGCACCAAGACCGGGTACACCACCGACGCCGACGCGCTGCAGGACCTGTTCGTGAAGACCGAGCACCCGTTCCTGGCGCACTTGCTGCGGCACCGCGACGTCTCGCGGCTGCGCCAGACGGTGGAAGGCCTGATCAAGACCATCGCCGAGGACGGTCGGATCCACACCACGTTCAACCAACTGATCGCCGCGACCGGTCGGCTCTCCAGCACCGAGCCGAACCTGCAGAACATCCCGGTGCGCACCGAGGAGGGCCGGCGGATCCGCGAGGCGTTCGTGGTCGGCGGCGGCTTCGAAGAGGTGATGACCGCCGACTACAGCCAGATCGAGATGCGGATCATGGCTCACCTGTCGGAGGACGCCGTCCTGATCGAGGCCTTCAACTCCGGGCGTGACTTCCACCAGGTCACCGCGGCGCGCGTCTTCGGCGTCGAGCCGACCGAGGTCAACACCGAGATGCGCGCCAAGATCAAGGCGATGAACTACGGCCTGGCCTACGGGCTGTCGGCCTTCGGCCTTTCCCAGCAGCTCAAGATCGACACCGGCGAGGCGCGTGGGTTGATGGACGAGTACTTCGAGACGTTCGGCGGCATTCGCGACTACTTGGCAGGCGTGGTCGACGAGGCCCGCAAGACCGGGTTCACCGAGACGATCATGGGCCGCCGTCGGTACCTGCCTGACCTGACCAGCGACAACCGTCAGCGTCGCGAGATGGCAGAGCGGATGGCGCTGAACGCACCGATCCAGGGTTCGGCCGCCGACATCATCAAGGTCGCGATGCTGAACGTGGACCGAGCGATCGGTGCCGGCGGGTTGAAGTCACGGATGCTGCTCCAGGTGCACGACGAGCTCGTGTTCGAGGTGGCGCCCGGCGAGCACGACGCACTCGAGGCGCTGGTGCGCGAGCAGATGGCCGCGGCAGCCGACCTGACCGTGCCGTTGGACGTGTCGGTCGGCACCGGCGCGAGCTGGCACGCGGCCGCCCACTAGGCCGGCAGACGTCGCAGGCTGAAGGCCAGCAGGGCGACCAGCAGCACGCCGTCGACGAGCAGCACCCGCCCAACCAGGTCGTTGACCGACGTGCTCGACGCCCCTACGGCGACCAGCGCCAGCAGGCCGACCCACAGCAGTGCCATCGAGCTGCGCGCCTGCCGTGCCAGCACGTTGTAGGTCAGCAGCTGGACCATGGCCAGCACGGTGCCCAACAGAGCGAAGACCCAGAGCCGGTCGCTGACCACCGTGTACTTGTCACCGCCCACGAAGACGAGCGAGAGGTCGGGCAGCACTCGCACCGCTGCGGTGGCGGCGATCCCCGTGAGCGCGACGAGACCGAGGCTGTTCAACAGGGTGGATCGTGGCGCCTCGTCGGTGCCCATCGACGGGAACGCCAGCACGATCACGAACTGGGGCAGGAACGTCACTGCCTTCACCATGATCAGGCCGGCGGCGTACAGACCGGCCTGTTTGGGGTCCAAGGTGTTGCGCGCGATCACGATGTCGATGCTGGACAAGGCATAGAACGCCAGCAGGGCCTGGCTGTTGTAGACCGTCTCCCACCACAGCGCCCGCGCGGTGTGGTCGCCCCGGCGCTCTCGGTGGACCCGCGGTTGGCGCAACGCGATCCAGCCGATCACGATCGGTGCGAAGGCACCGATCATGACCGCGGCGAAGGCGGCGGTCTCGGTCGGTTTCCAGGCCAGGAACAGCACGCCCAGGACCAGCCGTGGAACTCCGAAAGCCACGTAGATCAGGGCCAGCGGGATCCAGCGTCGCTCGCCCTGCAGGACCCCGGCCTGGGCGCCCATCAGGGTGATCGGCGCTAGCGAGACCGCGAGCATCGCCGCAGTCGCGAGGCTGTCCAGCTTCAAGGCTGCGTCGATGACGGGGGAGAGGGCCAGGAAGACCAGGCCCAGTCCGATGGCCGATCGTCGACCGACCAGCAGGATCGTCTGCTCGACCTGGTGCACGTCGTCGGGCTCGCGCGCGATCCGGCGAGCAGCGGTGGCCATCAACGCCAGCGAGAGCACCCCGCCGACCAGGGTCATGTTGAGCAGCGCGGTCAGGGCTCCGAAGGGCTTCGGCCCGAGGTCGTGCGCGGCCAGCGCAGTGAAGCCGTACGTCGCCAGGTTCATCACGCCGATGGCGATCGCGATCGCTGCTCCGCCGCGCAACGGGGTACTGGTGCGCCCGTCCCCGCCCGACGTCTCCACGGCGCCCACCCTAGGGCCACGGGAGCGGAGGCAGCCGCGTGCCACGCGTATGACGAAACCGACAAGTAACCACATTCCGGTCGGCTCGTTGATCTGGTCAGACCCGAGCTCCTGGAGGACCGATGACCAGCACCACGCTCTCCCCGCTGCTGACCCAGCTGCTGCTGGTGGTGCTCCTCGCCGCCTGCGTCGCGCTGGCGTTCTACAGCAAGTGGTCGCTGGTGCGTGAGGCCCGCGGACTGGAGATCCACGCTCACGACGACGGCACCGTGCACGAGCACTTCCGCGGGGACGTGCCGCACGTGCACCCCACGCTCGCCGACCGGCACGAGGACCTGCTCGCGCGCCTGTTTCGCGACCGCGTCTGAACCCTGGCGGCCTAGACCAGTCTGATCATCCTCAATCAGTCTCCGTTCTCGGAGTCATGATTTCTCGCCCCACGCGTCTCGTTTAAGAGAAAGACGCAGAGATGCGCTAGTTTAGGCGCAATTGTTCCGGAATGAACCGGTTGGGAGGCCGGTCCGGAACTTGTCTTGTGGGAGGAGAAGCGCAGCCATGCGTAGACAAACTTTGTACGCCGGCGCCGTGCTGGCCTTGGTCGCGATGGGTGCGGTCATGGCGGGTTCGGCTCTCGGTCTGGAGCTCGAATCGGTGGCCCTGCTGGGCGCAGCCATGGGAGCCGTGGTCGCCATGGTCCCTGACCGGACGCCGACGACCCAGCTGGCCGGCTTCGCCGCTGGCTTCGTGATCGGTTGGGCCGGATACATCTTCCGGGCCCAGTTCATGCCCGACACCACCGCCGGACGCGCGGTAGCTGTCGGCGTGGTGGTGATGGTCTGCGTCGCGGTGTCGTTCCTGACCGCTGACCGGATCACGCTCTGGACGGTCATCCTGGGCGCGGGCGCGTTCGCCGGCGCCTACGAGTTCGCCTACAACCAGGCTCCGCCGGAGATCCTGTCCACCTCGGTGAGCACTGCCACCACGATGGCGTTCAACGTGGCTCTCGGCTTCCTTGCCGGTGTCGTCACCGGCCCGGTCGTTGCCGGTGCCTCGGGCTTGCGCCGCACCCGTCCGGCGCCCGACGCCCCGGAGGCCGACGGCGTCGAGACTCCGGTCGAGACCCCGGTGGCGAGCAACGCTGCTGCGGACGAGCGCGAGTTCAGCACCCTTGCCGAGTTCATGAAGGAGACCGTGCGATGAGCGCCCGGAAGAACACCACCGTGGCCCGTCGTGTACGTCGGCTGTCTGCTGCTGCGGCAGCGGTAACCGTCGCCGGTCTGGCCATGAGCCCCTCGATCGCCGCAGCCGCGACCACTGCGAGCTCCTCGGGCGTCGACGTGGTCAACACCGAGACGATCCAGGTCTACCTGGGTGCCGATGGCCACCTGGAGAGCAAGCGGGTCTACGAGCAGCTCGCCCTGACCGGTCACGGTGCGGTCGACCTGCTCAACCCGGTCTCGACCGACGGTCTGCGCAACATCGACGGCTTCGGCGGCTTCAAGCTCGACGGCACCAAGCAGGTCATCAAGACCAACGTCGACGGCACCAAGCAGTACCGCTCGGTGAGCAACTACGACCGCGCTCTGCCGGTCTCGGTGACCCCGAAGTACACGCTCGACGGCAAGACCGTGAAGCCGGGAGACGTGGTCGGCAAGTCCGGCAAGCTCCGGGTCGACTTCACGGTGGCCAACAAGACGGTCACGCCGAAGCAGCTCACCTTCGACGACGGCGCCGGTGGCACCATCACCAAGACCGTCGAGGTCCCGGTCCCGCTGGTCGGTCAGCTGACCACCACTCTGCCGAAGAGCTTCACCGAGGTGAAGCCGGACGCGGTCGCCAGCGCAGCCGGCGACGGCACCGGTGGCACGGCGTTGACCTACAACATGACGCTGTTCCCGCCGATCGGCGACACCACCACGACCTTCGGCTACTCGGCGACGATCAAGCACGGCGTCGTGCCGCGCGTCGAGGTCGGTCTGCTGCCGGTCGACCCGCTGGCCAGCCCGACGTTCAAGACGGCCTCGGACGGCTACAGCACCGGTGCGACCACCGGCGCCCAGCTGATCTCGGGCGCGTCCCAGATCGACAGCAACCTGCTCAAGTTGCGCGACGGCGCGTCGACCCTGGTGGCCGGCCTGCTCAAGCTCAGTGACGGTGCGGACCAGCTGCACAGCGGTCTGGCCGACGACGCTGCCCCGGGTGCTCGCAAGCTCGCCACGGGTGCCAAGCAGCTCTCGAGCGGAGCGACCCAGGTCAACGACGGCGCGGGCCAGCTGCACCAGGGCACCTCGGATGCCCTGGACGGCGCCAACCAGCTCAAGGACGGCCTCGGTCAGATCAGCGGCGGGCTCAGCCAGCTCGCCGGCCAACTCCCGGCTGCCGGTCCCGGCATCCAGCAGCTGATCGATGGCGTCAACCAGATCACCGCCGGCTTCGGTGCCGCCGGTCAGGCAGGAACGCTGATCGACGGGCTGACCCAGCTCAACGCTGGTGCGACCGCGCTGAAGACCGGTCTGACCGGTCAGCTGGTCCCGGGCATCGGCCAGGCCAAGGGCGGCGTGGACCAGGTCCGGGCCGGGCTGAACGCGGCGATCACCGCGGGTGGCTCGATCGACCAGCTTCTCGCGGGTCTGAACGCGATCAAGAACAACGCGTTGCCCGGGATGGACTGCGGACCCGTGTGTCAGGGCACGCTCGCCGGGGGAGTCATTCCTGGCGTCCAGCAGAGCAAGACCGACCTCTCCACGGCGTACGCCGGGCTCGGTCAGGTCTCCGGCGGGCTCCAGCAGGTGCTCGACGGCCTGAACGGCCAGATCGTGCCGGGTCTGACCCAGCTCGAGGGTGGTGCGGCGGCCGCGAAGGCGGGTGCAGCGCAGCTCAAGGCCGGCAACCAGCAGGTCGCCGACGGTCTCACTGAGCTCAAGACGAAGCTGGCAGCCGCTATCGCTGGCGTGCTCCAGCTCAACTCTGGTGCGGCTGATGCCTACGCAGGCTCGGGTGATCTGGCGAGCGGTCTCGGCCAGCTCGACGCAGGCACCGGCGACCTCGCCGACGGGACGTCCAAGCTGTCCTCCGGAGCGTCCCAGGTTGCCGGCGGTGCTGGTGACCTGGCCAATGGTCTGGGCACTGCGGCCGACGGTTCCGGGCAGATCGCCGACGGCCTGAAGCAGGCCTCCGGCAAGGCTCCGGAGATCCCGGACGGCGCGAACCGGCTGTCCAAGGAGGGCGCCAGCAAGATCGTGACCTCCGGCAAGGAGACGGTCGCGAACTACGGCCAGCTCTACGCCGAGCTCGCGGCTGGCGCCAAGCGCGCCCAGACCGAGTCGATGGCCTTCGGTGCCCCCGCGGGTGCCGAGGGGCTGACGGCGTACTCGTTCGTCATCCGCGGCGCTGACGGCGAGTCCAGCCGGAACGTCACCCGCACCGGCGCGGCGCTGGCTCTGGTGGCACTGGCCACCGGTATCTCGGTGCTGCGGCGCCGGGCGGCGCTCGCCTAAATAAGGTCGGCTACGTACAGAGCCGTACCCGGGGTCAATCGGCCCCGGGTACGGCTCCAGCCGCCCCAGACCCGGTCGTGATCGGCCGGCCACTCCGGCTCGACCAGGTCGATGATCCGATAGCCGTGCGCCGAGAGCGCTCGCACCCAGTCGCCGAGCGTGCGGTGGTGCTCGACGTAGGACGTCTCACCGGTCTCGTCGTCCACCTCGACGTACGGGGTCCGGTCCCAGTAGGACTGGTTCGCCAGCAGGCCGCCCTCGCCGGGGTCGTCCTGGAACATCCACCGGGTCGGGTGGGTCACCGAGAACGCGAGTCGGCCGCCTGGTCGCGTGACCCGCGCGATCTCGCCGACCAGCGCCTCGGCGTCCGCGATGAACTGCAGCGCGCCGAACGCCGAGAACACGATGTCGAACGACGCGTCGGCGAACGGGATCGCCGCGGCGCCGGCGCACACCACCGGCACCCGGACCTCGTGCTCGAGGTCGATCCTCCGGCTGTGCTGGAGCTGGCGCATCGAGACGTCCAGCCCGATGGGCCGGCCTCCGCGGGTCAGCACCCAGCGTGAGCACTGCCCTGCGCCGCAACCGAGCTCGAGGACGTCCTTCCCGCTCACCTCTCCGAGCGCTCCGACCTCGTCCTCGCGGACCCCTTCGGGGCCCCAGAGGAAGCCGTCATCGCCCAGGAATTCACCGTGAGTGGCCTGGTACTCGTCGGCGTACCGGTCCCAGTCGGCACGGTTGGCCTGCAGCGAGTTGCGCTCGTCGACGGGTCTGCGCTCGGGCCGGACCGGCCTGTGCTCGAACATAGGGGTGATGATGGCAGGTCCCGGGTTGGACTCAGGTCCCGTTTACGCCGTATTCTGTGAGACGCGCAAGAAGCCTGCCCGAGTCTCAGACCTAGCAGCCTCTAGCTCGCTGTCAGCCCGGTGAACGTAGCGGGCAAGCGGAAAACATTTCGTGATGGTGAAAAGGGTCTTCCGCGCGCCCGCACTACATCTGTCCACCAAGGATCTATTTCCCTTATGACTTCCATCCTCTACAACGACGCTCCGCAGGTCGCGATCAACGACATCGGCTCCGAGGAAGACTTCCTCGCCGCGATTGACGCCACCATCAAGTTCTTCAACGACGGCGACATCGTCGAAGGCATCATCGTCAAGGTCGACCGCGACGAGGTCCTCCTCGACATCGGTTACAAGACCGAAGGTGTCATCCCCTCCCGTGAGCTCTCCATCAAGCACGACGTCGACCCCAACGAGGTCGTCAAGGTCGGAGACTCGGTTGAGGCCCTCGTTCTCCAGAAGGAGGACAAGGAAGGCCGTCTGATCCTGTCCAAGAAGCGCGCCCAGTACGAGCGCGCCTGGGGCACCATCGAGCAGGTCAAGGAAGAGGATGGCGTCGTCACCGGCACCGTCATCGAGGTCGTCAAGGGCGGCCTGATCCTGGACATCGGTCTGCGTGGCTTCCTGCCCGCGTCGCTGGTCGAGATGCGCCGCGTGCGCGACCTCCAGCCGTACGTCGGCAAGGAGCTCGAGGCCAAGATCATCGAGCTGGACAAGAACCGCAACAACGTCGTGCTCTCGCGCCGTGCGTGGCTCGAGCAGACCCAGTCCGAGGTTCGCCACGGCTTCCTGACCCAGCTCCAGAAGGGCCAGATCCGCAAGGGCGTCGTCTCCTCGATCGTCAACTTCGGTGCGTTCGTGGACCTCGGCGGCGTCGACGGCCTGGTGCACGTCTCCGAGCTGTCCTGGAAGCACATCGACCACCCGTCCGAGGTCGTCACCGTGGGCGACGAGGTCACCGTCGAGGTGCTCGACGTCGACATGGAGCGTGAGCGCGTGTCGCTGTCGCTCAAGGCGACGCAGGAAGACCCGTGGCAGCACTTCGCCCGGACCCACCAGATCGGCCAGATCGTGCCGGGCAAGGTCACCAAGCTGGTGCCCTTCGGTTCGTTCGTCCGTGTCGAGGAGGGCATCGAGGGCCTCGTGCACATCTCCGAGCTGGCCGAGCGCCACGTGGAGATCCCGGAGCAGGTCGTCCAGGTCAACGACGACGTCATGGTCAAGATCATCGACATCGACCTCGAGCGTCGCCGGATCTCGCTCTCGCTGAAGCAGGCGAACGAGACGTCGACCGCGGCCGAGCCGGAGGACTTCGACCCGACCCTGTACGGCATGAGCGCGTCGTACGACGAGGCCGGCAACTACATCTACCCGGAGGGCTTCGACCCCGACACGGGTGAGTGGCTCGAGGGCTACGACGACCAGCGCAAGGTCTGGGAAGACCAGTACGCCAAGGCGCACGCTCGCTGGGAGGCGCACGTCAAGCAGCAGGCCGAGGCCAAGCAGGCCGAGGTCGAGGCCGGCGAGGCGACGTCCTACTCCAGCGAGGCCGGCGACGCCGACGTCGTCGAGGGTGGCTCGCTCGCCTCGGACGAGGCGCTGCAGGCACTCCGTGAGAAGCTCACCGGCGGCGGCGCCTGACCGGCGCAGCTGTCAACGAAGGGCCCCGACCGCAAGGTCGGGGCCCTTCGTGTTTTTCGGACGACCTAGCATTCTGCGCATGGGGTACGGCCGGTCCTTGGTGACGTGTGCCCTCGGCGTGCTGCTGGGGGCATCGCTCAGCGTTGCCCCGAACCAGGCGTCGGCAGTCAACGACCCGACCCAGTACGACCCTGCTTGCCCACCGGCCGCGGAGCCGGCGGCTGACACGAACCCGGTGCGGATCATGCTCACCGGCGACTCGATCACCAACGGCACCTCGGGCGACTACACCTGGCGCTACTTCTTCGACCACCGGCTTCGGGCTGCCGGCGTGAATTTCGACTTCGTCGGCCCCTGGAGCGACGTGGTCGACTACACCACCTTCCAGTGGGGTCACCACGAGTACGCCGACTGCGACTTCGACCAGGACCACGACGCCCGCGGGGGAGCGCAGCTCGCCGAGCAGCTCCAACCCTCGGTGCTCAGTCCGGACGGCCACAGCAAGATCCGCTGGGCGACCGAGACCGAGAACCCAGACGTGGTCGTCGAGTTCTTCGGCTACAACGACCTGACCAAGCCACGGGTTCGCAACGACCCGACCAGTGCGCCGTACACGGTGGACGAGCTGCTGGTGAACGCGAAGAAGTTCATCAACGAGGTCCGTGCCGCGAAGCCGGACGCAACCATCGTGATGGCGAACCTGGCCTACGCCGAGGTTCCGAACGGCTCGGCGGAGAACAAGCTGCTGGTCTCCGAGGCTCCGGACTACAACAGCCGCCTGGCCGCGAAGGTGCCGACCTGGTCGACCGCGGAGAGCAAGGTCGTGCTGGCGAACGTCGCGAACCCGTCGTACTGGCACGGGTACGCCGACACCTACGACGGCGCGCACCCGAACGCCCAGGGCGAGGTAGACCTGGCAGCGGGGATGGCGGACGCCTTCGCGCAGCTGGGGATCGGCCAGGCCGCGACGTTGCCGCTGCCGGTCGTGCCGTTGGGTCCGCGCACCGTCCCGCAGCTGTCCGGCAAAGGCGGGCTCAAGTCGGCCACGCTGTCCTGGAAGCTGGTTCCGGGGGAGACCCGGATGCTCGTCTTCTGCCGGGAACCGGCAGTGTCGTCGACCTGGCACCAGCTCCCCGACGTGGATCGCACCGTCGACTCCGACGGCGTCGTCTCCGGGAACGGCGTCACCGAAACGACCTGCTCCCAAGGCGGTGCGACGCTCGCCGAGACACACACCTACGAGTTCCGGGTGCAGGCCGCCAAGGTCCGGGCCGTGGCCACCGACATCGTCTCCAACACCGTCAGCGTCACGATCCCGGTCCAGCTCGCCCGGGTGCAGGGCTTCGAAGGCAGCTCGGCGCGGCACCAGGCGTTGCTGTCCTGGAACTCCGTCACCGGCGCCGACCACTACCTCGTCGACTGGCGCAAGGCGGGCAGCACCGCGGCTTACAGCACCGTGGCGGCGTACGGGACGACGCGCTCGATCGGCAACCTCGTGGCCGGGCAGGCCTACGTCTTCCGCGTGCGAGCCGTCGGCACCGCCCCGGCCGGTCCGTACGCCAACCCGGTGACGGTCACCCCACGCGGCAACGTCACGGGCGTCCCACCGAAGCCGACCCTGGCCAGGGCGTCGAGCCACCGGATCCGGGTCTACTGGCACGCGGTCAGCGGTGCGACCAAGTACCAGGTCCAGATCCGCGTAGGGACCGGCTCCTGGCGGGCGCTGGCGTGGGCCGGCGGCACCAGCTACCTCACCCACGGCCTGAACGCGGGAACCTCCTACGCCTTCCGGATCCGGCCCTACGACCAGCTCGCCGGGGGCGGGGTCTCCTCGGCCAGCCGGATCACTGCGTGACACCCTGCTGTCATGTCCTCAGTCGATCCTGACGTGTTTGACCAGCCCCTGCGCGCCCAGTTCGAGGTCTTCATCGACGAGCACCGGGCCGAACTGACCAGCTGCCTCGACGGCCTCACCGAGGACGAGGCGCGCCGGTCACTGGTGTCCTCCAAGACCACACTGCTCGGTCTGGTCAAGCACGCGACGTTCGTCGAGAAGGTCTGGTTCGACGAGGCGATCAGCTGTCGGTCGCGTGAGGAGATCGGCATCCCGACCACCCCGGACGAGTCCTTCGAGCTGACGGCGGACGACACCATTGCGACCGTGCGGCAGGCCCACTTGGACGCTTGCGCCGCTGCCCGGTCGGCGACTGCGCCGCTCGGGCTCGACGACCTGGTGCACGGCAACCGCCGTGGACCGCTACCCCTGCGCTGGGTGTACCTGCACGTTCTGCGCGAGCTGGCCCAGCACTGCGGTCACGCGGACATCCTCCGCGAGCAGTTGCTGGACGCGCGCGCCTGAGCGCAGTGACGGGCCCGCGAAGGCGTCCCGCCGCGCGAAGACGACCAGCGACACCAGGCCGCTGACCATGACGATGATGGCGATGGCTGACGTGATGATCTCGTTCATGGCAGTAATCATTCGCTCATCTCGATCCTGCCAACAGTGGCAGGAATGACACCTACCCTCGCTTTTCTGCCAAGATCGTGCCACCCTGGGCGGATGCTCACCAACGTTGCCGTGATCGTGTTCGACGGGGTCGCCCCGTTCGAGCTGGGAGTCGTCTGCGAGGCGTGGGGGATCGACCGCACCGAGCACGGTGTTCCTGCCTTGGACTTCGCCGTCTGCGCCGCCAAGCCGCGGGTGCGCACCAGCATGGGCTTCGACCTGCACGTCGAGCACGGGCTCGACCGGGCCACCGAGGCCGACCTGATCTGCGTGCCTGCCGTGAAGGGTGTCGAGCACGTCGGCGAGGAGGTGCTGCAGGTGCTGCGTGACGCGGTCGATCGCGGCGCCCGGGTGCTCTCGGTCTGTTCCGGATCGTTCGTCCTCGGCGAAGCCGGACTGCTCGACGGGCGTGACTGCACGACGCACTGGATGCACGCCGCGGACCTTCAGGCCAGGTACCCGAAGGCGAACGTGATCCCCGAGGTGCTCTACGTCGACGAGGACTCGGTGATCACCTCAGCCGGCTCCGCGGCCGGTCTGGACGCGTGCCTGCACCTGTGGCGCAAGGAGTACGGCGCCAAGGTGGCCTCGATGGTCGCGCGTCGGATGGTGGTCCCGCCTCAGCGCGATGGGGGACAGGCGCAGTACATCGCCCGTGCCGTCCCGGACTGCGACGTGCCGACGCTCGGCCCGCTGCTCACCTGGATCACCGAGAACCTCGGGTCGGATCACAGCGTCGAGGCGCTGGCCCAACGCTCGCACATGTCGCCGCGTACCTTCGCCCGGCGCTTCCGCGCCGAGACCGGCGCCACCCCGCACGCTTGGGTCACCCGGCAGCGGGTGCTCGCCGCCGAGGAGCTGCTCGAGGCCAGCGATGCCTCGATCGAGTGGATCGCCGGTGAGGTCGGTTTCGGCAACGCAGCCACCATGCGTCAGCACTTCAGCCGGGTCCGCGGGATCAGCCCGCAGGGCTACCGGCAGTCGTTCAGCTGTCCGGAAGAAGCGACCGCCTGAGAATCTTTCCGGTCAGAGTGCGCGGGATGGTCTCGAGCAGCTGGTAGTCCTTGGGCCGCTTCGGAGGTGACAGTCGTTCGCGCGCCCACGCGTCCAGCTCCTCGGCGGTCGCGGTGCCGACGTACGCCGCGCAGACCTTCTGGCCCCAGCGCTCGTCCGGTACGCCGAACACAGCGACGTCGGTGACACCCGGGTGTTCGGCCAGGGCGTTCTCGATCTCGGCTGGATAGACATTCACGCCGCCGGTGATGACAAGGTCCTCGCGTCGGGCGTCCAGGTAGAGGAACCCGTCCTCGTCCAGGTGGCCCAGGTCGCCGGCAGTGAACGCATCGCCGCGCCAAGCCCGGGCGGTCTTCTCCGAGGCGTTGAAATAGGTGAAGCGTGCGAACTCCGGCACCGCGCACCAGATCAGCCCGTCCTCGTCGACGACCAGCGTGCGACCGGGTCGCGCGCGGCCGACGGTGCCCGGCCGGTGCAACCACTCCTCGCTGCGGCAGGCAGTGAACTGTCCCTCGGTGGAGCCGTAGAACTCCCAGGTCGAGCCTTCGGGGAAGACCTCGATGAGCCGGCGCTTCAGCGGGTCCGGGCAGGGTGCCCCGGCATGCGCGACCAACCGGAACGAGTTCAGGTCGGGCCACGAGGTCGCGTCCCAGTGCTCGAAGAGCCGCTGCAGGTGGGCCGGTGCGGCGAACATCGAGGTCGGGCGGTGCTCGGCGATCGCAGCGGTCAGGGCGACGGCGTCGAAGGCACCGGGGGCAACGATCCGACCGCCGGCGAGCAGGGTTCCCATCGCGAACCGCAGCGGCGCGGAGTGGTACAGCGGTCCGACCACCAGGTTCACGTCGTACGCGACGAATCCCCACAGGGCGCGTTCCTCGGCCAGCAGGGCCGCGGCGTCGCTCTCGTCGAGGACTCCGCTGTAGACACCCTTGGGTGCACCGGTCGTTCCGCTGGTGACGTGCATCGGTCGGGCCAGCGGCACCTGACCTGGCTCCCAGCCGAGTGCGAGCGGTTCGAGCTCATCTGGCTCGGTGACGACCAGCGTCGGCTCCAGGTCGATCAGGATCCCGCTGCGCTCAGCGTCGGTCAGCCGCGGGTCCAGGGGGATCGGGATGACGCCGCGGATCAGCAGAGACAGCACCACGTCGACGTACCGGGCCGAGCCGGGCACCAGCAGGGCGACACGGTCACCGGGACGCAGAGCACTCACCCGGTGATCCTTGCAGGTCGCTCACCGCGGCTTTCCGTGCCGTCTTTTCAGGGCGCTGCGATACTCGGCGCGTGACGACGCGAGTAGGACTGACCGGCGGGATCGCATCGGGGAAGAGCACCGTCTCGGCGATCCTCGCCGAGCTCGGCGCGGTGATCATCGACGCGGATGCATTGGCGCGGGAGGTCGTCGAGAAGGGCACTCCCGGGCTCGCAGCCGTGGTCGCCGAGTTCGGCAACGACCTGCTCACTCCCGAGGGAGATCTCGACAGACCTGCGATGGGCACACTGGTGTTCAACGACGAGGGAGCCCGCAAGCGGCTGGAGGCGATCGTGCACCCGTTGGTGTTCGAACGGATCGTCGACGTGGAGACCCACGCGCCTGCCGGGGCGCTGGTGGTGCACGACATCCCATTGCTCGCCGAGAGCGGCCGGGCCGACACCTTTGACGCGGTCATCGTGGTCGATACGCCCGCGGAGGTGCAGGTCGAGCGGATGCTCCGCGACCGGGGCTGGACCCGTGAGGACGCGGAGTCCCGGATGAGCGCACAAGCGACCCGGGACGACCGGAACGCGATCGCGACCTACCTGATCGAGAACACCGGAACGCTCGAAGACCTCCGTCGCCGGGTGACGGAGGTCTTCGAGGGGTTGGTCGCCTCAGGCTCTGGGGGCAAAGCCTGAGGCGCGATCAGGCGGCGAGGTCCGGGTCGGCCAGCCGACGCAGCTTGGCGATGGCCTCGCGCTCGAGCTGACGTACCCGCTCCGCCGAGATGCCGTGGGTCGCGCCGATGTCGGCCAGCTTGTGCTGGCGTCCGTCGACGAGTCCGTAGCGGCTGCGGATGATGTCCGCGGACCGTTCGTCGAGCAGTTCGACCAGCGTGTTCAGCCGGTCGCGCGCCTCGACGTCCAGGACCGTCAGGTCCGGTCCGGGCGAGCTCTCCTGGGCGATCAGGTCACCGAGCGAGGTGTCGCCGTCGACATCGATCGGGCTGTCCAGGCTGACGTGGTCACGTCCCCAGCCCATCAGGTCGATCACCCGGTCCACGTCCATACCGAGCTCCGCAGCAATCTCCGCCGGATCGGGCTCGCGCCCGATCTGGCGCTCGAGGGTTCGGCGTGCAGAAGAGACCTGGTTCAGCTCCTCGACGACGTGCACCGGGAGCCGGACGACGCGGGCCTGCTGGGCGATGCCACGGGTGATGGCTTGACGGACCCACCAGGTGGCGTAGGTGGAGAACTTGTAGCCCTTGGCGTAGTCGAACTTCTCGACCGCGCGGATCAGGCCGGTGTTGCCCTCCTGGATCAGGTCGAGCATCGGCATCGCGCTGCGGCCGTACTTGCGGGCGATCGAGACCACGAGGCGCAGGTTCGCCTGGATGAAGCGCTGGACGGCCCGTTCACCCTCCTCGACCATCCATTCCAGCTCTGCCTGCGTGGCGAGCCCGGGGGCTCCGCCCTTGCGGCGGCCGACGCGACCTTCCTCGAGCAGGTTGGCCGCGAACAGACCGGCCTCGATCGTCTTGGACAGCTCGACCTCGGTAATGGCGTCGAGAAGCGGCGTGCGGGCAATCTCGTCGAGGTAGAGCCCGACGCTGTCCCGACCCTCGATCTCGCGCTCCGTGCGACGTACGGTCACTTCTGCCTCCCTGTTGCTGCTCCAGGACCGGTGTTTCTGGTCCCACTGGACTCAACGCGTGGCCCCGGTGGAGGATTCCCACCGTTTCGGCGCGCCCTACGTGATGTACGACGTTCGGGGAGTACCCGAAGTTGCCGACTTTCATCGGTTCTCAGTTACTTCTCAGAACGGCATTCGGAGCGGTCGCCCCGGCAGACTGGTCTCATGCAGCCTCAAGCGGCCCGGATCGACCTCAATGCCGACCTCGGCGAGGGCGTGACCGACGATCCCGGGCTGCTCGCCGTGGTCACCAGCGCGAACGTCGCGTGCGGGTTCCACGCAGGTGACGAGACCGTGATGGCCGAGGTGTGCGCCCGGGCGGCAGAACTCGGCGTGGTGCTCGGAGCCCAGGTCTCGTACGCCGATCGCGTGGGCTTCGGCCGCCGGGCCATGGACCCGGACCCGGAGGTACTCACCGGCTGGGTGGCCGAACAGGTCGAGACCTTGACGCGGATCGCGCTCGCGGCCGGAACCACCGTCGACTACGTGAAGGCGCACGGCGCTCTCTACAACCGGATCGTCGAGGACGAGGACCAAGCCCGGGCAGTGCTCGCAGGCAGCGGGAAGCTGCCGGTGCTCGGTCTCCCCGGATCGGTGGTGCTCGCGTTGGCTGCGACTGCAGGCAGGCAGGTTGTGGGGGAGGGGTTCCCCGATCGCGGCTACACCGACGACGGCCGCCTGCTCCCTCGTGGCGAGCCCGGAGCTCTGGTGACCGAGCCGGCGCAGGTGTCGGCGAATGCCGTCGCTCTGGCCTCGAAGCCGGAGATCCGCACGGTCTGCGTGCACGGCGACTCGCCAGGTGCGGTCGCGACGGCGCACGCGGTCCGTGCCGCTCTTGTCTCCGCTGGCTACGACGTTCGCGGCTGGGTCGAAGGCCGCTAGTTGTCCACAGCTGCCTGTGGGTTTCCCTGTGGAAAAGGGCTGATTCCTGTGGAGGAATATGCCTGTTCGGTGGACAACTCCGGGTGCTGGAAAAAAACTCAAAAAATGTTGCCAGAAGGGCTTGCGCGACCTAGCGGCGGCGGCGTAGAAATCTCTCACCGCAGCCCGCAAGGGAGGCGGGGATCGGCCGAAGAACTCGGTTCCATCCGGCGGGGAAACTCGCAGGAAGATCGCCCGGTGGTGGGGAGATCGGAGTCGAGGAGGACAGTCGGTCAGGGTCAGAGCATCACCGCTGATCCACCCGTAGGGCCCGTGAAACTCATACTTTCGCGGGCCCTACACTCATTTAAGAATGCATTTCTCGCGCACGCGACCATCGGCACGAAAAATGTCCCCGAATATACGCATCAGCGCATTCTTCGCGGGTTGTCCGCCGTCATCCCGGCCGCTGCGCCGGACCTGTGGGTGAGGAGCCGCGGTGCGGGTACGTCGTGTCGGTGAGCACGGGCTGCTCGTCGAGTGCGAAGGCCCCGCCCAGGTCGCTGCCAGCTATGCCTGGCTGAGGAGCCGCGCAGCCGAGCTGGGTGCCGAAGAGGTCGTCCCTGCAGCGAGGACAGTTCTGCTCGACGGTCTGCCGGACGTCGCCACGGTGCGGGCACGGCTGGTCGACGTGATGGTCGAGCCGTTGGCCGAGGTCGAGACGGCCGGCCCTCTGGTCGAGATCCCGACCCGCTACGACGGGGAGGACCTGGACGAGGTCGCCCGGCAGTGGGAGGTGAGCACCGCCGAGGTGATCCGGATCCATTCCGAGTCCGTCTTCCGCGTGCTTTTCTGCGGGTTCGCCCCCGGTTTCGCCTACTGCACCGGTCTGCCCGACGGGTTGACCGTTGCCCGTCGTACGGACCCTCGACCTCGGGTGCCGGCCGGTTCGGTCGCTCTGGCCGGTGAGTACACGAGCGTCTACCCGAGCGCCTCGCCCGGCGGCTGGCAGCTGATCGGGAGCACCGACGTCCAGCTCTGGAGACCCGACGCCGGCGAGCCTGCGCTGTTGCGCCCTGGGACCGAGGTCAGGTTCGTCGATGGGTGAGCCGGTGATCGAGGTGGTCGATCCGGGCGCCCTGAGCACGATCCAGGACCTGGGCAGGCCCGGGTACGCCCATCTCGGCGTTCCGCGGTCCGGAGCGCTGGACCAGCCGGCACTGAGGCTGGCGAACCGGCTGGTGGGGAACCAGGAACGCGCTGCGGGTCTCGAAATCACCCTCACCGGGCTGCGGCTGCGCGCCCAGAAGAGTTGTCGGATCGCGGTGACCGGGGCCGAGGCCGACATCACCGTCGCCGGCCGAGCAGTCGGCTGGGGCGCGGCCGTCTCGGTTCCGGCGGGTGCTGAGGTCGTGGTCGGACCCGCCCTCCGCGGTCTGCGCAGCTATCTGGCGATCGCCGGTGGGATCGAGGTCGAGCCGGAGCTCGGCTCCTGCTCGACCGATCTGCTCTCCGGTCTCGGACCGGCGCCGCTGATCGCGGGTGCCGTGCTCTCTGTTGGCACATCACCGGTAGTTCCCGCCGAGGCGTCTGCGGTGCCGCGCCCTGCGGGGACCGAGCTGCGCCTCGATCTGGGCCCGCGCGCCGACTGGTTCACCGCCGGCGCCATCGACGGCTTGGACAGGTCGACGTACGAGGTCGCTGCCGCGTCCAACCGGATCGGCCTGCGGCTCACCGGTACGCCGCTGGAGCGTTCGCGCGACGGCGAGCTGCCGACCGAACCGATGGTGCTCGGAGCCGTCCAGGTTCCACCGAGCGGTCAGCCGGTGGTGTTCCTCCACGACCACCCGACGACGGGCGGCTACCCGGTGATCGGCGTCGTCCGGGAGGCGGACCTGCCCGTCTGCGCCCAGGCGCGTCCGGGGGACCGGCTCACTCTTCGGGTGCAGTAGGCGCGACGCGCAGCTCTGGATCGTCTGCCGCGAAGCTGAGCACGCGGCCCGGAGGCGTGGCGGCCGTCTCGAACCGGACCGTGACCACACCTCGGCCCGAGCCCCAGACCCAGCCCGGCCCGTGCTCGTCGTGAACGACGTCCATCCCCGGCAACCAGTACCTTCGGGCGCCGACGCGGGACAGGGCGACAGTGGCCTCGTCCTCGAGCGGCTCGTCCTCGGGTTCGTCGCCGTCGCTGAAGAGGTCGTCCTGGATCCAGTCGGCCAGGGCGGACACCCCGACCCCGAGCAGCCGTACGCCGCCGGAGGTGTCGAGCTCGCCCAGCAGGGTGCGGGCGACACGGGAGATGGTGCGGGCATCGTCGGTCGGCCCCGGCAGTGTCGCGGAGCGGGTGTGCGTGGAGAAGTCGTGCAGCCGCACCTTGAGAGTGACCGTGCGACCCGAGAGGCGGGCCTTGCGCAGCCTTTCGGTGAGCTTGGTCGACTGACGGTCGACGAGAGCGTCCAGGAGCCGGCGGTCGACGTGGTCGACCTCGTAGGTGTCCTCGACGCTGACCGACTTGGCCTCGCGCTCAGGCACCACCGGCCGGTTGTCCTCCGCCCGGGCAAGCAGGTAGAGCCCCTGGCCCTGGGCCTTGCCCAGGACCCGTACGAGCTCGTCCTCGCTGATCTCCTCGAGCTCGGCGACGGTGCTGACTCCGATCCGTCGCAGGTGCTCGGCGGTCGCCGGACCGACGCCAGGAATCACGGTCACCTGCATCGGGCGGAGCAGGTCCTGCTCCATCCCGGGAGCGATCACCACCAACCCGTTGGGCTTGTCGAGCTCGCTGGCGATCTTGGCGATGAACTTCGAACTACCGATTCCGACTGAACCGGTGAGTCCGCCGGTGACCTCGGTGACCTTCTCCTTGAGCTCGCGAGCAAAGGCGCTGACTGTCGCCACCGAGGTGTTCGGCAGGTCGGCGGCTGCCAGGTCCACGAACGCTTCGTCCAGGGAGAGCGGCTCGACCAGCGGGCTGATGCTGCGCAACAGCCCCATCACCGCGCGGCTGGTCTCCCGGTAGGCGTTGAACCGCCCGGCGAGGAAGGCTGCGTTCGGGCAGCGCCGACGTGCTTCGGCAGTAGGCATCGCCGAGTGCACGCCGAAGGCGCGGGCCTCGTACGACGCGGTGGCGACGACCCCGCGACCACCGATGCCTCCCACGACGACCGGCTTGCCCCGCAGCGACGGCTTGTCACGTTGCTCGACCGAGGCGAAGAACGCATCGAGGTCGACGTGAAGGATCGTCGGCTCGGCACGCACTCGGGCATCGTACGGTTGATGAGTTCGCGTCCACAGGCCGTCGTTGAACGTGGTCATCCACAGGCTCGGGCCGCAAGCCCGGTGACTGCGGGTGCCGCGGACGAGGGTTCCGGGCATCTTTCCAGCACATTGGGATCCTAAGCTTAGAATTCCACGTGGACAAGTTGTCGCG
>JADMIO010604013.1_pt1 | contig 48946 bp, 42 predicted proteins | sample 8958161 | NCBI WGS metagenome assembly JADMIO01 (sample SAMN16585339, study PRJNA669376) | soil metagenome | isolation source: Crop rotation soil | place: USA: Cullars Rotation, Alabama | collected 2011
CGCGACTTCAAGTCACGTGAATTCCAAGCTTCGGATCCCACTGTGCTGGAAAGCGCAACGCCCGGCAATTCCACCGCCGTCCGCCGACCACGACGAGAGCCGCCGTCATGAACGAGCACAGCGATCACGCGCCGGTCCCTCCCGAGTGGCTGTGGGGCTGGGACCCGACGCCCGGGATCGTCTCGGTATGGGCCGATGCCTCGGGGGTCGCCACGGTGTGGCGGCGGTGTCCCGGCACCGGCGAGCTGGTGCGCGAGTCCGAGCGCTTCCGGCCGTGGCTCCTGCTCGACCGGCTCGACGACCTCGCGCACCTCGGCCGTGCGCTCGCACCCGAGGGAACCGCAGGCGCCACGGTGACCTGGCGCGAGCTCGTGGGGCCCGGGGAGCTGCGCTGGCTCGTGAGCGCCACCGACGAGCGCACGCTGGCGCGGGCCGTCCTTCTCGGTGCGTCGCGACGCCTGGGCCGCCCGGTCGGTCGCCTGCGCGACCTCGGCAAGGCGGCGGTGCTGTCGCTCCCGCCGGAGGAGCAGTACTTGGTCCTCAGCGGTCGGACCTATTTCCGCGGCCTCGCGTTCGACCAGCTCCGCCGGATGCAGTTCGACCTCGAGACGACCGGGCTCGACCCCGATCGCAGCCGGATCTTCATGATCGCCGTCCGGCACCCCTCTGGCGCGCACGAGGTGCTCGAGACGGCGCGTCCGGGAGACGAGGCGGAAGCGGAGCTGATCCGGCGCCTCGTGGCCACGGTGACCGCGGCCGATCCCGACGTCATCGAGAACCACAACCTCCACGGCTTCGACCTGCCCTTCCTCGAGCGGCGCGCGCGGATCCTCGGCGTCCCGCTCGGGCTCGGCCGCCTGCCGATGCTCGGCGCGAGGCCGCGTGCGACGCGGCGGGACCAGGTCCGGTTCGTGTTTCCCGGGCGGGAGTGCATCGACACGCTCGATGCGGTCCGCCGCCACGACTTCGCGAGCCGCGAGCTCCCCGGGCACGGACTGAAGGCCGTGGCGAGGCACTTCGGCATCGCCGGACCGGACCGGGAGCTGATCCGCGGCGATCGCGTGCATGCCACCTTCCGCACCGATCCCGAGCGCGTGCGTCGCTACGCGATCGCCGACGTGGACGAGGTGGCCGCACTGGCCCGGCTCCTCGGCGGCGCCGCCTACGCGCTCGCCCAACTGACGCCGCGTCGCTACGAACGCCTCGCGGACGCGGGCGCCGCGACCGGCGTCATCGATCCGCTGCTGGTGCGGGCGTACCTGCGCGCCGGTCATGCGCTGCCGGCCCACGCGCCGGGCGATGGCACCTCGCACACCGGCGCCGCGCTGCACCTGTTCGCCACCGGGGTGGCCGAGCGCGTGGTCAAGGCGGATGTCGCGAGCCTCTATCCCTCCCTGATGCGAACCTATCGCCTCGGCCCGAGCCGCGACCGGCTCGGGGTGCTCCTCGCGCTCGTGGACGGGCTGGTCGAGCGCCGGCTGGCCGCCAAGGCGGCGGGCCGCCTCGCGCCCGCCGGCTCGGCGGAGCGGTTCACGCACGAAGCCATGTCGGCGGCGATGAAGCTGGTGGTGAACTCGGCCTACGGCTACCTCGCCGCCGGCGGCGACCTCACGCGTTTCGCCGACGTCCACGCCGCCAACGAGGTGACGCGCCGCGGGCGCGAGACGCTCGACCTCATGTGCCGCGCGCTGCAGGCCCGCGGGGTGACGCGCCTCGAAGCTGACACCGACGGGGTCTACTTCGCGGTGCCTGCCGGCTGGTCCGAAGCCGACGAGCGGCGCGTCGTGGCGGAGGTGGGCGCGCTCCTGCCCGCGGGCGTGCAGCTCGAGTTCGAGGGCCGCTACGCGGCGATGCTCTCGCACGAGCCCAAGAACTACGCGCTGCTCGGGTACGACGGCCGTCTCACCCTCCGCGGTGTCGTGTTTCGCTCGAGCCGGGCGGAGCCCTTCGGCCTGGCATTCCTCCGCCGGGCCGTCGAGCGGATCCTCGTGGGCGATGTGGATGGCGTTCGACAGGCCTATGTCGAGACGACGGCGGCGATCCGCCGGCGCGACTATGCGAATCATGAAATGGCGTCGCGGGTGCGGTTGACGAAGACGTTCGGCGAATATCACGCCTCGCGCGCGCGCCGGCGTGAGCATGTCTACGAAGCGATGCTCGCCGCCGGACGGCGGGACTGGCGACGCGGCGAGCGCGTGCGCGTGTTCCGGGCGCAGGGCGGGGCGGCCCGCCTTGCGGACGATCCGGAGGAGGGAGGCGATCCCGGCGCCGATGCGCGCGACTACGATGTCGAGCACTACGTCCGGGTGCTGAGGGTCAACTTCGCGACCCGGCTGGTGCGGGCGCTCGAGCCGGCAGACTACGCGGCGTTGTTCGCCGACCCCGACCAGGCCTCGCTGTTCCCGCCATCCTTTGGGGACATGAAGCCGGTGCTGCGGGAGCGGTAGGGGAAGCGTTCGAGGGTGCTTGCCGGGTGGGCGGGGTGCGTGAGCTTCGGGCTGGAGTGCCCGCGGCATCCGCGACTAGAATCGCGCCGCGAAGTCACGGTCGGGCGTTACGATCGTAACGATGAAGCAATGGCGCGGAGGAAGGAGTACCGGTGCGAATCCCATGGTGCTGGCTCGTCGGCGCGCTCCTGGGGGTCACTGTGCTCGCGGGGAGCGCGCGGGCGCGGGAGACCAGTGACGAGCCATGCCCATCGTCTGTGATCACGCTGTGGTACAGCTTCCATGGGGGCGATACGGGAATCCAGGCCGCCGCGTTCGACACCACCTTCCTGCCTTCGGGATACGATTCGGCCCGCGTGGGCTTCGATCGTGTCGCGGGAAGCCTGTCCGTGAACGCGCTCGGCAGGATGTGGGCGGGTGAGCGTGTCGCAGAGCGGTTCGACGTGGTCGGTGTGGCGCCCGGCACCGTGGTCCCGGCGACGCTCGAGTTCAGGTTGAGCGCAGACGTGCTCAACAACTGCGGAGGTGGGGGTTGCGGCGCCTATTTCGTCGCGACCCTCGCCTCCGGCATGGACTCCGTGGTCGTGGATGGGAGCCTTCCCGGCCCCTGCGACTCCTGCACGAAGCACGTCGCCACGACCGCGACGATCCCGGTGACCTTCACCGCGGGGACCCCGCTGGAGGCCTCCTTCGCCATGCTCTACCACACCACGAACGTGGCCTGGGGCAAGGTGGTCTCCGTCGGGTTCTACGGGATTTCCGGCCTGCCCGCCGGTGTGCGTGCCATCGCGTGCGGCGGCGCCGACCTGACGCCGGTGCGTCGCGCGAGTTGGGGGCAGCTCAAGTCCATCTACCGCTGAGGCGACAGGTTCGACGTGGGATGTGCGAATGCCCCGGGGCACGGGCACCGGGTGACGGCGGGAGCGAAGGGAGACCCGGGTTGCGGGGCTCCAATACCGAATGGGGAGGGATTGACATTGGATCCGTTCGCACAGCTCAAGGAATCGCAGAAGAAGGCCTGGTCCACGTTCACCCCCACGGAGGTCTACACGTGCATGCCCGCCGCGCGGCTCGTCGCGTTCGCGCGGCCTTCGTCCGGCCAGCGCGTGCTCGACGTCGGCTGCGGTACGGGCGTGGTGGCGCTGGCCGCGGCGCGGACCGGGGCGAAGGTCACCGGCATCGACCTGACGCCGGAGCTCGTCGCGCGCGCGCGGGAGAACTCCGCGACCATGGGCCTCGAGGCCGAGTGGCACGAGGGGGACGCCGAGGCGATGCCGTTTCCCGATGCGAGCTTCGACATGGTGCTGAGCCAGTTCGGGCACATGTTCGCGCCGCGCCCCGACGTCGTGACGAAGGAGATGCTGCGGGTGCTCAAGCCGGGGGGCACGCTGGCCTTCGCGACCTGGCCGCCCGAACTCTTCACCGGGCGCATGTTCTCCCTCGTCGCCAGCTACCTGCCCCCGCCGCCCGCGGGCGTGGCGCCGCCGCCGCAGTGGGGGAATCCCGCCATCGTGACCGAGCGTCTCGGCGACGCGGTCACCGACCTGCGCTTCGACCGCGGCGTCATGCGCGCGTCCAACCTGAGCCCGCAGCACATTCGCGCGTTCTACGAGACGAGCGTCGGTCCCGTGATGCGCGTCACGCAGACCCTGGCCGAGGAGCCGCAACGCCTCGCGGCGTTCCGGCGCGATCTCGATGGGCTCATCACCGAGTACTTCGAGCCCACGGAGAATGTGCTGCGGCACGACTATCTGCTGACGCGCGCGCGGAAGGCCTGAGGTCGAGATGGCGCGGACGGACCACGGAAGCCTGCTCGACGCGCTGCTGGACTCCTGGGACCGCAACAACACCATCCTGCTTAACCTGCTCCGCGCGCTGCCCGAGGGCGGGCTGGAGTCCCGGGCCGTGCCGGGCGGGCCGACGGTCGCGCAGCTGTTCACGCACATCCACTCCGTCCGGCTCGCGTTCGTCGAGGAGGATGCGCCCGAATTCGCGCGGGAGCTGCCGGCGGAGGAGTGGGCGGACGAGCGTGATCCCGAGCGCATCGCTGCGCAGCTGGCCGAGAGTGCGGCGGCCGTCCGCGCCGCGGTCGAAGGTCGCCTGCGGGCCGGGCAGGAGATGGCACTCCACTATGACCATCCGATCCTGTTCCTCCAGCACATGATCTGGCACGAGGGCTATCACCACGGCCAGGTCAAGCTCGCCCTCAAGCTGTCGGGCCGCGCGTTGCCGGACAGGCAGGTGGGGCGCGGCACGTGGGGCGTGTGGATGCTCAAGACGTGAGCGCGCGAGCGGCGGCACGTCGTTCGGGCTCGCCCGGGCCGACCGGGCACCACCTGCGGGCTCATCAACCAGGCCCCGCGGGCCATGCAGCGTCTCCTCCCGGGAGTGTGTGGGTCATGCAAATCATGGCGTGGGCAGGTGTGATCCTCGTCGGCGCGCTCATACCCATCGTGGGCTGCCGGAAGTCCGTCACGGTCCCGATCTATCGTCGGCCTGTCATCTCCTCGGTGGTTGCCTTTCCCACATCACTCGGGCCCGGCGATTCGACGCTGATCACCGTCAACGCGACCGATCCCGACGGGGACTCCCTCGTGTATGACTGGGAGGCCGTCAACGGTCTCCTGATCAAGGGTGATGTCTACGTGGACGGTCTTGTCTACAACACCCACGACAACTCGAGGATCTTCTACCGTTCCACCACATGGCCATACCCCAACGACACGGCATACGTATGGTGCACCGTGAGGGATCGCACAGGCGGGAGCGACAGCCGCCGGGTCTTCATCCCATTCCTGAACTGACCGTGGGACGGAACCCGTGAGCGGGTTCGGGAGCAGGCGACGCCCGCGGTCCGCGAGCCCGAGGCTGTCAGGCGTCGGGAGCTCGCACGGCAAGGTGAACCCGGGACGAGGAGCGTGCACCGTGATACGAAGCCTGTCGTTGGCCCTCGCGTTCGTCGCGTTCGCGACAACGGCGGAGGCGGGAACCACGTGGCTCGGTTCCCAGCTCGAATTTCCGTTGCCTGGCCGCGGCGTCGGAGACACGCAGCTCGGCGTGGACGCCGGGGTGACATTCACGCACATGAAGAATCCCCACGCGGGCATTGGATTGGACGTGATCTATCACTACTGGCCAGCTTCGGCCGGATACCAGGCCGCCTTCGACCATCACTTGCGGACCACGCGCGTCGAGACCCTCGGGAACTCCCCATGGGCCTTCCACGCGCTCCAGGTCACCGCCCACCTGAAGGTCGCGGCGCCGTTTCGAGAGCGCTACGTTCCCTGGGCCCAGGTTGGCGGCGGGGCCTACCATCTCGATCGCAACCTCCACGAGACGAGGCCGGCGGGGACGTTCGCGTACGTCCTCGGGTCCCCGGAGATCAATTTACTCGCACCGGGTTGGTACGGCGCCCTTGGCCTGGACATCCACACTTCGCCCCACGTCGCGCTCGGACTGGATGCGACATTCCATTACGTGTGGTCCGTGGATCATGATTGGTCGGAGAAGAACGACATGCCCGGCTTCTCCGCCTTCACGCTCGGGACGCACGTGCTGTTCGGGTGGGAGTAGCGCTTCGGGCCCGGCAACCGTGCGCGCCGCACTCCCGCGTGCAACCGGCACGATGCGCTGCGGGCGAAAGCCCGCAGGTCGTGACCGCAGTGCCGCCAACCCTGCGCTTCGTCGCGTTCATGGCGCACTCCGGCCGGTGCCGACGCGTGGCATGAGCCGTGCTGGATCCCCACCATGCGCCGCTTCCTGCTGCCGCTCCTCCCGCTCGTCCTGCTCGCACCGACTCGTGCGCACGCGGCCCTGCTCGCGTCGGAGTCATTCAGCTACGCGCCCGGTGCGCTCAATGGCCAGGCGGGTGGAAGCGGCTGGACCGGAGCCTGGACCACGGGCCAGCCGTCCGTCTTCGTCGTCCAGGCCTCCTCGCTGCCGAGCGGCGCGGGCGGACTGGGGGGCGCCCTCTTCGTCGATGGCTCGAAAGCGGTGGCGGGCACCGGCGCCCGCATCCTCCGCATGCTGGCGACCGATCCGTCGAGCGCGGCGTGGTCGGCCGGCGTCGTCGAGTCCACACAGACGAAGTTCCAGGGCCGGCAGCTCGCCTACGGCACGCCCGGCACCACGGTGTGGTTCGGCGCGGCGGTGAATGGCGGCACCGCGGGCAACGGGATCGCCGGCCTCCAGTACCTGGCCCAGTTCCACTTCTACGACGGACCCACGTTGACACCCGGCGCGCTGGCCCTCGGCGACAACAACAAGGACGGCGAGACCATCGCGATCGGTCGCGGCAACGGGAACACGGTGTGGAACTACGAGCGCACGTGCGCACACGACGTGTGCCCGAACGGCAGCACGTCGTCGTCCGGCTACCTCTCCACGGTGACGTTCGGCAACACGACCCGATGGCTCGTAATGCGCTTCGACTTCGTGTCGGCGACGACGACGAACATCACCACCTGGCTCGATCCCGCTCCCGGTCGATCGACTCCCACGAGCGCCACGGCGATGACGGTCGCGGGGCAGCAGGTGGTGCCCGTGACGGGACTGCACTTCAACTGCGTCGAAATGGGCGGACAGACGTCGCAGTTCAGCTTCGACGAGGTGCGCTTCGCGACGACGTTCGCGGAGCTGTCGGGCAACGCGACGCTCGCCGCGCCGCCCGCTCCCGTGTCGAGCCTGTGGCTCTCCGCGTCGCCGACCCCGTTCGCGCGCAGCACGCGCATTCGGTTCGACCTCGCATTCGACGGGCCGACGCGCCTCGACATCCTCGACGTGAGCGGGCGCTTCGTGCGCGGGCTCGCCTCCGGAACGCTCTCGGCAGGGAGTCACTCGGTCGCCTGGGACGGAACCAACGACGGTGGGGTCGTGGTCGGTCCGGGCGTCTACTTCGCCTGCCTCAGGAGTTCGCACGAGACGCGCCTGCTCCGTCTCGTCCGGCTTCGCTGAAGTCCATCGGGGGAGGAGCCGTTCCGGTTCGAGCGGCTCTTCATTCGCGGGAATGCATCGGACCCGCTGGAGCGGCCAGTCTAGGGCAGCACCACGACCTTGCGCGTGCGCGACTGTGTGCCGGCGCTGAGCCGCGCGAGGTACACCCCGGCGGGCAGGCGCGCGCCGCCCGCCTCGCGCCCGTCCCAGCGCACGGTGCTCCGGCCGGCGCGCGCCGGTCCCTGCGCGATCACGCGCCGTCGGCGACCGGCCGGATCGTAGATCGCCAGCTCGAGCGCGGCGCCGTCCTGCTCGATGGGAACGCCGAGCGCGAACAGGAATGCCCCGTGCGCGGGATTCGGGAACGGAGCCGCCAACTCTAGGCTGCGGGGCGCGACGTCGGCTGCGGGTGGGGTGCCCACCAGGCCGACGGCGTCGCTCCATCCGGTGCGCTGGGCGTCGTGGTGGAACTGCGGCCACGGCGCCGGACCCGCGGGCGAGAACGGGAAGTCGTAGTCCCACGCATGCACGGTGCCGCCGAAATCCACGGCGAGGATCTCGCTCATCCCGTCGCCGTCGCAGTCGCACACCGCGGGCGTGCCCGAGGCTTCCGCCGCGATCACGATGGGGAACCCGGGGAGCATCGCGCCGCTCGCCCCGCTCAGCGCCGCGAGCGACCCGACCTCGTCGCCCACGATGACGTCGTTGACGCCGTCGCCATCGATGTCCGCCACGACAGGGCTCGCGATGGTGGCGTCGCTCGTCAGCGTCGAAAACCGTGAAGCGGCGGTCCATGGCGCGAGCGCCGCGCCGTTCCGATCGAACACGTAGATGCGACCGTTGCCGGACGCGACCACGATGTCGGTGAACCCGTCGCCGTTCATGTCGGCGAGCGCGGGAGAGGAGCCCTGCCCGAAGCTGGTGAGCGGCACGGAAACGGGAAATCCCGGGCGGCTCGTGCCATCCGCGCGTCGCACGTGGAGCAGGCCGTTGTTGGCCGGCGCCACGATCGACACCGGGCCCGCGGGGCCGTCCAGCCGCCCGACGGCGACCGAGCCGAGGATCGACGCTCCGAGGTTGACGGGGAATCCCGCGACGTTCGACCCATCGGGCTTCCACGCGTTCAGGAGGCCATCGCCGCTCCCGTAGATGATGACGGGTTGCCCGGGGGCCAGGAGCGGCGCGATCGCCGGCGTGCCCGGGTTGAACCCGCCGCCGATGGTCTTGAACACGCCGGTCGTGGCCGGGTCGCCATCCCCGTCCATCCACTCGGCGCCGTTGGCGCGGAACGCGTAGAGCTTCGCGCCGACCCCCGCGAACACGAGCTCGAGCCGGTGGTCGCCGTCGAGATCCGCCACCGCGACGCTGGACCAGGCCGCCTCGGCGAGGGCCACCGGGAATCCTGAGCGCGCCACGCCCGACCCGTCGAAAGCGAGGAGCTGCTTCGAACTCCATGTCGCGCCGATCACGTCGTGGCCTCCGTCGCCGTCGAGATCGGCCGACGAGCCACCGCCCTGGTAGTAGCGGCCGAGCGCCGTGAAGTCACCCGGGGTGCCGGGCGCGGCGTCCGCGTCCACCGGACCGGAGCCGTCCGGGCGAAACAGATGCAGCACGTTGCCGCCGACCAGGATCCCCGTTCCTCCGCCGTCGAGCGGTGCGAGAGCCACCGGGGACTGCGACGACTCCCGCGTGAACACCGGAAAGCCCGCGTGGTCCGCGGGCGCGGTGGTCGCCGCCACCGGGGCGCTGGGGCTCGACTCGTTGCCCGAGCTGTCCACCGCCGTCACCTCGTAGTAGTAGCGCGTGAGCGCCGCCAGGTCCGCGTCCGACCAGCTCGCGCTTCGCCCGATTGGGAGCGGGGTGACCTTGACGAAGGGCCCGGCGGGGCTCGTGCCCCGAAGGATGTTGTAGCCCGCGAGGTCCGCGGCGGGGGCGTGCTGCCACTGGAGCGCCACGCGACCCGGACCACCGGTCGCGACGAGCGCGTCGACCCCGGCGGGGTAGCCGAGGTCGAGCCTCTGGGTGAGCCGCGGACCGCTCGCGTCGTCGATCGAGAGCTCGAGCCGCGCGTTGGCGCTCACGGGGACGAAGCGCACCGGCGTGGCGCTCGCCTCCACGCCCGGCGGCAGGTCGGGCAGGGTGAAGCTCGAGTCGAGCACCGCCGCCAGTCCATCGACACTGCGGATCCGGCCGGTGAGCGCGTGCGCGTCGGCGGTGCCCACGTTGCGGACGCGGAACGTGTACGTGACGATTTCGCCCGGCTGGGGCCGGCCATCGTCGTTGCCGCCGGTCTCGCCCTCGAGGTGCGAGACGTGCAGCAGCTCGGGCGCCCGCACGAGCAGCTGGAAGTGCTGCTGCTGGGCGAGGCCGTCATCGCCCGTGAGATCGAGCGTGAAGGCCACCTCGTGCTGGTCGGGGCAACCGGGCGCGATGCCGATCCGGATGCCGCTGTCCGGGGACGCGGTGGCGCCGGGCGCGATGGCGCCGTAGCTCGCGGAGGGATCGGCGAGCATGACCCAGGGGTCCGCAGTGCTCAGTAACCCCATGACCGAACCCGCGGCCGTGGCGCCCACGTTCCGCACGGGAATGGTCAGGTTCACCTGCTCGCCGGCGTCGGGCAGGCCATCCCCGTCGCCGGTCCGGCCCGAGAGCGCGTCGTCCAGGACGGTCGGGGATGTCACCTGCAGCGCGGCGGGCGCGCCCGGGGCCACGATGAGGGTCCGGCGCGAGGGCCGCGCGTTGAACGCCGTCACGGTGAGCGAGCAGGGCCCGACGGAGTCGGGATGGAACGGCAGCGTGACGCTGCCCGTGCCATCGGTGAGCGCGCTGCGGTACTCGTGGCCCGGCATCCAGGCGGTCACCCGGGCCCCGGCCAGCGGCGCGCCCGCGGTGGAGACCACGACCGTCAGCTCGCCCGTGCCGGCCGTGATCGAGTCGGGCGCCGTCACCGCCAGCTCGCGCGGGCGCGCCGTGAAGATGCGCAGCTCGGGATCGCCGAGCAGCAGCAGCTCGAGCTGGTTCAGGCGATCGAAGTAATCGCTCTGCGAGATGCCGACGAAGGGCAGCTTCTGGCGCGCCTGCGCCTCGCCGACCGCCGTCACGCTGTCCTTGAAGAGGAGGCGGAAATATTCCTTCTGGACCCCCCGACTGAAGCGGGGGTAGTCCAGCCGGGTCGAGCCGATGTTGGTCACCGCCCCGCCGGTCGGGGCCCGCATCAGCGCCTCGCCGATCGAGGCGTAGTCGATCGCGTTCGAGGTGCAGTCGACGGCGTAGAAGTTCATCAGCCGGTCACCGTTGGCGAGTGCGTGCATGTCGGAATTCGCGAGGTTGTCGTCGCCGCACGACATCACCTCCCGATACCCGTGGCCGACGTGCAGCGCGATGTTGTAGCCGAGCGTGAGGGAATCGAGCACGGCGGCGCGCGACTCGTGCAGCGCACCCGGCCGCCAGCGCGGATCGGTGTGGTTCTGGTAGAGGCGGGCCACGTGCATGTTCGGGACGCCGTCGAGGATCGGCATCTCGTCCTGCTCCACGAACTGCGCGCCGTCGAGCTGGATGGGCTGTCCGGGGCTCCAGTGCTCGGGCGTGATCACCTGGGCGAAGACCAGCATGTTCTCCATGTAGTCGGCGACGGGCGTCGTCTCGTACGCGAGTGTCTTGCGCACGAACACCTCGGCATCGTGCGGCGTGACGACCGGCGCGCGCCCCACCCACACTTCCGGGAGGAGGTCGGCGTTGTCGCCTGGGTTGGAGGGACCGGCGTACCCGTCGGCGAACGTGCTGTCGCCGTCGGCGTTCCAGTTGCCATCGAGGCACGAGAAGTAGAGATCCGCCGGGATGAACTCGTCCTCCAGGAACTGCATGTGCGCCAGTCGCGGCGGGAGGACCTCCGTGTCGCCGCCGAGGAGCACCCACCGCGTGCCCCAGCGGCTGTACGCGTCGCGGATGAAGAGCCGGATGCGCTCCGGATCGTCGAGCGCCGCGGGGTACTGCGTGCGGATGAAGCCCAGCGTGCGCACCACGGCTGGCACCCCGCTGGCCGTCTTCCAGTCGGCGAGCCGCTGGAACTGGGCCGCCATGTCGTCGTTGGTGATGATCACGTAGGCCACGGGGCTGCCGAGCACCGACGGCACCTGCGTGGCACGAAACGGTGTCGGCGCCCCGGCGCGGGGCGCGGTGACCGGCGCGCCTGCCTCGTGCCGCAAGCTCGCGGCGCTGGAACCCGAAGGTGTGGAGGACTCCGCGCCACGCGTACGCGCGACGCCCCCGCGTTCCTCCCACTCCGGGAGCACGCGCTCGCGCGCGACCGGCGTCTCGAGCGAGGGCTCGAGATGGAGGATCACCTGCAGCTTCAGCGTATGTCGCGCGTGTTCGAGGGGGAGCCCGGTTCCATCCGGGAACTTGAGCCAGGCGACACTCCGCCCGCGCTCGAAGCCCTGGTAGGCCACCCGAAGCCGGACGCCGGCGGGAGCGCGCGCGGCATCCTCCGCGCACGCGAGCGAGACCGCTTCGACGCCCACGATCCGCTCGCCGGCGGGGAGCTCGATCGGTCCCGCCGCAGGCAGTGTCCCCGCATCGACCATGAGCGTGCGCGTCACCGTGACGGACGCATGGCTCGCGCTCGCGAGGGCGACGATGAAGAGGAAGGAGAGGGAGAGGCGTCTGCTCACGCGCGCCGGCATGGAGGGAAGCTAGGTGCGCGGGGGATACGGGTCAACGGGTGTTCTCGAACTGAAATCCAGGTGACCTGGGTCACGCGTACCGGGAATCCCCGGGCCCGGTGGGACCGGTTTCCGCCTCGATCGTCCGCTTTCGCGCGAGGGGTCCGGCCGATCGTGCTACCGTGACGTCCGTTCCGAGACGTGCAACGCGCCCCGAGGAGCCACGCCCGTGCCACGCACCCGCCACCCACGTCCGTTCCACAGGTTCCGATCCCCGCAACTCCTGCTGTCCCTCGCCCTGGCCGTGGGCAGCATGGCCTCTCCGGCGCCCGGGCATGCGCTGCCCGGACCCTGGAGCCATGGGCCGCTCGAGCGGGAGGACGATCCGCCGGGCCGCCCGGCCCTCGCCGCGACGCACGCCGCGATTGCGCCGCCGATCACCTTCGGAAGGTTCACGCACATCCAGGTCAACGTGACCGCGGCGGGCGCGGACATCCTCGGCGATGCCGCGAACGAGCCCTCGATCGCGGTCGATCCCACGAACCACAATCGCATGGTGATCGGCTGGCGCCAGTTCGACACGATCTCGTCCAACTTCCGCCAGGCGGGCGTCGGCGTCACGGGTGACGGCGGCGTGACGTGGACCGCGTGGAAGCTCGAGCCTGGCATCTTTCGCAGCGATCCGGTGCTGGGCGCCAACGCCGCCGGCGAGTTCTTCTACAACAGCCTCCGGGGCAACCTGACGAGCTGGATCTTCCCCTCCACGGATGGCGGAGGGACGTGGGGAGCCGCGACCTTCGCCTGGGGCGGCGACAAGCAGTGGATGGCGATCGATCGCACGGGAGGCGAGGGCCACGGCTTCATCCACCAGATGTGGAGCCAGTACGACAGCCCGACGCCCGAGACCTACAACCGTTCCACCGACGGTGGCGAGAGTTTCGAGGATCCCTCGACCCTCGGCGCTCCGACATTCGGGGGGACGCTCGACGTCGCGTCGGACGGCACCCTCTACGTGGTGGGCACCGACGGTGGGGAGAACTACATCTCGCGCTCGGTGGACGCGAAGGACGGAAGCACGACGCCGACCTTTCTCCTGAACGTCGTCGACCTGGGCGGATACCTCCTCCCGCCCGGTTCGGGCGGCCCCAATCCCGGGGGACTCGCGGGACAGCTCTGGATCGGGGTCGATCGCTCGAACGGCCCGCGCGCGGGATGGGTGTACGTGCTCGCCTCGGTGCCCACCGAGACCGATCCGATGGACGTGATGTTCGCGCGCAGCACGGATGGCGGCGAGACCTGGAGCGCGCCGAAGCGCATCAACGACGATCCGATCGGCAACGGCGCATGGCAGTGGTTCGGCACCATGAGCGTCGCGCCGGATGGGCGCATCGAGGTGGTGTGGAACGATTCGCGCACCACCGGCAATCCGGCGCAGAGCGCGCTCTGGTATTCGTACTCGACCGATGGCGGCGCCACCTGGTCCTCGAACGAGCAGGCGAGTCCCGTGTGGAACAGCCTCATCGGGTGGCCCAACCAGAACAAGATCGGCGACTACTACCACATGGTTTCCGACAACGGAGGCGCCGACCTCGCGTGGTCCGCGACGTTCAGGGGCGGGCAGGACGTCTACTACCTGCGCATCCCGCGCCAGGCGCCGCTTGCGGTGACCGAGCCGGCGCGCGGGTTCGCGCTCCAGCCGGCGACACCCAACCCATTCCGCGCCTCGACGGCGATCGGTTTCGACCTGCCGCCTTCGGGAGGCCGCGTGAAGCTCGAGATCTTCGATGTGCGCGGTCGCCACGTGACCACGCTCGAGGATCGCTGGCTGCCCGGCGGCTCGCACGTCGCGCACTGGGACGGCAGGGCCGGAGCCGCCGGTGGCGCCGTGTCGCCCGGCATCTACCTGTGCCGGATGGAGCTCGCGGGCGCGTCCCTGAGCCGCCGGGTCCTGCGACTCGAGTAGGTCGGGCGATCATCGGAGCATCGTGGCTCCGACGTCCGGGCGACATGCTTGCGCCCGAGGAGGCCCGGGGCCGATCAGCGCATCGGGAAGCGCGCGAGCGCGCACGCGCCCACCGCCGCGAGCACCAGGATCGTGAACCCGAGCGCCAGGCGCTTCAACCAGGTCCACGCCCGGCGCGACCGGCGGATGAACCACAGCGCCAGGAAGGTCGGGACGAGCGCGACGAGCAGGAACACCCCGACGCCGAGGATCATCTCGGAGCCGGCGATCATGCCGCCCATGCCCTGGTTGTCCGCGGCCGTGAAGCGCCGATCGAAGATCGCGACGGTCACCACGCTCGCGATGAACGCCAGCGCGTAGCCGGCGAGCACGATCCCGACCTTCATGGATGGCTTCATGGTTCGCTCGGCCGTGCGCGGTGGGGTCGGGCTACGGGAATGTGGTCGCCGAAGTCATCGGCACCCGCGAGCCGAAAATCCACCCGGGCGTCGCGGCGCCCTCCGGCAGCGATCCGTACCGGGCCGAAGTCGCGACCTCGCGCAGGGCCCACCGACTCCTGCGCCCGACACATGGGCGGGCAGGGCGGGACCCCATCACGATCGCGCCTGCCGCTCGCGCATCCCGGCACCGGATGGGAGCCGCGCCGATGACGCTCAGCGATAGAGCGACTTGAGACGCCCCCAGGTGAAATTCGCGGCCGGCGTCACCATGGAGATCCCGTCGATCACGCGGATCGCGCCGTTCTGGTAGTCCGCGACGTAGAGGCGCCCGCCGATGGTGCGCGCATCCGTGGGATGGTTGAATCGCGCCACCCCGATCGGTCCCTCCACGTAGCCCGCCGTCAGCGAGTTGTTCCCCGCGAACACGGATGGCGTCCCGCTCGTCGTCACCATCCAGATGCAGTTGTTGGTGTAGTCCGGCACGTAGAAGTTCAGGTCGGGTCCGCGGTCGAAGCTGCCGCCGATGCCCGTCGTCCGCGAGCAGAACAGGCTCGGCGCCGACCCGCCGGAAGTGATCCGGTAGATGTACCCGCGATCCAGCGCCGCGTAGAGGGTCCCGTCGGCGTCCATGTGCAGTCCGATCAGGTGATCACCCGCATCGCCGAACGGAGGGACGTACGTCGAAGTGTCAGCGGCCGGCGTGACCTTGAGGATCCTCTGCTTGAGGTAGTCGCCCACGTACATGTTTCCAGCGGCGTCCCGGGTGAGCGGGGCGATGGAGAATGGAAAGTCCACGAACACGCTCTTCACGCCGAGCGGCGTGACCTTGTAGATCCGCCCGTCGGCGAAGTTCGCGACGAACAGGTTGCCGGCGTCGTCGAACACCATGTCCAACGGGTCGCTGATGCCGGTTGTCACCGTGGTCGGCGTGTTGTTCGGCAGGTCGAATCGCACGATCTTGCTGAAGGGCGAACGCTGCGAGCAATACAGTCGTCCCAGCGGGTCCACGGCCAGGCCACGCGCCTGGTTGATGCCGCTCACGAATGTCGAAACGGTCTGCGCGCGGGCGGCGACGGCGAGGAGGAGTGGCAGGGCGACGAGCAGGCAGATGCGGCAGGAGCGAGTGAAGGCGGCGCCAGGGCTCACGGGGGACCTCTCACGTGGGACATGAGGCGGCCGACCCATGAAAGGCTGTGCACGCGGCGGCCGCCGATTTTCGAAGGTGAGAGTGTATCAGGAGGGCGGGCCTGCTCGAAGCTGCCGTCCGACGCGCGGGGCCGAAATCCCGGCCTCCGGTCTCACGTTCGATCGCGGGCGAGGAGTTCGCGCGCCGGCGTGCCGGGGTTGGGTCATTTGCCACCCGATCCGGTGACCGTGACGTCGTGTCGGCGCTTCCCCCGCGCACCATGCGCACCGCGATCCCCCCGATCGCGGGCAGGCCACGGTGCGCGGTGAGCGCCTCGCGATCAATGCACCACCACGAACCTGCGCACGCCCTGGTCCCGACCCGCTTCGAGCCGGAGGAAGTAGACGCCGCTCGACAACGACCGGCCGCCTCCATCCGCCGCGCTCCACACGAGCTCTTGGTGCCCCGCCGGTTGCAGGCCGAGCTCCCACCGATGCACCGCCCGCCCGGAGACGTCGAAGACCGAGAGCGCGACCCGTGCTGCCCGCGGGAGATCGAAGGCGACACGGGAGCGCGAGCGCACAGGGTTCGGCGCCATGGGGTAGAGACGGAAGGAAAGGGCAGGCTCGGAGCCATCGGCGACACCGACGCCATGGGGCTGTCCCCCGAACCAGAGTCCGCCGCGGAGCAGGAAGGTTCCCGCGGCGAGCGTGCCGGCGTCGGGCTGTCCGATCGTGCCACCGAGCGTGTAGCCGCCGGCGGTGGCTCGGGCCACGCCGCCGCCGGCGATCGAGTGCCACGTGAGCGGATCGTAGGCGCCGGCGGGCGCAGTCGCGGCCATCATGGCCAGCAGCGCGGCCGGCACGGTCAGGAGGTTCCGGCGGCGGGTCATCGCGCACCGATCACGGTGAAGCTGAAGGCGCCGTCAGCGGCCGTGCCCGAGCCGTTGACGATCCGCAGGGCGCACAGGCTCGGGCCCGGCAGCGAGGAGGCCATGGCGATGAGCGTCCCCGAGTTCGCCACGGCGGTCACCGAGAATGCCGGGTGGCTCGTGGCGAGGAAGGGCTGGGTGAAGATGATGTTGTAGATGCCCGTGGCCGGGTGCGTCACCGTGAATCCCGTTCCGGCCGAGATCGACCCCGCGGCCAGCACTTCTCCCCGCACGATGCGCAGGGCTTCTCCGCTCCCCGTCGCGAGGAGCTCGCCGGAGGCGCCGAGACGGATGTCGCCACGGACGTCGAGTTTGGCGGCCGGCAGGCTCGTCCCGACTCCCACGAAGCCGGTGGTCTGGACGATGAAGTTCTTGTTCCCGCCGCCGCCCACGCTCTCGAGCTTCAGCGCGGTCCCGGCGCCCGTGCCGTCCTGGCGGAAGACCCAGCTTCGTTCGCTGTTGAGCCAGAGGAGGTCGGCCTGGTCGCCAAGGTGCTCGACCGCCATGGCCCCACCGCGGACATCGAGCCGGCTGGCGGGCGCCGCGGTCCCGATCCCGACGTTGCCGCCGGGGTAGGAGATGCTGGCGTTGCCGGGCTGCCACGGCCCGAGCGCGTAGGGCGTCCCGGTGATCGCCTGCCGCGGCCCGAGCACCGTGGTCGACGTGCAGTTGGTGTCGCCGCACACCTCGACCTGGAGCCAGCGCGCGTCACCGTTGAATGCCAGCGCGCCGAACTCGCCGTTCCCGTTCAGCGCGACCGAGAAGACGCCTCCGGTCACCGCCACGTTCGTAAGGGTCTGCACCGCCCCGACCATCGTCCCACCCGTCGGCGGAGCGCCCGATCCCACCGCGTCCCAGAGGCTGAAGCGCAGGGTCACCACTCCCTCGACGGGCGTGCCGCCCTGGGTGAGCTGGCCCTGGTAGGTGAAGCCGGTTCCGAGCGGGGCGGCGGGCGCGAGGCCCGGGCGCACGAGTAGCGTTGCGGCGAGAAGCAGGAAGAGCAGGTTGCGGTTTCGCACGGCCACCTCCATCGGGGAAGCGCGCAGGCTCGCGCCGCTTCGCGGGGTCGAGTGTCGGGACGCGGAGACGGCGCCCATGCGGGTCCGTCCCTCACCTGCTCCATGCGACGAAACCCCCGGCCAGGTGACACGGAGAATGGCGGCCGCGGGGCCGACCCCTTAATATGCCCCGCGTCGAGCGTGCAGACGGGGGAGAACATGGCCGACGAACGCTGGTCCAGGCTGCGGGTGCTCTTCGACCGCCTCCGGGAGCTGTCCCTCGAGGAGCGACGCACTGTGTTCGAGGGCGAGCTGGCCGGCGAGCCCGACCTGCGCCACGACCTCGAGGCGCTCCTTCGGGCGCACGACTCCGCGCCCGACTTCCTGACCGAGCGCCCGGTGCCCGCCGCCGGGGCGACCGTGGGTCCCTTCCGCCTGATCGAGCCGATCGGCGAAGGCGGCTTCGCGGTGGTCTACCTCGCCGAGCAGCTCCAGTCCATCCGCCGCCAGGTTGCGCTCAAGCTCATCAAGCCCGGCATGGACTCGAAGCAGGTCATCGCCCGGTTCGAAGCCGAACGCCAGGCGCTCGCGCTCATGGATCACCCGGGCATCGCCCAGGTCTTCGACGCCGGCGAGACCGAGGCGGGACAGCCGTACTTCGCCATGGAGTACGTGCCCGGCGTGCCGATCACGGTCTTCTGCGATTCCGCACAGCTCTCGCTCCGACAGCGGCTCGCGCTCTTCCTGCAGGCGTGCGAGGCGATCCAGCATGCCCACCAGAAGGGGGTGATCCACCGCGACATCAAGCCCTCCAACATCCTGGTGACGCGGCGGAACGGGGAGTCGGCGCTCAAGGTGATCGACTTCGGGATCGCGAAGGCCACCGGCGAGACGAGCTTCGGCGGCCCGACCATGACCCGCGAAGGGATGATCGTCGGCACGGCCGGCTACATGAGTCCCGAGCAGCTCGGGGCGATCCGGGCACCGGTCGACACGCGCTCGGACATCTACTCGCTCGGCGTCCTCCTCTACGAGCTGCTGGCGGGCGATCTTCCCTTCGACCGTGAACGGCTGCGGGACGCTTCGTGGCTCGAGACGATGAAGATGGTCCTGACCGACCCGCCCACGCCGGCCGAGCGCGCGGCCCGGACCGACACCGGGGAGACCGCCCGCAAGCGCTCGACCAGTGCCCGCGCGCTCATCCGCTCGCTCAAGGGAGAGCTGGAGTGGATCACGCTCCGCGCGCTCGAGCGGGAGCCCGATCGGCGCTACGCCACGGCCTCCGAGCTGGCCGCCGACATCCGCCGCTACCTGGCGGACGAGCCGGTGTCGGCCGCCGCGCCCGGCACGCTCTACCGGTTGTCGAAGTTCGCGCGCCGGCACCGTGTCGGGATGTCCGCGGCCGCGGTCGTGCTGCTGGCGATCGTGGGCGGTGGCATCGCCGCGGGGATCGGCTTCGGCCGGGCCGTGAAGGCGGAGCGACTCGCCCGCAGCGAAGCCGAGTCGGCGAACGAGGTGGCCGCGTTCATGGTGGACCTGTTCCACGCGTCGAGCCCCGGAGCGCAGGCGGAGTCGCTGACGGTGCGCTCGCTCCTCGATCGCGGCGTCGAGCGGATCGAGAGCCATCCGCCGGCGGATGCCTACGTTCGTGCCCGACTGCTCGGCGCCATCAGCGATTCGTACCTCAACCTGGAGGACTACGCGCACGGTGTGGAGGCGGCGCGCGCGGCGCTGGCCACCGTCGAGGCGGCGCGACCCCGCCGCGACGTCGAGGTGGCGCGGTACCTCGACAAGCTTGCGAACGGGTTCAGCATGGCCGGCATGGCCGACAGTGTTCCACCGCGCGTCGAACGCGCGCTCGCCATCCTCTCGGCCAGGCCCGCGGCGGACCCGGCGCTGCTGGCCATGTGCTACTACCGGAAGGCCCGCTACCGCATCGGCGCCGAAACGCTCGACGAAGCCGACTCGCTGGCCGGTCTCGCGCTGGCCACGGCGATGTCCGTCCCCGCGCCCGATCCGGGACAGCTCCTGCGCATCCACTCCACGCGGTCCACCATCGCCGCCTGGCGCTACCAGTTCGACAAGGTGGTGGAGGAGAACCGCCAGGCCCTCGCGTATTCGATCCTGGCGAAGGAGCCCATGCGCACGGCCCAGTTCGAGACGGGGCTCGCGGAAGGGTACCTCGGTCTCGGCAAGGCCGACTCGGCCCTGGTGCACGCGCGGATCGGGGTGGACATGGCGCGGCGACTCTACGCGCCGGACCACAGCGCGCTGGCGCGCGCGCTGGGCCGGCTCGCCGAGGTGCAGACGAGCCTCGAGCACTACCCCGAGGCGATGGCGGCGCAGGAGGAGGTCGTCCGGATCATGCGCGCGAAGAAGGGCAAGGAGCTCGATCTCGCATTCGAGCTGGCCATGCTCGGGGACATGCACAAGTCCGCGGGCCAACCCGGCCCGGCGATCCGGCTGGCGACCGAGGCGCTCGAGATCTATCGGTCGAAGCTCGGGCCCGGTGACTTTCGTGTCGGCGAGACCATGGCCAACCTGGCGACCTACCACGAGGCGGCCGGGCACACGGTGGTCGCCGACACGCTCTACCGGCGCGCCATCGCGATCCTGGACGCCGGTCACGATCCGAGCATCGTCTCGCCCGTCGCCCGACAGAACTACGGCAACCTCTGTCTCGACCTGAAGCGGCTGGTCGAAGCCGACAGCCTCTTCGCCCGCGCTGCGGCGGGATTCGATTCGACGAACGCCGCGATGCGGCCCTACTTCGGCGACAACCTGATCGCCCGCGCCCGCGTGCGGATCCGCCAGCGGCGGGGCGCCGAGGCGGAGTCGCTGGCGACGCTCGGGTTGCGGGTGCGCCGCGGGGAGCTGGCGGAGGACGACCACCAGCTCCTCGACATGTGGCTCGGCCTCGCCGAGGTGCGATGGCTCGCCGGGAACCGCGACGCCGCGATCCAGATGGTGGGGCGCGCGAAGCGCTGCGGGGCCACCCACGCGGATCTCGAGCGCTTCCCCGAGCTGGCGGCCGTGCAGCCCCGGCCCGATCAGCCTCGCGTCAGCTCGCCGTAGAGCCAGGCCCGGGCGAAGGCCCAGTCACGCAGCACCGTGCGCGGCGACAATCCCAGCGTCTCGGCCACCTCCTCGACGCTGAGCCCCGCGTAGAAGCGAAGCCGCACGATCTGCGTCACGCGCTCATCCTGCTGCGACAGGCGCTCGATCGCGCGGTCGAGCGCGAGGATGGTCTCGGGATCGTCGTCGTCCGCCAGCGCCGCCACCTCGACCATGTCGAGCGACAGTTTCGCGGCCGGCCGCCCGCCCGCGTCGCCGCCGCGCTTCTGCCGGCCGCGCGCCCGCGCGCGATCGATGAGGATGCGCCGCATCGCCTCGGCGGCCGCCGAGAAGAACTGCCCGCGGCTCTCCCAGCGTGCCCCGCCCGCCGGCTGCAAGCGCATGTAGGCTTCGTGGACGAGCTCCGTCGACTGCAGGGTGACGCCGGCCCGCTCGCCACGCAGTCGGGCGTGCGCGATGGCGCGAAGCTCATCGTACACCTGCTGGATGAACGTGTCGGAGCCCGTCCGGGGCGGAGCCGGCGGGTGGTCATCCGCGGAGCGGTCGACAGGGGGATCGTCGGGATTCATCGCGCACGAGGCTAGCGAATCAGCGTGTCTTCCGCGACCGGCAATTTGCTCGCGCACGGAGGCGCCGGGAGAGTGAGAAGGAGCGGCGGTGGGCGGCGGCAATGACATTCGCCGGCGAAAGGCCTGTCGAGCCATCATCGGAGCCGGTCGTTTTACCCGTGGGGCGCGGGTGAGAGGTGACGCGTGGTCCCGCGCTCAGGCGCGCCCACGGCCGGGCGCCTTCCTGCCCGAAAGTTTCCCGATGTCCTGGAGGAACTGTTCGAGCAGCGGCCGATCGATCTCCTCGAGGGTTCGGAAACGGAAGCAATACACACCAACGCGTCGCTTCCCGAACTTCGGCCCGTACTTCTGGAGCACGGGGCGAATCAAGGGAAGTCCCAGGGCGTACAAACGCACACCATCCTTGCGGTCGACGAGTCCATAGACATATCGCTCCTGATCCGCGTACATCACGATATCCCCACTGGGATTGACCGCCATTTCTTCCCGCAGCGTCTTCCGCTGACGAAGAAGCTTCCGGATCGCCATCAATATCGCCCTGCGATCGGGCGCGAGCCCGGCGATGTACCGGGCAACGCTCATCGTTGGACGTGTGGTCATCCTGGAATGCCTCCGTTTCCAGGCCCGCGAGCCTTCATCGAGTCGCGGGCGCCTGTAGATGCGGCCGAGGGCATGGCGTCTCCAGGAGGAGTCGTCGCCGGCCCGACCAGCTCGCATCTGTTCCTGGCCGCCTGCCAGTTCGGCTGTCGTCATGGCCCGGACGGGTGCCTCTTCGGTTCGGGCCAGGCAGACAGGGGCGGGCCTGTGGGAACAGTATGGCGGGTGCGCGACTCCAACGGTATGCTGAATACGAGTCGGTTCAGCGATTGCGATGTTCTCAGCATCACACCGAGGGGGAGCCGCCATGCGTCGTCTGATCGGGATGTTCGCCGGCATCCTGTTGGCATGCCTCGCCGCGCCCGCGCCGGGCGACCCGCTCTATACGGTCATGTTCGAGAACAACTCGGTCAGCTCGGCGAGTCCTCTCGCGCGCGACACGTCATTCGCGCTCTACACCAGCAATGGATCGGGCACTTTCTCGGGCGCGGGGACGACCGGCCCGGGATTCGTCAACCTGTACGAGAGTATCGCCACCGTATGGGGTGGTGATTTCAGTGGCGGAAACATCGCTCAGGCCCGTGCGTCGGCGCAGGCCAGCGACTTCATGATCAGCGGCCCCGGGGGGAGTGTGACCGGGACGCTCCACCTGCGGGTCGTCGCCGATTTCCAGCACCTGGGCGGATTCGCCGGCAACGGCGCGCACGGCTCGAACTTCGCCGTGAGGGCAGGGATCATCGGTTATGGGAACATCTATATGAACAGCTACTCGAGCCTGCAGGTCACGAACTTCGGCTCGAGCGGCACGGGAGCACTCGCCGGCCAGACGGGTCCCCACGTGGACGTGTCCTTCGACGAGACGGCAAGCTTTCCCGCGAATGCGCCGCTCAACCTGATCCTCACTCTGGAGTCGGGAGCGAATTCGTACGGGAACGCCAGCACGAACGATGGGTTTGTCGAGATGGACGCGGGCGGAGACTTGCCTGGCGGCAATGGCCGCGGCCTGCGCCTGGACGGTTCGAGCGGCGTGATCATGACGGTTCCAGCGGGATATACCGTCAGCGCCCCGAGCTGGGGAATCATCAACGGCACGCTCGCCGTCGATCCCGCGCGGAGCGGGGGCGCCATGCGCCTGTGGCTCGAGAGCGCGAACCCGTCGCGGGGTGAGATGCGGTTTGCGCTGACGCTGCCGGGCGATGGCCCGGCACGCGTCACGGTCTACGACGTCGCCGGCCGCGCGCGGCGCACGTTGCTCGACGACTGGCAGAGCGCGGGCACGCGCACGATCACGTGGGATGGACAGTCGGACGACGGAGCAACCGCGCCCGCCGGACTCTATTTCGTTCGCGCCGAGTCGCGCGGAGAACTCCTGACTCAGCGCGTCGTGAGAGTTCGCTAGCGCCGACTCGACTGCGTCCGGCGTAAGGCTCCCGATCGCGACGCCCGCGTGGAGTATGATGGCGATCCGCGAAGGCACCAGCGAGATCCTGCGCCTCGGGAATGTCTGGCCGCTCCTTCGCGCCCGAGCGCGGGCCCGAAGGTTGAAGTCATTCCCCGCCTGTTCCAACCGAAAGGAAACTCCATGAGCATGTTCTCGACGATTCTCGAAAAGCTGGGGCTCAAGCACGCGGAGGCCAGGGCCGCACAGGCCCCCGCGACGCCGGCGGCACAGGCGTCGACCCCCGCCGCTCCAGTGGCGATTCCCGAGGTCGATGTGGTCGCCCGTCTCGAGGCCGCCGCCGCCACGCATGCCGAAAAGCTGAACTGGAAGGTGTCGATCGTCGACCTGCTGAAGTTGCTCGGGCTCGACAGCAGCCTGAGCGCGCGCAAGGAACTGGCGACCGAACTCGGGTGCCCGGCCGAGAAGATGGGCGACTCGGCACAGATGAACATGTGGCTGCACAAGACGGTGCTGCAGAAGCTCGCGGCGAACGGGGGGAACATCCCGAAGGAGCTGCTGAACTGATTCGCGTCGTCGCCGTGCGGCGCTGTCGAAGAAGGCGCCGGCAGGTCGCGCTGCTTCGCGATCCTGCCGGCGCCTCGGTTCATTCGTGCGACTGTCCGCGGGCGAACTAGCGTCCCCCGAGCAGGCCGCCCAGGCCCTTCGCGAGGTTCCCGAGCATCGAGTTCGCTTCCCCGCCGGTGAGCAGCTGCGTAGCGAGGCCGACCAGCCCCGATGAGTCCTGCGCGGCCTGCGCATGTTCCTCGCCGAGCTGCGCCGCGAGGCCGCCGGCATCGAGCCCCTGCTGGCGCTGCATCTTGCCAAGCGCGCCCATGACGATCGGCGCGAGCACGGTCAGCAGCATGCCGATCTGCTGGGGCGTCAGCCCACTCGAGCGCGCGATCGATTGCTGGGCGTCCTCCTGCTTGTTGCCGAGGAGGTGACCCAGGATTCCCGCGCCGGGCCCGGCACTGCCCTGGCCGATCAAGTCGCCGAGCTGGCCCAGGACGCTGCCGTCATGGTCGCGGGTCACCGCCTGGTGCAGCGCGTCGGCGCCCGCCGGCGTCGAGGCGTTGTGGGTCAGCGCGGTCAGCAGCATCGGGATCGCGGCGCCGAGCGCGGACTGCGTCGCCTGGGGGTCGGCGCCGATCTGGCGGCCAATCTGCGCCGTGGTATCGCCGCCCAGTGTCTGGCCAAGGATGTCGAGGACTCCTGCCATGGGTCAATCTCCTGTTCGTGAGGTGGGACCGAGCGATGCGTCCGGAAGGGAAGGGCGAACGAGGCGCAACAGCAACTGGCTGAAGCAGAGTGGTCGTCGGTGACTGTTGGTCACTCCAGATCACCGATACAGGACCTTGAGCTCTCCCCACGAGGCGCCGTGGGCCGGCGTCGTGGGATCGAACGCAGTGCCACCCCTCAGGAAGTTGGCGAACATCTCGTTGTCGTTGGTGTTCGCGAGGTCGCGGACCACCACCCGGTTGAACGCCAATTGGGAGTGCACGCCGAAGAAGCCCAGTGCGACGGGGCCGGTGCCACTGTCATCGGGAGCGTTGTAGTTGTACAGGCCCAGACTGGTTGCCCCAGAGAAGATCTCGATGCTGAAGTTGGTGTCGAAACACGTCGCGTTGCATCCGCTGACCCCCACAAAGTTCGGTTCGTAGATATCGAACCCGAACGAGAAGGTGTTGGCGGGCAGCGTGACATGGAAGTTCTCGGCTCCGCTGATGATCATCTCGTTGTTGGGGACGCGTGAGCTGAAGTCTCCGAAGGCCAGGGTCCCGGAGTCCGTGACGAAGGTCACGCCGCCCACTGTCACACTCGAGGCATTCAGGGTGGGCGAGCTGCCGATCGATGTCGCGCCCGAGGCGGCCACGAAGCCGGAGCGGCTGTCGGGATAGGCAGCGACGACGGCTCTCGCCTCGCTTGGGGCCACGAGGGCGACAACAACGACGATCTAATGAAACCAGCGGCAACTGCGGGCCATGGGCTTTCCTCACCTGGAACGGTTGTTATTCAGGGCGTCGGGGCGGAGTTCCGCGCGGAAACGACCTGTCTCGAGTCAATCCATCAACACTAGGGCCAGCGCCCGCCATCGGTCCATGGATTATCGAGGCAGCTCGCGGAAGGATGCGCGGCGGTTCGCCGCCGCGTGGGGACAGGCGTGGCTTGGCGGGCCGAATCCCCCATTCCGCGCGACGCGCGCAGGGAGCCAGCCCGTCGACCGAAGCCGGCGATGGTTCGAGCAGGCGCAATTCATCCCCGATGGCGATGGATGGGGATGCACTCGGCGAGAGGCACGTGGGTGACCCCCCGCAAGCGAAATGGAGCTCTCGTCCCCGATGCAACTTGAACGCGAAACCGCTGTAGCACCGACGCCGTCAACTGGATCGACCTCAACAGCACGAGCGCGATCACGCCCTGCTACGATCGCACGATCACGAACTGGATGCGCGTACTTCCACGGATGAGCCTCGGCGGGACGACCAGCGACACGCCCGAAACCGCGGCCGGCAGTGCCGCGAGCGTGGCATTGAACGACAGCTCGGCGAAGGTCGTCGCCATGCGGACCTCGCCAAAGGCGAACTGCGCGGTCTGGCCGCCCATCTCGATCAAGCGCCGTGATGGGCACGACCTGCTGCCCGGCGACCATCAGCGCCGTGGCGGAGGTGGGGGCGAGACGCCGGATGCCGGATCGAGCCAGGTGGTCACATTGGTGGTCGTCGCCGAAACGAAGTCGAACCGCATGACCAGCCAGCGCGTGGTGTTTCCGAAGGGCACTGTCGAGAGATAGCCGAAGGACAACCTGCTGCCGCTCGGGCACACGTCGTGGGCGCTCGTCCGCTCGAAGTTCCAGACCGTGTTGCCGTTGCCGCGGCCGATGGCGATGACCTCGCCGTCCTTGATGTTGTCGCCCATCGCGAGGGCGCCGGGGGTCGTCGTGGCCCCGTTGTAGAAGTGGAATTGCGCGAGGTATTGAAGACCGCCATCGCGGTCGCGATCGTCGTCGTGCGTGGCCGCGGCAGCAAGATGTGCGTTCCGTTCGCCATCGCCCTGTTCGTCGCCCTCGGCGCGAGGCCCGCCGTGGCGGTCTCTCCGGCCGACTCGGCCGCCGCGGCCACCGTGATCGCGCTGGAGTCCCCGTGCGAAGGCGCACGTCCCGGCGTCAGTGAATGACGACCAGCCGTCGCGTAAGCTTGCTGCCGCCCACCTCGAAGCCTACGAAGTAGACGCCGGCGCGGATGCCGCTGGCATGCGCATTCCAGTCGACCACGCGAAGGCCGGCCGGCTGCGCGGCATCAACCGGACGCGCGAGCAGGCGTCCCTGCACGTCGAACACGCTGATCCGCACATGCCCGGCGCGGGGCATCGTGAACTCCAGTCGGGTGGGTCCGGCCGTGGGATTGGGGCGGACCCGGGCCCACGATGTGAACGTCCCCGGCATCGGATCACGGATGCCAACCACGGTCGGAAGCTGGATCCGCGTGATGCACGCCTGAGAGATGTTCGCGACCGTGCCGAAGCTCCCGCCAATGACCACCTCGCCGCCGCTCAGCGCGAGCGCCTGAACGGTCGAGTTCACCGGCATCCGCCACAGTGGGTCGCCGAGTCCGGAGGACGGATCGAGAGCCGCGACCTGGTCGCTGACATTGCCGATACTGGTGAACGCGCCGCCCGCGAAAATCCGGCTGGCGCCGATCTTCACCGCGAGGACCGGGCCGTTGGGATTCGGATTCCACGCCGTCGCCACCCCCGTTGAGTCGATCGCGGCGATCCGGTTGCGGCTCACGCCGCCCATCGAGTTGAACGCGCCGCCCACGTACACCGTTCCATCGGACGCCACCGCGAGTGCGTTGACGTCACCCCCGGGATTGCTGCCCCCGGGATTCCACGGTGTGGCGCCGCCGGCGACCTGATCGAGCGCGGCGATGTGCTGGCGGGTCAGTCCGCCGATCGAGCTGAACGAGCCGCCGGCGTAGACCTTGCCCGCTTTCACGGCCAGCGCGCGCACGGTCGAATTCGCGTCGGGGTTCCAGGCGGTGGGCGTCCCGGTGGCGAGCCCGATCTCCGCGATCCGATGCCGCGCTCCGCCGCCGCCGCCGATGTTCGTGAAGTCGCCGCCGACGTAGATGCTGTTCGTACCCTGCGCAAGCGCGAAGACTTCGCCGCCGGCATTGGGATTCCATCCGAGTGCAAGCCCGCTCGAGGGATCGAGACCGGCGATGCGCGAACGCGTCGCACCACCAATCGAGCTGAACTGACCCCCCGCATACACGTTTCCGTTGATCACCTCGATCGTGTTCACCGGCAGGTCGGCGTTGGGATCCCAGGGAGTCGGCACGCCGGTGGCGGCATCGAGCGCGGCGATGTGGTTGCGCGTGATGGCGTGCGTCGAGCTGAAGACGCCACCTGCCCACACGATTCCACTGCCGAACGCCACGGCGTTGGCGGTGGTGTTGGCGTTCACGTCCCAGGCATTTGACGTGCCGGCGGTGCGGTCGACCGCCGCCAGCCGGTTGCGCGTCGCGCCGTTGACGGCGGTGAACGTGCCGGCGAGGTAGACGGTGGAGGGAGTCACGGCGAGGCCGTTGATGTTGCCGTTCACGTTGGGATTCCACGCCTGGAGCGCGCCCGAGGCGGCGTCGAACGCAGCCACCCGGTTGCGGGTCGTGACCCCGATCGTCGTGAACAGGCCGCCCGCGTACAGCGTGCCGCCGTCCAGCGCCAGGGCGTTCACGGTGCTGTTCGCGTTCGGATCCCATGCGAGCAGTGCGCCGGTCGAGATCGAAACCGCACCGAGACGGTTGCGAACGCTGGCCCCGAGCGTTCCGAAAACGCCTGCGACGAACAGCGTGTCACCCTGGCGCGCCAGCGCGCGCACGGTGCTGCCGGCGCCCGGGTTCCACGAGGTCGCGAGCCCGGTCGTGGCGTCGAGAGCTGCAATGAAGCTCCGAGTGCCCCCGCCGATGGTGGTGAAGATGCCGCCGGCGAACACCGACGACCCGTTGACCAGCAGGGCGTGCACGTCGGAATTGGCGTTCGGATCCCAGTTCGTCGCCGCACCGGTCACGGCGTCGATAGCGGCGATCCGGTTACGCGCCTGACCTCCCGCGGTGGTGAATTGACCGCCGACGTAGACGAGGCCCGGCCCCGTCGCGATCGCGAACACCTCGCTGTTGGCACCGGGATTCCACTCGAGCAAACTGCCGTCCGACTGGATGTGGGCGAGATTCTGACGCGCGACGCCGCCGACGTAGGTGAATAGGCCGCCGAGGTACCAGCCTCCAGCGCCGTCGGGTGCAATGACGTCGACGGTGCCGAGCACGCGCGCCATCGCGACCGGCTGCGCGCTGAGCGGATCGAGTCCGATCGCGCCGCCACTCGCGACCGAGAGCTGCGTGAAGTCACCGCCAAGATAGAGGGTGCTCCCCGCGGTCGCGATTCCACGGACGGTCGCGTTCGTCTGCCAGAGCGGGCCGATCATCGACACCCTGTCGTCGTCCTGGATGGTCGCGACGCCAATGGAATCGACGATGACCGCTTCGCCCGGGTTGAACAAACGGACCGAGAACGTTTCGTCGCCCTCGACCTGCGTGTCGCCGATGACCGTGAACGAGATCGACTTGCTGGTCTCGCCGGGATTGAACTGCATCGCGCTGGTCTTGGCGATGTAGTCGCTGCCGGCGATCGCGGATCCGTCGAGCGTGCCGTACTCGAGGGTGACGGTGCTGGCGGACGCCGGTGACAGGGTGACGGTGAGGTAGACCTGGCGTGTACCACTCTGGCCTTCGGTGAGGGTGGCGTCGGAGATCGAGAGACCAGGAAACACCGCGCCGCCGAGGTTGCTTCCGGTGCGTCCACCCACCTGGTTGAAGTAGCCGCCGACGAAGACGGTGCTCGCACTCACCGCCATGGCATCGACGTATTGAAGCGGGAATCCGGGCGGCCCTCCGAACTGCCATCCACCGACATTCGGGTCCCAGGGCAGCAGCGTCCCCGACCCCAGGTCGAATGCCGCAAAACGGTTGCGCTGGAGACCACCCATCGTCGTGAACAAGCCGCCCGCGAACAGCGTGTTTCCAATGCTCGCGAAGGTGAGGATCGAGCTCGATGCGTTGGGATTCCACGAAGTGGGCGCGCCCGTCGTGGCGTCCAGTGCAGCCAGGTGGTTGCGCGTGAGGCCACCCATGCTCAGGAACGACCCGCCGGCATGGACGACCCCATTGCGTACGAACAGCGCCTGAACCGCGTCGCTCGCGTTCGGGTCCCACGCGGTCGCATTGCCCGCGGCGTCGATCGCGGCGATGTGGTTCCGAACCTGGCCGCCAATGGTCACGAACTCGCCCCCCACGTAGACGGTGCTTCCATCGACCGCCACGCAATCCACGCGATGGCTGCTGACCGGATTCCACGCGGTTGGAACGCCGGAGAGGGTGTTGACTGCCGCGAGGTTGGTGCGACTCTGCCCGCCGATCGAGCTGAAGAGGCCGGCGACGTAGAGGGTGGTACCACTGAGCGCCAGATCCTCCACGGTCCCCGGAGTTCCGAGATTGGACACCCACGACGTCGCGCTTCCACTGGTGGCGTCCAGGGCGGCAAGGTTCGTGCGTGGCTGCCCGCCGATCTGACTGAAGTTGCCGCCGACATAGAGCGTCGAGCCGTTGAGCACCATCGCGGAGATGTTCACGTTGGACGCAGTGTTGGCAGCGGTGAATGCGGTCAGCCCACCGGTCGCGAGGTCGATCCCCGCGATTCCGCCTCGGGACTGGCCGCCCATGAAGCTCTGATTGCCGCCGACGAACACGGTGGCGCCGGTGGTGGCGATGGTGGCGACGGTTCCATTGCTGCCGGGATTCCACGAGGTCGCACTCCCGGTGGTCTTGTCGAGGGCGGCGATCGACCTTCTGCCCTGTCCGCCGATCACGGTGAAGCTCCCGCCGGCGTAGACGAGATTGTCGTGCACGACGAGCGCCCCGACGGACTGGTTCGCGTTCGGATTCCAGGCGGTCGCGAGACCGGTCCCGGCATCGACGGCCGCGATCCGGTTCCGCGGCTGGCCGCCGAGATTCGTGAACGATCCGCCGACGTAGACCGACGATCCGTCCACGGCAAGGGTCCAGGCGAAGTTGTTGGCTCCCGGGTTCCATGGCGTGGCGAGACCGGTTCCGATGTCGAGCGCCGCCAGGCAGCTGCGGCTCGCGCCGCCAATCGCCGAGAACGAACCGCCGGCATACACGAGGCCTCCGTTCACGGCCAGCGTCAGGACATTGGCACTGGCGTCCGGATTCCACGCGGTGGCGACTCCGCTGGTCGCGTCGAGCGCCGCGATTCGATTGCGCGGCTGACCGCCGACGGCCGTGAACGCACCACCGACGTACACGGTGCCGCCGCTCACCTGGAGGGCGAAGACGCCCTCGTTGGCGCCCGGGTTCCAGGGCAGGACGGCGCCGCTCACGACGTCGAGCGCGGCCAAGTTCGAGCGACTCTGACCTCCCACGGCGGTGAAGTAACCGCCGATGTAGAGCGTCGTCCCGCTCAGTGCCATGACGGTCACATTTCCGGCGACATCCGGGTTCCACGCGGTGACGGAGTAGTCCGGGGCCAGGCGAGCGACGCCGTGCCGGACGATGCCGTTCACGCTGGAGATGTTGCCACCCACGATCCATCCACCCGCGCCGTCGGAAAGTACCGCGGACATGTAGCCCGCGACGCCGGGGAATCCGACCGGCTGGCCGGTGGTGGAGTCGATGGGCACGCCGGACCCGGTGGGTCGGCCGACGCGATCGAAAATGCCGCCGATGTAGAGCGTGGTCGCGGACGCGGCCATGGCGTTGACGGTGCCGTCGGTGGCGAAGAGGTCGCCGCGGATGGTCTGAGCGTGCGCTGGGGAGAGGCTCGTGGTGAGAAGGAGCGCCGCCAGCGCGAGCGCCACACGGTGGCCGGACTTCAGGTGGGTGCTGTCGCCGGGAGGAGAGGTCATGGGAGTCGGAGAAGCTTACGGCCCTGCAAGCACACGGAAAAGCTGAATCGGCGTACCTCGATCTGGCAGCACAGACGTGCTCGACTGGAGTTGCAGAAAGCCCGAGCCATTGCGCAGTTCGTTCGGCTGGGATGGGGGGAGAGTGCCGTGGTGAGCCGACCGCTCGTGATACTGGAGTAGGCTGGCGCGGAAGAGTTCGGACGATGGGAAGCGACCGGAGCGGTCGCCGAGCCGCTCTCAGGTAGGATGCGCAAGCGATGTCGCATCGTACTCCGCTACGCATCTGCGCCAAGTCGTTGGCTGGTTCGTGGCCCTGGGAAGTCCGCCGCGGGTTTCTGGAGTGGCCGACGCCACACAGCTCATTGCACGACTGCGACCCGGATGGCACGCGGCGGAGCGCCCGGAACATGAAGAGAAACGACGAACACGCCCTGAGGCACCCGCGTGCCCCGGTCGTCGCGCCCATCCCAGGTCATGGTGCGAGGCTGACCCGCGGTGCCGCCGCGGAAGAGCGAACGAACGCGCTGCCCGGAGACCGTGAATACGGCGACATCGCCGAACTGTCCCTCCGGCACCTGGATCCGGAATTGCACGCTCTCACGCATCGGGTTCGGACCCTGAAGCTCCAGGCGCGCGTCTCTCGCCGTGAGCGGAGGCGCGACGCCGAGCGCCGCCGTGCGATCGAAGGTGAAGGTCCCGACGTGGTTGCTGGCAGCGAACGCGCCACTCGTATTCTCGGCGATGGGAACGTGCGGCATGCTCGGCTTGTTGGGCGAGGTGTACGAGAGGCCAGCGTCGGTCCCTGCGTCGTAGAGCGCAAGATCGACAACGAGGTGCGGGGTCCAGGCGCCGTTCTCGCGAAGTCGAAGGCCCGAGACGCCCACGAACCAATCGGGGCTGGGCGCGATCATGGAAACCAGCGTCACGAACGGGAACGCCTCGTCGACCTGAAATGTCAGCGAGACCGATCCGGGCGAAGGACCGATGCCGTCTCCCGAGAGCACGGCATTCGCCGTCCCGGCCGCGATGGCGGCCTGCACTTCCTGGGCGAGGGTGGTCTTGAGGCCCTGCTCCGCCATGTCCTGAATGCCCTGGCTGGCGAGGTCGCCCACGTTCCAGAACGAGACCCGGTCCGTGTGGGTTCCGCCGATCAGGCCGGAAAAGTGTGGATTGGCGGGGAATTGGAACGGATGCGTCTGGGCGCTCCAGGTGCTCTCGAAAGTAACCCGATACTCGGCCGTCTCAGCAAGAGACGCGACGGGCGCGGCCCCGACCAGAATACCGAGGGCCATCGAAGCGCGGCGGGCAATGGTGGAACCGAGCATCGGAGACGCTCCTCGCATGCGGACCAGGTCTGGGCGGCCACTCTTCGCAGAGCTATGATCCCCTCGGAAGCGTGTGACCTATTACGGAGACGCCTGTGCCCGGCGTGCGGTGCCGCGCCCAGCTCTGGAGCGCGGGGCGAGGAGCCCATGGTGGCGTCCCCAACGGGATTCGAAGCGAAAGACCGGGTGAAGCCATCGTCGGAACCTAACGACCAAATGCGGAAAGACAACGACTTGGGCGAGGAGTCGGACGACGGGAAGCGACGGGAGTAGATGGTCGACGGGGACAGTTCGGGGACAATTGAGGGACAGTATGTCGTGCCAGGTTTAGGGGCGAGCGTCGGTCCTCGGCGCCTGTCGGCTCAGCCCCCGGCACTGAACTCCGGTCTCAGAAGAATCGTGCTCTGCAGGCACACGGTCTCAAGCCCGGAAATGAACGATCGAGCAACCGCCGCTACAAGAGCGACCTCTGGCATCTCAGTTAGACGGGCGCCGCCCGGCAGGACCTTCGTGTACTCGAGGTCCTTTCCAGCATAGGGGTGGGAGATCCAGTGGATGACAATGCGGTGGCCCTCGCTCAAGTTGAAACATCTGGCGAGGCCAACCCTTTCCGCCTCCTGAAGACAGGCCCCAAGGTCATGGCCGAAGGCCTTGCTCTTGAGTTCACGTTCGCTCCGCTCGTGGCAGCTGAGAAACGCCTTTAGAGCGAGCTCGATCGCCCGCGCGTACAGAAAGTAGATGACAAACAGATGGGGAGAGTCGTCAGCCCGCCCCTTTGAGGTCAGTGTGTCGGCAGCTGCAGCAAACTGACGTGCCCTGTCGAGCAGAGCTAGAGGGGCAAGGATGCGTCGCCCGGAAACGCGGTCCGCGCTCGAGAGAGTGGTCCCGAGCACGTAGTCGGCATTGCCCCAGAGTGAGACGTGGGTGAAACGCACGTCGAGAAAGTGAGGGTAGATGTTGGTCGTCAACTCATCCGACTCGCGCGGCATCGAGACAAGGCCTCTCAGGAGTCTGGTCTAGAGATCAGCGAACGGCATTTCCGCGCTGTCGCCGCGACCCTCAAAGGGGTGGCAATGGTGGCATCCGGGAGCGCGGCGCCGTGGCACCTCGGCGAGTGTTCCCGGGATCATGTCGTAGTAGAGCTCAGTCACCGCGTGTTTGGAGAGCATGAAGATCAGGTCTTGCAGGCGTAGTTCTACAAGGGCGGACGTCAAGCTGTTCATGGGCATCACGCTCGGTGCGTGTTCTGGGCCGAGGCCTTCAACGTAACCGCGCCTTCGATCTGCCGCTTTGTCTTCTGGCGTGCGAAATGCCCTGCTCAATTTCGCTGAGTCGAGATGTCCGGAGCACCACAGACACGCGTGTCCCGGACCAATAGTGTTGATGCGGATGGCCCCGTTCTCCACAACTCCGAGTTCGGAATCCGGAGCATCCTCTGCGCTTGACGCAATGACATTGCCGCCGTCGATTATCGGGATGAAGTTCGCGTAGGCGAGGCGATTCAGAAAGTGGCGGGGCCGAGGATCGTCCACGAGGGAGAGGATGATGTCCGCATCGAGGAGTCCTGGCAGTTCTGATTTCAGACGAAGGTCGCGTTTGCTGTGACGCACGCGGATGTCTCGCTGCAGCGCAAAAGTGCGGAGCGCCTCGGCGAGGACCGGTGCTTTGTGCCGCCGCGCGCCCGCATCGTCGAAGGTGTACACGGATGACCGATTGATGTTGACGTCCCTGATGATGTCGGGGTCCCAGAGACTCACCGTCCCGACACCCCACCGGGCGACGTGATCCGCGACGATCGATCCGACTCCGCCGTTGCCGGCGACGGCAATGTGAAGGTCGGCGAGCTGGCGCTGTCCCTCCTTTCCGAAGACTCGAACAGATCGGTCGGCGAATGCCGGGACGTCTTCGCCTTCGGCGCGGGGATGATCGATTGTTCTGCGGGCTTCGAAGACGTCGGGCGCAATCGTCCTCATTCTATGGACCGGATTGAAGACGCTCTTGCCCGCGCCATGAGACCACTGAATGACGCGACCCCGCAGGGCGCCGCGCGACGCGACCAGCGATAGCAGTGGGGCACCGGCCGGCAGAAGGCCGACGCCGAGGAAGCACTCGCCCAGATCCTGGTCGGTGGCGTCGTCCGTGCCACTCCACACCGGCGAGCCACTCCCGCCCGGGTGGGTATGCAGGACGCAGAGCCCAACAAGGCCATCCTGTCGGCGCACGATGTCCACCGCGCGGTTCCAGTACTTGGCCGTCAGGCTGACGTTGCCCCACTTGTCATGCTCGAGATCACCGTGCTCGGGAGCGATGGCGCTCTGAATGAGAAATGTGGTGCGCGTCACTCCGCTGCTCCGGCGCACCAGAGCTAGCAGGGCTCCTTCACGCGGAGCATACTCGAGCGCGTCGCCCCAGACCGCCGCCCGCGTGGCAGCAGTCCAGGCGATTTCATTCTGCAGGTCGGTTGCAGTGGAGGTAAGGGCGGCCACGGCTAGTTCTTTCTCAGAAACCGGCCTTCCAAAGTCGCAAGGTGGGTTTCGAGGGAGTCGCTGTTGGGGTCGAACTGTGGTCCTTTGGGTCCCCAGGAGAACTTCATCCACTTCTCCCCGAGGAGATCGGTATCGGAGTTAGTTGCCTGAGGCTGACCCTTCGACTCCATTACGGTCAGGGTCCGCGGCTTGATGTAGAAACCAGAAGTGTCAGGGACGGCGTCGGGGTAGATCGCCGGCACCAGGAAGGCGAGAGCCTCGATCACGTCCGCCGAGTAGATCGCCGCGACAGGTAGGGTGTACGGCTCGAGGATGACGGCGACCTGCTCGCCGACATCCTCGCACCGAACCTTTGACCCGGGGCGATTGAGCCGACCGGCTTCATCTCGGATTCGCTCGCGGCTCATACGCGACTGCCCGCCGAGTAGTCGGTCCCTTTGAGCATCGCCCGGAAATGGTCGCCGGGCTTCACGTGGACCGTGCTCGTCAGCGGGATTTCGTCCCCGACCTGGCCCCCGTGCTCGTTGTACAGGCGGTATTTCTCCGGGTCGAGCCCGACCCGCTCGAGAATCTGGGCTCCGGTGAGATCCTCGCCGTGCGGCCCAACGTGACCCTTGCGGTCCCCAACATGGAAGAAGGGTCCGCCGTCGCCGGGCGAATGGGCCGCCTCCGTGGCGGCCGGGTTGTTCTGAACGCTCATAGCTTTGGTTCCTTACAGGGCCTTCGTGAATCGAGGCTGCCGGCCCACGTGAGCTGCCTCTGGGGCCATTCTCGCGCGGGAGGCGGCAACATGTCAAGTGGACGCATGTACATAGCAGTGTCAGACTAACAAACCGTTTATCCACTTGACACTCATCGAGCGATTGGGATAGGTTTCACGCGTGCCAAGAACAACCGCACCAGCACTCTACCGGCAGATTGGCGATCGGATTGCGGCGAAGCGACGTGAGCGCCTTCCGCTGATGAGCCAGCAAGGACTCGCAACCGCAGCAGGTGTGTCGCGAGCGACCATCGTGAACATCGAGCGCGGGCGCCACCGGGTGCAGCTCCACGTTCTCTACGACATCGCCCGCGCACTCGGGGCAGCCGTCCAGGACCTGCTCCCGAGACTCTCCGACTCTGCATCAGCGCCGCTTCCCCAAGACATCCTAACCAAACTAAAGCCCGATGAAGTGGCCTCGGTAGGCCGCTTGCTCGAGGATACTCACGGAGGCCAACATGGCGAGCAATAGGATCGCAAAGGCCGCACATGAGGTGCTGCGTGAAACCGAAACGACGACTGCGCCGGTACCGGTCTTCGATATTGTGCGAAAGCTCGGGATTATCCTTCGCGTCGGCCCTCTCCCCGAAGAGCTGAGTGGTTTCTTAGTCCGCAAAGGAGGGAAAGTCGTGATCGGAGTGAATAGCCTGCATCCAAAGCAGCGGCAAGCGTTCACTGTGGCTCACGAACTTGGTCATTTGAGGCTTCACCGCGACGACAGCTTCGTCGATCGAGGATTCTCATTCTACTTTCGAAATGAACGATCAAGTCAGGCTGTCGATCAGAAAGAAGTTCAAGCAAATCAGTTTGCAGCGGAGCTGCTAATGCCAGCACATCTGCTTGAGCCCCTACTCAACGGACGGTCTGTCGACGTTGGCGACGAGCACTTCATCAATTCCCTCGCTAAACAGTTTCAGGTGAGCAGTCAGGCAATGACCTTCCGCCTAATCAACCTGGGAAAAGCCAGGCGAGACACCGGAGATTGAATCTTGGCATCTTGGTCGTCGCCGGTCACCAGGGTTTCGGGCATTTTCACCGTTAGGAGTCGACCGCATGACCAATGCCTCCGCGGGTAAAGATCGCGGATCCGGGCGCTGGACAAATCGATCCGTAAAGGCGTTGGCACAAGACCGCGATCCGGTGCAACTCATTATCGCGCTCGCTCGCCAAACGGCGATTGAGGCCCTAGACAAAGGGTGGACAGGGCCTCCGTTTGACCCAATCTCGCTCGCCGAAATCCTCGGTCACGAAGTAGCCGCCAATAGCGACGTTCGCGACGCGCGTACAGTCCCCGCCACTCGCGGAAGAGTGAGAATCGAGTTCAATCCGAGTCGCCCTCGTGGTCGGATGCGATACTCGATTGCGCACGAGATCGCCCATACGCTGTTCCCTGACGTAGGGGAACGAATCAGGAATCGCGCTGCACATGCCGAGCTCCAAGGCGATGACTGGCAGCTTGAGGCGCTGTGCAACATTGCTGCGGCAGAACTGTTGATGCCATACGGCGCCCTGGCCACGCAGCGCCCCGAAGATTTGACGGCTCATGCGGTTCTTGATCTTCGCAAGCGCTTTGATGTGTCCACCGAAGCTCTCGTCATTCGCCTTGCTGAGACTAGCGAGGGCCGTGTCGCGGCATTTTGCGCTTCTCCGACTTCTGCGGTAGTCGAAAGTGTTGAGTACCGGCTTGACTACGTAGTGGGGTCAAACGGATGGCGTCAGGGTGGACGAATCACTCGGTTGCCGGACGACTCGGCAATCAGAGAGTGCACGGCGATAGGCTACTCGGCGCGCGGCGTCGAGACTTGGTGGGAGGACCTGGGCAGAATGCAGGTCGAAGCAATAGGTATCCCGCCATATCCAGGCAGCGGTTTGCCGAGAGTCGTTGGATTGCTGAGGGTGCCTGAGCGCACGCACTCGCATCCCCCGATCAAGTACGTTCACGGCAGCGCGACGGAGCCGCGCGGCGGTGGGCTCCGGTTGGTTGTGCAAGTCGTCAACGACAAGACCGCAAACTGGGGTGGTGGAGGCTTTGCCAGTGCGGTGCGAAGAGCTTGGCCCGAGGTTCAGCGAGATTTCAAGGAGTGGGCCGAGGGGCAGCGCTCCGCATTCAAATTGGGCGCTGTGCGCCTGACTGAAGCAGACGACAGGACTCTTGTCGCCAGCATCGTGGCGCAGCACGGCTACGGCCCCTCTCCGAGACCGCGAGTGCGCTACACCGAACTTCGAGAGGGTTTGCGGCAAGTGTCCCGCCTCGCCAGCGAGCGTGGGGCGACGATCCACATACCCCGCATCGGAACAGGGCAGGCTGGCGGAAGTTGGAATGTAGTCCGCGATTTGGTCGTCGAGACACTAATCTCGGCGGGCCTTCATGTAACGGTCTACGATTTGCCGGGGTCATCGGCGCCCGCCGAACCCCAACTGGGCTTGAGCCTCAGCCAGACGGACGACGCCTAAGTCCGACCTTCGCCAGGGCCGCATGGCTAGACCTTATACCTCGATACCGACGCCTCCCGCAGGGATACAGCCCAGCCTTCTACCTGGGCAGGTTATTGTTCTGTCGGGGCCCGTGTCCGCCGGGAAATCGACGCTCGCGGCAACCCTGGCCGACAAATTCGGCGTCACGCATTTCAAGACTCACGAAATGATCCAACGGCTGACGGGCGCCCCGCTGGATCGGGCGGCGCTGCAGAAGGCCGGCGAACGCCTTGACCGCAAGACGAATGGCGGTTGGGTCGCTGCTGAGATTACCAAAGCGCTTGGTGAAGCGTCGGGCGTGAGCGGTTCAACCGTCGAATCGCGTCGAGTGCTTGTCGACTCGTCGCGGCTGTTGACCCAAATCGAAGCGCTCCGTCAAGCCTTCGGACAACGTGTTGTGCACATTCATCTCACAGCACCTGAAGCAGAGCTGCGTCGCCGCTACCTCATGAGACGGACTGCAATGCGCGAGCTTCCGTCCTATGCGGCCCTGCGGAGAGATCGCACCGAGGCGGTGATCGACCGCTTGAAGGCGTCCGCCGATATTGTCATCGACACTCATCGCAACACTCGCGATGACGTAGTGGTGCGCGTGGCATCGCAACTTGGCCTTTACGGGCGAGGGTGCGAGCGCCTAGTAGATGTTCTCGTTGGCGGCGAGTACGGCAGTGAGGGTAAGGGGCAAATCTCCGCCTATTTGGCCCCAGACTATGACGTGCTTGTCCGCGTCGGCGGACCCAACGCCGGCCATCAAGTATTCGAAGTGCCCACCCCGCGCACGTGGCACCACCTTCCCTCGGGTACGGCACGCAACCCCCGCGCACAAATTGTCCTGGGACCGGGCGCGGTGCTTCGCGTTCCGAACCTACTGGCAGAGATTGCCAGCGCTGAGGTCTCCTACAAGCGACTCTCAATCGACCCGAAGGCAATGATCATCTCCGACGAAGACATCGAGGCGGAAACTGGGCTGAAGGCATCGATCGGTTCAACGGGACAGGGAGTCGGATACGCAACGGCCCGGAAAGTTCTCCGTGGCGGCGGATCAGATCGAGTGCTTCTCGCCAAGGATGTCCCGGCGCTTCGCCGCTACATTCGAGACGCCCTCGAGATTCTTGAAAATGCGTACGCCAAAGGGCGTCGTGTCTTCTTGGAGGGCACACAGGGCACGGGGCTCTCCCTCCACCACGGAGAGTATCCACACGTTACATCGCGCGACACCACCGTAGGAGGGTGTCTTGGTGAGGCTGGGATTTCCCCGGCACGGGTGCGCCGCATCGTGATGGTCTGCCGGACCTATCCGATCCGGGTTCAAAGCCCCCCAGGGAAGACCTCTGGCAGAATGAGTCGCGAGCTTGCATGGGCTGAAATCGCGCGGCGATCGCGTATTCCACTCAAGGAGCTGCGCAAGAACGAACGCACGTCAACGACGAAGAGGAAACGGCGCGTCGGTGAGTTCGACTGGGTCTTGATCCGCAGAGCAGCCTCGCTCAATGGTCCTACCGACATCGCGCTAACGTTTGCTGACTACATCGACGTCCAGAATCGAAAGGCCCGTCGATTTGACCAGCTCTCACCAGAAACCCTTCAGTTCATCGCAGAGCTTGAGCGCGTAGCTTCCGCGCCCGTCTCATTGGTGGCCACGAGATTCGCTTTCCGAAGCATCATCGACCGGCGAATGTGGTAGCGGGCCCACCCGAGAGGATCTCGATGCCGTTCGATTCAGAGGCGTTTGCAGCTCGAAGGCCGTACCTCTTTCACCTTACGGCGCGGAGCAATGTGGCCCGCATTCGATCCACGCGTCGTCTGCACAGCATGGTCGTCTTGGCACGCGAAGCTGGCCGAGAGGATCTGTTGAACGTACGACGTCGCGAACATGTTCGGCTCAGCGTTCAAGGCAAGGCGGTGCACATTAGGGACCAAGCGCCACTTCACGAGAACAACATGTCGTTGGATGACGGCTGGACGTTCGCGCAGTTTGTACGCCACCTCAACGAGCGCGTGTTCTTCTGGCCGGGCGGAGCATCTGGACCGATTGCTCACGGGCTCCGCCACTTTGGCCGGTATCGGGAGGAGCGTCCGGTGCTACTGCGCATTCCCACCGATGGCCTCTTCACTGCGAATCGCGGGGCGCGACCACTCTATTGCCGTTACAATTCTGGCTCACCGCGTTGGAGTCGCGGCGTAGCTTCACCGCGCGGGTCGGCGACATTCGTACCCGCGGGTCAAGCGCCGTTCTCGCCAGCGAATGTTGTCGAGGTGGCCTTCATGCGCGGCGTCTCATTGCCCGACGGTTCGGAGCTGGGCAACAGCCCCTCGGGACCTTGGCGTCGGTTGTTCTAAATTAGTTCGCCTGCTTCCACGTCACCACCACCTCGCGGTGGCGGAGACATGGAGGGCCTCGTCGGGTGGGTAATCCGACAAGGCGCAAGAACGAGCTCCTCCTGTCCTCCCCCTGGCTACTTGAGGAGGACGAACTTCTGTTGCAGATGGCTCTGCTCGGTCCTCAATCGAGCAAGGTAGATCCCCGCCGGCTCACGGTTGGGCCAGGCAACTTCGTGCTCACCCGCTCCAAGGAACGACTGAATCGATCCGACGCGCCGACCGCGGATGTCGTAGATGTCGACCGACACTTGCGACGCCGTGGGGAGCGTGAGCTTGAAGAAAGCCGGACCAGTCGTCGGGTTCTGCCGCAGGCTGAACGACAGCTGCCACGCCGGCCGAACCACCGGCTTCATCCCGAACGGCTGGGCTGTCCCGGATCCCGTGTACCAGGTGAAAGGTCCGGAGAACCGCTGCCCCGTGTCGTTCAGAAGCACCGAGACCTGTCGTGTCGTCGGGAACACCGCGATGACGTCATCGAGACCGTCACCATTGACGTCACCAACGAGGGCCTGCGACGGATACGGCGCCCAGCTGCTCCAGTGATACGGACCTTGGTAGGCCGAGCCGACTGGAACGAGGACATCACATCCCGCCGAGATTGAACGCATGATGCCGACGCGATGATCCGTCGTGAAGTAGCCCGTCACGAGGGAGTCGCTGGCACTGAACGCCCAGTTCTCAAGCACGATGTTGCTCCCGAACGTGCTCCCGGTGCTGTACTTGTAGTACGTACGGTCGCCGGGGATCGAAAATAGGACGTCAGCCTGTCCGTCGGGATCGAAGTCTCCCACGAGAAGCTGGTATGGGAAGCTCGACCAGTTTGCCCAGGTCTGCAGGTGCAGCTGCTGATCGTACGACCCGGACCACCACGACCGCTGGGTGAGCAGCTGTGTGGGTGTCTGGATGACGAGGTCCTTCGTCCCGTTGTTGTCGACGTCTCCGGCCTTGACTCGCATCGTAGCCGGGTCTGGTGACCAGTAGCTCAAACGGATCGGAGCTCCGAGCTTCGGGTTCGTGGCAGCGTCGTACATCTGGCATGACACGCCATCGACACCCCACGAGATGAGCTGACACCGACCCTGGCCGAGGACGTCCGCCAAAAGGCACGGACGATCGTTCGGCGTCCAGGTATCGATGCGGCCGTCGTCCACGAAGCCGCTTCCTGTTGAGCGGTAGAGGTAGACTCCGCCGTTCGTGACGAGCACAACGTCGGCCTTGCCGTCACCGGTCAGATCGCCCGCGAGCTGCCTGACGATCTTCGACTCGACGAACAGGTCGACCTTGAAACTGGTCGACCAGCCCTCCATGTTGCCTCCGATCGCATGAGCTGGCCGGAAGTACACGGATACCGAGCCGGTAGGAGCCGTCGCACTGACGCGCCCGGTGAACTGAAAGGTAGCGGTCCCTCCTGGAGCAACCGAAGACTCCAGCATCGTGCAGGCAGTGAGTTGGTCGATCCACGTGCCGTCGTACAGGAAGCTCGGCACGATCGCCCCGCTCACATCACACGACTTTAGAGTCGCGAGGTCCGAAGGGAAGTTGACCGCGTCGTTCGACCACGTGACATCTCCCGTGTTCTTGCCCTGGAACGTAATCGTGAATGCGTCACCCTGCTGCACGTTCGTCACACTGCTCGGGGTGACGGACGTCAGCTGGAACGCATACGACGAGTTGAATACCACGGCCGTGTTTTGCACATTGAGTCCGGCCTTGGAGTTCGGCGGGCATGGGTACGCGGTCATGATTGCGTAGTGCTGATTCGCGAGCGGGCGCTCCAAGAAGTTCTGGAGTGCGTACTCGGTCGACTGATCCCAGTGCTTGGGATCCCGGCTCCAGTACCAGTCCCTCGTCGGGACTGTGTACATGTGGGGCGAACCGTTCCACAGCGCATTCCAGTTGTCCCGGAACTTGCCGTAGACGTAGTACGCCTCGTTGGAAGCCGAGGAGTTCCCTGATGCATTGTTCGGATCGTAGACGATCGAGCCTGGGCCATTCGCTCCTCCATCGAACTCCTGGACCCAGATCGATCCGCTTCCGTACGACCGCTGTGTTGCGGGACCCTGTGCGGACCCCACTGCAGTTGCTGCGCCGTTGCGCTCGTAGGCGAGGGCGAACAGATACGAGAAAGTGTTGTCCCAGCCGCTCGAGGTCCAGCCCGGTGAGTTCGTCAGCGAATGCACCGTGACGTCGCCGCTAGCGTACTGGAGGTACCCGCGTTGGAAGTCTTGACGCGTGCCGCCACTCCACGAGTATTCCTCCGTGAGGGGCATGCCGAGCGTGGCGATCTTGGTTCCATCCTCGGACCAACCATCGCCCCCTGGCGTATCTACCGTCTCCTCCCAGAAGCCAGTGTGGATGGTGTACGCCTTACGCGCCCCACCGAGTGCATCGTAGATGATGCCTGACCGATACCAGCCGCCACCGCTGCTCGCGTACCGCTTCCAGTAGCAGGTCTGAGCTCTGCCATCGGAAGAGAAGTACCGTGTGTTGGTGTTGAAGGCCGTCGTCCAACCGATGTCGATGGTCACTGCGCCAAACGCACTTTGGCCGCCCATCGCGGCGAACTCGCGCGTGAAGGCACCGTCGTTCGTTGACTGCGAGACCGAGCCGTCCACTGGATTGCCTGCCTCCTGAAAAGTGGACGCCACGGATACTGCGTTGGGGGTTGCACCAGTCTGTCGCTGATAGTGAATGTGCGCGCCGTTCGCGTAGTAGCCATCGGCGTTGCCCAGTGATGCAACCACTTGCCCTTGGAGCACCGGCTCGTTCACCTTGACGAAGATCTGGCTGAGATGTGCCTCGAGGCCATACTGGCCTGAGGCGTACTTCACGACAACGCACTTGCCCCAAGCGTCAAGCACGCCTGGCGCGGCGTCTTGAGCGTAGACAACGAGCCCATCCTCGACAGCCACGATGGGGAGGCCGAAGTCAGCGTCCCCAGAAGTGCCATTCAGGCTGAAGTCCCACGCGTAGGCAAGATTGCCCGAATGCGTCGGCGTGTCGTTGTTCTGCTGATCGCAGCGCATGCTAGTGCCGGCAACCACCGGCAGTCGCTGACTCGCTGAGGCCAGTCGCCCGACGAAGAGGATGGAAAGACACGCGGCCAACAACAACACCTGACGTCTCACTCCGCACCGTCCTTTCCGGGAGATAATCTCCCGCTCTGGTTTTCAACGACCTGGTGTGTCTCTCGTTACGAATTGAACGAGAAGGACGTCACCATTTCCTCGACAGCGCGCTTGAGCTGTCCCCCGTCAAAGCGGGACTGCTTGGCGCTGTCGGTGAAGTAGAATGCGTCGCTCCAGAGGGTGAGCGCGTAGACGCTGCTGCCGCGTGGTACTAGATAGCGGACGTAACCGCCGCCTTCGCCCTGGTACTGCTGCTTGATGCCGGAAGCGCCGCCCAATGTGCTTGCTTCCTGGCTGTACGTCCCGGCAAGTGCCTTGGTCGCTGGATCTGACGACGTGGCGCGCCGGGTGTACTCATCCTGCGAAAGATAGGTGTCCTTACGCGCGAGCGACTGAGCCAGCCATGCTTCAACGCCGAGCTGATCAGGATTGGTCTCTTTTGTGACGTAAACGGCGCATCCGCAACGCTGCGCGTCTGCACTCTGGAACACCGCATCCCCCTTGAAACTCGAGTCGTTTACAGTCGCCCACCCTTGAGGGAGGACTACGCTGAATCCGACCGACGGGTTGGAATACCTAGAGGCGGCAGCGCTGTTTGCGTTTGTTTGCCGGTGTGGCCTGCCCAGCGTAAGCCAGATGCCAACGCCGACGAGGGCGATGACTGCAGCAATGGCGAGGAGACGGGCGGTGGACTGCATATATATAGTTGCTTAGTTGATAGTGGCGCTCGTGGAGCGCCATCGCAGCCAGGGCGGCTGCTAAGTAGGCTGGGGGAGCCTATGGCGATATCCAAGCACGGCGCACAAATACCGTCAATCAACGTCGCGCGAGCAGGTTATCCACTGGACGCCCGCGGGCGCACGGCTCCGCCCTCGTGTGTACTGCAAGCCGTAGATGCCACAATATCGTTGTAGTCGTGGTCTGATGATGGCGCCGAAGGGCCCGCGCCGAACTGGACCCATTTCCAAATGTCAGACCACGTGGTGCACCACTTGGATTGAGCACCCGCAGCGACGAGCATGGACACCGGCTCCGGTGCCGTGAAATCAAGTCGCCGCGACCGTAGAGCGATTTCCAAGTCCAGCTGCTGAAGCATGGCGCACACTTGAACCGGGGTGCCTTCTTGTAGAACGAGCGGCACTCCACGAACGAGGTCGAGAAGGCCAGAGATCTCGGACTTTCGGATCTCTGCTCCGGCATTCGTAGCCGCCGGGGCATGGCGGGCGGTTTCCAGGTTCTGTCGGCGTTCACGGAGCGACTCGCGCTCACGCTGGAACTCTTCATCGCTCAAGAGGTCGCGCATGCGCATCCCGAGCAGTTCGCGCTCCTCGCGCTCAAGTGAGATGAGGGCTGCTTCTCGTTGGGCCCGAATCCTGGCTGCAATCCCCGCGTCCGCTGTGTCGATCGCCGCGAGCTTGCGTCGGAGGTGGGCGAGGAGGGGCTCGGGGATTGCGAGGTAACGGCAGTAGTCCGCAAGCTGACGCTGAAGGTCGGACTGCGAGATCGGTTTCTCGCGGCATTGGACGCCCGGCTTGCTGCGACCGCAGCGATGGTACGTGTAGGTGCGCCCGCGCTTCTCGTGAAACTCGGCCACAACACTACAGCCGCAGTTGCCGCACCGAACGAGTCCGGCGAAGGGGTTCTCGTGCTTCACCGGTCCGGCACGGTTGCGAAGTCCGAGGATCTCTTGAGCGCGCTCGAACTCCTCAGGCGTGACCATCGGCTCATGTGAGCCGACGTACTGTCGGCCATCCTTGAGGCGGATGTAGCCAGCGTAGTAGGGGTTCGTGAACGTCTTGTAGATAGACGAGTGCGTGATCGGATTGCCACCAACCCGCCCACGTCGAACGGTCAGCAGTCCCCAGTCACGACTGGCAGTACGAGCGATCTCCTTGGGTCGTCTGCCGGCGAGCAGCGCATCCCACATGCGCCGGACGAGGGCGAAGCGCTCGGGATCGTTGACGACGGTCTTGGTCAGTCTGTCGTTGACGTATCCGATGGGCGGGAGGTGATTTGGCCAGCCCCTCTCGAAGCGAGCCCGGTTGCCACGTTTGACGTTCGCCCGGAGGTCGTCGATGTACTTGGCCGCGAACGCCAGTTCGAACGTGCCCATCAGACGGTCATTGCCGTCTGCTGTCTTGACTCCGTCGCTCGTGATGATCCGATCGAGCTTTCCGTCGGCCTGCGCCTGCAGGATCATACCGGAATCGTAGGGATTGCGCGCGAGGCGGTCCATCTTCCAGCATAAGAGCCCACTGATCTCGCCGCGTTGCACGCGTCTGATGAGCTGGCCGAAGATCGGGCGACCCGGGGCCTTGGCCGACCGTGATTCCGTGAGCACCTCGGAGACGCTTACACCGTGTTTCAGCGCTAGCTGACGAACCTCGTGGATCTGCGAGTCAATGGAGAGGACCTGCCGGTCCTCGGATTCCGTCGATTTCCGTGCGTAGATGACGTACTTGCCCATGAGTGGCAGGCGCTAATGGTGAGGGATGGCATTCATCGCTCCGGCATCCGATTCTGGCAAGGGGGCGATATCCACAGGCGACGCGGAATGACTTGAACCTCGCGTCGCCACGTCTCGGATGATGGCCAGGACACGCAGCAATCGGGTCTCAACGGTACGGGCCTGTTCACGCGTGAGTACGGCACCCGTGTGCTGATGGGCGAGGGATCGAAACTCTTCAACTTCCGTTTCGGTCAGGATCAGGTGCAGTGAGGGGGTGTTCGGCTCAAGACGCATGCCCTCAGTGTGGCGCGAATCGTGTAGGCGTCGCAGGAGGGGGGAGACGAATGGCCCACGTTTTCGTTGGCCTTCCTGCAGTCATCCACAGGCTGTCCGCAATTCCGCGACTTACCCCCTCTGTTCGGTTTTTCTTCGGGTCGCTATCATTGCGTCATGGAGGTTCAACACACACTGCGGCCCTCCCACCGCGAGGCCCGGTTCCCGAACGCGATCCGCGAGTACCGGCTGAAAGCCGGGCTTTCGCAGCGCAAGCTGGCGGCCTTGCTCGGACGGAGCAATGACGCCGTTTCATCGTGGGAGCGGGGTCTCCATCTGCCGAGTGTCCCCCAGCTCATGCGCATGGCAAAGGTTCTTGGAACGCTCGCCGAGTCGCTCTACCAAGAGTTTTACTCGCCCCCACCGAAGGACCTGGAGCAGCCTGACGCCAAAGGTGGATGATGGCGGGCCTGCTCGCTGCGCTTGAGACCCGAGCGAATCACCGTGGTCTCGCGCTGGCGCCCGAACGTGCACTCCGACTGGAGTTGGATGTCTCTCACGAGGAGCTGACCGCCCAGCTCGCGGCACTCGAAGCCGGCCGCGTCATCGATGTCATCTCGCCGCTGCCCTTCCTTGTCGTCAGTCTCCTGAAGTGGTCTGGCACAGCGTCCCGGCGAGTCGCGACCAGCGCCGATTCCAGGCAGGAATCCGAAGCTCATCAAAGGGGACCCGTCAGGCGAGCAGCTGCAGCAGCTGCTTTCAAGCAAGAGGATAGGGGTGCGGGGGAAGGAGAGGCACTACTGCGCGAGGTTGCCGACGTGCTCGGTGAGCGCGACGCGTCTGACTTCCGCGCCATCGTCTCGAGCTACCCCGCAGCCACGATTCACCAGGCACTGCGACGCGTGGCCCTTACACCGCCCTCGCAGATCCGCAAGTCCAGGGCCGCCCTCTTCCGCTACCTCCTCGCGAAGCTCGCCTAAACCAGCCATGTCCACCCCTCACACCATCTCGCTCACCCTCGACCGCCGCATCCTCGAGCATCCGCGGGCCTACCACCTGCGACGCATGCGCGCGGGACTCTGGCTCTATCTCGACTTGCTGGCCCGGCTCCCGGTCGGCGCTGACACCTTCGAGATCGATCCCGTGGCGGTCGCGGGAGGGATGGGGGTGTCCGATGGATTCGTACGTTCCTGGCTGGGCCATCTACACAAGGCCGGCTATGTCGATGCGCTGCGTCTCAACGGCAAGGTGCGGGTCACGATCAAGAAGGGACACGTTCCGGACGCAGCGGCCGAACCGATCGAGCGCACCTTCACGGTGGCGAAGCTCCAACGAATGCTCAAAGACAGGCTCAATGTCGACGCCTTCGAAGAAGTGCTGCGAAGTCATCCCGATGCCGTCATCCGCCGAGCGCTCGCCGGTGCGCTGGCGCCTCCAGACGAGCAGATCCACCGCTCGCGAACCGCCTTATTCATTTATCTCATCAAGAAGTATGCGCACAATCACTAGCCCTGACACCATCCTCGCCATTGATCCAGGGCTTCGCGAACTCGGCTACGCCATATTGCGAGGCGAGGACCTGCTGATTCACGGCGTCCTATCGCTGGGTCGAACGCATCCAGCGCGTCGCGTGCCCTCGATCGCGCTCGCGCTCACGCGCCTGATTCAGGGATTCCGCCCCTCGACGTTGGTTCTCGAGGGCATTCCGAAACGGCCTCTCGATGCACTCGCCGGTCTTCCGGCGCTCGGACGATTCCTCGATCTATTTGCGCGGCGGTTGGGTCTCACGGTCTCAAGCTACTCGGCCCGATCTGTACGGCGAGCGGTCCTCGGGAACGGCTGGGCGGGAAAGCGAGAGCTGGCAGAACACGTCACTAGCCGTTTTCCGGAGCTTCGCGTGTATCTCACGCAGGATCGAAAGTGGAAGGAACGTTACTGGAACAATATGTACGACGCGGTCGGGCTGGCGCTTCGACACCAGCTCACCACGCAACCGCCCTCCCGCAGCCGGTGATCCGGCTGATCCTGGCGCGTCAGGCTTGCCCCGGCGCCACCGTGACCGATCCGTCCACGCCTGCAAGGGGTGACGGTCGGCGGCTCTCGGGAGGGCACCTTCGCTTTCTGATCACACCAATTCATGTCCAACACACCCACAATCCTCGGGCTCGATCCTGGAACGCGCTACCTCGGCGCGGCGGTGCTTCGCGGGAAACGGCTCGTCGCCTACGGTGTGCACGAACTCCGGAACGGCAGCCGACCATACGACGTCATCGGGCAGGCCAGGCGGGTGGTCTTCCGCTACATCGAGAAACACCAGCCTGCGATAGTGGCGATCGAACAGCCGTACCGGATCGCGACCGAGCGCGGAGCCGTACTCATCGTACTGGCCCGCGAGATTCACGAACGCGCCCGAGCTCTCGGGCTGAGTGTCTCCGAACTGGCGCCTGAAGCCGTCTTTCCAGCACATTGGGATCCTAAGCTTAGAATTCCACGTGGACAAGTTGTCGCGG
>JADMIO010787570.1_pt1 | contig 48934 bp, 48 predicted proteins | sample 8958161 | NCBI WGS metagenome assembly JADMIO01 (sample SAMN16585339, study PRJNA669376) | soil metagenome | isolation source: Crop rotation soil | place: USA: Cullars Rotation, Alabama | collected 2011
GCTCGCGCAGGGCCGCCAACTCCGCCTGCGCGGCGCGACGCTCTTCAGCCGCCCGCCGGGTCTGCGCCCCCGCGTAGCCGACCGCGCCAACCGCCGTGCCCGCCGCCACGATCCATCCGATAAATCCGACATCCATCAGTTCATTGCTCCCACGCGGAGGCCGCGGCCTGGCCCGATTTTAGGGCCGGCCGCGTCTCAGTCTTCGAGACTTGCAAGCTAGGCCTTCTTGGCCCAGGCGGCGCACCAACCCACGGGCGCGACGCTGAATCCGGCGAACAGCGTGCAGCCACCGGTGGCGGGCGTGAAGAACTGGCAGTTCTTGCACATGCTGCCGGGCTTGTGGCTCGGCTCCTTGGTCTTGCTGGCGTCCTCGATGTACTTGAGCGCCTTCGCCTGCGGATTGCTGGCCGGCAGTTTCGGCAACGGCGCCGCCCAGGCGCGCGCGCTGGCACCGAACAGGGGCGCGGCAGCGGCGAAAACGAGGGTATGGGCCAGGAACCGGCGGCGGGAGGTAGGGTGGTCGGACATGTGCTTTCCCCTAATCGCGGCTGAAGCCGCTCCTGCCGCAATAGTGTACTCGCGTTAGACTTTGTCGATGAATTCGCCCGCCGTTGATCCCGCCCGGCTCGCCGCCGCCGCCGCAGAACTGATCGCCAACACCCGCGACCTTGCCGCGCTCGGCTGGACGCCGGCGACCAGCAGCAATTTCTCCCTGCGCCTGGACGGGCAGACCGCCGCGATCACGGTTTCCGGGCGCGACAAGGGCCGCCTGGTGCCGGACGACATCATGGTGGTGGACTTCCAGGGCCGCGCGGTCGGCAGCGACAAGCGCCCCTCCGCAGAGACCGTGCTGCATACCCAGCTGTACGCCCGGCTGCCGGAAGTGAACTGCGTGCTGCACACCCACTCGCTGGCGCAGACCCTCGCCTCGAAGCTGTACGCCGGCGCCGGCCACATCCGCTTCGAGGAGTACGAGCTGATCAAGGCCTTCCGCGGCCAGGACACGCACGAGGCGGTGATGGACGTGCCGGTGCTGGCCAACAACCAGCACATCCCCACGCTGGCGGCGCAGGTGGACGTGCTGCTCGACAAGAAGGAAATCTGGGGCTACCTGATCGAGGGCCACGGCCTGTACGCCTGGGGCCGCGACATGGCGGAGGCACGCCGGCACCTGGAGGCCTTCGAGTTCCTGATCAACTGCGAACTGGAAATGAGGAAGCTGCGATGAGCCGACTGCGCATCTTCACCGAGGAAAACTGCGCCGAGCCGCTGCTGTCCACGGAGGCGCCCGACGAGATCGAGGCCGAGCTGCAGCAGATCGGCGTGCGCTTCGAGCAATGGCAGGCGGGCAAGCCCGTCGAGGCCGGCGACGCGCCCGACATCGTCCTCGACGCCTACCGCGCCGACATCGACCGCATCGTCGCCGAGAAGGGCTTCCGCACCGTCGACGTGGTGAGCATCGCGCCCGACCATCCCAACCGCGAGGAAATGCGGCGCAAGTTCCTCGACGAGCATTTCCACAAGGAAGACGAGGTACGCTTCTTCGTCGACGGCTCGGGCCTGTTCACCCTGCACGTGGGCGAGCGCGTGTACGAGATCCGCTGCGAGAAGGGCGACCTGATCGGCGTGCCCGACAGCACCCTGCACTGGTTCGACATGGGGCCCGAGCCGCGCTTCGTCGCGATCCGCTTCTTCACCGAGCCGGATGGCTGGGTCGGCCACTTCACCGGCAGCGACCTCGCGCAGAAGTTCCCGCGCTACGAACCCGGCGCGGCGGGTTGACCGGGTGAAACACGCGATCGTCACCGACATCGAAGGCACCACCAGTTCCATCTCTTTCGTCAAGGATGTGCTGTTCCCCTACGCGCGCCGTGCCCTGCCCGCCTTCGTGCGCGCGCATGGCGGCGAGCCGGAGGTGCGGCGCTGGCTCGACGCCGCCGCCGCCGAGGCAGGCGGCACGTGCCAGGACGACATGCTGGTCGAGGTGATGCAGGGCTGGATCGACCAGGACCGCAAGGTACCCGCGCTCAAGGCGCTGCAGGGCATGATCTGGGCCGACGGCTACGCGGGCGGCGAGTACCGGGCGCACGTGTACGACGATGCCGTGGCCGGCCTGCGCCGCTGGCATGCCGCGGGGCACCAGCTGTACGTGTACTCCTCCGGCAGCGTCGCCGCGCAGAAGCTGCTGTTCTCGCACAGCACCGCCGGCGACCTGTCGCCGCTGTTCTCGGGCTGGTTCGATACCGCGATCGGCGGCAAGCGGGACGCGGCCAGCTATCGCAACCTGGTCACCGCGCTGGCGCGCCCGCCCTCGGAGATCCTGTTCCTGTCCGACGTGGTCGAAGAGCTCGACGCGGCGCGTGCCGCCCGCATCGAAACCGTGCTACTCGACCGCCGCGAGGACTACGCTACGCCGCGCCTGGCCGATGCCACGCACGGGCACCGGCGCGTGGAATCCTTCGCCGACATCCTGCCCTGAGCCGGGCGGCTCAGGCGCTCGCCTTCGCGCTCGCTTGCGCCTTCGGCCGGAGCATCGCCGGTGGCAGCAGGCGCACGCCATCGAAGTAGCGCACGCGCAGGCTGGTGTTCTCGCGCGAGATGCCCGCGTAAATGAACTGCGACTGCCACCAGTAGGCCTCGTCGTAATGCTTCGCCAGGCGCTGGTTCTCGATCGACAGCATCACGCCGATGCACTGCGGCTTTGCCTTCGCCAGTTCCTGCCGCTCGATTTCGTCGAAGCTGGCGTTGATGAAGGGGATCGACAGCCCCTGGCTGCGGAATTCCGGCGCGACGTAATTGCGGTAGTAGTACATCGGCTGTCGCAGGAACGGGGCGATGCGCGCATAGGCGGTGCTGACGCCGGCCAGCTTGTCGCGGTCGCGGGCGATGCATACGACTTCCGCGGCACGCTCGGCGGCCTTCGACTCGTCCAGCATGGCCCCGTTCTCGACCCAGAACCGGGCCAGCTCCGCCTGCAGTTCGGGCCCGACCTGTTTCCACACCGGAATGATTTCCACCGCCATGCCGCACGCTCCAGAAAACGGATCGCCCATGCTACCCGAGCGCGCCGGGCCAGGGCCGGGGTAGCCAAGCCCGGCGGGGGTCGCTAATGTGTGCGGATTGGGGAGCTATCGGCACGTGAACGCGATTTTCCGGGTCTTCTGCCTGCTGGTCCTGGCCCTCGCCGGCACCGGTGGGGCGCTGGCGGCCGGACAGCGCGCCGACATCACGCCGGGCCTGTCGGAACTGCCACTTTCCCCGTACGTCGGCTACCTCGTCGACGCCGAGGCCGTGGCGGACGCGTCGAGCATGTTCCAGGCTGCCGCGCAGGGGCGCTTCAGGCCGTTGCCCAACGGCAACGCCACGTTCGGGTTCCGCGACGGCGCCTACTGGTTCCATACCCGCCTGTTCAACCGCGGCAATCCGGAAGAACGCTGGCTGCTGGTGCTGCAGTACTCGCTGCTCGACAACGTCGACGTGTACATGCGCTACCCGGACGGGCGCGTGGATCACCTGGCCTCCGGCGACAAGCTGCCGTTCTCGGCGCGCAGCATCCGCTACCGGCAGCCGAATTTCTGGGTGGAACTGCCACAGCGCACGGAGGTCGAGCTGCTGGTGCGCGCGCAGAGCGAGAGCTCGATGCAGGCGCCGCTGGTGATCTACACCTTCGGCGCCTTCGCAGAGAACGAGCGCGACGCTCAGCTGGGCATCGGCATCTACGACGGCATCCTGCTGGCGCTGTTCTTCTACAACCTGATCCTGTGGCTGTCGCTGCGCGATTCCAGCCACTTCTGGTACATGTGCCACCTGGCGGGTTTCGGACTCGTGCTGTTCTGCCTGAATGGGCTGGCCTTCGAGTACCTGTGGCCGAACAATCCGTGGCTGGCCAACCACGCCATCCCGCTGGCGATGTGCGTATCGCAGATGGCGATGCACCAGTTCGCGCGCACCTTCCTCGAACTGCGGCAACGCTGGCCGACCGGCGACCTGCTGTCGGTGGCCTTCATCATCTTCCTGGGCGCGCTGGCGATCGCCTCGTTCTGGGTGGACTACCGGACATCGGTGCGCATCGGCACCTACGCGGTGTTCCCGACCGTGATGCTGCTGCTGTACCAGGCCTTCCACGCGATCCGCCATGGATATCGCCCGGCGCGGCTGTTCCTGGCGGCCTGGACGATGCTCCTGCTGGGCACGGCGATGTACGCCACGGTCTCCTTCGGCCTGCTACCGAAAAACCTGTTCACCGAATACGGCATCCAGTTCGGCTCGGCGATGGAGATGATCCTGCTCAGCTTCGCCCTCGCCTACCGCTACGCCTCGCTGCGCGCCGAGAACGAGAACGTGGTGCGTGAAGCCAACGAGCAGCTGGAGCGGAACGTGTCCCGGCGCACGGCCGAACTCAGCACTGCGCTCGAGCAGCTGGCGGACGCCAACTCGCGGCTGCGCGAGTCCAATCGCCGCGACGTGCTGACCGGCATGTTCAACCGCCGGCACTTCCGCGAAGTCTTCGAGCAGATGCTGCAGCAGGCGCACGAGACGCGGCAGCCGATCAGCCTGATGCTCATCGACCTGGACCACTTCAAGCAGGTGAACGACGAGTTCGGCCACCTGGCCGGCGACGAGTGCCTGCGCGCGCTGGCGCGCATGCTGAGCGAATGCCTGGCCCCGCAGTCGGGCGCGGTCATCGCGCGCTTCGGCGGCGAGGAATTCGTGGTCGTGCTGCCCGGGGTGGCCGCGCCGCGCGTGCTAGAGCTCGCCGAGCGCGTGCGCAAGCACATCAACAGCGTGCCGGTGCATCACGCCGGGCGCGAGATCACCATCGCCGCCAGCATCGGCGTGCACACCGTGCCGGCGGGCGCCGCGGTCAGCGCCGACGAGGTGCTGCACCATGCCGACGACGCGCTCTACGCGGCGAAGAACGCCGGCCGCAACCGCGTCCACGCCGCCGCCGTAATGGCATAAAAAAATAGGGTCAGACTCCTTATTCAGCTTCGGGGGCGAAGCTGAATAAGGAGTCTGACCCTATTTTTTACGAGGCGTCGCGGGCGGCGCGCAGCAGGGTGCCTTCCTCGACCAGGCGCACGGCCATCGCGACGTCGGCGTCCATGGCGCGGTCGGCACCCATGAACTTGATGTACTTGCGCAGCGTCTTGTGCGCGGCGCGAACGGCGCGGCCCGGCTGGAACTCCTCCGCCGCGGCCAGCTCCGCACGCAACGCGCCGACTTCGGCGAGGAAGCCCTCACGGTCAGCGGTGCCCGGGGCCGCGCCCGCGATCTTCGCCGCCAGCGTTTCCACGTCCGCGTTCGCGGCCAGCTCGCGCGCCGCGTTGATCATGTCGCGGCGGTAGTCCAGCGCCTGCGCGGCCGTGTACAGCTCCAGCGCCAGCACCTTGCCCAGGTCCCCGACCATGTCGAGCACGTGGCGGCCTTCGTTCGCGCCCATGGACACGTGGTCCTCGGCGTTGGCGCTCGTGGGGATGGAATACACGGACGCGGGATGCGCGCGGCTGCACAGGTCGTTGACGATGGCCGCCGCGGTGTACTGCACGATCATGAAGCCGCTCTCGGTGCCGTCCTCGTTGCCGATCAGGAAGGCCGGCAGGCCGTCGTTGGTCGCGGGATCGACGAGCTTGTTGATGCGGCGTTCGGAAATGCTGGCCAGCACCGGGATCGCCGCCTTGAGGTAGCTCATCGCGAGCGCGAGCGGCATGCCGTGGAAATGGCCGGCGGACACCACCTGGTCCTCGATCTGCGTCGCGCCCAAGATGTCGGGGAACAGCAGCGGATTGTCGGTGACCGAATTGAGTTCGACGTCGAGCACGCGCTGTGCCTGCGCCAGTGCATCGCGCACCGCGCCGTGCACCTGCGGGATGCAGCGCAGCGAGTAGCTGTCCTGCGGCTGGTGCTTCTTGCCGCCGCGGAAGGGCTTGAAGCGCTGGTAGAAGCGCTCGCGGCCGTGGCGCTTCGCGAACGGCACCCAGTCCCAGGACAGGTCGAAGCGCAGCGCGTCCTGCTCGCCGGTCCAGCAGCCCGGTTCCCAGGCGCGAAAGCGCGGCACCAGGTGATAGTCGATGTCGGCGAGCGTGGATTCCTGCAGCAGCTGGCGCAGGTTCGAGGCCGTCGCCACCTGGCCCGGATGCGGGCGCAGCGCGTGCACGTGCCGGTCGAAGGCGCGCAGGCGGCCGGCGAAGGCATCGATGGTCATCGCCGCGGCCAGGTCGGCGGTCTCCAGCAGCTCCTCGAGCTGCGCCACCGCCAGCACACCGGTCGCGAGCATCTGCGCGGTGCCATTGTTCAGCGCGAGCCCTTCCTTGTGCGACAGCTTCACCGGCTCCAGGCCGGCGCGCTTGAGCGCCTCGGCGCCGGGCATCCGCTCGCCCTGCAGGAAGGCTTCGCCGCCGCCGAGCAGCACGATGGCGAGATGCGACAGCGGCGCGAGGTCACCGCTCGCGCCGACCGAGCCGAGCCTCGGAACCACCGGCACGATGCCGGCATTGAGCATCGCCGCCAGCGCCTGCAGGGTGGACACGCGAATGCCCGAGTGCCCCTGCATCAGCGTGTTGACGCGGATCGCGAGCATCGCGCGCACGACCGGCGCCGGGAAGGGCTCGCCGACGCACACCGCATGGGTCACGACCAGGTTGTGTTGCAGCTCGTCGAGCAGGCTGTCGTGCGCGCTCGCATCGCCCGCGCCGGCGCGCAGCGGATGGTTGCCCAGCAGCTTGTCGGCATTGCTGCCGAAGCCGGTGGACACGCCGTAGATCGGTTCCTGCAGGCGCACCTGCTCGTCGAGGAAATCCGCCGCGCGCTGCACGGCCTTCATCTGGCCGGCGTCGAGTTCGACCGTGGCGCCGTAGGCGATCGCGACGAGCTGGTTGCGGGTCAGGGATCGACCGTCGAGGTGCACCGGTTTCATGCGGCGGGCTCCATTTTCTGCTTGATCGCAGCGGCGAGTTCGCCGCGCGGGACTTCGAACTGGGTCTTGTGCGGCAGGTCCTTCACCGTGACCACGCCGCGCGCCGCCTCGTCCTCACCCACCAGGGCGAAGAAGCGGATGCCCGCGCGGTCGGCGTACTGGAACTGCTTGGCGAGCTTCTTCGCTTCCAGCTGCACTTCGGTGTTGAGGCCGGCGGCACGCAGCTCGGAGCCGATGTGCAGCGCCTCGCCCAGGCGCGCGTCGTCCATCAGCCCGACCAGCACCTGCACCGTGCTTTCGGCGTCCTTGAGGATGCCGGCCTCGCGCAACTGGTAGAAAAGGCGCGTGGCACCAATGCTGATGCCCACGCCCGGCAGCTTCGACTTGCTGTAGTGGCCGGCGAGGTTCTCGTAGCGCCCGCCCGAGCAGATCGAGCCGATCTGCGGGTAATCGTCCAGCGTCGTCTCGTACACCGTGCCGGTGTAGTAATCGAGCCCGCGCGCAATCGAAAAGTTGATCGCGTAGTCGGACTCGGGCACGCCGAGGTCCTTGAGCATTTCGATCACCTGCCGCAGCTCGCACACACCCTCGGCGAGCGTGGCGTTGCCCTCGCCCAGCGCTTCGATGCGCGCGAGCGCGTCCGCGTGGCCGGTCGAACGCACCTTTACGAAGCCCATGACCTTCGCGATGGTGTCGCCGGCGAGGCTGAAGGGCTCGGCGGCGAGCGTCGCCGCCACGGCCTCGGCGCCGCGCTTGTCGAGCTTGTCGATCTCGCGCAGCACCAGCGCCTGCTGCTCGCCGTCGGCGACGCCCAGGCCCTCGAAGAAACCGCGCAAAAGCTTGCGGTTGTTGAGCTGGATGGTGAAGGGCCCGATCGCCAGCTCGGAGAACAGGGCGTGGATGACCGCGGGGATCTCGGCGTCGCAACGCACGCTCAGCGCGTCCTTGCCGATCACGTCGATGTCGCACTGGTAGAACTCGCGGAAGCGGCCGCGCTGCGCGCGTTCGCCGCGGTACACGCGCTGGATCTGGTAGCGCCGGAACGGAAACGCGAGTTCGTGCTCGTGCTCGGCGACGTAGCGAGCCAGGGGGACGGTGAGGTCGAAGCGCAGCGCCAGTTCGGGGGTGCCGCCCTGCGACTGGCTGAGCGCACCGGTGGACTGGACGAAATAGACCTGGCGCTCGGTTTCGCCGCCGGACTTGGTCAGCAGCACCTCGGAAAGCTCGAATACCGGCGTTTCCACCGGCAGGAAGCCGAAGCGCTCGAAATTGCGGCGGACGACGTCCAGCATGCGCTGGAAGGCGATCTGCTCGCGCGGCAGCAGTTCCATCACGCCGGGCGGGGTGCGGGGCTTGATCAAGTTCACGGATCTCCGGGCAGACCCGGCATTCTAGCGGGCTGTGGCCGCGGATGCCTCCCGGGTGCCGGGTCGGCTTGCCTGCCCCGGCCGGTCCATCTAGAATATAGGGCTACCTCGGGGTGTAGCTCAGCCTGGTAGAGCGCTACGTTCGGGACGTAGAAGTCGCAGGTTCGAATCCTGTCTCCCCGACCACTGTTGGAGAACGCAAAAAACCGCCGCCAGGCGGTTTTTTTCGTTCGCGCGCAGCAGCTTTCAAGCTCCGAAGCCCTGGCCTGCTCGATGCAGCCCCTACTTCAGCGTCACGAGGTCGATCGTCAATCCGGACCCGTCGTCTTCCATCACCTGCACCTGCCCATCCTGCACCAGGCACTGCAGCTTCATGTTCCGCGACGCCATCCCTGCCAGCGCCTGGCTCGATTCCGTCGGCACCTCGAACACGCGCAGGTTGCCGCAGCGCTGCAACGACTCGGCATTCTTCTGCCACCAGATCGCCGCGCTGCGTCCGCTGAACACGTAGACCCGCACCTCCCCTGCCCGCCCGCAGGCCTTGCGGATGCGCTGCTCGTCCGGCTGCCCGACCTCGATCCACAGGTCCACCTGCCCGGTCAGGTCACGAGCCCAGAGGTCGGGCTCGTCGTCGGTGCTGATGCCCTTGCCGAAAGCCAGGTACTCGCTCGCATTGAGCGCAAAGGCCAGCAGGCGGACCATCATCCGCTCCTCGGTTTCCGAAGGATGCTGCGCCAGCGTCAGCGAATGCGCCTGGTAGTAGTGCCGGTCCATGTCGCTGACCTGCAACTCGGCCTTGGAAATCGTCGCTTTCAACGCCATCAGAGTCCGTCCAGTCGTGCGCGCAGCACACCGAGTTCGAGGTTGCTGCCGGAGCCGGGGGATACGCGCACCGCCAGACTCGCGTCGGCGTCGACGCCGTGGCTGGGCAACGGATCTTTCGCGGCCAGCACGTAGGCGTCGCGGAAGGGCACGCCGCCGGCGGCGAGCTCGATGGCGCGGTCGGTGGCGAACATGCCCGGCTCCACGGCCGCACGCATCGCCTCCGGCCGCCACTGCATGCGCTCCAGCAAGTCCGGCACCAGGGCCAGCGCGTCCAGGCCGTGCGAGAAGGCGCGCAGCAGCGGTGCCTTCGAGAACTGCAGGTCGCGGTGATAGCCGGAGGGCAGCGACAGCAACTGCTCGATCTCGACGCGCGCGCCGGCGACCACGGCATGGCTGGCGCGCAACAATTCCACCAGGTCGGGGTTGCGCTTGTTCGGCATCAGCGACGAACCGGTGGTGTATTCGGCAGGCAACGCGATGAAACCGAATTCGGCGCTAGCGTACAGGCTCAGGTCCCAGGCCAGCCGGCGCAGGTCGAGCAGCGCCTGCGACAGCGCCGACAGCGCCTGCAGCTCGAACTTGCCGCGCGACAGCTGCGCATAGGTCGCCGCGACCTGCTGGCGCGAAAAGCCCAGCGCCTGCGTGGTATGCGCGCGGTCGAGGGCAAGGTTGACGCCATAGCCGGCGGCCGACCCGAGCGGATTGGCGTCCACCCAGCGGCCGGTGTCGGCGGCGAGCTGCGCGTCGTCGATGTAGGCCTCCGCCCACGCCGCCCACCACATCGCCGCCGAGCTCACCACGGCGCGCTGCAGGTGCGTGTAGCCCGGCAGCGGCAGCGCACCGTCGGCGTCCGCGCGGCCAAGCGCGACCGCCGCGATCAACTTGCACTGGGAGTGCAGCGTCGCCAGCGCATCGCGCAGGTACAGCCGGGTCGCCACCAGCACCTGGTCGTTGCGGCTGCGGCCGGTGTGGATCCGGCGTCCGGTATCGCCGAGGCGCTCCACCAGGCGCGCCTCGATCGCCGAATGCCCGTCCTCGTAGCGATCGTCAAGTACGAAGCTGCCCGCGGCCCACTCCTGCGCGAGCGCATCCAGTTCCTTGCGCAACGCCGCCATTTCGTCGGCGCGCAGGATGCCGATGTTGGCCAGGCCTTCCGCATGCGCGAGGCTGGCGCGCAGGTCGTAGGCGAACAGCGCGCGGTCGTCGCCGATGTCGTTGCCCGCGAGGAAGCGCTGGATGCGCTCGTCCACGCGCACTCCTTCCTTCTGCCACAGCAGCGTGCTCACGGCGTCGCCTCCGTGCGCGGAATGCCCGCGAGTTCGTCCAGCCCGAAGGCGAGGTTGAGGTTCTGCAGCGCCTGCGTGGCCGCGCCCTTGAGCAGGTTGTCGAGGGTGGACACCAGCACGAGACGCCGGCCGTCTTCCGACAGCGTGAAGCCGCCGATCTGCACGCCGTGGCGGCCGGCGACATGGCTCACCCAGGGCACTTCGTCCAGCACTTCCACCAGCGGCTCGTCGTCGTAGTGGCGGCGGAACAGGTCGCGCACCTGCATGAGCTGCCAGCGCTTCGACAGGTGCGCGTTCACGGTCATGGTGATGCCGCGGAAATGTGGTGCGACCGCCGGCGTGAACTCCACCGGCTGGCCGAGCTGGCGCGTGACCTCCCGCTCGTGGATGTGGTCGATGAGGGCATACGGGATGAGGTTGTCGCGCAGCTTTTCCGGGTCGTTCTTGTCCGACGGGCTGGTGCCGGCGCCGGAATAGCCGGAGACGCCGAAGCATTGCGAGGGCGCCGCCAATTCCTCGCACAGGGGCGCCAGCGCGAGTTGCATGGCCGTCGCGTAGCAACCCGGATTGGAAATGCGCTTCGCGCCGGCGGCGCGCGAGCGCGTCAGCTCGGGCAGTCCGTAGTACCAGTTGTCGTCGAAGCGATAGTCGGCCGACAGATCGAGGACGACCGTGTCGGTCGCCACCTCGTCCACCGCAGCGACGAAATCGCCGGCCTTGCCGTTGGGCAGCGCCAGCACCAGCGCGTCGACGCCGAGCGCCGCGGCTTCGGCCACAGTGGGATTGCAGTAGCGCAGCCCGGTGTCGGCGACCGGTTCGTGCTCGGAGAGGAACTGCCCCTCCCGTTCGCGCGAGGCGACGAAGTTGAGCTCGAAGTCGGGATGTCCGGCGACCAGCCGGATGAACTCGCTGCCGACGTAGCCGCGCGCACCGACCAGCCCGAGCTGGAAGCGCTTCACGGCTGGCTCCGGTCGCGGCCGAGCTGGAAATCCAGGTGCGTGCGCACCGCCGGCCATTCCGAATCGATGATCGAGAACACCACGGTGTCGCGGAAGCTGCCGTCGGGGCGGCGCACGGCTTGGCGCAGCACGCCGTCCTGCTTGGCGCCCAGGCGCGCGATCGCCGCGCGAGAGCGCTGGTTGAACCAGTCGGTGCGGAATTCGACCGCGATCGCCTTCAGCTCCTCGAAGGCATGGGCGAGCAGCAGGCGCTTGGCCTCGGTATTGAGCCCGGTGCGCTGCACCCGCTGCGCGTACCAGGTGTAGCCGATCTCGAGGCGATGGTTCTCCTGCTCGATGCGGCAGTAGCGCGTGCAGCCGACGATCTCCCCGGCGCCATCGCGCACAACGAAGGGCTGGTCCGTGCCTGACTCCTGGCCACGTAGCGCCGTGTCGATGTAGGCCTCGACGCCATCCGGCGTGGGCACGGCGGTGTACCACAGGCGCCACAGCTCGCCGTCGAGCAAGGCGGCGCGCAGCCCCGGCGCGTGTTCCACCGCCAGCGGCTCGAGCCGCACGATCTTGCCCTGCAGGGTGACGGGCCGGGTCCAGCGCTGGCTCATGCGTGATCCTTCAGCGAGGCGGGGCGCGCCCGGCAGTGGTCGACGGAAAAACGAATCTCCTCGAAGGACTCCAGACCGTACCAGAACACGTTCCACTTCTCGCCCTTGACGCAGCCATCGGATTCGTCGAAGTAGAAGTCGTTGACCGGGTTGTCCCAGCGCGAACGCCAGAACATGCGCGGCGTGGCCGCGCGCATGACCTGCCAGGCGGCGCGACCCAGGCCTTCGCCCTGCGCATCCTCGCTAACCGCGAACTTGTCCAGGTGCGGGATGCCCTCCTCCAGGGTCAGGATCAGCACGGCGCGATAGTGCTCGCTGACGAAGACACGCCAGGGATGCACTTTCTCGAAGTAATCGGGTGCGAGCTTGCGGCCGAAACCCGACTCCACCAGCGCGCGGATCTTGTCCCGGTCGAGCTCGCCCCAGCCTTCGACGCCCAGCACGCGCTCGCCGCGGCGCACCAGCGTTCCCGAGCCGCGATGGGTGAACAGCTCCTTGGCCAGCTCGTCCGGGCGCGTGATCGACACCGACGAGGACGGGGGCAACTGCATCAGCAGTTCGTGGATCTGCTCCATCTTCACGCGCATGCCCGAGTGCAGCCAGGGCTGGTGCATCAGCTGTTCGTATTCGGTAGACAGGTTGATCGAGTCGATCAGGTCGCCCTCGCCGTCCAGCAGTCCACCAGTGCCGGTGAGGAAGACGATCTTGTAGGGCTGCAGGGTTTTGACCAGTTCGTTCGCGGCCCAGTCGGCGTTGACGTTGAGGATCTGGCCACCGACGGTTTCCGCCAGCGAGGCGATGACCGGGATCGAGCGCACCTTGATCGCCGCCATGATCGACGCGGTGTGCACCTTCGCGACTTTGCCCACCAGGCCGTACTTCGGCTGGTCCAGCAGTTCGCCCTCGAAAACGCCGGCCGTGATCGAAGTGGCGCGCACGCCCTGAGCCTGCAGCGCCTCGACCAGGCGCAGATTTTCCTGCTGCTGGACGCGCCGTACCACCGACAACACCGGTGCATCGGTGTAGCGCAGGCCGTCCACCACCTTCTTGGCAATGCCGGCCGCGGCCATTTCCTCGTCCAGTTGCGGGCCGGCACCGTGCACCACGATCGGCGTCAGTCCGACCTGCTGCAGGAAGGCGAGCGACGAGACCAGCGAATCCAGCTCGTCGCGCAGGATGGCACCGCCGACCTTCACCACGGCGAACTTGGACGCGTCCAGCTGCGAGAAGCGCTTGAGGTACTGCTGAATCTCCTTGGGGCTGGCCATGTTGGACAGCAGCCGCACGATGGTCGGACGCAGGTCATCCATTGACTGCCCCTCCCATGATCCTCAGGTAGGTAGCGGCCACCTCGTCCAGCTGCGACAGCGCAACCCACTCGTCGGCGCTGTGCGCCTGCGCGATGTCGCCGGGCCCGTAGACCAGCGCGGTGTAGCCGGCGGCGGAGAACAGCGCGGCCTCGGTCCAGAAATCCACCGCGTTGCCGATCGGCAGCCCGAGTTCGTCGGCGAGGTCTCGCGCCGCCAGCCGGCGCTCCTCCGCCTGCGAAATGTCGCCGGCCGGCAGGCTGGGGCCGCGGAAGGTTTCTTCGTAGGCCTCGAGCGCCGATTCCACGGCAAATCCCCGGAAGCTTGCGTGCAACGCGTGGGTGTCCATGGACGGCAAGGGTCGGAAATTGAAGCGCGCTTCCGCCGAAGGCGCGATCACGTTGCCCTTGATGCCGCCTTCGACGCGGCCGATGTTGAAGCGCAGGCCGGTGAGGCCGCCGAAGCGCGCATGCGCCTGCGCCTCGACGTGCGCCAGCGACTTCGCGCCCCAGCGCATGGCCTGGTGCACGGCGCTGAGCTCGAGGGCGTTCGGCGCCGATGCATGGCCGGCCTGGCCGCGGAAGGCGATGCGCGCCGAGGAAATGCCACGGTGCGCGAGCACGGCCTGTGCCTGCGTCGGCTCGGCGACGATCGCTTCGCGGTAGCCGCGGTCGCGCTGCAGGAAGCCGGCGATGCAGCGCGCGTCGTTGGCTTCCTCGTCGCTGCTGAACAGCATCGCCGCCGGGCCGTCGGAGCGTTCGGCCGCCGCGAGCAGGCAGGCAGCCGCGCCCTTGATGTCGCAGGCGCCGAGTCCGACCGCGCGCTCCCCGTCCACTCGCAGCACGTGCGGATCGGCGCTCCAGGCCGGCGAGGACGGCACCGTGTCCATGTGCACGTTGAACAGGCGCGAGGTCGTGCCGCGCCAGGCCAGCAGCGAAACCGCGCCGGCGCCGTGGTCGCTCAGCTCGAACTCGAATCCGCGCAGGTTTTCGCGCAGGTAGTCGAAGATGCCGCCGGGTCCGATCTTCCGCGGCGGGTTGCGCGTGTCGAAGCCGACCAGCGCGGCCAGGTGCGTGAGGACGCGCTCGCGCATCAGCGGTTGACCTCTGCCCACAGCGTGCTGCTCATGCCATAGAGCTTGATGAAGCCCTCCGCCTCGGCCACGCCCCAGTCGGCCGATTGCGCGTAGGTCGCGCCCTTGGCGTTGAGGATGTGCGGCGAGCGCACGGCCACCGCGGAGACCGTGCCGCCGTTGGTTTCGAGCACGACTTCGCCATTGACGCAGCGCTGGCTGGAGGCGAGGAAGGCCTCGATGTCGTTCTTGAGCGGATCGTGGAAGAAGCCTTCGTAGACGATCTCCACCCACTGCTTCGCGACCGTCGGCTTGAAGCGGTTCTGGTGCTTCGACAGCACCGCCTCTTCCAGCGCGCGGTGGGCGGACAGCAGCGCCACCAGGCCAGGGGCTTCGTAAATGATGCGTCCCTTCAGGCCGATGGTGGTGTCGCCGGTGTAAATGCCGCGACCGACGCCATAGGCGCCGAAGGCCTTGTTGAGGCGCGCCAGCAGCACGTGACCGGCGAGCACTTCGCCGTCGAGCGCGACCGGCTCTCCACGCTCGAAACGAATCGTCGCGCGCAGCGGCGCCGCCGGCCATTCCGCGCGGGGCGCGCACCAGCCGCGCGCGCCCTCGCCCGGCGCCTCCCACTTGTCGATCTCGCCGCCGGACATGGTCAGGCCGAGCAGGTTTTCATTGATCGTGTAGGCCTTCTGCTTCGCGCGCACGCCAAAGCCGCGCTCCTCGAGGTAGGCCTGCTCGTAGGCGCGGGTCTGCGTGTGCTCCTTCTGGATCTCGCGGATGGGCGCCACGATCTCGTAGTCGCCCAGCGCCTTCACCGTCAGGTCGAAGCGCACCTGGTCGTTGCCCATGCCGGTGCAGCCGTGCGCGATCGCCTTCGTGCCCAGTTCGTTGCAGCGCGCCAGCGCCGCCTCGACGATCAGGTAGCGATCCGAAACCAGCAGCGGGTACTGGCCCTGGTAGGCTTCGCCGGCCATCAGGAAGGGCTTCACGAAGCCCTGCCACAGCGCCGGGCCGCCATCGACGGTGAGGTGCGAAGCGGCGCCCAGTTCGGCGGCGCGGCCCTCGATGAAGGCGCGCTCCTCGGCATCGACGCCGCCGGTGTCGGCGAACACGGTGTGCACGGCCCAGCCGCGCTCCTGCAGCCAGGGGATGCAGAAACTGGTGTCCAGGCCGCCGGAAAAGGCCAGCACGATGTCCTTGCTCACGGGATGCTCCCTTCGGTGTTGGCGCCGCCGACCAAGGCGGCCATGACGGCCTTCTGCACGTGCAGGCGATTTTCCGCCTCGTCGACCGCGATGCAGGCCGGCGAGTCCATCACCGCATCGGTCGCCTTGACGTTGCGGCGCAGCGGCAGGCAATGGCTGAAGACGCCGTTGCGCGTCTTCGCCATCTTCGCCTCGTCGACGATGAAATGCCTGAACTGCTCGCGGATCGGCTTCTCGCGCTCCCAGTTGCCGAAGTACGGCAGCGCGCCCCAGCTCTTGGCGTAGACGATATCGGCGCCCGTGTAGGCGCTGTCGATGTCGTGGCTGACCTGCAGCGAGCCGCCATTCTCGGCGGCGTTGCGCGCGCCGATCTCCATGTAGCGCGGGTCGAGCAGGTATTCCTCGGTCGGGCACAGCAGCGTGACGTCCATGCCGTAGCGCGTGGCGATGGTCAGCGCGGAGTTGGCGACGGCGGTGTTGAGCGCCTTCGGGTGATAGGTCCAGGTGAGCACGTACTTGCGCCCGCGCAGGTCGGTGCCGAAGCGTTCCTGCAGCGCCTGCACGTGCGCCAGCTCCTGGCAGGGATGGGTGATGGTCTCGAGGTTGATCACCGGAACGGTCGAATGGCGCGCGAAGCCGCGCAGCACCTTGTCCTCGCGGTCCACCTGCCAGTCCTGGAACTTCGGGAAGGCGCGCACGCCGATCAGGTCCACGTAGCGCGACAGCACGCGCGCGACCTCGGCGATATGCTCCTCGGCCTCTCCGTCCATGACGGTGCCGTAGTCGAACTCGATCGGCCAGGCGTCCTTGCCCGGCTGGAGCACGACCGCGTGCCCGCCCAGCTGGAAGGCGCCGACCTCGAAGCTGGTGCGCGTGCGCAGCGAGGGATTGAAGAACACCAGCGCGATGCTGCGTCCCTCCAGCTGGCGTCCGCGCGGCGAGCGCTTGAATTCCGCCGCCTGCGCCAGCAGCGCATCGAGCTCGGGGCGACTCCAGTCCTGCGTATTGAGGAAATGCTTCATCGGTGATCCTGGAAAAAGGGAAAGCGGAAAACAAAAAAGCCCAGCGCGAGGCTGGGCTTTTCCGGAAAACAGCGAGAACGGCTCCGGACTACCCAGCGGGATGGCGGGATTCCGGTCGGCGCGCGCGCGAGGTCATGCCGGCAGCCATGCGGGCTGCGGTCAGGATCTCGGCGTCGGCGTAGCGATGCGTCATGGGGCGCGAAGTATGCAGAAGGGGGTTCGAGCCTGCAACTCAGAGCTGTTCCATGGCCGGATCGTCCGGGACCACCGCGATGCGTATGCGCAGCCGGGCGCCGGGATCGGCCGCCAGCCGCGACATGTATTTCTCGCCCTTGTAGGCGTATTCGACGTCGTAGCCGACCAGCCGGCGTTCCTGGTAGACGACCGGAACCGTGCGGCAGGTCTCGCGGCCGGCGCTTCCGTTCGCAGTCGGGGGGGCCGCGGTGCAGCGCTGCTCCGTGGTGGGGACCTGGACCATCCGGTAGACCGGCGAGGCGCGCAGCACCTGCGCCCAGGCCCAGGTCACGTTCTCCTCCGCGCGGCGCGCCTGCGCCGGAGCCAGCGGCGCCGTCGCGAGCAGTACGAACAGGGCGAGGAGCAAGGGTCGCAAAGGCCATCCCGGAAGGCTCCGATGCGCCATTCAAGCACTTCCCGCCTGAATCCGCACGAAAGCAGAAGGGTGGGCCGGGTGGTGCTTGCTAGAATTGCGGCATGGAACTGCGCCTCTACAACAACCTGCACCGCCGCCTGGAAGCCTTCGCGCCGCTCGATCCCGAACGCGTGACCATGTACCTGTGCGGACCCACGGTCTACAACTACGTGCACGTGGGCAACGCCCGCGGGCCGGTGGTCTTCGACGTGCTCGCGCGCCTGTTGCGCCGGCGCTATCCGCGCCTGGTGTACGCCCGCAACATTACCGACGTCGACGACAAGATCAACAACGCCGCGAAGGAACTGGGCGTGCCGATCGGCGAGATCACCGCGAAGTACACCGCGGCCTACCGCGAAGACATGCTGAAGCTCGGCGTGGTTCCGCAGGATGTAGAGCCGCATGCGACCGAACACATGGCGCAGATCATCGCCATGACGCAGCGCCTGATCGAATCCGGGCACGCCTATGCCGCCGACGGCCACGTGCTGTTCTCGGTGGTCAGCTTTCCCGACTACGGCACGCTCTCGCGCCGCCCGCCGGACGAGATGCTGGCTGGCGCGCGGGTGGAAGTCGCACCCTACAAGCGCGACCCGGGCGATTTCGTGCTGTGGAAGCCTTCGACGCCCGACCTGCCCGGCTGGGATTCGCCCTGGGGCATCGGCCGCCCCGGCTGGCACATCGAATGCTCGGCGATGGCGGAAGCGCACCTGGGCGAGACCATCGACATCCATGCCGGCGGCGTCGACCTGCAGTTCCCGCACCACGAGAACGAGCTTGCGCAGAGCACCTGCGCCCATGGCGGCAAGGTGTTCGCGCGCTTCTGGCTGCACAACGGCATGCTCACCTTCGGCGGCAGCAAGATGTCGAAGTCGCTGGGCAACGTCAGCATCCTGCACGAGCTGCTGGCGGGCCAGCCGCCGGAAGCGGTGCGGCTGGCGCTGCTGTCCGCGCACTACCGGCAGCCGCTGGACTGGTCCGACGCGACCATCGAACAGGCGGTGCGCACGCTCGACCGGCTCTACGGCACGCTGCGCGACCTGGCCGACATCGAGGCCGTCGCCGATGCGCAGCTTCCCGAGGCCGTCGAAGCCGCGATCTGCGACGACCTCAACACGCCTTCGGTGCTCGCCGAAATGGCGCGCCTGGCCGCCGAGGCGCGCCGCAATGCGTCGGTCGAGGAACGGCGCCGGCTCAAGGCGCAGTTGTTGTCCGCCGGAGCGATCATGGGCCTGCTGCAGCAGGACCCGGAGACCTGGTTCGGCCGCGGCGGCGACGACGAGGCGCGCATCCAGGCGCTGGTCGACGAGCGCAGCGCGGCCAAGCAGGCCAGGGATTTCAAGCGCGCCGACGAACTGCGCGAGCAGCTCGCCGCCGAAGGCGTGTCGCTGGAGGACACGGCGCAGGGCGTGCGCTGGCGGCGTTCCTGATGTTTCCCATCGAAGCCAGCGCGGTCGAGGCGGAACGGGCGATCGCCGAGGAATTCTCCTTCTTCGGCGACTGGTCGGAGCGCTACCAGTACCTGATCGACCTGGGCAGGAAATTGCCCGACCTGCCCGAGGCGCTGAAGACCGAGGAAAACCGGCTGAGGGGCTGCCAGTCGAAGGTGTGGATCGTGGCCGAGGGCGATGCGTCGAAACTGGACTTCCGCGCCATCAGCGATTCGTCGATCGTCAGCGGACTGGTGTACCTCGCGCTGCGTGTCTATTCCGGGCGCAGCGCCGCCGAGATCCTCGCCACGCCCGCCGATTACATCGCCGACATCGGCCTGGCCAAGCACCTGTCGCCGACGCGCAGCAACGGCCTCACCGCCCTGCTCGGCTTCATCAACGAGAAGGCGCGCGCCGCAGTCAGCCCAGGTTGATCCAGGTCGCCTTGGTCTCGGTGTACTTGCTGAAGGCCTGCAGCGATTTGTCGCGGCCGTTGCCGCTCTGCTTGTAGCCGCCGAAAGGCGCGGTCATGTCGCCGCCGTCCCAGTAATTCACCCACACGCTGCCGGCGCGCAGTTTGCGCGCGACGCGGTGGGCACGGCCGAGCTCGCGCGTCCACACCGCTGCCGCCAGCCCGTAGATGCTGTCGTTGGCGATGCGCAGCGCCTCCTCTTCGGTGTCGAAGGCGATCGCCGACAGCACCGGGCCGAAGATTTCCTCGCGCGAGATCTTCATGCCGGGGGCGACGTCGTCGAACACGGTGGGCTCGATGTAGAAGCCACCGGAGTCAACCAGCACCTGCTTTCCGCCCATGGCGAGCCTGGCTCCCTCCTCGCGCCCGGTGGCGATGTAGCCCAGCACGCGCTCCATCTGCACGCGGTCGACCATGGCGCCCATCGCGGCCCCGGGTTCCAGTGGATGCTGCGGGAGCATGCCCTTGCCGGCCTCCAGCACCATCGCCAGGAACTCGTCCTTGATGCTGCGTTCGACCAGCAGTCGGGAAGCGGCGGTGCAGACCTCGCCCTGGTTGTAGAAGATCGCCCCGGCGGCCGCCGTCGCCGCCGCCTGCAGGTCGGGCGCATCGGCGAACACGATGTTCGGACTCTTGCCTCCGCACTCCATGTACGCGCGCTTCATGTTGGAACGGCCCGCGCATTGCATGAGCAGCTTGCCGACCGCGGTCGAGCCGGTGAACACCAGCCCGTCGATGTCCATGTGCAGCGCCATGGCTTCGCCGCAGGTCGGGCCGAAGCCCGGCAGGACGTTGAACACACCGTCGGGAATCCCGGCTTCGGCGACCAGTTCCGCCAGGCGCAGGGCGCTCAGCGGCGACTTCTCCGAAGGCTTCAGCAATACGCTGTTGCCCATCGCCAGCGCCGGCGCGACCTTCCAGGCCGCCATCAGCAGGGGGAAGTTCCAGGGCACGATCGCCGCCACCACGCCCAGCGGTTCGTGCGTGATCATGCCCAGCTCGTTCTGCCCGGTGGGCGCGATCTGGTCGAAGACCTTGTCGATGGCTTCCGCGGTCCAATGGAAGCAGCGCACGCTGGCGTCGACGTCGACGGCCATCGAATCGCCGATCGGCTTGCCCATGTCGAGGGTTTCCAGCAACGCGAACTCGAGCTTGTGGCGTTCGATGAGCTGCGCCAGGCGCTGCAGCTTCTTCTTGCGTTGCACCGGCGAGGCATTGGCCCATGAGCCTGCCTCGAAAGCCCGCCGCCCCGCGGCCACGGCCCGCTCGACATCCTCGGGTCCGCACTCGCTTACCCGGGTGAGCACGCTGCCGTCGATCGGACTGACGCAATCGAAGGTCTTGCCCGAGGCGGCGTCGACATAGCGCCCGTCGATGAAGGCCTTGTTGCGGAACACGAGGGCGTCGGCGCGCGCCTGCCATTCGGCGCGGGTGGTCGGGATGTCGGTTTTCGCGGTGCCCATCGGGCTTGCCCCTCAGAAGGTGGCTGGCGTGTTGGCGCTGACGATGATCGCGTCGGTGTTGCCGACGTTGCGGAAGCGATGCGGGGTGCGGCTCTCGAAATAGTACGCCTCGCCGGGACCGAGCACTTTCACGCGCTCGCCGACGGTGATTTCCACCTGGCCCTGCACGATTACCCCGCCCTCCTCGCCGTCGTGGCTGAGCATGGTGTCGCCGGTATCGGTGCCCGGCGGCATGACCTCGCGCAGGATGCACATCTGCCGGTTGCCGCGGCGCTTGCCGACCAGGAAGTAGTGGATCTCGTTGTTGCCGACGTCGGGCAGGTCTTCGGCGGCGTAGTACGGGCCGTCGCTGGCGTTGCCCGCCAGGTCGAGGGTGAAGAAGTCGGCGAGCGAGATCGGGATGCCGTCCAGCACCTTTTTCAGCGAGCTGACCGATGGACTGACCTTGTTCTGCTCGATCAGGGAAATGGTGCTGTTGGTGACGCCGACCCGCTTGGCGAGCTCGCGCTGGCTCAGGCCTTTGGAAGTGCGTACCGCGTGCAGTCTGGAACCGATATCCATGGGCCGGGAACAGTGTTTCGTGTGATGCGAAATAATTAACACCAGCGTCAAGTGCGGTCAATAAGCCGTGACATCCGCAACAGTTGTAAAGTTTATTCAACACGCCAATAATGGGGGCGGTTCCGTTTCCGGGCGCGGGGAAACCGGAACCGTCCCCATTTTCGAGTCGATGCCATGGGCCCCGAAGGATTCGGCGACAGCTACGAAGCGCAGGCCACGCGCAACCCCGAGGCGATGGACGCCTTCTGGATGCCTTTCAGCGCCAACCGCCAGTTCAAGCGCGAGCCGCGCATGCTGGTGTCCGCGAAGGACATGCATTACCGCAGCAGCGACGGCCGCGAGATCCTCGACGGCACCTCCGGCCTGTGGTGCTGCAACGCCGGTCACGCGCGCCCGCGCATCATCGAGGCGGTGCAGCGGCAGATCGCCACGATGGACTTCGCGCCCACCTTCCAGATGGGGCATCCCCTGCCCTTCGTGCTAGCGGAACGACTGGCGGCCATCGCGCCGGGAACGCTCAAGCACATCTTCTATACCAACTCCGGTTCGGAGTCGGTGGACTCCGCGCTGAAGATCGCGCTCGCCTACCACCGCGTGCGCGGCGAGGGTCAGCGCACGCGCCTGATCGGGCGCGAGAAGGCCTACCACGGCGTCGGTTTCGGGGGCATTTCCGTCGGCGGCCTGCCCAACAACCGCAAGTGGTTCGGTCCCGGGCTGCCGGGGGTGGACCACCTGCCGCATACGCTCGACCTCGCGCGCAATGCCTTCAGCCGGGGCCTGCCGGAGCACGGCATCGAACTGGCCGAGGCGCTCGAACGCCTGGTGCAACTGCACGATGCTTCCACGATCGCCGCGGTGATCGTCGAACCCATCTCCGGTTCCGCCGGCGTGATCCTGCCGCCGGCCGGCTACCTGCAGCGACTGCGCGAGATCTGTACGAAGCACGGCATCCTGCTGATCTTCGATGAAGTGATCACCGGCTTCGGCCGCGTCGGCGAAGCCTTCGCCGCGCAGAAGTTCGGCGTGACGCCTGACCTCATCACCACGGCCAAGGGGCTGACCAACGGCAGCGTGCCGATGGGCGCGGTGTTCGTCTCCGACGCCGTGCACGATGCCTTCATGCAGGGCCCGGAGGCGGCGATCGACCTCTTCCATGGCTACACCTATTCAGGCCATCCGCTGGCCTGCGCCGCCGCGCTCGCCGCCCTCGACACCTACGAGGAAGAGGGGCTGTTCCAGAAGGCCAACCAGCTGGGATCGAAGTGGGAAGAGGCGCTGCATTCGCTGCGTGGCCTGCCCAACGTCATCGACATCCGCAATTTCGGCCTGGTCGGTGCGGTCGAACTGGCACCGCGCGAAGGCGCGCCGGGCGCCCGCGCCTTCGAAGTATTCAACCGCTGCTTCCACGAGCACGACCTGACGGTTCGCACTACCGGCGACGTGATCGCACTGTCGCCGCCGCTGATCCTCGGGGCGAGCCACATCGAGGCCATCACGGCGCGGCTGGGCAAGGCGATCCAGGCTACCGCCTAGTCCGGGATTCCGGGCGGCAAACGCTATAATGGGCGGCTAGTTACGCGCCCCGGGAGGGCTAGACATGCTTATCGGCGTCCCCAAGGAAATCAAGAACCACGAGTACCGCATCGGCCTGACTCCGGCCGGCGCGCGCGAACTGATCGCGAACGGCCACAAGGTCATGGTGCAGAAGGACGGCGGCAAGGCGATCGGCCTGACCGACGACCTGTACCGCAAGGCCGGAGCCGAGATCGTCGAGACGGCGAAGGAAATCTTCGACCGCGCGGAGATGATCATCAAGGTCAAGGAGCCGCAGCCGGGCGAGTGCGCGATGCTGCGCAAGGGCCAGATCCTCTACACCTACCTGCACCTGGCGCCGGATCCGGAGCAGACCAAGGCGCTCGTGAAGAGCGGCGTGACCGCGATTGCCTACGAGACGGTCACCGACCGCAAGGGCGGCCTGCCGCTGCTGGCGCCGATGAGCGAAGTCGCCGGGCGCATGTCGATCCAGGCCGGCGCGCATGCGCTTGAGAAGGCGCAGGGCGGCTCGGGCGTGCTGCTGGGCGGCGTGCCGGGCGTGAAGCCGGCGGAAGTGCTGGTGATCGGCGGCGGCGTGGTCGGCATCAATGCCGCACGCATGGCCATGGGCATGAACGCGCACGTCACCATCCTCGACCGTTCGCTCGACCGCCTGAAGTACCTCGACGAGGTCTACGGCGACCGCCTGACCACGATCTACTCGACCCATGACGCCATCGAAGAGCGCCTGCCGGACACCGACCTCGTGATCGGCGCGGTGCTGATTCCCGGCGCCGCGGCACCGAAGCTGATCTCGCGCGAGCAGCTGAAGCTGATGCGCCCGGGCTCGGTGCTGGTGGACGTCGCCATCGACCAGGGCGGCTGCTTCGAGACCTCGAAGGCCACCACGCACCAGAACCCGACCTACGAAGTGGACGGCATCATCCACTACTGCGTGGCGAACATGCCCGGCGGCGTGGCGCGCACCTCCACCTTCGCGCTCACCAACGCCACCCTGCCCTTCGCGGTGCAGCTGGCGAACAAGGGCACGCGCGCGATGCTGGACGACAAGCACCTGCTCGAAGGCCTGAACGTGCACGAAGGCAAGGTGACCTACGAAGCCGTGGCCCGCGACCTGGGCTACGACTACGTACCCGCCGACAAGGCGCTCGCCTAAGCAGATGGCAACCGCCCCGCCCGATCACGCACGGCTCGGTCATTACATCGACGGCCGGGACGTGGCGGGCGCCGGCGGGCGCAACGGCGAAGTCTTCGATCCCGCCACCGGCAAGGTCGGCGCACGTGTTGCGCTGGCCTCGCAGGCGGAAGTGACGGCGGCGATCGACGTCGCCCAGCGCGCATTCCCGGGCTGGGCGGCCACCACGCCGCTCAACCGCGCGCGCATCCTGTTCAAGTTCAAGGAACTGCTGGCCCGCGACGCCGATGCGATCGCGGCCGCGATCTCGCGCGAGCACGGCAAGGTCCTTTCGGACGCGCGCGGCGAGCTCACCCGCGGCATGGAGGTGGTCGAGTTCGCCTGCGGCATCCCGCACCTGCTCAAGGGCGAGCACTCGATGAACGTCGGCGGCGGCGTCGACAGCTGGAGCGAGTACGCCCCGCTCGGCGTGGTCGCCGGCATCACGCCCTTCAATTTCCCGTGCATGGTGCCGATGTGGATGTTTCCCGTCGCGCTGGCTTGCGGCAACACCTTCATCCTCAAGCCTTCCGAGCGCGACCCGACCCCGCCGCTGCTGCTGGCGCGCCTGCTGCATGAAGCCGGCCTGCCCGACGGCGTGTTCAACGTGGTCAACGGCGACAAGGAAGCGGTGGACGCGCTGCTCGACGATGCGCGCGTGCAGGCGGTCTCCTTCGTTGGCTCCACGCCGATCGCCGAGTACATCTACGCGCGCGGCAGCGCCGCCGGCAAGCGCGTGCAGGCGCTCGGTGGCGCCAAGAACCACATGGTGGTGATGCCCGACGCCGACCTGGAGCAGGCGGCGAACGCGCTGCTCGGCGCCGGCTACGGCTCCGCCGGCGAGCGCTGCATGGCGATCTCGGTGGCCGTGTGCGTGGGCGATGCCACCGCCGATGCGCTCGTGGCGCGGCTCAAGCCCAAGGTCGAGGCGCTGCGCGTCGGACCGGGTTGCCTGGCCGACGGCGGCGAGGAACCCGACATGGGCCCGCTCGTCACCGGCCAGCACCGCGACCGCGTGCGCGGCTACGTCGACCTGGGCGAGAGCGAAGGCGCGGAACTGGTGGTGGACGGGCGCGAAGCCGCGGGCCGCGACGGCTTCTTCCTCGGCGGCACGCTGTTCGACCGCGTCACGCCGCAGATGCGCATCTACCGCGAGGAGATCTTCGGCCCGGTGCTGTCGGTGGTGCGCGTGCCCGACTTCGAGCAGGCGCTGCAGCTTGTGGACGAGCACGAGTACGGCAACGGCACGGCGATCTTCACCCGCGACGGCGAGGCCGCGCGTGCCTTCGCGCATCGCGTGCAGGCCGGCATGGTGGGCATCAACGTCCCTATCCCGGTGCCGATGGCCTTCCACAGCTTCGGAGGCTGGAAGCGCTCGCTGTTCGGCCCCCTGCACATGCACGGCCCCGACGGCGTACGCTTCTACACGCGCATGAAGACGGTGACGGCGCGCTGGCCCACCGGTACGCACGGCGGCGCCGAGTTCAGCATGCCGACGATGAAGTAGGCACCATGGCGAAGCCGGAGCCGAGCCCGACCGACCTCGCGTTCACGCGCGACTCGCCCTACGGCACGCGATCGGAGCCGACCTATTCGGGCGCGCTGAGCTTCCTGCGCCGCCGCTACCAGAAGCAACTCGAAGGCGTCGACCTCGCCGTGGTCGGCGTGCCCTACGACCTGGCCACCACCAACCGCCCCGGCACGCGCTTCGGCCCGCGTGCGATCCGCGCCGCCTCCGCCTCGCTGGCGTGGTGCCGGCCTTACGCCTGGGACTTCGATCCTTTCGAACGCGCGCAGGTGGTCGACTGGGGCGACGTGCATTTCGACGCCGGGCTGCCGCACGAGGCGCCGGATGCGATCCGGGCCGCATTCGCGGTATTCGCGAACGCCGGCGTCGGCGTGCTGGCGCTGGGCGGCGACCATTTCATCAGCTATCCGATCCTGCAGGCCCTGCACGACGTCCATGGCACGCTCGCGCTGATCCACTTCGACGCGCACTCCGACACCTGGAGCGACGAGGCCGGGCGCATCGACCACGGCACCATGTTCTTCCACGCCGCACGCCAGGGCCTGGTGGATCCGGCGCGCTCGATCCAGGTCGGGATGCGCACATACAACGCCGATGCGCATGGCTTCGAGGTGCTGGACGCACGCTGGCTGCACGCCCACGGTGTCGAGGCCTGCATCGAGCGCATCCGTGCGCGCGTGGGTGACGCGAAGTGCTACGTCAGTTTCGACGTCGATTTCCTCGACCCCGCCTTCGCGCCGGGCACCGGCACACCGGTGGTCGGCGGCTTCGACACGAACATCGCGTTGCGCCTGGTGCGCGGGCTGGCCGGCCTGCAGATCGTGGGCATGGACGTAGTCGAGGTGTCGCCACCCTACGACCATGCCGAGATCACCGCCCTTGCCGCGGCCTCGATCGCGCAGGAACTGATCTGCGCCTGGGTGTCGGCGAGGTGACCGACGCCAGGATTGCGCTAAGGTAACCACCTCTCCACGGGAGCCCGGCCATGAATCGAACCCACCTTGCCCTCATCGCTGCCCTTTTCGCCGTGCAGCCCGCGGCGGCCTCGCTCGAAGTCGGCGCCAAGGCACCGGCGTTCCGCGCGCCGGCCTACCTCGCCGGCAAGCCCTTCACCTTCAAGCTCGCCGATGCGCTCAAGAAGGGCCCGGTGGTGGTGTACTTCTTCCCCGCCGTCCACACCACCGGCTGCAACCTCGAGGCGCACCTGTTCTCGCAGGCGATCGGGGACTTCAAGGCCGCGAACGCCACCGTGATCGGCGTCAGCGCCGGCAAGATCGAAGAGATGGCCGCGTTCTCCATCGAGACTGAACACTGCGGCGGCAAGTTCGCCGTGGCGGCCGATCCCGGCGCGAAGATCGCCGCGCAGTACGACTCCCTGCTGCCCGCCAAGCCGGGCTGGTCGAACCGCACTTCCTATGTGATCGGCCAGGACGGCCGGATCGTGCACGTGTATTCGGAATTGAACCCGAACGAGCACGTCAAGGAAACGCTCGGCGCAGTGCAGGAACTCGCGAAGAAGAAGGGCTGATACCGCTCGATCAGCTGGCGGGAGGCAGGCCCTCGGCTTCCAGTGCCTGCTTCACCGCCGTACGCGCCTTCACGCGCTGGAAGTGGGCGGCAACCCAGGGCCAGCGCTCGAGGTCGAACTTCTGCAGCCAGCGCGCGACCACGAACAGGTAGGCGTCGGCAACGCTGTAGTCCTCGTTGGCGACCCAGTCCTTGCCGTTGCGCCACACGGCCAGCTGCTGGAAACGGGTGTCGAACTTGCCGAGGATCTCGTTGCGCTCGTCCTCGCTCAGGCCTGGCTTGAACAGGCCGCTGGCAGTCTTGTGGATCTCGGAATTGATGAAGCCGAGCGCGGATTGCAGGCGGTAGCGTTCGAGCGTGCCGTTCGCCGGCGCCAGCTTCGCCGCCGGGTACTTGTCGGCGATGTACTGCACGATCGCCGGGCCTTCGGTCAGTACGCTGCCATCGTCCAGTTCCAGCGCGGGCACGTAGCCGAAGGGATTGAGCTGGCGGAAATCGCGGCCGTCTTCGGTCTGCTTGTCCTTGCCCACCTTGACCGCCTCGAAGTCGGCGCCGGCCTCGATCAGGGCGATGTGCGGGGAAAGCGAGCAGGCGCCCGGCGAATAGAACAGTTTCATGGTCGACTCCGTGTCCGTGGTTGGTCCATCCCTGATGGCGGCGCGCACGCAGGCGGCCAAGGCTGGCCGCTGCAACACTGGATTCCATTTCGCCCGATGCCGGCTGAACCGCGGCTGCGCTAGTCGTCCTTGAGCCGGTCCGCGAAGTAGTGCTCGAGCTTGCCGACCTTGGGCATCGACACGAACTGGATGTAGCCCTGCCCCGGGTTCAGTTCGGCGTAGTTGTGGTGGTAGCTCTCGGCCAGGAAGAAGGCCTCCAGCGGCTCCACCGTGGTCGCGATCGGACCGTTGAAGACCTTTGCCTCCTCCAGCTGGCGGATGTAGGCCTCGGCCACCGACCGCTGCGCCGCGTCCATCGGGAACACCGCCGAGCGGTACTGCGTGCCGACGTCATTGCCCTGGCGGTCCTTCTGGGTCGGATCGTGCGCGACCGCGAAGAAGACCTTGAGCAGCTGGCCGTAGCTGGTCTGCTTCGGGTCGTAGCTGATGCGGATCACTTCCGCATGGCCGGTGTGCCCGCCGCACACCGCCTTGTAGTTGGCCGCGTCCGCGGCGCCACCGGCGTAGCCAGGCACCACTTCCTCCACGCCCTGCAGGCGACGGAACACCGCTTCCGTGCACCAGAAGCAGCCGCCGGCGAGCACGGCTTCGCCGCGATGTTCGCCGGCGGGCACGTCCTCGAGCGGATCCGGAACCTCGTTCGGCGCAACCCGCAGCCCGATGCCGGGAATGTCGCAGCTGTTCATGCTTCCTGTCCTTCGATCGGCAACAAGGCCTCGGCGTGGTGCGGGCGCAGTCCCTCGTCGCCCCAGCCGCCCATCAACGCGATGTACAGCAGTTTCTCGAACTCGGGTCGGAAACGCTGGATGATCGCGTCCGGATCAGGAACCAGCTTGGCGTCGGCGATCAGTCCGAAGTGCACCTTGCCCTGGTAGCTGAGGATGGAAATGCCCAGCCCGATGCTGCCGGTCTGCGGCACCCAGAACATCATTTCCTTGATCGTGCAGCCGGCCAGGTACAACGGCATCTGCGGCCCAGGCACGTTGGTCGCGACCGTCGTCGCCTTGCGGCTGAAGAGTTCGAGGGCAATTCGCTGCACGCCCGGCGGAGCCATGCCAAGCGCCGCCAAGAGTCCATAGGAAACAATGGCTTGCCGTGATGTCTTAAGGCAGCGCATTGAGTACGCAACCTGCTCCAGGCGGGCGACCGGGTTGTCTTCCCCGACCGGCAGGTCGAGGAAAACCAGGCCGAAATGATTGCCCAGTTTCCTCGCGTGCTTGAGCGGGCGCAGGTTGACCGGAACGGTCGCGCGGATGGTGCGGCCGTCGGTGAATTCGCCGCGCTCGATCAGGTAACTGCGCAGCGCGCCGGCAGCCGAGGCCATCAGCACGTCGTTGACCGTGCATCCGAACGCGCGCCCGATTGCCTTCACCTCGGCCAGCGGCATCGGCTCGGCCCAGGCGACGCGTTTGCTCACGCCCAGCGGGCCGCGCAGCACGGTCGGCGGGTCGTCGCTCAGCGACAGGGCGACCGCGAGCTCGCGGGCGATCTCGCCGCCCTCCTTCGCCATCACCGTCGCGAGATTCGGGTCCCGGTAGATGTCCAGGCCCTTCTCCAGCATCTGGCCACCGAGCTTCATGTAGCGGTCGACCGCGCCGGTGCGGGACTTGTCCTCACCTTCCGCCAGCCAGGCCTTGGCGGTGTCGCCGGGCTTCTTCGCCTCGCGCGCGGTATCGGTGATCGACAGCATCACCTGCACCAGCGCCATGCCGTCGGCGTAGCAGTGGTGGATGCGGGTCACCAGCGCGGAGCCGCCGCCGCGGTATTTCTCCACCAGGTGGAATTGCCAGAGCGGCTTGGTCTTGTCGAGCGGCGTCGAGGCCTGCTGGCTGACGAAGCGCTCCAGCTCGCGCTTGCCGCCGCGGCCGGGCAGCGCCGACAGGCGCACGTGCCAGTCGAGGTCGAAATCGGCGTCGTCTTCCCAGAAGGCGCCCGCGGGCGTATCTACCGCCTTCTGGCGGAAGCGCGGATGGGCGAGGAAGCGGGTCTTCACCACGCGCTTGAGCTGCTCGAGGGTCATGTCTTCCTCGAACATCATCACGCTGGTGATCATCATCAGGTTGGTGGCGCGCTCCATGCGCAGCCACGCGGTATCCACCCGCGACATCGGCTCACGCCGGCGTTTCTTCGGCCTGCTGCTGCCGTCAGCCATTTCGATTCCCGGGGAAGGCGAGAGGCCTCCGCAGGAATCGATGGTGCAACGCCGCGCGGCCCGAAATCAAATGCCGCCGTGCCACTGGTAACCGCTGTCCTCCCAGTAGCCGCCGTTGCCGCCGCCGATGCCGGACAGCGAGGCCACCAGGTCGATGCCGACCAGGTACTTGGCCTGCTTGTAGCCGAGCTTGCGCTCCAGGCGCACGCGCAAGGGCGCCCCGTGCGGCACGTCGAGCACCTGGTCGTTGAGTTCGTAGGCCAGGATCGTCTGCGGGTGGCGCGCTTCGGACACGTACACGCTCTCGTAATAGCGCCTGTCGTCGTGGTCCAGGCTGTCGGCGCAGCGGAACAGCACGTAGCGCGCTTGCGGCTGCACGCCCGTCATGTCGAGCACGCGCGCGAGCGGCACCCCCTTCCACTTGCCGATGCAGCTCCAGCCCTCGACGCAGTCGTGGCGGGTGATCTGGGTGCGGGAAGGCAGCGCGCGCAACGCCGGCAGCGACAGCTCCAGCGGCGTCCGCACCAGGCCGCCGACGCGCAGCCGCCAGTCCGCGAATCCATTGGCCAGCATCGCCAGGTACTCAGGCGTCTGCGGGTTGACCGAGCCATTGGCCTTGAACACCGGCGAGATGTCCGCTTCGGTGAATTCCTGGGCCAGCGCGCTCTCGCTGGTGAGCGCGTGCAATGCGGCGTCGGTCGGGCGGTCGGCGGCGGCAAGCAGCGACTTGAAGGACTTGCTGTCGGCGAGCTTGTCGCAGCCGGCCAGCACGGCGCCGGCGCCGGCCAGCGCCAGGCCTTCCAGGAAGCGGCGGCGGTCAATCGGGGGCATGGCGGGGCTCCGGTGCGGCGGCGACCGGCGCCTGCGGTGCCGGATCGTCGTGGTAGCGGTAGTTGCCTGTGATCATCCCGCGCAGCTGGTTCCACGGGCCGGTGACCAGCACCATGAACAGGTGCACGGCGACGAAGGCGATGAAGGCGAAGCAGAAGACGAAGTGCCAGGTGCGGGCGGACTGCCGCCCGCCGACGAGGTCGACCAGCCAGCCCAGCACCGAGTCCATGTGCGGCGACATGGCCAGGCCCATCAGCACCACGCCCGGCGCGAGCACGAAGATCACCGCCAGGTAGGCCAGCTTCTGCAGCACGTTGTAGCGCGTGGCCTCGATGCCGGTCGGATGGTGGAACTTCGCGTGCTCGACGATCGAGGCGCCGATGCCGCGCAGCTCCGGCGCCGTCGGCAGCAGGTCGTCGCGCAGGTGGCGCGCGCGCCAGGACCACAGCCAGTACAGCAGCCCGTTGATCACGAAGATCCACGCGAAGAAGAAATGCCAGCGCCGGCCCTGCGCGAGGTTGCGCGCACCGGGAATCGTGGCCCAGGTCGGAAAGGCGCGCGCCACCGGCTTGCCCATCATGTTCTTCGACACGCCGAGCAGGCCGGTGCTGTCGACGCGCAGCGAGCCGACCTGGGTGACGCCGCGCAGGCGGCCGTCGGCCCCGGTCTTGCCGGTGAGCGACAAGGCCGGCTTCGAGAACTCGGAATCGTCGCCCCAGTAGAGCATCGGATGCGCGATGAAGATCTGCAGCCCGCTGCCGATCAGCACGAACAGGCAAACGACATTGGTCCAGTGCATGAGCCGCACCGGCAGGCGATGGCGGTAGGTGCTGCGCGTGGCGTCGGCCATTGCCAATTCCCCGTGGACCGCTTCGATTAGCTTACTGCGTTACGGCGGTTCCGATAGGCGTTTATCGCTTCCTGCCGCGATTTCCCATGGTCCACGATCGGCGCGGGAGGATAGTCGGGGGCCAGCCGTCGCGACGCTTCCAGGTGCTCCCAGGGGGCGTGGATGAGTTTCGCAGGCAGCGCCGCGAGCTCCGGCACCCAGCGCCGGACGTAGTCGCCACGCGGGTCGAAGCGTTCGCCCTGCCGCACGGGATTGAACACGCGGAAGTACGGCGCGGCGTCGACGCCGGTGCCGGCGGTCCATTGCCATCCCTGCGTGTTGTTCGCCAGGTCCGCGTCCAGCAGCGTCTGCCAGAACCAGGCTGCGCCATAGCGCCAGTGGTAGCGCAGGTTCTTGCACAGGAAGCTGGCGACGACCATGCGCACGCGGTTGTGCATCCACCCGGTGTGCCACAGCTCGCGCATGCCGGCGTCGACCAGCGGAACGCCGGTGCGGCCCTGCTGCCAGGCGCGCAGGTGTTCCGGTTCCGGCAGCGCCCAGGCGAAGCCGCCGAAGCCCGGGTCGAGGTCGCGCTCCGGGGCGGTCGGATGGTCGAGCAGGGCCTGCACCGCGAATTCGCGCCAGCCCAGCTCGGTGGCGAAGCGCGTCTGGTCTTCCGCCGGCACTCGCGGGTGCGTCGCCGCCTGCACCGCGGCGAGCGCATGCCGTGGCGAAACTTCGCCGAAGTGCAAGTGCGGCGACAGGCGCGAACTGCCGACGCGATCGGGCAGTTCGCGCTGCCGGGCGTAGCCGTGCGCGGCACCTTCGACGAAGGCCTGCAGCAGTTCCCGCGCGCCCGCTTCGCCGGGTTGCCAGCCGCTGCTCCAGAATTTCCCGTCCCAGCCCAGCGCCGGTTGCAGCCCGAAGTCCTGCAGGCGCTCGCTGGCGATCGCTTCCGGCACGGGCGGCATGCGCTCCGGTGCCGCTTCCCCGGGTCCAGTGCCGAGCAGTTTCTCCGCGGCGCGCCAGTACGGCCCGAACACGCGATAGGCGTCGCCGCTGGCGTTGCGTACCCGTCCGGGCGGCAGCAGCAGGTTGCCGTCGAAGCTGCGCCCGAGGACGCCGGCCTCGCGCAGCGCCGCGAACACCCGCTCATCGCGGGCCCGCGCCGCGGGCTCGTACAGCCGGTTGCAATACAGCGCGACCGCGCCGCTTTCCGCGACCAGGCGCAGCAGGCAGTCGCGGCTGCTCCCGCTGCGCAGCAACAGCCGCGAGCCGCGCGCTGACAATTCCGCGGCCAGCGCCTGCAGGGAGCGATGCAGCCAGGCGCGCGAAGCCGCACCGGGTTGCCAGGGCGCCTCCTCTTCCGGTGCATGCACGTACACGGGAATCACTGAGGCACTCGCCTCGAGCGCCGCCTGCAAGGCCGGGTTGTCGGCCAGGCGCAGGTCCCGCCGCAGCCACACGATCGCTGTTTCCATCAACGCAGGCTAGGCGCCGCCATGTCCATCCCGCGTGAACGCGCGGAAAAAAAAGCCCCGCCGAAGCGGGGCTTTCGCGAGCTGTTGATTCGGCTCAGGCCGGAGTGACGTTGGCCGCCTGCTTCCCCTTGGGACCCTGCACCACCTCGAAGCTCACGGCCTGCCCTTCCTTCAGGGAACGGAAGCCCGTGGACGCGATCGCGGAGAAATGCACGAAGATGTCTTCGCTGCCGTCCTCCGGAGAGATGAAGCCAAAGCCCTTGGCGTCGTTGAACCACTTTACGGTGCCGTTGCTCATTTACAACCTCGACTGCTGATCGGACGGAGTGCGACGGCCTCAGGGATGACATCGGTCACGTGCGCGGCCCGATTATGTACAAGCATATTTGCCTTGACAACGGCCCCCCGGCCTAGCCCTCGAGCAAGGCTGCCAGCAGCTGCGGCAGGGTCGCGGTGGCCGCCTCGACGTTTTCCAGCACTTCGTCCAGGGTGATTTCCGCGGCGGGCGCCCCGGGTTCCGCACCGCAGCCGGCGGCCCAGTTCGCGACCAGCGCCAGGCAGGCGTAGTCCAGTCCCATCTCGCGGGCGAGGCCCGCTTCCGGCATGCCGGTCATGCCGACCAGGTCGCAGCCGTCGCGGCGCATGCGCGCGATCTCCGCCTTCGTTTCCAGGCGCGGACCCTGCGTGGCGCCATAGCAACCACCGTCGACCAGGGCTACCGAGGCGCGCCGGCCGGCCGCCAGCACCGCCTGGCGCAGGCTTTCGGTGTAGGGGTCGCCGAAGTCCACGTGCAGCACCGGCGTGCCGGGTTCTTCGCAAATGGTCGAGACGCGTCCCCAGGTGTAGTCGATCAGCTGGTCCGGCACCGCCACCACGCGCGGCCCGAAGCGCGCGCCGATGCCGCCGACAGCGTTGATGGCGAGCACGCGTCGCACGCCCAGGTCGGCGAGCCGGCGCAGGTTGGCGCGGTAGTTCACCTGGTGCGGCGGCACGGAATGGCCTTCGCCGTGGCGCGCGAGGAAGGCCAGGGTCTTGCCGCCAAGCTTGCCCACGCGCACCGGCGCCGATGGCCGGCCGTAGATGGTGTCGCCCTCGAGCGCCTGCTCGTCCTGCAGCGCGGCCAGCCGGTACAGTCCCGTGCCGCCGATCACCGCGAGGTCAACGGACAAGCGCGTAGATCCCCGGGAGGTTGCGCCCCTGCTCGTGGTAATCCATGCCGTATCCGTAGACGTAGCGGTCCGGCACTTCGAGCGCGATGTAATCGGCGTCGATACCCTCGACGCGGCGATCGTGGATCTTTTCGCACAGCACCGCGATGCGCACTTCCGCCGCGCCCTGGTCCTCGCACCAGTCGCGCACGGCCTTCAATGTGTGGCCTTCGTCGAGGATGTCGTCCGCGATCAGCACGCGCCGGCCCGCGAGCGCAGTCGCGGGACGATGCAGCCAGGCCAGCCCCGAGCCGGTGATGGCGCCGCGGTAGCGGGTGGCGTGCAGGTAGTCGAACTCGAGGTCGATGCCCACGCTGAGCGCGAGGTTGGAGGCGAACAGCATGCCGCCGTGCATCAGCGTCAGGTACACCGGCCGCTCGCCGCCCTCGTAGTCGGCGCGTATCTCCGCCGCGATGCCTTCGACGGCGTCGTCGATCGCCTCCTCGTCGAAGAGGCATTCGGAATTCTGCAGCGCGAGCGCAAGGTCCTTGCTCATTTCAGGCCACCACCGAGCCGGGTCCGGTCAAGCGGGAACGGGCCTCATCGTAGCGCGCTTCCGCCAGCAGCCCGTCCCAGCCGGCGGGACCCCTGCCGAGCAGCGAGGCCAGCGCGGCGGTATTGCCCGCGGGCCGGTCGTCCATGGCGCGCAGCGATTCGGCCACCAGCGCCGGCGGGCACACCAGTACCACATCGCAACCAGCGTCCAGGTGCGCGTCGATGCGTGCCTTGATGCCGCCCACGCCCTCCGCCGCCGCCATGCCGATGTCGTCGCTGAACACGACGCCGCGAAAACCCAAGTCGCGGCGCAGGATCTCGTTCATCCAGCGCGGCGAATACCCGGCCGGCTCGGGTGCGACGGCCGGATAGGTGACATGCGCCATCATCACCGCCTCGGCGCCGGCCTCGATCCCGGCGACGAAGGGCTTCAGGTCCTCGCCCAGCAACTGCTCCAGCGGGCGCGGATCGACCGCTTCGTCGAAGTGCGTGTCCTCGAGCACCGAGCCGTGGCCGGGGAAATGCTTGAGCGTGGCCGCCATGCCGGCCGAGTGCATGCCGCGCACGTAGGCGCGGGTGAAATCGGCAACGATGTCCGGCTCGGCGTGGAAGGCGCGGTTGCCGATGGCGCGATTGCCGCGGCCCAGGTCGACGACCGGCGCGAAGCTGAGGTCGACGCCGGTAGCGCGGATCTCGCTGGCCATCAGCCAGGCGTGCTCTTCGGCCAGGCGCAGCGCGGATTCGCGCTCGTTCGCGTACAAGCGGCCGAAATTCTCGAGCGGCGGCAGCGCCGCGTAGCCTTCGCGGAAGCGCTGCACGCGCCCGCCCTCCTGGTCCACGCAAAGCAGCTGTGGACGCGGGGCAGCGGCGCGGATTGCCTGCGACAACTCGGCGACCTGCGCCTTCGAGGCGTAGTTGCGAGTGAACAGGATGACGCCGGCGCAGGCGGGATGCTGCAGCCAGTCGCGTTCTTCGGCCGACAGTTCCTTGCCCGCGATACCGATCACCAGCATGCCCGCTCCTCCCTGACCGGCCCGTGCCGTCGTGCCGTGATTGTAACCCCGGCAAATAAGGCTCCGATGAAGGGCGCTATTTTTCGAACAGGGCGATCGATTCCACGTGCGCGGTCTGCGGGAACATGTCCATCGCGCCGGCGGCGCGCAGCGTGTAGCCGCGCTCGCGCACCAGGAAGCCGGCGTCGCGCGCCAGCGAGCCCGGATGGCAGGACACGTAGACGATGCGGTGGATGCCCTTCAGCGGCAGTTGCGCCAGCACCTCGGCGGCACCAGCGCGCGGCGGATCCACCAGCAACTTGTCGAAGCCGGCTCGCATCCACGGCTCCGAGGCCAGGTCCTTGGCCAGGTCGGCAGCGTGGAATTCGGCGTTTTCAATACCGTTGCGCTGCGCGTTTTCGCGCGCCCGCGAGATCAGGCCGGGGTCCCCCTCCACGCCGACAACGCGGCCTGCGCGGCGCGCCAGCGGGAGGGTGAAGTTGCCCAGGCCGCAGAACAGGTCGAGCACGCGGTCGGCCGGTTGCGGTTGGAGCAGTTCGAGTGCGCGCGCGATCATCTTCTGGTTGAGGCCGGCGTTGACCTGGATGAAATCGAGCGGCCGGAAGGCGAGACGCAGGTCGAATTCCGGCACCGGAAAACTAAGCTCGAGCGCTTCCGGCCATAGCGCCCGCACCGACTCGGTACCGCCGGGCTGCAGGAAAACCGCGAAGCCGGTGTCGCGCGCGAAAGCGCGCAGGCGTTCGAGGTCCGGCTCGTCCAGGCTTTCGAGGTTGCGGAAGATCAGCGCCACCGGCCCGTCGCCGGCGATGAACTCGATCTGCGGGATCGCCCGCTTGCCATCCAGGGTTTCGACCAGCGCGGTGAGCGCCGGCAACTGCAGCCCCAGTTCCGGCAGGAGCGTGTGGCATTCGTGCAGCTCGGCGACGAAGCGCGGATTGGCCTCGCGGAAGCCGATCACGGTACGGCCCTTCTTCTCCACGTAGCGCACGGACAACCGGCCCTTGCGGCGGTAGCCCCAGGCGGCGTCGGTCAGCGGCGGCAGCACGCGCTGCGCCTCGACATGGCCGATGCGCGCGAGGTTCTCCAGCAAAACGCGCTGCTTGGCTTCGATCTGCGCGTCCTGGTCCAGGTGTTGCAGCACGCAACCGGAGCAGGTGCCGAAGTGCGGGCAGCGCGGCGTGATGCGCTGCGGCGAGGCCTCGAGCACCTCGATCGTCTCGGCCTCGTCGAAATGGCGGTTGCGCCCGGTCTGGCGCGCGCGCACGCGTTCACCTGGCAGCGCGCCCGCGACGAACACCGCCTTGCCCTCGATGCGGCCGACGCCGCGGCCGTCATGGCCCATGCCGTCGATCGACAACTCGAATTCGCGCGGCGCCCGCGCCGCGCGATTGCTGCGTCCCATTGCCGACTCTTACTTCTGCTTCCAGCCGGTGCCGTCCTGGTACCACCAGCCCGCGTGGGCACTGGCAATCCACTGCTTCGCGAAGGTTTCGCGGATCTGCCCTTCCCATTCCGGGTGGCCGTTGGCGACGGCGATCTCGCGGTACACGGCCTTGCGGTCGCGATTGTCCTCGGCCACGGCCTGGTTGACCGAGACACGGTCCTTCAGCGCCACCTTGGTCGCATCGCGCACGGCCACGAGGCCGTCGCTGCCGAAGCCGAGCGCGCCGCTGTCGAAATGCGCCTCGAGCGAATCCTGGAAGCGCGCGGCCATGCGCGACTGGATCGCCTGGATGGCCGGCGTGCGGATGGTGATGTCGACGGTCTGCGCCTGGGCGTCGCTGATCACGAAGGACAACAGGTTGAAGCGCGGCTGCAGGCTGGCCTGCGGCGGCTTCACCGGCGCCGGCTCGTCCTTCTTCGCGTCGTCTCCGATCACCTTGTCCACGAACTCGGCGGCGGCTTCCTGCGCTTCCGCGGCAGGAAAGTAGACGTTGATGGTCACGCAGGCGGCGAGCGCGAGCGCGCCGAGGGCGACGAGGAACGGGGACTTCAACTTGCGCATGCGACTCTCCGGAAAACCTACTTGATGATCGGCGCCTGGCCCTGGGTGGCCGCCTCGAGGCGCGCCACCAGCGTCGGCCAGTCGACCTGGCGCCGGAAGCCCACCACCTGGATCCGTGGCAGTCCGGCCCCGGCGACGATGATATAGCCGTCGCCTGCTGAACCGACTCCGTCCATGGTGCAGACATTGTCGCGCAATTTGCAGGCCAGGCCGATGCGGTCGTAGGCGAAGTCGTCGAAGAAGGCCAGCGCCTTGCCCTGCAGGCCGCCGGCGATGCCGCTGCCGCCGACGTCGGAGATGTCCTTCACGGCGCGCTGGCTGATGCGGCGCTTGCCCTTCCAGTCGCGATCGGTCTCCAGGCGGGCATCGAAGGCCGCGGGCGCCCATGAGACCAGGCGCAGGTCCTGGATGCGTCCGTCGAGGCGGCCGGTGATGGTGCCAAAGCCGGTCACCTTCGTGATCTGTTCCAGGTCCACGTCCTGGATCGCGACGTTGCCGGTCAGGGTGGGCGCGCTGCCGAACGGACGCTCCATCGCCAGCTCGCTCAGCGCGACGCTGCCGCCGAAAACGCTCATCTGCAGGCCACCGTCGATGTCCAGGCGATCGTCGTGGAAGCGCGCCGACGGGATGCGGCCGCTGATGGTGCCGGTGAAGGGAGGCCAGCCAAGTCGCTGCGACAGGCTGGCGAGGTCGAGGTCCTCCACGCCCAGGCCGAACTGGAAGCGCGCGCCGGTCGCGTCCTGCGGCGCCTGCCAACGCAGCGACTCGAGGCGCAACCGGCCCGACAAGGCATCGATCGTGGCCGGCTTTGCCAGGCGCAGCTCGCGGTTGCTGCTGCTGAAATCGAAATGCGCCGCGCCCAGGCCGATGCCGTACAGCGCGCCACTTTGCCAGTGCAGTGCGCTCGCCTGCGCGTCGGCGCCGGCGTTCCAGCGCAGCTCGCCGCCGAGGCCGGCGAGCGTGAAGCGTGCGCGCGGATCGACCGCGTTGACGCCTTCGAGGCGCGCGTCGAAGTTCACCGGCGCGCCACCGGCGATCCGCAGCGTGCCGTTGCCGGTGCCGCTGAGCACGAGGTCGCCGAAACCGGGAGGCGCGAGGAAGCCGCTGAGGTAGCGATCACGCGCGAGCGCAAGGTTCGGCAGCGACAACCGCAACTGCATATCCAACGGCTCCGCCCGCGCATCGAGCGTGCCCTCGCCTTCCATTTCCAGCGCCCCGGGGTCCAGCCAGTGCAGTCGCGGCAGACGCCAGTTTCCCGAGCCCTCGCGCTGGGCGAGCACCTGCACCCGCACCGGTGAATCCGGCAGCTTGGCGTAGAAGCGCTGGAACAGCAGTTCGCCCCCCTTCGCGACGAACTCCACGTCCGTGGTCTGGTGCGGACCCTGGCTGCGGTAGTCGAGCTTGAGGTGTCCGTTTACGCCGGAGGCCGCAAGCGTACCGTCCGGCGTCTCCACGGCGATCCCGGCCAGCGCCAGGTCGGTGCTGATGCGCAGCGGCCCCTTGTCCGGCGACGCGATGTCGATGCTGCCGTCCATGCTGCCGGCGTTCCAGCGACCGTCCTGCCACATGCCGGCGAGGAATTCCTTCAGCCAGGCCACCGGTACCCTTTGCACGGTGATGCGTCGGATGTCGCTGCCGACCGCGGCATTGCCGTACGCGAGGCGGCTGCGGCCCGCGCGCAGTTCGGCGGCGAGCCCGCCATCGGAGAACTCCAGTGCAAGCTGCTGCGTGCCGCCGCCGCGGGTGCGCAGCGGGCCGTCACATCGCCATTTGCCGGCCGATGTGCGCACGAGCGGGCACTGCCAGTCGAGTTCACGGCCGCTGTAGGACAGCGCGGGCAAGTGCGCCTGCGCGGCGTGCAGCGAAAGCTGTCCGGTGGCGGCATCGCGAGGCCAGTCCAGGCGCAGGCGCACCTGCTCCAGGCTGCCTGCGCCGGTCGTCAGCTTTGCGATCCGGGCCTGGAGCACTTCCGCCTGCGCCGGCGCGGACAGGGCCAGTGCCAGCAGCAGCCACCGCTTGAAGCCCGCCGGAAGGGTGCGCATGCTGCCAGCATAAGCGACATCGCGGAACTGCAAATGAAGGCACCGAGCTTGCTGCTGGTCGAGGACGATGCCACCAGTGCCGCCTTCCTGGCCGAGGCGCTGGCCTCGCTGCCCGCGCAGGTGGACGTCGCGGGCGACATCGCGCAGGCATGCGCACTGGCGCGGGCGAAACCGCATTCCCTGTGGCTCGTCGATGCGCATCTGCCCGATGGCGGCGGACTGGACTGCCTGCGTGCGCTGCGCGCGCTGCACCCCGGCAACGGCACCCCGGCCCTGGCGATCACCGCCGGCGCGCCGCGCGAGGAGCTGGACGCCCTGTGCGCGGGCGGCTTCGTGGAAGTGTTGATGAAACCGGTCTCCATCGGTCTGCTGCACGCGACGGTGCGGCGATTGCTGGGCGATCCGGGCGGTGTCGCGGAACCGGCGACTGCATTCGCCGCCGGCGGCAAGCTGCCGGTGTGGGAGCAGGAGCGCGCGCTCGCGGCGATCGGCGGCAATGCAGGCTCGCTGGCGAAACTGCGCAGCCTGTTCCTGCAGGAGTTGCCCCTGCAACGCGATCAACTGCAGCAGGCGGGGGCCGACCGCGACGTGCGCGCCATCGGCGCGCTGCTGCACAAGCTGCGCGCCAGCTGTGGCTTCGTCGGCGCAGCGCGCCTGGCACGCGCGGTGGACGCGCTGTCGCGCGCGCCGCTCGATGCCGCCGCGCTGCGCGACTTCGGCCACGCGGTCGAGGACACCCTGGCAGCCGCCGATCAGTCCTGAGCGCGGGGGCGCACCTTCGCCAGCTCGTCAAGCAGGCCCCAGGAACGCAAGGGCGTCGAGCCCAGGTGCGATTGCAGTACCCGGCGCAGGCCGCGCCGCAACTCCGAGAGCTCGGCCGCGCCCGGCTGGCGGTCGGCGGCGAGCGCCAGTAGCGCTGTGCCGGAGACCGTGTCCTCGAGGCGGTGGCTGGCCGGCTGCGGACCGGTTTCCGCATCCAGCCGATAGCGTTCGCCCGGTTCGCAGGGTTCGCCTTCGGCGGTGCTGTCCCAGGGCAGGCCGACGCCGAGGGCATCGAGCAGGTCGCGCTCGAAGCGGCGCAGCAGCCACGACAGCGAGCCGTCCATCGCGAGTTCGCCGCGCAGGCGGGCGTACAAGTCGAACAGCGCCGGCGCCGGATCGTTGCGGGCGCTCAGCCGCAGCAGCAGCTCGTTGACGTACAGCGCGGCCAGCAGCCGCTCGCCGGCCAGCACCGGGGCATTGTCGAGCGCCTCGGCGGCGGCCAGGCGCGCGAGCTCGCCGCGTTGCACGTAATCCACGCGCAACCATTGCATCGGCTGCAGGGCGGCGCGCAGGGGCTGCTTCTTCGCCGTGTTGAGGCCGCGCGCGACCACGCCGACGCGGCCGTGCGTTCGTGTCAGGAGTTCGACGATCGCGCTGGTTTCGCGCCAGGGCCGCGCATGCAGCACGAATGCGGGTTCGCCGCTGATGCGCATTTCACTCGTAGCCGAAACGGCCCAGCGCGGCCTCGTCGTCGGACCAGCCTTCGCGCACGCGCACCCAGGTTTCCAGGAACACCTTGCTGCCGAACAGCTTCTCCATGCCGACGCGCGCGCCGGTCGAGATCGCCTTCAGCCGCTCGCCGCCCTTGCCGATGACGATCGCCTTCTGGCTGTCGCGCTCGACCCAGATCACCGCGGCGATGCGCAGCAGGGCGCCGTCTTCCTCGAATTTCTCGATCTCCACCGTCGCCGAATAGGGCAGCTCCTCGCCCAGGCGCAGCATCAGCTGCTCGCGAACCAGCTCGCCGGCGAGGAAGCGCTGGCTGCGGTCGGTGATCTCGTCTTCCGGATATTGCGCATCCGCTTCCGGCACCAGCGCCAGCAGGTCCTTCACCAGCGCCGGCGTACCCTTCGACTTGAGTGCCGAAATCGGGTGCACGGCGTGGAACTCGCGCCCCTGCGTGATTTCGGCGATGAAGGGAAACAGCCGGGTCTTGTCGGCCATCTTGTCGACCTTGTTGATCACCAGCACGCAAGGCACCTTGGCATCGTGCAGCGCCGCGTAGGCGAGCGAATCGTCCTCGACCCAGCGCCCTGCCTCGATCACCAGCGCGGCGGCATCCACGCCCTCGATCGAGCCGCGCGCGGCCCGGTTCATGTAGCGGTTCATCGCCCTTGGCTGCTTGCCGTGGATGCCGGGCGTGTCGACGAGCAAAAGCTGCCCTTCAGGGAAGGTGGCGATGCCGAGCAGGCGGTGGCGCGTGGTCTGCGCCTTCGGCGACACGATGCTGACCTTGGCGCCGACCAGGGCGTTGACCAGGGTGGACTTGCCGACGTTGGGCCGTCCGACCACGGCGATGGTCCCGGAGCGGTGCGCGCTCACGCCGCCTCGACCTGGGCCAGCACCGCCGCTGCCGCGGACTGCTCGGCCGCGCGCATGGAACTGCCCTCGCCTTCGGCGCTCGCGTCAGGATCGGCAAGCCGGCAGCGCACCACGAACAGGCGCTCGTGGTCGTCGCCGCGGGCGTCCACCAGCAGGTATTCCGGCCGGCCGAGCTGGCGCGCCTGCAGCCATTCCTGCAGCCGGGTCTTGGGATCCTTCTCCACCTTGCCGACGGCGAGCGCCCCGAGCGCAACCTCGAACCACGGCAGCACGATGGCGCGGCAGGCTTCGAAGCCGGCGTCGAGGTGGATTGCGGCCACGACGGCCTCCAGTGCGTCGGCGAGGATGGAATCGCGACGGTGGCCGCCGGTCTTCATTTCGCCGGGGCCGAGTTGCAGGGCCGCGCCAAGCTCTAGCCGGCGCGCGATTTCCGCCAGCGACGACTCGCGCACCAGTGCCGCGCGCGCCCGCGTGAGGGCGCCTTCGTCGGCCTTGGGCCAGCGCGCGTGCAAGGCCTCGGCGATGATCAGGTTGACGAGCGCGTCGCCCAGGAACTCCATGCGCTCGTTGTTGGGGGCGCCGGCGCTGCGATGGCGCAGCGCCTGGCGCAGGAGCTCGGGATTGCTGAAGCCGTGACCGAATCCTTCAGTCACCGGAACTCTTGCCGCCGAGTGGCACCTGGTACTTGAACTTGATCGCGAAGTCGATGTTGTAGACGAATGCCTTACGGACTTCGTAGTCCATCAGGAGCTGGTTGCCGCCCTTCTGTCGAACCACCTTGACCTGGCTGGCGGGGACGTTGTCGACGTAGCCGACGTTGAATTGCTTCTCGAGCATCTTGACGATCGCGCCCTCGTCGGCAGCGCCCGGATCGGTGTTCTGGGCGACGTAGTTCATCGCCTTCTTCACGCCCTGGAATTCGCTGTAGGCCGGGCCGATCACCATGCCCATGTAGGCGAAGAAGCAGGCCACGATCAAGCCGATGATGAAACCGACCAGCGTCATGCCGCTCTGCTTGCCTCGCATGTTGTTCCCCTTCATGTCGATTCCCCTGTGGCAGACGGGCAGAACGGAGCCCGGTTCAGCGGATGGTATCGCCAATTCGCGAATAGTCGAAGCCGTCGGAGCAGGCCCAGCCCTCGCAGTTGAGCCAGATGACCATGGCCCGGCCGACCAGGTTGGCCTCCGGGACGAAGCCCCAGTCGCGGCTGTCGGCGCTGTGGTCGCGGTTGTCGCCCATGGCGAAGTAGTGGCCGGGGGGGACGACCCAGGTCCCCGGGGCGAAGGGGCTGCCGGGGGTATCCATCACCGTGTGGGGCCGTCCGGGCAGCTCCTCGCGGACCACGCTGGTCCCGGTGTCGTCCAGCGCGGCGCCACCCTTGCCCTCGAAGACCCCGACCGGGGTGTAGGCCAGCTTGACGCCGTTGATCGCGACCTGGTCGTCGTTGACCTCGATCACGTCCCCGGGCAGGCCGACCACGCGCTTGATGTAGTCGGTGCCCTTCTGCGGGTCCTCGGAGTCGCGGCCGGGGTAATGGAACACCACCACGTCGCCGCGCTTCGGCTCGCCCACCTGGAGGATCTTCCGGTTCAGCACCGGCAGGCGCAGGCCGTAGTCGTACTTGTTGACCAGGATGAAGTCGCCGACCAGCAGGTTCGGCATCATCGACTCGGAGGGGATGCGGAAGGGCTCGGCCAGGAAGGAGCGCAGCACCAGCACGAACAGCAGCACCGGGAACAGCGAGCGCGAGTAGTCGACCAGCACCGGCTCGGGCACTTCCTCGCCTTCCTTCACCATCAGCTTGCGGCTGCGGGCGAAGAACAGGGCGTCCACCAGCCAGACCACGCCGGTGAAGGCGGACAGCGCGGTTAGCAGCAGGGCGAAATCGAATTTCACGGTTGGTTCCTTTGCGGGCGGGGTGCGGCCGTCACTTGTTGTCGGCCTGCAGCACGGCGAGGAAGGCTTCCTGCGGAATCTCCACCTTGCCGAACTGCTTCATGCGCTTCTTGCCTTCTTTCTGCTTCTCGAGGAGCTTCTTCTTGCGGGTGGCGTCGCCGCCGTAGCACTTGGCGAGCACGTTCTTGCGCATCGCCTTCACGGTGGAGCGCGAGATGATCTGGGCGCCGACCGCGGCCTGGATCGCCACGTCGAACATCTGCCGCGGGATCAGCTCCTTCATGCGCTCGCACAGTTCGCGGCCGCGGCGGTCGGAATGGGCCCGGTGCAGGATCATCGACATCGCGTCGACGCGGTCGCCGTTGATCAGCACGTCGACGCGCACGAAGGGACCCGCCTCGAAGCGCACGAAGTGGTAGTCCAGCGAAGCGTAGCCGCGCGACACCGACTTGAGGCGATCGAAGAAGTCGAGCACCACTTCCGCCATCGGCAGCTCGTAGGAGATCTGCACCTGGCTGCCGAGGTAGTTGATCGAGACCTGGCGGCCGCGCTTTTCCTCGCACAGGGTGATGATGTTGCCCACGTAGTCCGGCGGCGTGAGGATGGTCGCGAGGATGATCGGCTCGCGGATTTCCTGGATCTTGTTCACCGGCGGCAGCTTGGCCGGATTGTCCAGGGGAATGACCGTGCCATCGGTCGTGAGGACTTCATACACCACCGTCGGCGCGGTGCTGATCAGGTTGAGGTCGTACTCGCGCTCCAGGCGCTCCTGCACGATCTCCATGTGCAGCATGCCCAGGAAGCCGCAGCGGAAGCCGAAGCCCATCGCCTCGGAGCTTTCCGGCTCGAAGTTGAGCGCGGCATCGTTGAGCTTGAGCTTGTCCAGCGCCTCGCGCAGGTCCGGATAGTCCTCGGCGTCGACCGGGAACAGGCCCGCGAACACGCGCGACTTCATGGTCTGGAAGCCCGGCAGCGGCTCGGAGGCCGGGTTCGCGGCCAGGGTCAGGGTGTCGCCGACCGGCGCGCCGTGCACGTCCTTGATCGAGGCGTTGATCCAGCCCACCTCGCCCGCGCCGAGCTTGGGCAGGCCCTTGCGCTTGGGCGTGAACACGCCGACCGCGTCGACCTGGTGCGTGCGGCCGGTGGACATCACCAGGATCTTGTCGCCCGGCTTGATCTCGCCCTGCATGACGCGCACCAGCGAGACCACGCCGAGGTAGTTGTCGAACCAGGAGTCGATGATCAGCGCCTGCAGCTGGTCGCTGCCGCGATCGGCCGGCGGCGGGATGCGCTTGACGATCGCTTCCAGCACGTCGATGACATTCAGGCCGGTCTTGGCGCTGATCGCCACGGCGTCGTCGGCATGGATGCCGATCACCGCCTCGATTTCGGCCTTCACCTTCTCGACGTCGGCGGTCGGCAGGTCGATCTTGTTGAGCACGGGCACGACTTCCAGCCCCTGCTCCACCGCGGTGTAGCAGTTGGCGACCGATTGCGCCTCGACGCCCTGCGCCGCGTCCACCACCAGCAGCGCGCCCTCGCAGGCGGCCAGCGAGCGCGAAACTTCGTAGCTGAAGTCGACGTGCCCGGGGGTGTCGATGAAATTGAGCTGGTAGGTCTTGCCGTCGCGCGCGGTGTAAGGCAGCGAGACCGATTGCGCCTTGATGGTGATGCCGCGTTCGCGCTCGATCGGATTCGAGTCGAGCACCTGCGCTTCCATCTCGCGCGCCTCGAGGCCGCCGCAGATCTGGATGATGCGGTCGGCGAGCGTGGACTTGCCGTGGTCTACGTGGGCGATGATGGAAAAATTGCGGATCAGCTGCATTGGCGGCGGCGAGCGCGGTTCCGTGGCGGAAAGCCGGGCATTATCGCACAGCACCCCGGAGCCAGCCCGCCCTGAACGGGCCGGTCCGGGGTGCCGCCCGCCCGGAAACTCAGGAGGCCGGGATGGTGACCAGCCCGGTGCTCTCGTTGTTGCGCACGAGCAGGCGCACGCGATCGCCCTTCTTCAGGCCCTTGAGGGCCTTTGCGAAGTCCGCCGTACTCCCGACCGCGTCCTTGCCCACCTGCAGGATCACGTCGCCCGGGGACAGCCCGGCCTGGCGCGCGGCCAGGCTGGCGACGCGGCTGATGCGCACGCCCTCGCCCGCCTTCAGGCCCAGCTTGCTGCGCGAACTGGAATCGAGCTCGGAGACGACGATGCCGAGCGAGTTGAGGTCGGCCGCGGCGGAGGCCGGCTTCGCCGCCTGCTGGCCCTGCTGCGCCGTGCGCTCGTCGAGCGGGGTGAGCACGACCACCACGTCCAGCGGCTTGCCGTTGCGCAGCAGTTTCACGTTGGCGCGCGCGCCTGGCGGCATCCCGCCGACCATCGGTGGCAGTTCAGAGGACGAGCCGATTTCCTTGCCGTTGAAGGCGATGATCACGTCGCCCGGCTTGATGCCGGCGCGCGCGGCCGCGCTGTCGTTCTGCACGCCGCCGACGAAGGCGCCGCTTGCGCTGGCCAGGCCGAGCTCGGCCATCTGGTCGCGCTGCACGTCGCCGACCTGCACGCCGAGCTGGCCGCGGGTAACGTGTCCGGTCGTGCGGATCTGCCGCACCGCGTTCATGGCGACTTCGATCGGGATCGCGAAGCTCACGCCCATGTAGCCGCCGGAATTGCTGAAGATCTGCGAGTTGATGCCGACCACTTCGCCGCTGGTGTTGAGCAGCGGGCCGCCGGAGTTGCCGCGGTTGATGGCGACGTCGGTCTGGATGAAGGGCACGTAGCGCTGCGAGCTGTCCAGGCTCGGCCGGCCGAGTCCGCTGACCACGCCGGCGGTGACCGAGTGGTCGAAGCCGAAGGGCGAGCCGATCGCCAGCACCCACTGGCCCGGCTTGAGGTTGCGCGAATCGCTCAGCTGCAGCGTCGGCAGGTTGCCGGCCTCGATCTTGAGCACGGCGACGTCGGAGGTCGGGTCGCTGCCGATCACCTTCGCCTTGAATTCGCGGCGGTCGGTGAGGTGCACGATCACTTCGCTGGCCTCGTCCACCACGTGGTGGTTGGTCAGGACGAAGCCATCCGGCGAGATGATGAAGCCGCTGCCGAAGGAGGTGCCGCCACCGCGTGGCTGCTGCGGCATCGGCATGCCCGGCTGGCCGAAGAAGCGCTTGAAGATTTCCGGCACTTCCTCGTCGCCGTCCGGCATCTGCGAGTCCTCGTCGCCATCGTCGTCGTCGCCGCCGAGCTGGGTGACGCGCTGCGACTTGCCGCCGCCGATGATCGCCTCGATGTTGACGACGGCCGGGCCGGCGCGCTCGACCAGGCGGGAGAAGTCCGGCAGGTTCACCAGCGGCGGCGAATTGACCGTTGGCGAAACCGCCTGCGCCACGGCGGCCTGCACCGTGGCCGGCGGCGTGGAAGCGCCGGCGGTCCCGTGCGACTGCGCGTAGATGAGTCCGGCCAGGGCGGTGGAAGAGAACAGGACTGCGAAGCGGGAGATGGTCTTCATCGTGGTCGTCGATTCAGTCAATTAGTGGGGACGATGCCGCATTCGACCCGGCGGCGCGGGGCCAAGTTCCCTCACGGCGTGCCGGCGAGCTTTCCTTCGGCGGGTACGACGTGGCGGGCGAAGTAGGTCACGGTCGCCGCCGGCACCTTGCCGATCGCGACGATGCGGCGGCCGTTGCCGATGCGCGTGTGCACGTTGACGGCGCCGCGGCGCGCACGCGATTCGCTGCTGCGCGTGCCGGCGACTGGCTCGATGTACACCGATACGCTGGCCAGGCCGTCTCCGTAGAGCAACTGCACCGAGTCGCCGAGGCGGCGGCCCCCGCGCAGGGTGAAGCCCGGCGGCGGCGGCGCCACGCGCCAGCGCGGATCGGCGGCGACGCGGTTGACCTTCAGGCTCTGCACGCGGCGCAGGCCTTCGGTGGTGGAAGGACGCAGGTCGGCCATGCTCGGCTTGCTGGTCCGCAGTTCGGTGAAGGCCATCTGCTCGAGCGGCTGGCCGGCCTCGCCGAGCAAGGCGATGCGCAGCGGCAGGCCGGTGTCGTGGTCGAGCCAGAGGCGGTAGCCGTAGCGCCACTGGTCTTTTGGCTGCAGGTCCACGACCTGGCAGTCGCGCGCGGCGACGCGGCCGCTCTTGCCCAGGCGGGCGCTGTAATTGGGCAGCTTGCCGGCATCGGCGAATTTTTCCGCGGGATTCCATCGGCCGGAAATGTCACCGTCGTAGCCGACCGCGCCCAGGCCCGTGCCGATGCACATCACCATGCGATCGTCGCGGATCACCTCGCGCTTCGGACCGGTGAGCGCGACCAGGCGCATGCGCTCGCGGCTACCATCCCAGGAATGGAATACGCCGAGGGTGTCCATGCTGGTGCCGGAAACGGTGACCAGCGTGCCCTGGTAGTCCTGCCGCGCCAGCGCCGGCGCGATGCGCTCCAGCCAGTCCGCGGCGTCGCGGCTCCACATCCCGCTGACCCAATGCCGCGCACCTTCTACCAGGCCCTGAGCGCCTGCAGCGGGTTCGCTGCCCGCGGCGGAAGTCGCGGCGCTGAGCAGCACCGCCGCAAGCAGAGCCTTCGAATTCATTTGCGGTCGCTCTCCGCCGGCGCGGCAGCATCGGCGGCCGCGGCCGGCTGGCCGTTCGAGACCACGTCCACGTAAGGCACGAATCCGCCGAGGCCGTCGGCCGCGATCATCTGGTTGTGGCGCACGAGATAGGCCTCGATCGCCGGGTCGCTGGAAGCGGAAACCAGCTCCGAACGCGGCCAGCTGCGCTCTTCCCCGTTGTCCACGAGCGGGAAGTCGGCCGGGGATTCTGCGCTGCCGCTGTCCAGCGGCAACGGACTGGCCTGGTCGGAAGGCTCGACTGCAGCGACGAGCGGCGCGTCTGCGCCGCGGTCGGCGGCGGCGGCCGCGGGCACGGCCGGAGCGCGGGTGTCGGGCTGGCGCGCAGCAACCAGATCCGCCGAAGCGGGGCTCGGCACCAGGTTGCGGGCTTCGGGTGCCGGGGCCTCGGCGAGGCTGGGGAAAG
>JADMIO011107744.1_pt1 | contig 48934 bp, 34 predicted proteins | sample 8958161 | NCBI WGS metagenome assembly JADMIO01 (sample SAMN16585339, study PRJNA669376) | soil metagenome | isolation source: Crop rotation soil | place: USA: Cullars Rotation, Alabama | collected 2011
GCGACAACTTGTCCACGTGGAATTCTAAGCTTAGGATCCCAATGTGCTGGAAAGCGATCGCCAGCCGGAGCTTCACGCAGCTGGCGACGCTGGCGCCCGGCGTCACCGTGGATGCGAACAACACGCCGGTGCGGGTCGGCGGCGGCGGCTCGACCAACATCATGATGGACGGCGTCTCGGCGAACGATACCGGCGCGAATCGGCCGCTGGTGCAGATGAGCGTCGAGTCCATTGCCGAAGTGAAGGTCCTCACGTCGGGCTATCAGGCCGAATTCGGGCGCAACAGCGGCGTGCAGGTGACCGCCGTGACCAAGAGCGGAACCAACCAGTTCCGCGGCGCCGTGTACGACGTAGAGCGCAACTCTGACTGGAACGCGAACTCGAAGACGAACCTGCTGAACGGCGATCCGAAAACGGTGCTGCGCGAGCGGGACTGGGGCTTCTCGTTCGGCGGCCCGATCGGCACACCCGGGGGCCGGAACAAGCTGTTCTTCTTCTACGCGCACGAGATCGAGCCGCGAACGGCCGGCGCGGACGTCCGTCGCTATCGCGTGCCCACGCTGGCGGAGCGCGCGGGAGATTTCTCGCAGTCGCTCGATCAGAACGGCACGCTCTACAACCTGATCAAGGATCCGACCTCGACGGCGGCGTGCTCAGCGACCAGCAGCGCAGGCTGCTTCCAGGATGGTGGCGTGATCGGCCGCATTCCGGCGGGCCGGCTGTATCAGCCCGGCGTGAACATGCTGAACATGTACCCCGTACCGACGATCGCCAACGCGCAGGGCCTCCCCTACAATTATGAGGTCACGCGGCCGCTCGAAAAGACGGTGTCGTACCAACCCGCCGTGCGGGTCGATTATCAGCCGACGGCGGCGATGCGCGGCACGTTCAAGGTGTCGGGCTGGACCCAGCGGAACAACGTGTTCAACGGGAACATCCCCGGATTCGACGACTCGCAGCAATACAAGCCGGTGATCGTGACCTACGCGGCGACGTTCAACTACACGATGACGCCGCGTACGTTTCTGGAGGTGACGTTCGGTCACGCCAAGAACGAGTTGACCGGCTGCGCGCTCGGGCAGAGCGGCACGGGGCCGATCTTCTGCCAGGCCGGCCTCGCGATGGATCCGGTGTCGAATCGCGACACGGCCGGTCTCGCGGCACTGCCGGTCCTCTTCGGCGCGAACATGTTCGCGGTCGATCCGGGATTCTATTCCTACAAGGCGTTTTCGTCGGTCGCGCCGCCGTTCTTCGTCAACGGCCAGCTGCGGCACTCGCCGATCCTGGCGTGGGGCAGCCGCGTCGCCAACGCACCGCCAAGCACGCCGTATCCCACGTTCCTGAACGTCAACTCGACCTACGACCTCTCGGCGAGCCTGAGCCACGTCCGCGGCCCTCACACGCTCAAGGCCGGCTACTTCCAGACCTACGCGCTGAAGGATCAGGCGCCCAACGGGCAGGCCAACCTCTTCGGCAACATCTCGTTCGCGAACGACACGGCCAGTCCGATCGACACGACGTTCGGCTTCAGCAACGCGGCGGTTGGCGTGATCAATTCGTACCAGCAGCTGTCCCGGTTCGTCGAGGCCGACATGGTCGCGTGGAACATCGAGGGCTACGTTCAGGACAACTGGAAAGTGAACGGCAAGCTGACGCTCGACTTCGGCGTGCGGCTGGTGCACCAGACGCCGATGTACGACACACGCCTGTTCGCCTCGACGTTCCTGCCCGAACTCTGGAACGCGGCCGCGGCACCCTCGCTGTACGTCGCCGGATGCTCGAACGGAGCGGTGACGTGCTCGGGGGCGACGCGCGTCGCGAAGAACCCGAGCACCGGGCAATTGCTCGGCGCCGGATCAGCGGTCGCGATCGGCACCATCGTTCGAGGCTCGGGTGACACGCTCAACGGCATCCGCCAGGCCGGCAACGGCATCGAGAAGTCGGTGTACACGTGGCCGGCGCTCGGCGTCGCGCCCCGGTTCGGCATGGCGTACGACATCACGGGCCGGCAGCGCATGGTGCTCCGCGGCGGCGCGGGACTGTACTTCGATCGTCCGGCGGGCAACGCGGTCCTGAACCAGGTCGCCAATCCTCCGACCCTGCAGAACATCACGGTGCGGTACGCGCAACTGCAGTCACTCGACTCGAACAGCCTGACCATTCAGGGCGCGTCGACGCTGCAGGTGTTCAAACACCATCTCGGTCTGCCGACCTCGACCCAGTGGAACATGGGACTCCAGATGGCGCTGCCGTGGGCGTCGTCGGTCGACATTTCGTACGTCGGGCAGCATGCGTGGAACCAGATCGTCGGCGTGAACATCAACGCCGTCGATATCGGGGCGGCGTACGCCGGGACGAATCAGGACCCGACGCTCACGTCGACGGTGCCCGGGGCGAACGCCCTGCCCACCGATCTGCTGCGCTCGATCCGCGGATTCGGGGCGATCACCCAGCAGTCGGACTACGGCTGGAACACGTTCCATTCGATCCAGCTGTCGTTCCAGCGGCGCTTTTCTCACGGCATCTCGTTCGGCTTCAACGACGCGATCGCGCTGCGCAACATCACGCAGCAGACGCAGCGGCTCGTGCACAACGCCGACGGATCCTACCGGCTGCGCGACGATCAGGCCCAGGCGAACACGCTGCTGCAGGTCGATCCGATCCGCCACACACTGAAAGGAAACTTCGTGTGGGCGCTGCCCACGCTCAAGCGCGATGGTTCCGTCGCGCGGGCCGTCGGTTACGCCATCAACGACTGGCAGCTGTCCGGCGTCTGGACGGCGACATCGCCGCAACCGTATACCGTCGGCTTCAGCTATACCGGCATTACGAGCGTGAACCTGACGGGGTCGCCCGACTACGCGGCGCGCGTCGCGCTCACCGGGACCGACCCGGGAACGGGCTGCAGCAGCGATACGTACCGGCAATTCAATACCGCGGCCTTTGCCGGTCCGGCGGCCAACAGCGTCGGCCTCGAATCGTCGCCCAACATCCTCAAAGGGTGCTTTCGAAGCGCGTTCGACCTCGCCGTGGCGCGCATCGTCCGCGTCGGCAAGGCGCGCCAGCTGCAATTGCGCGTCGACGTGTTCAACGCGCTCAACCAGGCGATCATCACGGGCCGCAACACCACCATGAGCCTCGCGAGCCTGGCCGCGAACACCGCCCCGACGAATCTGCCGTTCGATGCCTCGGGCGCCCTGATCCCGAGTCGATCCCTGCCGAAGAACGCGGGCTTCGGCGTGGCCAACGGGTATCAGGATCCCCGCACCGTTCAGTTGCAGGTGCGGTTCTCCTTCTGACGCCCGACATCGCGCATATGAATCTCGGCCGGCATCGATAGATGGATAGAATGTGACCAGTTCACCTCGAGGGACACGTATGACTTTCGTTCGACCATTGGCCTGTCTCATGCTCGCAAGCGTGGGGATCACAGCGCTCGCCCAAGCGCCCCAGGCGCCCCAGGCACCCGCGCCGGCCGGCCCGCCTGCCGCCGCCGCCGCCGTGTCCGAAGGCATCTCGGGAAACTGGGAGCTTTCCTACGACAGCCGGAAGATTCCGCGAGCCAAGCTGCTGCCGACCGTCACGCCGGCGAAGGTGACGCAGCACGCCAACCTCGACGCGCACGCGATCCGGTGGTGCAACCTGATGGGTCTGCCGTTCGTGATGGATTCCGGCCGCCCGATCGACATCCGTGAAGGGCCGACCGTCGTGATGGTGGTCGCCGAAAACGTCCCGAACCCCAGGTACCTCTACAAGAACCGCACGACGCACATCAGCGCTGACATCTACGACCCGTCCACGCTCGGAGATTCGATCGCCCACTGGGAGGGCGACACCCTGGTTGTCGACACCGTCGGCTTCCATCCGACTCACGGGATCACCGCCATTCCCGGCGGCGGTTATCGGACCGATAAGTCGCATCTGGTCGAACGTCTGCGGCTGATCGACAATGGAAACGTGCTGTCGGTGACGTCGACGTGGACGGACAAAACGGTCTTTGCTTCTCCGCAGACCTACGAGTTCCGGTACTACCGGCTGCCGGCCACCTACGAGGCCCGCGCGAGTCTCCCTTGTGATCCCTACAATCAGGTCCGCGCGGATTTTCTCGGCGATCCGCTCGAGCCCCGGACCCCTGCGAAGGCAGGGCGTTAGACAGAGGTCAAAGATGCGCAGTCAACTCGTTGCCGCATTGCCGCTTGCCGCGCTCGTCAGCACGTTCGTCCTCGCAGCGCCTCAAGAGCCGCCCGCCGCGTGGCGCCGGCTCGAAGGCGCGTGGGTTCGTACCGATCCGGAGGGCTCCGGGAGCTTCGGCGGTCTCGGAGCCAACGTTCCGGCGGCGCATCTCAAGCCCGGCGCCACGATGGGCGGCGGCGGAGGACGCGGAGGTCGAGGCGGCGGAGCCGGGGCGGGCCGCGGCGGCGCGCCGAATGCCAATGCCGCTGCCTCCGCGGTCCCGCACAAAGAGGGCGATCCGTACATCGCCGTCGCGCAGCCGTGCGGCGGCGGCGCCGGCCGTGGCGGCGGCGCGCTCCTGATCAATCCAGACTCCGGCGGCGTGCACTTCGTGATCTCGAAGAACGAAGTGATTTTTGCGGGCGAACGGGGCGGCGTGCGTCACATCTATACGGACGGACGGCCGCATCCCGAGCCCTTCACGCCGACAGGCGCCGGCCACTCGATCGGACATTTCGAGGGGGATGTGCTGGTCGTCGACACCGTCGGGCTCACGCCCGGGGCCGTCCCAGGCGGCGGGATGCGATCGGCCGCGACGCACCTGGTCGAGCGGTTTCAGGTCGCGCCGGATGGCAAGACGATGACGGTGACCTATACGTGGAACGATCCGGCGATCTACGAGCAACCGCACACGTACAGGTACATCTTCGACCGGTCGCCGGGCGACCCGCCGTACGCGCTCGAAGAATGGTGCGATGCCAGCGATCCGATCGAGAAGCAGTCGATCGTGCCGCCAAAGCAGATCATCAAGTAGCCACCAGCGCGCGCACGGGGACGTTTTTCAGTTGGGTTCATAACCCTTCACAAAACCGATCTGCCGGCCTCTCACAAATCCAGTGCGGGCGTGATACCGTCCCCGCACGCGATGTACGATACGCCCACCGGTTTCCTGAATGTCCATGAACGAGCGGACGGCCGCGGCCGAGGTCGTCCGCATGTTCGCGCTCGCGGCGGCGGCCCCGGGCCTCAGCCGACGAATGCGATTCGTTCACTAACCGGGCCGGCAAAGGAGTCCAGATGACGCCGCGAGTCAGGTCCCTGATCCTAACGTTGACGTTGATGGTGTGGGCCGCCGGGTTCGCGCAAGCCTGCCGCGGAGAGCGGGAGGCGCCGTCCGACGCCGGCGCTCGGAACGCAGCGAACGCGACACCCGCTGCCCAGGCCTATGTGCCGTCATCCACATTTCAAGAAGTGATGGACTCGGTGGTCGATCCCGCCGCCGATTACGTCTGGGAGGCCGTGTCGTACAGAGCCGACATGAAAGGCGTGACCGAGCGCCGTCCGCGGACCGACGCAGACTGGCATCAGCTCCGCCAGCACGCCGTCGTGCTCGTCGAAGCGGCCAATCTGATCGCCGTCCCGGGCCGCAAGGTCGCCGCAACGAACAAGATGGTCGAAGATGGCGGGCCGCTCGACGTCGCCGCCATTCAGAAGCGGCTCGACGCGAACCACGAGTCGCTCGTGGCGTTTGCCAATGGTCTTCGGACCGTCGGACAGCAACTGATCGACGCGTCCAACCGGCACGACGTCGACGCGATCACCGAGCTCGGCGGCACGCTCGACGAAGCGTGCGAGGCGTGCCACCGGACGTTCTGGTACCCTGACGAACCGCCTCCTCCTGGTGCTCCCGCGACGGCCGCCGCAGCCGGCTCGCCCGTCAAGAAATAACGGGCATCCGGCGCGTCCTCGCCGGGACTTCAGAATTCTTCAGCACGCTTCAGCAGAGGCGTCCGCCCGGCTGTCGTATTGTCATGGTGCGCGACAACAGTCCGCGCACAGGAGTGGCCGTCATGTCCGACCTCAGATATTCCCGCCGACAGTTCACGCAGCTCGCCGCCTCGGCAATCGCGCTGCCGTTCATGCGCACCGGGACCCAGATGCTGCCACGTGACGCCGCCACGGTTCGCGGCGTGAAGATCGGCGCCATAACCGGAGTCTACGGGCCGTTCACGCCGGCGGCCGGACAGGACGTGACGGACGTCGTCATCGCGCGGTCACTCGAGGGCGGCATCGGCCATGTCGAGCTCGTCAACAGTCTCTACGAACCGCGGGTCACCGGCGGCGGCGTCGGCGGCCAGGCGCCTGCCACGGCGACTCCCGAGTATCTGCAGTCGCGCGAAGCGCTCCGGCAGTGGCGCCTCACGACGCCCGTCACGCTGTTCCGTGACATTCGCCGGAAGTTCAACGCGGCGAATCTCGACCTGTATTCGTTCGTGATGACCATCGGCGACGATTTCACGGATCCCGAAATCGACGCGGTGTTCAAGCAGATGCAGGCGCTCGAGGTGGACAAGTTCTGCACGAATCAGACGCGCGTCGGGATGGGGCCGCGCATGGCGCCGTACGCGGAGAAGTACAAGATTGCGCCGGCATTCCACACGCACGCGCTGGTGAACGATCCGAACGAGGTCGCGTCGCCCGCCAGCCTCGACAAAGTGCTCGCCATGTCACCGCGGTTCATGGTCAACCTCGACATCGGCCATTTCGCGCGCGGCGGCAACGATCCGTTCGCCTACATCAAAGCGCACCACGACCGCATCACGCACCTGCACATCCGCGATCAGAAGAAGGACGGCAGCGCGGCCAACGTCGGCGACGGCGATTTGATGGTGGCCGACATCCTCAAAACGATTCGCGACAACAAGTGGCCCATCGCCTGCATCCTCGAGCAGGGACGCACCGGCTTCGACTCGTCGGTCGCCGCGACGAAGGCGAATCTCGAGTACATGCGCAAGGCGCTGGAGTCCTAGCGGCCGCCGCACATCAGCGCGCTTTGCACGCGCGCCCGAGACGACGGTTTCGTAATCGGTCGACCATTCTGTCACTGCCGCGCGGCTGCGGACTGCGAAGCGACGCTGTCCACGGAACGCGGATTCGCCTCTCCGCTTCGCTCTCCTGTGCGCTTGGCCGGAGCAGTTTCGCCAAAGCGCGGCCCTTTGGGTCCACGACGACGACACGTCGCGCTCCGGGCACCAATATTGCGTATCCCTGGCGACGTCGGAAATGCGGACCGGTGTTGTGCACTCGGCGATTCGCAGGCTGCCAGGACGCCTTCCGGCTCTCCTGGTCGGCAATGGCTGGATTTACCTGATGATTGCGCTGTGGGGCGCGGCCATCACGGCCGGCACCGTGAGGGTCTGGCAGTATCAACTCACGCCTGGCGCGCCTGCGGGGCCGGCGCCAAGCGTCTGGCCGGTTGACAGTTCAATTCCGGCACATCCCGGCCGTGCGCTGCTGATCATGGTGGCGCACCCCAAGTGCACCTGCACCCGGGCGAGCCTCAACGAGCTGCGGCGGTTGATGGTCCGGTTCAGGGCCCTCGAGAATCCGCCTGATGTCTACCTCTCGATCATCGCCCCGGAAGGCGTCGGTGCCGACTGGACGGACGGGCCGGTGCTGCGCAACGCCTCCACGATCCGGACGCTGAATATCGTGATCGATCCGGGTGAACGCTTTGCGCGGAAGTTCGGCGCGACGACGAGCGGGCACGTGCTGCTTTACGGCGCCAACGGCCGCCTGCTCTTCAGCGGCGGGATTACGGACGCGCGCGCCCACGAGGGCGACGCCGTGGGGCAGGAGGCGATCGTCGCCGCGCTGTACGAGAAGACGCCCGCGGCGACACACACACCCGTGTTCGGGTGCGCGCTGGACACGCCCTGAGGCCGCCCGGAATGATCTCAACTTACACGCGACCAGGTCTCATCCAGGAGAATTCCGTGAGCAACGCCGCCACGAACGACGTCAGCGCCGCTGCCGCCAGACTCGCCAGCAAGGCGGAGTCCGCGTATGCCGGGCTGCTTCAGCAGTGCCACCTGCGCGCCGACCGCATCTTTCTCTGGCTGATGATCGCGCAGTGGGTGTTCGGCATCGTCATCGCGATCGTCGTCTCGCCGTACGCCTGGGAGGGGAAAGAGCGCGTCGTGTCCAACCACATTTACGCGGCGGTGATCCTGGGGGGACTCCTCAGCGCGTTGCCGATCGCCCTCATTCTGCTGCGTCCCGGGTGGGCGGGCACCCGGCACGTCGTCGCGGTCGCGCAGATGCTGTGGTCGGCGCTCCTCATCCATCTCACCGGCGGTCGAATCGAAACCCACTTCCACGTCTTCGGCTCTCTCGCCTTTCTCGCGTTCTATCGCGACTGGAAGGTGCTCGTGACCGCGACGGTGGCGGTCGCCGCCGATCACTTGATTCGAGGGTTGATCATTCCCGAGTCGGTCTACGGCACGGCGGACGCCTCGATCTACCGCTTCATCGAGCACGCCGGCTGGGTCGTCTTCGAGGTCATCGTGCTGGTACTCAGCATTCAGCAAAGCCTGAAGGAGCTGCTGCGCATTGCGGAAAACGGCGCCCAGATGGAAGCGCTGGCAGAGCGTGTCTCGTTTGCGGCGCCAGCGGCTGTGTGAGGTCCGCCGAGTAAAGGTCCGATGCCTCCCGCGAGCGGATTCGACGTCGCCAAATTGAAGCAGCCGGACGGCTCGCTGCGGTCGCTGACCCGGCCGGAGTACGAAGCGCTTCCGCTCACGCAGCGCATCACCCTCGTACTGCAGAGTCAGGTTGAGTTCTACCGCGGCGGCGTCAGGCTTCCCGCGCACGAAGCCTTCAAGGTTTCGTAACAACGACACGCAAGAGACGGGCGGACGTCGTCCGCACAATCCGCGATCCACGCCCCTCTTTCGCGTCAGAACGCCAGTCGAAGACCCGCGTTCACGACGAGGCCCTCGAGCGGGGCCCAGGCGTCGACCGTCCACCGTCCGTCGAAGCGACGAACGCGCCGCAGCAGTGAGTCGAAGCGCGTCTGCCGTCGATCCGACAGGTTCTCGGAATTGACGAACACCCGATAACGACCGACACGGCGCTCGGCCATCGCCCCGAAGTAGAGATACGGCACGCTGGCAGCTCGATACGGGTTGTCGTCGAGACGCTGCCGCCCTGTGTAATACATCTCGACACCGACCCGGCTCTCCCCCTCGCGCTCCCACATCAAGACCAGGCCGCTGGCATGCTTGGGGGTGAGCGCGACGTCGACGCGCTGCCCCGTCAATGCGTCGGGCTCGTTCGCATGCACGAACGTATGAGTGCCGACGATGGTGATCTCCCGATAACGTATGGTCGCGAGGAGCTCGGCACCGATGGTCCTGGTCGGCGCCTGCAGCCGCACGAGATCGTACCCATCGCTGCTCGACGCGGGCGTGACATCCAGCGTCCCTGTCACGCGCGAGCCGAAGGCCGTTGCGGTCAACTCCACCGGGCCAATCGTTCGACTGAGATCGGTCGAGACGCTTCTCGCACGCTCGGCTCGCCCGAGATCCGCGGCATGAAGACGCGTCAAGCCGACCGCCTCGGTCTCCTCGGTGAGCGGCGTCGGTGCGAAGTAGCCAGTGCCCACCGAGCCGCGAAGCGTCCACTCGGGCGCAAACCGCCACAGCGCGGAAACGCGCGGGCTGGCAAACGAGCCGAACGCGTTGTGATGATCCAGCCGTGCGCTGAGAGAGACCCGGAGTGAAGCCACGGGCGCGAAGTCGTCCTGGGCAAATATGGAAGGTGTCCAGTACGTGTAATCGAACCTCGGCACCGATCGGTTGCGGTACGCGTCCGACTGCATCGCGCCTCCGATCACCCACGTGTGTTGCCGCCGCGTTCCGGTCAACGAGATCTCGCCAAAGGCGGTGTGATGTCCGTCATGCTCGATGACCTCACCAAACCCGTGCCGGTGCTGCTGGGCCGTCACCGACCCGCGAACACCAAGAACGTTCTTCCCAACGAGCAGATGAGCGACGACGCCAGTGTCCTCGCGCCCCGTCCGGAGTGATTCTTGAAACCCGTTTCCATCCGGAACGATCTCACCGGGCAGCGTGCCGCCGATCCGGTTCTCCGCCAGGAGGCCGACCGTCACGAAGAGCGACCGGCCGGCGTGGTTGTTCCAGAAGAATCGTGGGCGCGCCGACAGGCGTGTGACTCCGGGCAAGTCCGCCCAACCGTCATCGTCGACGTCGTGCCGGGCTTGACGGTCGGCGCCGATGAGCAAGGTATAGCCCCACTGTCTGGACAGTGGACCCGACGACCAGAGCATGCCATCCGTGCCGCCCTGCGTCGTCTGGTTGAACAGCAGTTCGTGTTCGGCCGTCGCGGCCGGCTGACGCGAGACGAGATTGATGACACCGCCCAGGGCCGACGACCCGAAGAGGGACGATGCGACGCCCTTGATGACTTCCACCTGACCAAGATCCATCGGCGGGATCTGGAGCAATCCGATCGAGCCGGACTGGCCGCCGTACAGGGGCAGACCGTCGGCGAGCAACTGGGTATAGCGTCCGCGGAGGCCTTGAACGCGCAGGCTGGCGGCGCCAAGCGACGGCGACGTCACTTGCACCCGAAGCCCTGCCGTCTCATTCAATAGCATCGCGATGTCGCCGGGGGTCATCAGGAGTTTCTCTTCGACTTCGTCGCGGCCGAGGACCTCAACGCGGAGCGGCTCATCCTGAAGACGTACGTTGGCGCGAGTCGCGCTGACCGTGACTTCCTCCTTCATTTCCGGCTGCGTTTGGAGGCGAACCACGACTATCGTTTCCGTCCCGGTCTGCGCGACGGCGCGGATCGTCTGTGGCAGGTATCCGGTCCGATCGATCGCAATCTCGACCGCGCCCGCTTCCACGGTCAGTACCGCTTCACCAGCGGAGGATGTCGTGATGCGCTGATTGCCGGCGGTCACGCGCGCGCCCTCGACGGGTCCGGAATCACTCAGGACCTGAACCTTGATCCGCGCGGACGCCAATGGCAATGTGCCTTGGGCGTAGGCTGGGGAGGAAGCGACAAACATTGCGCACACCCAGGCCCAGTGAACACACCGCGTCATGGCTTCTCCACAATCAAGAGAGCGAAAGGGGTGACAGCAGCCCGACGCACCGGCGCGCTACGGTGCGACAACCCTCGTGCCGCCGTGTTCGATGTCGTCGGCAAATTCGTCAGGCAGGTCCGTCGCGCGAATGGCCGCGGCACTCCGGCCGACATCGTACGGCACGCGCACGAAGCGCGCGGGCGCTTCCGCCTCCGGCGAGAGCAGCAGGAAACAGGCACGCCAGTCGCTGTCCTTCGGCTTGCCGACGGACCCGGCGTTGACGAACCACACGCCATCGACCAGCCTCGCGTACGGCCGATGCGTATGACCGAAGACGATGATGTCAGCGTCGGAAGCGGCGGCCAGCCGTTGAAAACTCGACAAGGGGCGATCCTCGAAGAGGTACTCATTGATCCTTCGTGGACTGCCGTGCACCAGCAGAATCCGCCGGCCGCCCGCCGTGAACCGAAGCGCGGGCAGCAAGGTGCGAAGGAACGCCTTGTTCCCGGCCGTCGTGTGCGCCTTCGTCCACGCGAGCGACTGCTCGCCGCGCGCCTGCTCGCCCGGATCGCGATACGCGCAGCCGCATTCATCGCGGTCGAACCCCACGCCATCGTCGTAATTGCCCATGATGGTGGGGATGCGCTCGGCCTGAATGCGCTCCGTCACTTCGTTCGGAAATGCGCCGTAGCCGACGAGATCGCCAAGGCAGTACTGCGCGTCGAGGGACTGCGTCCCCAGCTCGGCGAGCACCGCCTCCAGTGCAGGCAGATTGCCGTGAATGTCGCTGATGATTGCGATGGACATCTTCACGGCCTCCATCATGACTGTCGCGCGACCCGGATAGAACGCCAGCCGCGTGGCTCATGGCGCGACGGTCCGACGGCGCGCCCGCGATCGACCAGCTCATAGTAGATCCGGTCGCGGCCCTCGATGCCGTCCGGCCGGCCCGTTCGAGGTGCGTCTGCGTCCTTTTTGCCGGCGCTCCGTCTTTGTTGTCAGGAGAACGCAATGACGACGACATCAGCGGATGAGACACACGCCACCGTCCGGGCACATTATGCGAAAGTCGCGCGGACGGCCGACGCCTGCGGTTGCGCGACGGAGTGCTGTTCGGTCCCGGGACGCTCAGCCGACCTCGGCTACACCGAACGTCAGCTGGCGGGCCTGCCCGACGGCGCGGACATGGGTCTCGGATGCGGGACCCCGCTCGCATTCGCACAGCTGCGACCGGGGCAGACCGTGCTCGACCTCGGCAGTGGCGGCGGCATCGACTGTTTTTTGGCCGCCAGCCAGGTGGGCCCGACGGGAAGGATTATCGGCGTCGATATGACCGCTGAGATGATTCAGAAGGCGCGCGCGAACGCGCGAAAGGTCGCCGCGACCAACGTGGAGTTCCGTCTCGGCGAGATCGAGCACCTGCCACTGCCCGATCGATCCGTGGACGTGATCGTCAGCAACTGCGTCGTCAACCTCTCGCCGGACAAGGCCGCCGTATTCCGCGAGGCATTTCGGGTGCTCAAGCCCGGTGGCCATCTGGCGATTTCCGACATCGTCGCTTCGGCGCCGATGCCCGAGGCCATGCGAGATGATCCGGCGGCGCTCGCCGGCTGTCTCGCGGGGGCGCCGGCGATCGAGGAGCTGCGATCGACCCTCGTGGCCGCCGGGTTCATCAACGTGGCGATCGAGGTGAATGAGGCGAGCCGATCGTTCATCAAAGGGTGGAACCCCGGCAACGGCGCGGAGGCGTTCGTGGCTGCCGCAGCCGTGCGTGCCACGCGGCCCTCCGGGGATGGTTGCTGTGGAACGGCGACCAGTCCATCCTGTTGCTGAGGCATCACATGCTTGACGCGTCTGCCCGTGGAGCCTGGGAGCTGCTGGCCGACCGGCTGGGGGCGTTCATCGCCCGCAGGCTGCCCGCGGATGAGGCGGACGACGTTCGCCAGGAAGTACTGCTGAAGATCTTCAAGGGCGCGCCTCACCTTCGGGATGAGGCGCGCTTTGGTCCGTGGGTCTACAGCGTCGCGCGGAATGCCATTGTCGACCGGCTCCGATCGCGCCGGTTGCCGGTTGACGACGTCGACGGCATGGCCGAACCTGAGTCGCCCGCCGCCGACGAACGACCGCTGCTTGATTGCGTTTCGCCGTTTGTTGATCGACTGCCAGATCCGTATCGCGAAGCAATCACGCTGACCGACCTTCGGGGTCTGACACAACAGGAAGCGGCGGAGATTGCCGGCGTCACGCTTTCCGGCATGAAATCGCGGGTGCAGCGCGGTCGCAGGATGATGCGTGCGCTCTTCGAGGAATGCTGTCATCTGACCATCGATGCGCGCGGCCGCGTCATCGATGCCGATCGCCGACGTGACCGGCCGGGCGCCGGTTGTGCACAAAACGCTGAAGGTGTCGAGGCGCGAGCGCGCCGGCGTGGAGACGATGGCCGATGACGGCGTTCGAGATTGACCGTGCGCGTCCAGTCGATCTTCCCCGCGTCCTGGAATTGTTGACCCAGCAGGCGCTCCCGACCGACGGTTTGGAGCAGCACCTGGCCACGACGCTCGTCGCGCGGCAGGATGGCCGAGTCATCGGCAGCGTTGCGGTCGAAACGTATCCGGACGGCGGGCTGCTCAGATCGGTCGCCGTGGCGGGCGATTTCCAGGGACAAGGACTCGGTCAGGCGTTGACGTCCGCCGCCTTCACGCTTGCGCGGAACGCCGGCATCAAGGCGTTGTACTTGCTGACGACATCCGCCGAAGGATATTTCCCGAAGTTCGGCTTCGAGCGAGTCCAGCGTGACGACGTACCGCCCTCCGTCAGGACTTCAGTCGAGTTCACATCCGCCTGCCCGGCGACGGCCATCGTGATGCGCAAACGCCTGTAGACTGCCGCCGGGGCCCTAGAGCTACAGCTGTTCGTGACGCGGCAAGGATCGAGGAGATCATCGGCGGCCGACTGCCGCCGGCGACGCTAATTCAGCATCAACCGCGTCGGTGTCGTGAACGGCCCGTTCCCGTTGGTGCCGGTAAAGGTATGGAGCAGGTAGCCGACTGTGCCGGTCGGCGGCGGATTCGACAGACACACAGATCGCGCGCCCATCACCGACGCATTCGGGGCGATTGTCGACGTGCCGAACCACGAGGCGAAATCGGCGGCAGTGTTGCTGAAGTTGGTGTAGACGGGCGAGCCAGAGATGCCTTCCACCTGGGTGGAGAACGACGAGATCGTGAACGGCACCGCGCTGTTGTTCTGGATCGTGAGCGTGTAGTTCCAGGTTTTCGCGGGTGTCGCGTTTCCGCAATTGGTCGTGAGTCCCACCGTTTGCGCCGGATTCGGCGTGAAGGTGAACACGAGGTTGCTCTGTGGGGTGGTCACGGTGATGGTTGCCGTGCTCGAGTTGACGGTGCCGGCGGAATTGGAGACACGCACCCAGTAGCTGGTCGTGCTCGCGAGCGCCGGCGTCGTGTAGCTGCTGGCGGTCGCGCCGGCGATCGGTGTCGTCGTCGTGCCGCTCGCGCCGATAAACCACTGATAGCTGAGTGGCGCGGTGCCGGTCGCGATCACGCTCATCGTCGCCGTTGCGCCTGACGCAATCGTCTGACCCTGCGGCTGCGTCGTAATCGTCGGCGGCACGGTCGCAGGCGTCACGGTCACCGTCGCCGTGCTCGAGTCCACCGCGCCGGCACTATTCGACACGCGCACCCAGTAGCTCGTCGTGCTCGCGAGCGCGGGCGTCGTGTAGCTGCTGGCGGTCGCGCCGGCGATCGGCGCCGTGGTGGTGCCGCTCGTGCCGATGAACCACTGATAACTGAGCGGCGCGGTGCCGGTCGCGATCACGCTCATGGTCGCGGTCGCGCCTGACGCAATCGTCTGACCCTGCGGCTGCGTCGTAATCGTCGGCGCCGAGGGCGCAGGCGTCACGGTCACCGTCGCCGTGCTCGAGTCCACCGCGCCGGCACTGTTCGACACGCGCACCCAGTAGCTCGTCGTGCTCGCGAGCGCGGGCGTCGTGTAGCTGCTGGCCGTCGCGCCGGCGATCGGCGCCGTGGTGGTGCCGCTCGTGCCAATGAACCACTGATAGCTGAGCGGCGCGGTGCCGGTCGCGATCACGCTCATGGTTGCCGTGGCGCCTGACGCAATCGTCTGACTCTGCGGCTGCGTCGTGATCGCCGGCGCGACAGGCGCAGCCGTGACGGTGACCGTCGCCGTGCTGGAGTTGACCGTGCCGGCACTATTGGAGACGCGCACCCAGTAGCTGGTCGTGCTCGTCAGCGCCGGGGTGGTGTAGCTGCTGGCGGTCGCGCCACTGACCGGCGTCGTCGTCGTGCCGCTCGTCCCGACGAACCATTGGTAGCTGAGCGGCGCGGTGCCGTTCGCCGTCACGCTCATGGTTGCCGTGGCGCCCGACGCAATCGTCTGATTCTGCGGCTGCGTGGTAATCGTCGGCGCGAGAGGCGCAGCCGTGACGGTGATTGTCGCGGTGCTCGAGTCCACCGTGCCGGCACTGTTCGACACGCGCACCCAGTAGCTCGTCGTGTTCGTCAAAGCGGGCGTCGCGAAGCTGCTGCCCGTCGCACCGGCGATCGGCGCAGTCGTCGTGCCGCTCGGCCCGGCGAACCACTGATAGCCGAGCGGCGCAGTGCCGGTCGCGATCACGCTCAGCGTCGCCGTCGCGCCTGACGCAATCGTCTGACTCTGCGGCTGCGTCGTAATCGCCGGCGCGACGGGCGCAGCCGTGACGGTGACCGTCGCCGTGCCCGAGTCCACCGAGCCGCCGCTGTTGGACACGCGAACCCAGTAGCTGGTCGTGCTCGTCAGCGCCGGAGTGGTGAAGCTGCTGCTGGTCGCGCCACTGACCGGCGTCGTCGTCGTGCCGCTCGAGCCGACGTACCACTGATAACTGAGCGTGGTTCCGCTGGCGGTCACGCTCAGGGTCGCCGTCGCGCCCGACGCGATCGTCTGGCTCAGCGGCTGGGTCACGATCGTCGGCGAGGGTGTGGACGCACCTGCCTGATCGATGGTCAGTGACGCGCTGGCGCCGCCACCGCTGACGGCAATGTGACCTGTCCGCGCGGTGGACGTGCTCTCGACGCGATAGGTGATCGTGCCGTTGCCCGTGCCGTTCGTGCCGGCCGTAATCGCGATCCACGACTGATCGCTCACCGCAGTCCAGCCCACATTGGACGAGACGCTGGCGGTGAGACCCGACTGGCCGCTCGCCGAGACCGGCTGCGACGCCGGACTGACGCTCAGCGCGCTGGCGCTCGGAGGCGCGGAGGTGAGCGTCATCGGAAACGTGAGCGGACTGCTGCCGCCGCAGGTTTCGATCGGCGCTCCAGCCGTCCAGTTCAGCGCCTCGCTGGTCAGCGGGCCGGTGTAATTGCGCTGCGCGACGCAGCCGCTCGACGTGGTGGCCGTCAACACGCCCGCGAACGTGCCCCCGGCGATCACGTAATCGGTCAACGTGCCGCGGACCGTGCCGCTGAATCCGCCCGTGCCCGTGCCGGCGGCATAACTGCCGGTCACGTCGAACGTCGCGCCGCTTGGCCGCACCGACGCGGCCACCGCGTGCGGCGCGCCGAAGAACAGCGTGAGATCGAGCGGAAGCGCGGGAAGCGGCGGTGTCTGGACGATCGTCCCCACGTAATGGAGCGCGCTCGGATCGGAGGCGACCGGGACCGTCAGGCTTGCGCCGGCGGTGCACGGCGGCCGGCTTCCGTCGAGGCACGTCGGGGACGTCGATGTGCAGCTGCCAATGCCGGCGGCAAGCACCAGCAGCGCGAAGACGCGAAAGACGACGTGTCGCATCTTGATGTTCAGAACGCCCAGTCCACGCCAATCACCGGTATGACCCGCGCCCGCAGCCCTCGATTCGACACCGAGCCGAGCAGATTGCCCGTGACCAGCACGCTCCTCCAGAGGTTCCATTTCACCCCCGGTGCCACCGACGTGCTGGTCACTCCCTGCGGCAGCGCGACGATGAGATCGGCCGACGTGCCGCCTGGTCCGCGAAACGTCTGATACCCAACGCGTCCGCCGTGCCGCAGACTCTTGCCGAGCACGTCACAGACGATCGTGATCCGCGGGTTCAGCACGTATTCGATCCCCGCCGCGATCTTGAACTGATCCTTTGCCTCGACGCCATTGGCGGAAATCGGCGTGGCCGCGGACCAGAATTCATAGCCCGCATTGACGTGCGGGGAGATGCGTCCGCCGCGCGACCAGATCCCGGACAGCAGCGTCCGGGTGACGCCCAACCCGCGCATGTTGTCCTTGTCGCCGGTGGGCAGACGCACCTCGATGGCCGCCGCCAGGCCTCCGTTCTGCTGGCGCCACCACCGGTATTTTCCAAAAATCGCAATGTCGCCGACGCCGGACGCGCGCGTGCTGGGAATGGTCGATGTCGCGACGACCGCGCCGGCGGCATCCACCAGCCGGCCCTCGGCGCTGAGCGCGAGGTGCACCCAGGGCACGGCAATGCCGGCATCGAGTGCGTCGGTGATGCCGACGTGGGCGTAGGTCACCACGGTGTCCGACGACAGGTGCAACGTCAGCTCCGATCGGCCGGGCGACGTCGAGATCGGCGCGAAGCCGAGAAGATTGCGCGCTGGACGAAAATCGCCGGTCGACAGATCCTGCCCGTCGAACGATCCGTATCCCGCGTGGAGCCAGTTGAAGCCGGCGCTCACCTTCGCGCGCCCGGTCGTCAGACTGCGCTCGGCGAAGGCGGGCCCAAAGCTCGAGGCCGATCGGCGGTAGGCGTGCAGCAGCGGATCGAACGTGTACGTGAATCCACCGGTGGACGTGCCGAGCGGGGCCGTTGACACTTCCAGGCTTGCGAGCGCAGCCAGCGTGGCCATGCCCGTCTGGCTTCCGAGCGGCGTGCCGATCGCCCGGAGTACGCCGACCAGCGAATCGGGTGCCGGCGTCTGCGCGGCGCATGGCGTCACGCAGCAGAGCGTCACGGCAGCGGCGAGCGAAATCGGCCAGATGAAGCGCGGCTTCAAGAGGCGGGGCCCGATTTGTGCGTCATGGATGGCGGGCGTGACGGTATCGCAGAAATGCAGTGCAGCGCAAATGCGCCGCAAATCGGATAGCAGGCTCGGCGCTCAGACGATCAATTGTCCCTGCGGCACTGCTCGTCGATCACCTCGAAGAAGTAACCGTTGACGGGATCTCGAAAGAAAATCCTTTCGAACGGGGTCGTTCGCAGCGGTTCGACGAGCTCCGCACCGAGCTCCTGGAGCTTGGCCCTGAGCCAGGGAAACCGGTCGACGGGAAAATACAACGCCATGTGCCGTCCGAATTCCTGCTCGAACGGCGAGACCTGGAAGCCCTCGACGAACACGATGTGCATCTGCTGGCCCCCACCGAGCTTGAGCCATACACTTTCGCGATCGACATTCGGCGGTACGTCAGCGCGGGCGTAACCGAACGTCTGTTCCAGAAACGCTGCGGTCTGCTGCACGTCCTGCGTGCCAAGCGTGACATGCGCAAAAGTAGTCGGCATGAGCGGATACCTGTCTCGGACAAAATTCTCGACGGATGAAGTTCTCGAGAGACCGAGACTGACGTTCAGGCCGACGGCGGCTCGATCCGGTCCGACGATACCAGATCTCGCGAACTCAATCTCGATGGTCACTTCGTCAGGATGGAGTCGGCTGATGAAAACCACACGCGCGGAGAGGCCGGGCCCCTCCGCGCGTGCGCAACGTGGTGGTCAGAACGAGAACCGGATCTGCCCCTGCAGACTCCGCGGCGCCTGGTAGGCGTTCGCGACGCCAAAGCCCGCGTTCTTCGGCAGCGAACGATTCACGCTCACGGCGCCCGTCGACGTCAGGTTGACCCCGTTGTTCAGCAGCCCCGTGATCGGATCGAACGCCGGTGCGGTGTTCGTGACCGGATCGTTCGGATTGGCGAGGTTCAGCGTGGTGTTGCGTCCGGTGATTCGCGCCTGATTTGGCGCGTTGAACATGTCGACGCGCAGCTGGATATTCCGGCCCTTGGGCAGCTTGATGTTGCGCGCGATGGACAGATCGAGCGCGCTCGAGAAGCAGCCCTTGAGGTAGTTGTTGCCTGATTCCAGTCCCACGCTGCCGACCAGCGGACCCTGGAAGGCTGCGGTGTTGAACTGCCGGTAGACGTCGCTGCTGCAGCCGGCGCCCGGATCGCCGACGACGCGGATGCGCGCGCCGTAGTCGGGCGACCCCGTGAGATTGATGTTGGACCCGCCGCTCTGGTAGCTGAAACCGATCGTATAGGTATCGGGACTGGCGGCGGTCCAGATGCCGGACAGCTGCCAATCGTTGATCACCTTCGCGATCACCAGCAGGGGTCCGCGGGCGCTCTTGAGATCCGGCAGATCCCAGATGAAGTTCGCCTTCAGAATATGCCGCTGCGGATCGCTCTGGAACAGGTTATCGGCCGTCGCCTGATCGGCACGATAGGAGAACTGGCCCGTCACCGGATCATGCTGCAGACGCGCGTTGCTGTTCTGCTTGTCCGACAGACTGATCGTGTCATTGAATCCGAACGACACGCCGTTCTTGAACCGGCGGTTCAGCGACAGCTGGATCGAGTGGAACGTGCGCCAGCTCGTCGACATCCGCCGGGTGATCGCCCCGTAGCCGCGGTACGGTCTCAGGAGGTCGGTGACCAGCGCGGTGGCGCCCGGCGTCGCGCTCGGCGCGAGCGTGACGTCCTGGTACTGAGGCTGGAACGCGGTCCCGAAATCGACCGCGTTGATGTTCACCGCCTGCGGCGTTCCCCAGCTGTGCTGCCCCGAGTACGCGACGTCCACCGTCGTCGCCCACGGCAGCGCCATCTGCACGCCCGCGTTCCACTGCGTGGACGACGGGATGGTCGCGTCATACTGATACACGTTCAGCGACGACGGGCCGACGGTCTTCAGACCGCTGCTCAGATCCTGCAGCTGTCCATATCGGACGGTCACGTTCTGGACAGCCGGCGGATTCGTCACCTGCGCGTAGATGTCGTTGCCGTTCGGACGATCGAAGAACAGGCCGGCGCCGCCCCGGACGACGAGAGACTGCTTGCCCGTGACGTCGTACGCCAGGCCGAATCGCGGCGCGACGCCGAGATTCGGATACGTGTAGGTGGTATCGACGATGCCCTTGCCGGAGGCGAACAGCCCATTCAGCAGTTCGCCCGTGTTGGGCACGATCGTGCCAATCGCGATCGCGGAGCCTACGCCCAGCAGCTGTCCGGTCAACGGATTCTTCGCCTGCCGGTTGTTGCCCGTGCACGGGTTCGCCCCGCCAACGCACCCCGCCACGTAGAGCGTCGGGGACTTGGCGATGTCGAATTTTTCCGGCAGGAAGTTGGACGCTTGCCCCAGCGAGTCGTACTGCGGCTGCTGGTGCACGAGACGGACGCCGTAATCCAACGTCAACTTGCGGTTCAGCTTCCAGTTGTCCTGCAGGTAGCCTTCGAGGTTGTAGTAAACGTAATTGCCTTCGATGTAGCTCGACAGCTGGTTGTAGGAGCTGAACACGCCCAGCGCGGCGTTGGCGAACCCGAACTGCGAGTCGATCGGATTGCTCGTGTCGTTCGAGAACGTCAACGCGCCGAACGTGGCGCCGCTGTTCTGGTTCTGGTTCTTGTGGCTGTGGTTGCTGTAGAACCCGGACTTGAACGTGTGACGGCCCGCGACCTTCGTCAGGCTGATCGACACATCCTTGGTCGAATTGATGTTCAGGAAGCCCGGGTAGGTCATGTTGGGCGGCGCGTTCGCGATCCGGTTGCCCCAGCTCAGGCTTGTCGGGGTGATCAGGATCTGGCCGTTCTGGAAAAACGGCGGCGCCATATCCGTCAGCACCTTGTACGCGTAGTATCTCGGATCGAGTTTCAACGCATCCGGGAACAGCATCGGAAGTGCGCCCACGCCGGCCGTGTTGCGGTTCGAGACCGGATTCCTGGGGACCCCCGTGGTGCAGAACACGGGCCCGGTGCTGCCCTGTCCGAAAATGCACCCCGCAAACTCGTTCTGGCTGGCGCCGTAGGTCGCTTCCAGAAATGTTGTGGCGTTCAGGTTGTAATTGACCGTCGTGGCGAGCGAGAACACCACCGGACGATACTGCTGCGCGTCATTGAAGCCCGGCAGCGTGCCGTTGAAGACCTGATTGCGCTGCTGGAAGCCCGAGTACTTCACCGTGGCCCGCAAGCGTTGCGCCGGCTGATAGTCCACGCGAATCGCGGGTTCCCACGCGAGTGCCTTTTCGGTGGGCCGCGTAATCTGCAGGTTATATGAGAGCCCGGTGCCGTCGATGTTCGGCGTTGGATACATGCTGAGCAGATTCAGCCCGGTCTGGTAGAGGCGGTTCGCGGGGATCTTCCCCAGCACGCCGCCGTCCTGGAAACACGCCGTGTGCACGCCCGTCGCGCTCGTCGAGCAATTGGCGATCGGCTGCCCGGACTGCGAGTCGTAGATGTAGCGGAAGATGTTGCCGTTGTTGTCGAAGCTCTGCGAAAAGTCGCCCTGGCGCTCGAGGACGGTCGGCACGCGGAACCTGACAACGTTGTTGCCGCTGGTCCGCGGGGCGTATTCCTGCGCGTAGAAGAAGAACAGCTTGTTGTTGCCGTTCGGCTTCCCGATGGGCCCGCCGATCGAGTAGCCCCAATCCCGCTGCTTGGAGGCGGTCTTCGGGTCCCCATTCAGAATGTTCGTGCGGCTGTTCGGATTCCAATCTGAATTGCGCTCCACATCGTACAGGGACCCGCGGAACCGGTTCGTGCCGCTCTTGGTCACGGCCGTGATCTGGAGGCCGCTCGACCGGCCGTACTCCGCCTGATAGCTGGACGTCAGGACTTTCACCTCCGCGATTGACTCCGAGCTCATCTGCAGCAACTGCCCGTTGTTGCCGGTGTCCATCGTGGAGATGCCGTCCATCATGATGTTGGTCGCGCCGCCGCCGCCGATGCGGCTCGTGCCGCTCACGCCGGGCGCCAGCGCCGCCAGCGCGGAGAAGCCGCGGTTGGCGATGGGCAGGTTCTCGACCGAATCGGTCGGAATCGTGAAGGACCGCTCTCCCGTCGTCGCCTGAATGGTCGGCGCTTCGCCCTTCACGTCGATGACCTCGGTGGCGCCGCCCACTTCGATCGTCAGCGCGCCCAGATCGGCGCGTGTGCCGGGACTGACCGCCACGCCCGATCGCTTGAGCGTCTTGAACGACGGCATCTCGACCTGGATCGTGTACGTGTCGGCGGACACATTCGCAAAGACGAATGTGCCGGTGTCGCTGGTTACGACCGGGGTGGATTTGGTCGCCTTGGTTTCGCTGATCAGCGTAACGGTGGCGCCGGGAATCACGCCACCCTGTGCATCCTTCACCGAGCCGGCGATCGAGCCGGTCGTGAGCTGCGCCATCGCCGGCAGCGCCGCCGTCATCGAGACGACGAGCGCGATGGCGAGGGTTTTCAGACCAGAACCTACGGTCATCGCTCCTCCTTGACTTGCCTGACACTGACGAACAAACCCGGCGGGGTCGGGTTCAAGCTCATGGGCGTGGGGGCGTCACCGGCGTGCAGCCGCCTGGTGCCGCTGCCACAGGTGCGGCGGAGCCGGCGGCCGGCCCACCGCGTCCGGCGCGAGCGCCTGGCGCCGCCGGGGACCCGCTTGCGGGACTCGAGCCGGGTGCGGCGGCGACCGCCGCTCCGCCTGCCGGCGCGGCACCAGCCGCGGCGGCTGGGGGACCCGCCGCACCGGCGCGACCAGCGCCGGGCGCCACGTAGCCCGGATCCATCTTCATGATGTCGAGCCGGTACGCCAGCGTCTCCGGATTCGACGGAAAGTCGGTCGGGACCTTCTGCGTCACCTTGCCAGTCGCCGCCCACTCGGTGCCTCGCACCAGGGTGGTGACGTAGTCCACCGAGCTCATGCCGGTGACGTCGTGACCCTCGGCGTTGTGAAACACGCGCCCCTTTCCGTACGTGATGGCCATCAACAGCGGCTCGTCGCGCTGCGTCGAGGGCGAATACGCGGTCGCCAGAATCGTCATGTTCCTGGCCGGTCCACGCAGGCGGTTGTACAGCTCGTCGTTGTTGTGCAGCCAGGTCTTGGGCAGGCCTTTCGTGATCGGATGGTCGGCATCACGCACCGTCAATTGATAGATGGCGTGATCGTGACTGCCGCCGTTGCCTGGCGAGTCGTCACGGACGAGCTTGCCGTCCTTGTAGTACACGTACGGACCGCATTTCTCATTGCGGCCGCCCCATCCGCCCAGTCCGATCATCTCGTTGAATGCCGGCCAGTTCGGAAACGCGTTGTCGGTGGCATGCAGCGAGACGAAGCCGCCGCCGCCCGAGACAAAATCTTCGAAGGCCTTCCGGGTGGCGGCGGGCCACATGGGCGGCATGTCCCGAATCCCGGTGTTGTAGTTCATGACCACCACCTGGTATTTCGACCAGTCAGCGGTGAACTTTTCGGTGTCCGACGGCGGCACGGTGATGACCGTGACCTGAAATAGGCCGCTCTCTTCCAGGACTTTCTTGATGACCGGGGTCTGGGTGGGCCAATTCGCGTGGTTGTTGTTGCCGTCGAGGAGCATGACCTTGATGGGGGCGGCGGCGGTGGCCGCGAGCGTCACCGCCAGCACCAGCGCCGCGCTCAACCCGCTGAACACTCGATGCATACCATCTCCTTCGGGACCACCTGATGTCCGCCCGCGTCGAGCGGCGGCGATGACTCGCACGCTGGCCGCGGGTGCACGGATCGGCCGGGTTCACACTCGAACCGGAACCGGTTCCACATCTCCGCCAATCCTCGAGCGCAATTCTTGTTGTTTGACAGCTGTTCTACACCCGAGGTCGTCGATCTGTCAACCGAACGCCGGCGGGGAGAGCGGCTTGTCCCATGCCTGTGTCGCCCAGGCGCTCAGCTCGTCCAGGTGCCAGCAATTCAGGACGCGCGCCTCTGGGATATCCGCGCGCCGGGCGTGCGCGATCGCCATGTCCGCGTACCAGAGCTCGGACGTGGCATGGGCGTCGCTGTCCAGCGCGAACACGCAGCCCGCGTCGAGCGCCCGCCTGGCGATCGTCCAATCCAGATCCTGCCGCCAGGGATCGCCGTCGAGCTCGATGGCGACACCATATTTGGCGGCCGCCGCGAACACCAGGTCCCAGTCGGCGGCGATCCCGGCGCGGGAACCGAACTGCCGGCCGCGGGGATGCGCCAGGATGTGCACGCCGGGCGTGACGACCGCCCGGAGCAGGCGCTCGGTCTGATCGTCGGCAATGCGCAGCTGCGAATGCGGCGCGGCCAGCACGATGTCCATCCGGCGCCTCGCCGCCGCCGGCACATCCGGCACGCCGTCCGCCGCCATGTTGGCTTCGATCCCCTTCAGCACGCGAAACCGGCCCGCGTACTCGCGATTCAGGGCGTCGATCTCCTGGTGTTGACGATCGGTCTTCTCCGCCGTCAGCCCCCGATTGATCGGCAGACCGTCGGAATGATCCGTGACGGCGCAGTACGAGTATCCGCGCGCCAGACAGCCCTCGATCATTGCGGCAATCGACTCGCGGCCGTCGCTCCAGGTCGAATGCATCTGCAGATCGCCGCGATAGGCGCCGGTCGTCACGCCCTTCAGACTCGAATCGCGCAGCACCGTCGCCGCTTCGACGCGGCTCATGAACTGGTCGCGCGCGGCCCGGCTCTTCGCAGCCTCGGCGGCGCGCGGACTGCCCGTCATCGCGCGCTCGACAGTCGCCGACGTTCCGTGCGTCAGCACTTCCAGGATGATCCGGGCGGATGACTCGCCAATCGCCGGGATCTTGCGCAGCGTGCCGCCGGCCTGCCTGAGATCCTCGAGCGGCTCTTCGAGGTGCAGCACCGCCACGGCGGCCCGCTCGTACGAGGCGCGGCCATGGGTCGACGGGTGGATGGCCGACATGTCCCGCAGATAGCCGGCGACCCGGACGTTCGTATCCATGCTCGTCGTGCGCGGCGCGCTAACAGCAGATCCCCGTGCGACGTCTCAAAAATGGAGCCCCAGTTTCACGCCGAACTCATTGGTGGTGTTGAAAGGTTCATACGCGCCGAACTGCTCGCGCGCAGACACCCCGTTGACCGTGAACACGACGGTTTCAGTATTGTCCGGCGACGAGCTGACGCTCCAGTGGACATAAAACGGCGTCACGGACCAGTGCCTCGTGGCCTGGTACGTCCCGCTGGCGCGCATCGCCCATCCGGCGTGCTGCGAGAACGAGATATCGGAGAAGCTGTCGATGCTGAACCCCGGCGCCGTCGCCGTCGGCGGTATGTCGCCAGAGCCCAACGCCGAGTTCCGGGTGTGTTGCCACCCGTGAACGAGGCGATCGTATTCGAGGGTGAAGCTCATGGCACGCGAGCCAACCTTGCTGCGCGCGCTGAGCCCGACGGGCAGATAGAGATAGGTGTCGGTGCGGTAGCCGGCGATGCCGGTCGTGCCATTCGATAAGTCGCGGACCCCGACGCCGGCGGCGGGCGACCACGCCCAGGCTCCGTGGATCAGGTCCTTGGTGACCAGCGCGCGGCCCTCTACATACCAGTCCGCATCGCCCGTCTCGCTGCAGGGCGAGAAATCACCCAGCGTCAGTTCGTAGCCGTTTGGCGAGCTGCCGTTGGGTGTGATGAGCCAGGGCGCGCACGCGCCATCGTACGTGACGCGGCCAAGGCTGCCCCGCACTTCGGCGCGAGCAAACCAGCGCCGGCGGGTGCTCAGTGGCAGCGTGTCCGAATACTCCCCCGCCACTTTGGCGCCGTGGATCGAGATGCTTGGAGAACCGGGCTCGACGTACTTGTAGCCGCCCAGGCTCACGGTGAATTCATGCCCCGTTGGAGTGCCCGGGCCGTCATCCACCGGCGCAGCCGATTGCGGTTGAGCACCCGGGGACGACACGGCGCTGGACGTTTGCGAGAACGCCGGCGATGAAATCAGCGAGATCAGGCCGGCGACTAACAGTGCTCTCATGCGACCCCTTCTCAACATTACCCTGCCTGGCGCGTCGAGCTGCGAGGAGCGGGCGTCCGTCTACAATCGGCGTATGCGTTGCCAACCTGCGCGATCTGCGTGAGTGTTGTTCTTCCCCGCGACGACTACACGAGCCGCGTCGCGTCACGCCGCGCGTCGCTGACCGAGGCCGTACGACGACACGTGCTGTTCGGCAACCTGCGCGCCGCCGCGCTGGCGGGCTGCGTGGCGGCGACGTACGCGGTGTTCGGGCGCGATCTCTTCTCGGGGTGGTGGCTGCTCGCGCCTGGCGCCGCATTTTTCTGGATCGGCGGCCGCCTCGAAGACGCCGTGCGCAGCCGCTCGCGTCTCGAGCGCGCCGTCGCGTTCTACGACCGCGCGCTGGCGCGCGTCGACGGCCGATGGGCCGACACCGGCGGAGCGACCGGCGCGCGGTTCCTCGACGAAGCGCACTTGTATGCGGGCGATCTGGATCTGTTCGGCAACGCGTCGCTTTTCGAGCTGTTGAGTTGCGCGCGCACCGGCATTGGTGAGGAGACGCTCGCCTCGTGGCTGAAGACGCCAGCGGATCCATCCGCGCTGCCGGCGCGCCAGGAGGCGGTGCGTGAGCTCGCACCGCGCATCGACCTTCGCGAAGACCTGGCTGTGCTTGGTGAAGACGCCCGTACGGGTGTGCGCACGGAGGCGCTCGCGACCTGGGGCGAACGGACGTCTCGGCTCGACTCGTCCGCGGTTCCCGCCTGGATCTGGGCGCTGTCCGTCGCAGGGACGTTCGCGGCGGCTGCGCTGATGGTCTGGCTCACTGCGTCGATCGGTCTCCTGCGGCTGACTCCCGAGGCGCTGGCGATCGTTCGCGCGTACGGCCTGACCGTCTTCGCGGTCTGCGGCCTGGTCGTCTGGCGCTGCCGCGAGCGGACGGCCGCCATCCTCCGCGACGTCAGCGAAGCGGCGCACGACCTCGGTCTGCTGGCGGGCGTCGTCGCTCGGCTCGAACAGGAGCGCTTCGCGGCGGGGCGCCTGGCCGCCCTGCGTGCCGGGCTGGACGTCGCAGGCAAACCGGCGTCGCGGCGGATCGCGCAGCTGAACGCGCTCATGGATCTCGTGGATTCGCGCGAGCACCTCCTGGTCCGCATGATCGGGCCGCTGCTGCTGTGGGACCTGCATCTCACGTACGCGATCGAGCGCTGGCGGCATACGTCCGGACCGGCGGTGCGGCGGTGGCTCGTCGCCGTTGGAGAAATGGAGGCGCTGTCCTCACTCGCGGCCTACCATTTCGAGCATCCGGACGATGTGTTTCCGGAGCTGAGCACCGGGACGCCCGGCTTCGACGCGACCGCCCTGGCACATCCTCTGCTCGACGAACGCGTCGCCGTTCGCAACGACGTGCGCCTGACTGGTGAGCTTCGCATGCTGGTCGTGAGCGGCTCGAACATGTCGGGCAAGAGCACGCTCTTGCGCGCGGTGGGCGTCAACGCGGTCCTGGCACTTGCCGGAGCGCCGGTGCGCGCCCGGCGCCTCCGGCTGTCACCGCTCAACATCGGAGCGTCAATCCGGATTCAGGACTCGCTGCAGGCCGGCGTCTCGCGCTTCTACGCTGAAATCACGCGGCTCGGATTGATCATGCGCCGGGCCGCTGACGCGCCGCCCCTGCTGTTCCTGATCGACGAGATCCTCCAGGGGACGAACTCGCACGACCGCCGCATCGGGGCCGAGGCCATCGTGCGAGGGCTGATCGAACGCGGCGCCATCGGATTCGTGACTACGCACGACCTCGCGCTCGCGCAGGTCGCCGATGCGCTTGGCCCGCGGGGAGCCAATGTGCATTTCCAGGACGTACTCGAGGACGGCCGGATGCGCTTCGATTACCGGATGCGGCCAGGTGTCGTGCAGCAGAGCAACGCGCTCGCGCTCATGCGATCAGTGGGGCTGGACGTGTGAGTCCGCGCAGGACGTGGCACACTGACGGGATGACAACTGATCAACAACTCGTCCTGAGCGCCGTCACCAGCTGGAAAAGCGGGGTGGATCGCGCCAGCAAGGCGTTCAGCGGCGCGAGTGCAGAGAATCTGCTGGCCGAGATCGCGCCCGGCAAGAATCGCGTCATCTATCTCTGGGGCCATCTCACGGCCGTGCACGATCGCATGCTGCCGCTGCTCGGGATCGGCAACCGCCTGCACCCTGAATTCGATGCGCTGTTCATCTCCGCGCCCGATCGGTCCGCGGAGTTGCCGTCACGCGAAACCATCGAGGTGGCGTGGGGCGCGGTGAACGAACGTCTGGCCGACGGATTCGCCGCCTTCTCGCCTGAAGACTGGCTGCGGAAACACACGGCGGTGTCCGACGCAGATTTCGCCAAGGACCCTGCGCGCAATCGATTTGCCGTGCTGCTGTCACGAACGGGCCATCTGTCGTATCACCTGGGTCAACTGGCATTGATCGTGAAGTAATCGGCCGGCGCGGCGGCGGCATCGCTGCCGAAGCACAGACGCCGCACCGCGGCCGATTGTTGCAGTTTGTTGCAGCCCGGCCATGAACGAGCGCTGCAGTAGAATCCTGTCTCCTGCGCGCGTTCATGAAAGGCTTTGTGTGCTTCCGGCGTCTCAGCGTCGCGTCGGCCGTGGCGTGCAGCGCGATCGGCGCGGCCTGTACGCCTCCTCCTCCGGCGGCCGTGCCCGCGCCCACGATCCGGATTGCGACCGGCCTGCCGGGAATGACGTTCAAGCCTCTCGGCGAGGCCCTCGTCGCGGCCTACAGTCGCGTCTTGCCGGACATCCACTTCGTCGTTGTGGAAACGGAAGGCTCGGTGAGCAATCTGTCTCACCTCGAGGACGGCACCGCCGAGCTCGGCCTCGCGCTCGCCGATGTCGCCTACATGGGCTACAACGGCCATATTTCCGAGCTTCCGCGGCCGGTCCGCAACGTCCGTGGCATTGCGGTACTGCATCCCTCGACCGTGCATGTGCTCGTCGCGAAGGATTCGCGCATCAAGGCGCTGTCCGATCTGCGTGGACGACGCCTGGGCGTCGGTCCTCCCGGAAGCGGCACGGCCGTGACCTCCGCCATCCTCTTGCGCGCGTTCGGGGTGCCGCCGGATGACGTGCGCCAGCGGACGTTGCCTTTCCTCGACGCCACCGACGCGTTGACTCGCGGGGAGCTCGATGCGGTGTTCATCGCTGCGGCCGATCCCGTCGGCGCGGTGCGGCGGGCGACGCAGGCAGGCGCGCATCTCATTGATCTCAAGGGCGCGACCGTGGAGCAGTTGCGGCTGGCCTATCCGTTTCTGCGTCCAGCGACAATCGCCGCCGGCACGTATCCCGATCAACCGCTGCCGATCCAGACCGTTCGCGTGGACGTGCTCCTCCTCTGCCGCGAGCAGCTCGACGATGTGCTCGTGCATCGCCTGACGAGTGCCTTGTTCGACGTCCTTCCGGAACTGACCGCGAGCCGCAACTATTTGAAGATGATGGACCTGCGCCGCGCGCCCAGCACGCCCATCCCGCTGCATCCCGGCGCCGCGTGGTACTACCGGCAGCAGGAATTGTCACGATGAAACCCGAACATCCGACGTCCGCGCGCCTCGCGAAAATCACGCCGTGGCTGGCGGCGTTCATCTGCTGCGGCGTCGTCGCGCTCGCCTGGTTCGGCTATCGGGCGGCCGAAGAGTGGAGGCGGAGCTCGTCGCAGCTCGTCGAGCGCCGGACGCGCGAAGTGGCGGACCTCCTGGTCACGGCGCTCGGACGCGACATGCGAGCGGTGCAGGTCTCCGTTCTCGACGGGCGCGACTGGGATGCCGCCGCCGTCGCGGCCCCGTACGAGCTGAATGACACGGTCGAAGCCGCGTTTGCCCGATATCCGTACCCCGAGGCTTTTTTCGCCTGGACCGGTGGCGCGCGGCCGGCCGTGTTCTTCGCCCGAAGCGACCGTCGTGCCGCCTGGCTTCCGCCAAGCGGCCGCGAAGATCGGTATCCGGTCGAGGTCGTGCCTGCCCCGCAGCTCGCCGATCCGCTGTTCGCGCGCATCGCGCGGGACATTGCAGCGCGTGAACAGTATTCGACGTTCGAGGTCCAGATCGGCGGGAAGACGTACCAAGCGGTGGCGCGACTGGTCTATCAGGACTTCACGCGAGACCGATCGGCCGGCGTCTTTGGATTCATCGTGGATCTCAATTGGGTCCGCGAGAACTATTTTTCAACCATCACCGAGCAGGTGACCAGGATCGCCCAGGCGGGCGACGGCGTGGCCAGCGCGGTCGTGGACGAGCGAGGTCAGACGATCGTCGGCGTGGGGCATCGCACCTCGGTGGATGCGTCGACGAGGCCATTTCCCGTCTTCTTCTTCGATCCGATTATCGTGGCGAGCGGCCCGCCGGCTGATCTGGTCTCCCGAACCTGGTCGGTCACTGTCAGTGCGGGCCAGGATCCAACGCTGGCCATCGCGGCCCGCGGCGCGCGCCGGACGTTGCTCGTCGTGGGCGCCGGAGCGCTGGCCCTCGGGCTCGGACTGGTCGTCACCGTGCGCGCGGGACAGGCAGCCGCTGACACGGCGGCCATGCGGGCGGATTTCGTGTCAACGGTGACGCACGGGTTGAAGACGCCGGTGTCGGTGATACGCGGAATCGGCGAAACATTGATTCGCGGCCGGGTGACGACGCCGGACAAGCTGCGCGAGTACGCGCAGCTGCTGGTCAACGAAGGACACCGGTTGAGCCGGTTGATTGACAACATGCTCGCCTACGCGCGCGTCGCGGACGCTGCCGACGTGTACGCGTTCGAGCCTCAAGCGCCCGCCGACGTCGTCGACGAGGCGCTGAAGGGATTTCAACGGATTCTGAGCGACGCGGGGTTCACCCCGATAGTGTCGATATCTCCGGCACTCCCGGCGATCCGGGCCGACCGCACCTCGCTGGTGCTGGCCTTGGACAACCTCCTCGACAATGCCATCCGGTACTCCGGCGACTCCCGATCGCTCGCCATCGACGTGCGACTGGCCGGCGCGCAGGTCGAGTTTTCCGTCGTCGATCGCGGCAACGGGATCCCCGCCTCCGATCTGGCACGCGTGCAGCGACGGTTTGCGCGCGGACGATCGACGACCGGCCATGGCAGCGGCCTTGGATTGTCGATCGTCAGTCGCATTGCCACGGATCATGGTGGACGGCTGCGCCTCGAGAGCGCGCCCGGTGAGGGCACGACGGCCACAATCGCCATCCCCGTGTTTGCAGATTGAGCGCCATGGCAAAGCGCATCCTGATCGTCGAAGACGACGCCGGCATTGCGAAGCTACTTTGCGACAACCTCACGATTGATGGATTCGTCGTCAAATGGGCCGCCGACGCGCACCATGCGCTCGTCGATTGCCGCGCGTTCCGGCCCGACCTCGTGCTGCTGGACATCATGCTGCCGGGCAAGAGCGGCTTCGAGCTGTGCGGGCTGTTGCGGCAGGGCGGCCGACGTCCGGTGATCATGGTCTCCGCCCGCGGTCAACGGAGCGACAAGATCCGCGGATTACAGCTGGGAGCGGATGACTATGTCACCAAGCCGTTCGACATCGAAGAGCTGGTGGCGCGCATTCACGCGGTCCTGCGCCGGAGCGCGGCGCCCGAGCGGATCAAAATCGGCCGCATGATCATCGACTTCAAAGGTCTCCGGGCTACGACGCCCTCCGGCGAGGTCCACCTCACTCACCGGGAGTTCGAAGTCCTGAGATATCTGGCGGCGCATCTGGACCGCACGGTTCATCGCGATCAACTGCTCGCCGACGTCTGGGGCGTGGTGGACGGGTCCACCACGCGCTCGGTCGATTTCGCCATCGCGAGACTGCGAAAGAAGATCGAGGAGGACCCGCACAATCCGAGGTTCATTCGAACCGTCCATGGAGACGGTTATTGCCTCACGGACGCCACCGGCCGTTGAGCGCTGCGGCCGGCGGCGCCCCGGCGTTTAGCGCGATGCCGGCGGAATACGGATGATCCCGACGCCATCTTCGACGACGATCTTCGTGCCCCACGGCTTCGAGTACTCGATCACTTCGTCGAGGATCTTCCTGGCCACCGCCGGGCTCGGTCGCTTCGGAATCCCGAGCTGCGAGCCGACGCGCGGCGTCTGGCCCAGATCGACCGGATAGATTCTCACCTCCGCGAGCTGGCCGTTCTCATAGTGAGCGTAGGCGAGGAGCGCTTCGAGATTGGCCTTCAGTTGCCAGAATCCCTGCTGCTCGTGCTCGCCGACGATCGCGTCGCCGCTTGCCGACTGCGCGCCGCGACCACCGCCTCGCGCCCCGCCCCCGCCCCGAGCCGCGCCTGGAGCCGCCGCAGGGCCGGCCGCGCCTTCGCCGGCAGCCGTGGCCCGCCCGGCAGGCGCCGCGTTCTGACCCGGCAGCGCGGGAGGACCGCCTTTGCCCTGGGGCATGATCGCGGATTGGAACACGAAGTTCGACACCCCGTAGAAGATCGGCTTGCCTTTGTAAATCTCGACACCCTTGATGGTGTGGACGCCCTGCGCAAGGAAGAAATCGTCGCCCTGGTCGATCGCCTGATGCGCGAACTTGATTTCGAAATCCGCCGGGAAATGATCGTACGAGTAGTGCTGGAAATCGTACCGGTTCTGATGCCAGTGAAAATTGCTGGCCAGGAAATCGGCGGCCTGCTTGCCGGTGCGAATCTGCGTCAGAATCTCCTTCAAGTCCTGCGGATTCATGTCGAAGCTGTGTTCGCCGGGCCGATCCATCAGCCGGAACTGCGTGCCGAACGCGTGCAGATCGCTTCCGCTGCCGGTGTCGCCTGCGATGGCGCGGAGCTGTGCCATCTGGTCCGCCGTCACGCCGTGGAACAACGTCAGGTTCAGGGAATTCTTCACGCCGTCCAGCGGTCCGCCGCCGCCACGCCCGCCCCGCCCACCGCGTCCGCCCGCCTCGACGCTGGCGGCGTCGGCCGGTCTGGTGCCCACACGGAACGTCACGCCAAAGACGTTGACCGTGTCCTGAGGATCGGGCGCCGGCAGATCAATCGGCGTGCCGACTTCCACTCTTCGCGCGATGATCGAATCCTTCATCGACTTCACTTGTGCCAATTGAGCCGCCGTCACGTAGGCGACGGCGCCGCCGGCGCAACACGCGTCCGTGCCGCCTTCGCTCGAGATGCCGACCATGCCGACCAGTCCCTTCGGCGTCTGGAGATAGCGGGCCATCCGGGCTTCCGGCAGGCTCTTCGCGACCCCCACGTGGACGATGCCGACACGCTCGACCTGGCGGAAGTCCTCCCAGACGCCCGGCGCACTGGTCGGCTTGTTGTTGGCGCGGCTGACCATGTCGATGCCCATGTTCGCCCAGTCATCGGCGACCTCTTTCGTGCCCAGGTTTCCGCCGTAGTGACCGAAGTTGTCGAAGTCGAACATCTCGTTCTCGAGATCACCAATCGTCAGGTCCGCGCTGCGGACGATGTTCATGAGGTACTGGACGTCGGGATCGATGTTCTTCGAGAACGGTTGGAACTCGAGCAGGTCCCCCACCCCGACGACGGTGAAGGGATGCTTGATCTTCATGGCGAGCTCGATCTTCTGGTCCGGTTGCAGCGGAAAGCCGGGAGAGCCTTCGTCCGGCACCTTCGGGGCGCCGTACCCGACGTTGGTCGCCACCTGGCCCTGTCCCCAGAGGACGCTCGTGGTCAGCAGGGCAAGGGAACAGGCCGCGATGGCCAGATGTCCGCGTCGGGTGATGTGATGGTCAGTTTTGCGCTGTCGCGTCATGGTCGTCTCCAGGAAAAAGAATCCGGCGGCTACGGGCGGTCCGCAATCTGGTTCAGCGGCAGTGGCTGTGCCACCGGCAACACTTTCGCCGCCTCGGGTTTCGGCTCGAGCAGTCCAAGCAATATCGTCGCGATCAGGCCGCACGCGGCGGCCGCGGACAACCAGACGCCGGGCATCGCGCGGTTGCCGGTCACATGGATCAAGTACGTGCAGATCGCGGGCGTGAATCCTCCAAACAGCGCCGTCGCGAGGCTGTAGGCGAGTGAAAATCCCGTGGCGCGCACGCTCGGCGGCATGATCTCGGTGAGATACACGATCATCGCGCCGTTGTAGCCGGCGTAGACGGCGGCCAGCCACAGCTCGACGGTCAGCAATCGGGCGAACGACGGCGCGTTCGTCAGCCACGACAGCGCCGCATATCCGCTCACCAGCGCGAGCGACGCGCAGCCGAACAACAGCGGACGGCGGCCGATTCGATCGGACAACGCGCCCATCAGCGGCAGGAGCACGAAACTGAACGCGCCGACGCACAACGTCACCACGAGCGTGTCACGTGGCTTGAGATGGAGCACGGCACTGCCGAACGTCGGCGTGTAGGCCGTAATGAGGTAGAACGACACGGTCGTCATCGTGGCCACCAGCGAGCCCAGCACCACGACGCGCCAGTTGGACGCAATCGAACGGAAGACCTCCCGTGTGGTCGGATGATGCTGACGAGCGAGAAAGACCTCGCTCTCCTCCAGACTGCTCCGGATCAGGAACACGAACGGAATCAGCAGACAGCCGACGAACATCGGCACGCGCCAGCCCCATCGCAACATCTCGTCCGCCGACAGGAACGAGGTCATCAGGATGCCCAGCGCTGCGGCGAACATCACGGCCACCTGCTGGCTGCCGGATTGCCAGCTCACGTAGAAACCGCGATGCCGTGGCGTCGCGATTTCCGAGAGGTACACCGATACGCCGCCGATCTGCGCTCCGGCCGAGAGCCCCTGCATCAGGCGCCCGGCCAGGACGAGCAGCGGCGCCACGAGGCCGATTGACGCGTAGCCGGGAACACAGGCGATCGAGACCGTCCCCACGGCCATCAGTCCGAGCGTCAGCAGCAATCCGGCCTTGCGTCCGTGCCGATCGACGTACGCGCCGAGCACGAGCGCGCCCAGCGGACGCATGAGAAAGCCGGCGCCAAACGTCGCCAGCGACAGCATCAGCGAGGCGAACTCACTGGTCGCAGGAAAGAACGTCCATCCAATCGCCGTCGCGTAATACCCGAAGACCATGAAGTCATACATCTCCAGGAAGTTGCCAGCGGAGACGATGACCACCGACTTCAACTTTGTCCGTCGATCTTCGGTTCTCAACTGCGATCTCCGCGTAAGCGATCGTTGTCTCGCATCCCGGCATCACATCGCAGCGGCCGAGGCCGCGCAACGAGCCACGGCCGCAGACGTGCTACCAGACGAAGCGAAACACGACTTGACCAAGGCGACCACCTGGATCGTCGGTGTTGTTGTTCGTGTAGGCGGTCGTCACCTGGTTGATCGTCGGGCTGGCGGACGCCTGGAGCACGGGAATGAATTGAATCGCGTGAAAGGCGTTCAACAAGTCGTACTCCAGGTCGAGGCGCCGGCGTCCGAGTCGGATGCTCTTCTTGAACGTCAGATCCATTCTGGCGACGATGGGCCCGCGCAGGCTGACGTAGCGGGCCTCGCCGCAATCGCCTGCATACACCTCGACGCAGCCGGCCTGGCTGGCAGGCGCGAGGTATCGGCCCGTGGGCGCGCCCTGCGTGTACCCCGAGACGTTGGAGTTGAACGCTTTGATCGTGTTGTCGATGATGTCCTGCGGCAGGTCATACACGATCTTCGCGGCCGAGTCGATGCGAATCTTGAACGCGGACTGCAGTTCCTTCGACGTCATGCCGACGAGCCTCACGCCGCTCAGCCTGACGTTCGCGCCGCTCTGCGCATGCGAGACGCCCGCCACGTTCCACCCGCCCGCGATGGCGTTCACCCAGCGCGGAACCTCCGCGCCGTGCGCCCGGCCGCGGCCGAACGGCAAATCCCAGGAGGCCGCGAACTTGACGGACTGCGGCACGCTGCTCGTGCTGGGCTGCAGCGTCAGCGGCTGATGAATCGTCACGAAGTCGCTGTTGACCGTCCTCGAGAACGAGTAGTTCGCCGACATCAGCAGGCCGTGGGAAAACCGGCGCCGCAGATCGACCTGCAGGCCGTCGTAGCGCGATCGCAGGCTGTTGGTCGTGTAGTTGGCGGTCCCCACATTCGGGTTCAGCAGCCAGAAGTTCACCGGCAGACCCGCGGCAATGCCGTTGGTCCGGAACGTCGCATTCCCGTACAGGCCGCTGCTGGTGTTCGTGGAGGCGAAGGAGGTCGGAAGCGGATTGAGCAGATTCAGGAATCCAGTGAACGTGGAGTTCGTCCAGTTCGATCCGGTATAGCGGCTGGCGTCGCCCGCCGAGGACAACGGGACGCCGTTGAAGCTCGCCAGGAAGATCGGCAGCGGCGACGTCCCCGAACCTGGTCCAAAGTACGCGAACGTCTGGCCGCGTCCGGCGGCGGTATTCGCATAGAGGTTGGCCTGGGCGAGCTTGAACTCGTCCAGAAATCCGTTCTCCTTGACGGTGATCTCGTTCTGGTTGCGCGAGTCGATGCCCCCGAAGCTCCGGGTGCCGATGTAGCGGATCTCGAGCGCCATGTCTTTCGAGACCGATCGCTGCAGCCCGAAGGCATACTGGCGATTGGACGGTTCCTGCAGATGCGGGTCGAAGACGCTCATGTTGTTGGCGGTCGTCGCCGTCAGCGGAAAGATCGGCGTCGCCGGATAGCACGCCGCGGTGACGGCACCGCTGCAGGGCGCCGGGCCGCCGAGCCGGCTCGTGTCACTGAAGAGCACGGGCCAGGTCTGGCCGGGAAGCACGAGGTTGCCGTTCGCGGCGCTGCGCGTGGCTGAGAACGTCCGGCCCGGGTTTGCCTGGAACACGCTCAAATACGTGCCGAGCGTTTCGTGATCGAACGAGATCCCGACACTGCCGCGGAGGGTGGCCTGCGTCGGATCGCCGAGCAGCTTGCGCAACAGCCCGCTCTGCACGTCCGGCCGCCAGGCCACGCCGACGTTCGGCGCGAAGTTGTTGCGATCGGGCGCGAACTGCGCGGCGCCGGACGTGAACTGCGAGTACTGCGGCGCGCTGCCGGTCAGCGTGCCCGGCATGAACATGTTGCAGCCAGGCCCGCCAGTGCCGGTCCCCGAGACTCCGCACAGCGCCTTGACGTCGGCCATCGAATAGCTGGCGATGTCGGGCGTCGGCGGCAGTTGAACCTGGTAGCGCAGACCGAAGTTCAACGTGGTTTTCGTGGACACGCGCCATTGATCCTGAATGAAGGCGCCGCCTTCCGACAGGTGGAAGTTGTCGTAGGACCTGCCGAGGTACACGTAGTTCCCGTTCTTGTCGAGCGCCGCATTGGCGGTGATGGACGTCACGCGGCCGGTGAGGAATCCATACAAGGCGCGCGCATTGGTGAGATCGGCAGCCGCGGCGCCGGGGAAATTCGCGGCCGTGAACATGGCGTCGGCGGGATCCACGGTCGTCTGCACGCCAAACGCGAGGCCGGCGACCGGCTGGTCCTGGAACAGATCGTTGATGTAGCGGGTGAAGGAGCCGCCGAACGTGATGCCGTGCGACCCGCGCTGCCAGGTCACCGAGTCGTCCAGACTCCACAACGGCGCATGGCGGTTCTGCCGGCCGGTCGACGACGTCGCCGAAGTGGCGCCGAGCGGGAACGACAGGTTGAAGCCACCCTGATTGACGAACTGATCCGCGGTCACCGTCGGCGTGTTGTAGGTTCGCTGGCTCTGCCATCCGCCCGTGAACACGTTCACCAGGTGCGGTCCAAACGTGGACCGGAGAGCGAGCGACCCGGTGCTGCGGTACGACCAGTAGCGGCTGGTGTTCGGCAGGCCCGGAAACGTCGGCGGATTCGCCGTACTGACGGTCCAGTCGATGCCGGTCAGATGATACGTGCTCGTAAACCGGTGATTCTTGCCGAGGTTGATGTCCGCCCGATACGCGGGCTGCGGAATCTTGTCCGTGCCGAAGAACTGATACACATAGGCCTGAGTGTTGGGGTTGGTATTCTGCGTGATCGCGCCGGTCGTCTCCGCGCCGGACCGGATCTGCGCCAGGAGCGCCGCGATCACGGGATTCGTCGTGCTGGTCTGACCGTTGCTCGCGGCCAGCTGGAGCAGATTCACCTGCGCGTTGCCGCTTGCCGTCGTGTAGCCGAAGATGCCCTGCTGCGCGGCGGGACTCAGCAGCGTTCGCGTGGGCGTGACGCTCGTCGGATGGGTGTAGTTCTCGAGATCGAGAAAGATGAACGCATGGCCGCGATTGAGCACGCCCGGGATGAAGACGGGCCCGCCGACGGTCGCGCCCATGTTCTTGATCGTGGCAACGTTCTTCGGCAGCCCCTTCAGCTCATTGAAAAAGTAATTCGTGTTGAAACGGCTGTCGCGATAGTAATCGAAGAACGATCCCGTGTACTTGTTCGTCCCGCTCTTGGTGACGAACCGCACGGAGGCCGAGCCGTCGCCGGAGCTGTCGGCGCCCTGCGTCGCCGAGGTCACGGTGACGGCTTCGATGGAATCGGCCGAGGCATAGACGAACGAATAGAATCCCGACCCGGTGCCCTCGCCCTGCACGTTCTTCGTGTCGATCCCGTCGATCGTGAGCTTGACGCTGTCCTGCGGCAGGCCATTGATGGTGGCGCTGCGGTCGCCACCCGACTGATCGACGCCGACGAGCAGCGCCGGCAGCGACTGCATGACATTGCGCGTCACCATTGGCAGCGTCTGAATCGAATCCGTGCTCAGGGTGGTCGTCACGGTCGTGGATTGAGTCTGCACGAGGGCGGTCGACGCTGAGACCTCAACCGTCTCCTCCATGCCGCCGAGCGTCATCGTGACGTTCAGGTTGGCGGGCGAGGCCGCGACCACGGCCACCTTGTCGAGCACGGTCGTCTTGAAGCCGGAAAGCGTCAAGGTCACCGAGTAGATGCCGGCGGCAATCGAGGGCACCGAGAACACGCCCTTTTCATTCGTCACCGTCGGGTGCTTGGTCCCGGTTGGATCGGTGACGACCACCGTCACGCCGGGCAACACGCCACCTTGCGGGTCCTGCACGGTACCGGAAATTGAGGAGCGTCCGCCTTGCGCAAACGCGACCCCGGCGATCGCGTGGATGATGCTCAGCGCGAGGGCGATTCTCAGAACTCTCGACGTCATACCCACATCCTCCGCAACACAACAGCCGCGTGGCGTCGATGTTTCGCACCCGCGCGAACCGCGGGCAGGATCTCAACGACCACCAGCCGAATGAACGGCGCGAGTATGTCCGCGATTGCAGCGCGGCGATGTTGCAGTTTGTTGCAGCGCCGCGCTGCTCGACAGCGCTGCGGGTTTCCACGCACGGCAGCGGCCTTCGACGGTCCATCGAACGCGAGGGACGACGGGGCGCCGGCGCTAGAATCTGATCATCGGGCTGGCGCGCGAGAGTCGCCTGCGTGGTGGTGGCTGGCGGCCGCCGCCCGGCTCGCACGCGGGACGGAGACGGCCATGAACACACGCGACGTGGTTGCCACGCTTTCGACGCTGCTTGGAGAGCTGGTCGACGGCCCCCCCGCGGACGCCTACATGCTCAACCGCGGCGACGCAGGGCTGCTGCGATCGCTCGACAAGCTGACCGCCGCCGACGCGTCCGCCGCGGTGCCGGGCGGCGCGTCGATCGCCGCACACGTGGATCACCTGCGCTATGGACTGTCGCTGTTGAACCGCTGGAGCCGGGGCGAGCAGCCATTCGGGACCGCGGACTGGGGCGTGAGCTGGCGCATCGGGTCGGTCGCCGACCGCGAATGGCGAGAGCTCCGCGCGTCGCTTGAAACCGAGGCGCATCGATGGCTCGACGTCGTGCGCGCACCGCGCGACGTCAGCCTTGACGAGCTGAACGCGGTGGTCGGAAGCATCGCGCACATCGGCTACCATCTCGGCGCGATTCGACAGATCAACCGCGCGGCGCGCGGCCCCGCCGAGGGGGAGCGTGTTCAGGGCGCAGGGACCTGAACGACGACTTTGCCGGTCGCGCGTCCCGTCTCCGAGTACGCGAGGGCATCGCGCACCTGTTCGAGTGGGAACACCTTGTCCACGAGCGGGGTGATCGCGCCGCGCTCCACCAGGCCGGCGATGTCGTGCAACTGCTGTCCATCGGCCCGCATGAACAGGTACTCGTAGCGCGCGTGGCGTGTCCGCGCGGCCCTCATCACGGTTCTGGCCATCACGGCAATCGCCAGAACCAGAATCGGGTTCAGTCCCCAGCTCCGTGCAAACGCGGCTGACGGCGTGTTCCCGATGCTCACGACTACGCCGCCGGCTTTCACGCAGTCGAAGGACCTCACGAGCGTCTCGCCGCCGGCGCTGTCCAGCACGAGATCGCACTCGGTGGCCACGTCTTCAAAACGTTCGCGGCGGTAATCGATTGCGACGTCCGCGCCCAGCCGCTTGACCAGCTCCATATTGCGCGGTCCCACCGTGGTGAACACCGTGGCGCCCAGATGCCGCGCCAGCTGGATGGCGATGCTCCCGACGCCGCCGCTGCCGGCGTGGATCAGCACGCGCTGCTTCGCGCCCAGTTTTCCAATCTCCACGAGCGCCTGCCAGGCCGTCAGCGCGACCAGTGGAAGCGAGGCGGCTTGCTCAAACGTCACGTTTCGCGGCATGAACGCGGCGGCGCCGTGACCGACGACGGCAAATTGCGCGAACGCCCCAATGCGGTCCTTCTCGAGGCGCGCGTAGACGGCATCGCCCTTTTTGAAGCGCGTCACCTGCGCACCGGCGTCGACGACCACGCCTGCGAGGTCGTTGCCCAGCACCAGCGGGAACCGGTATTTCAGCAGCAGCTTCAGCTTTCCCTCGCGAATCTTGATATCCAGCGGATTCACGCTGGCGGCGTGCACCTGCACCAGCAGGTCTGTTGGACCCACGGCAGGCACCGCGATCTCCGTTACAGTCACCTGGTCATTGCCGCCGAAGCGCTGGATGAGGGCGGCCTTCATGGCAACTCGAGAGGAGCTCGCACGGCACGCGTCGCGTTCACACCCGTCCCGCGCGCGTTTCGATCATCGCAGGCCGGCGTCGATGGTTCAGCGCAGCAGCCCGCTCGCCGTCATGTCGCTCATCACCTGCTTCAGCAGCCGCGCGGCATCGTCGGGAAGCAGGAACCGCTGCCTGACGAGCTCGGCGGCGCGAGCGGCAGCGGCCTCGTAGTACGCGGACAGACTCGGATACCGCTCTTCGATCGATAAGCGCGGATCCCCCGCAGCGACGCGCTCGGCCTTCGTCTTTGCAAACGGGATGTAGCCGCCGGCGAGCGAGCGCTCGCGTCCGGCGAGCACGCCGGCGCCAATGGGATTCCATCCGGTGTACGTGCCGAGCGGCACGCTGGCGAGCACCGACTTCACGCCCGCGATCTCGTTGCCGTCAGCGTCCAGCTTCGGCACCAGCGTCGGGATGACGCGTTTGACCGGCGGCGGCACTTTGGTGATGACGCCGGAGTCGTCGTTGTACCGGAACGCGGGACCGTAGTCGTAGTCCAGCACCGCGTTGATCACGCCGTCAGGGGTTGGCGCGTGCGGAATCGCCGGCCATCCCATGGCGGCCGATGTGGCAGGCACCAGCGTCCCGTCGCTCACGCGCGGGTACATGCTCGGCGGCGGCGCGGTATCGTGCACCACCCACTCGACGAGAGCGACGTAGAGCGCGCGATCGGTCTCGCGCTCAGGATTTGGATTGTTCGCGAGCGTCTTCGGATTCGCAGACGCCGTTCCCAGCGTGAACCCGCCGGCACCGCCGCCATGCGGCGTGCCCGGATGGTAGTACCGGCGAACATTCGCCGGAAGCGGAAGATCCTCCTTGCCGGTCGTGCCCGCGATGCCGACCGTGCCCCGGCTGTACCAGACTTCAGGTCCGCCGTAGGTCTCCATGATCTTCGGACACGTGCTGGTCGCAGTGCAGCGATGCAGCAATCCCCATGCGAGCCGGCCGCGCACCTTGTCCTGATAATCGCCCCACCACAACGGCCCTTCGGCGCCAGGAAGATATAGTTCCGCGATTTCGCCCGGCTGCGCAAATCGCGTGTTGAAGCTGCCCAGCATCCCGGCGATACGCGGGTTCAGGCCATCCCAGACGATGCGGCCGTGTTCATCCTGATTGAAGCCGAGATTGAGAAACGCCTTCGCGAAGCGCCCGGACTGCGAGTTGCCCATCGCGACGATATGCAGCACCTGGCCGGCCACCGGGTTCGCCGTCCCCGCGGCATCCTTCGCCTCGTACCGGAAGAACGAGACGACATCACGCGTCGCCGCCATGCCGACGCCGAGGATGTACGGGTCTTTCGCCACGTACGTCAGCTCGTACAGCAGCGCCGGATCGAAACCTGGCTTCAGGCAGATCCGCGTGGGATCGGGGGTGCCAGGGAACGGCGTCGTGCGGCAATCGGCGAATGCCCAGTCGGCGCTCGAGATCGCGTGCACGCCGCCTTTGACGCCGGCGGGCGTTTCGGAAGTTGCCGAGATGAGCCTCGCTTTCGACGTGTCGAGCGTCGCGGGCAGGCGGCCGGCACCCGCGAGCGGCTGAGTATTCACCCCGCCCGCGACGTTGATGAAGCGTTCCCAGACGGGTCCCGTCACCGGCGTGCCGTCCGCCTTCTTCGCGATCGGCACGTCGATGCCCTGGGTGCCCGGCTGCAGGGTCGCGATCGGCATATCGCCCTGCCACCCGCTCCAGAGCATCACATGGCCGAGCGCGTACATGAAGCCGTCGCCGGGATCGCCGCCCACATCGAACGTATTCGGTCCGTTCTGGTTGCCGCGATTGGCGATGTTGTAGAAGAGCACGCCCGCCGCTTTCGACATGTCGGCCGGCTTGCGGATTGTGAACGTGGTCCGATACTCCACCATGCCGCGCCGGTTCCTCGGCGCGAACATGATGTCGGTGATCACCGCATTGCGCGGATCCTTCGGATCGATCTCGCCGGTCGCGATGCCTCGGATCTCTTCATACGGACCGACCTTGCCGAACGGCTGGCCATTCGAGAACACGGTCCGCGACGTGATCGTGATCGTGGTCACGTCAGCGTTCGCGGCGACGGGAACGATAAGCAGTGCGGCGACGAGCAGGATTCGACGGAACATGGATCTCCTTTGCCCGCGCGACCTCATGACGACGGGGTCCACGGCGGCAGCAGATGCTTCTGCACCTTGCCGAGTGCGGTGCGCGGCAGCACCTCGACCTGCACGAACGCGCGCGGCACCTTGAACGATGCGAGCGATGTGCGGCACACGGCCTCGATCGACGACGGATCGATGAGAGCGTCGGCGACCAGGTACGCCACCGGCACTTCGCCGCGCCGCGGATCCTGCGCTCCGACGACGGCGGCTTCCCGGATGCCCGGCATTTCGAGCAAGACCTCTTCGATCTCGCGTGGATAGATGTTGAATCCGCCCGAGATGATCAGATCCGTGCGGCGGCCGCGCAGCGTGTAATAGCCGTCGGCCGACCGTTCGGCCATGTCCCCGGTCTTGAACCAGCCGTCGGTAAATGCCGCGGCCGTCGCGTCCGGCTGCCGCCAATACCCGCTGAACACATTGGGACCTCGGACCCACAGCTCTCCCACTTCGTGCTCGCCGGCATCCCTGCCCAGGGTGTCAACGATGCGAGTGGAGACGCCCGGCAGCGGCGACCCGACCGTCCCTGGCCGCCGCTCTCCCGCGTACGGATTGCTCAGGTTCATCAGCGTCTCGCTCATCCCGTAGCGCTCGAGGATAGCGTGGCCGAATCGCGAACGAAATGCGTCGAAAATCGGCGGGGGAAGCGGCGCCGATCCGCTGACAAACAGGCGCGCGTCCGCGCCAATCCGCCGCGAAACGGCCAGCGGCAGCTCGAGCAGCCGGACGAACACGGTGGGCACGCCGAAGAACAGCGTGGGACGGAAGGACGCGAAGAGATCGGCGGCGCGCGCGATGTCGAACCGCTCGACCAGCCGCATCCGGCAGCCGGCGGCGAGCCAGCAGACGAGCCCGTTGCCCAGCCCGTGAACGTGGAACAGCGGCAGCACGGCCAGATACCGATCGGCGGTGGTGATCCGCCAGCACGCGATCAAGTTCGCCGCGTTCGCCATGAAGTTGTCGTGCGAGAGGATCGCGCCTTTCGAGCGACCCGTCGTCCCGGACGTGTAGACGAGCGCTGCCGGCTCGGCGCCGTCGATCGCGACGCGCACCCGATCGGCGGACATCGCCGCGGCGGCGCTCGTCAGCTCGTCCGCGTCCCACACGTTCGCTGCTGCCGCAAACAGGTTCGCGGCCGCCGACGTCGTCACGATCGCGGCCGGTGCGGCGTCGCCGAGGATATGAGCGATCTCGCGCTCGCGATAGAGCACGTTGATCGGCACGAGAATGACGCCGAGCCTCACACACGCGAGGAACACGTCGATGACTTCGAGGCGATTGGGAAGGTACACGCAGAGACGATCGCCGCGTGCCAGACCTCGTGCCGCGAACACCCGCGCGAGCCGGTTCGCGCGCTCGCCGAGCTGTCCGAACGTCAACGACTCGACGCCGCCGTCCGGCGCGTCGACCTCGACGCCGATCTCGTCACGCTGGTGCTCGAGACTGCTGTCGAACAGATCGCTGAGCTGCACGAGTGGGATTCTACCTGCGGGCTTACCCGACGGCGCGCGTAGAGCGGAACGTGAACTCGCTGTAAAATCCCGCGCACATGCGTACTCGCCGCGATCGATCCCGCCGCACGTCTGCCGACGGTCCTGCCGATCCGGCACGACGCAGGCTGCTGCAGCTCGGCGCCGCTGGTGTGGGCGCGGCGCTCGGATCGGGCGCCGCGTCGCTGCTGGCGCGCGAATCACAGACGCCGGCGACACCGCAGGGCGCTCCGACTGCTCCGCCTCCGCCGCCTTCTGTGAACGGCGTGATCGATCCGGCGTCGATCACCGCCGAGACGTGGACCGAGCCGTGGGTATGGCGGCCGGCTGACTGGCCCGGTCAGGCGCTCGACCTCAACGTCGTCGAACGCAACGAGCCGAACAAGGCGCCGTCGGTCGGACAGATCTTCCCGGGTCAATTCAGCTTCGGCGGCATCAGCCCCGCCCCGACGATCCGCGTGCGCGGCGACGGCACCATCCGCGTCCGTCTGCGAAATCTGCTCGGCGCGGATTTCGGCCGGATGTGGATCGGTCCCTGCCCCGACCCCATCGAACTTCCGCCCGATCTGCTGCTCGCCTTCCAATGTCAGATGGCCAAAGCCGCTGGCAAGCCGTGTCCAGAGGCGCCGGATCCGAAGTTCAACGTCACCGATCACCTCGACGAGCTCGGGCAGTTCCTGGGCGTGAAGTTCATGGACGGCCATTGCATGACCGGCGTGTCGAACTCGGAGCATGGATCGCGCGTCACCAACATGCACACGCACGGCCTTCACGTGGCTGCCGGGGCGAACGCGGGCCGCAACACGGAATCCGATCATGTGTTCGTGCGCCTGTTGAGTCAGGACGACTGGGCGATGCGCAAACAGATGGCGGGCCCCGGCTGTGCCGCGCTGGCCGCGCACGAGTACGTGGGCCACGTGGACTACGAGTTCGTCCTCGGTCACGTCCAGCGGGACGGGATGATCCGCGCCGGACAGAAGCCGCAGCCGGATCCGCCCGGCACGCACTGGTACCACCCGCACGCGCACGGATCGACGCACGACCAGGTCTCCGCCGGCATGGCCGGTTTCCTCATCGTCGAAGGCGACGTGGACGACGCGATCAACGCGGCGATGACCGGCACGGCACACCCCGATCCGACCGATCCGACCGGCGCGCACGACTATCGCGAACGTCTGGTGTTCATTCAGCGCGTCATCGTGCCGTCGGTGGATTTCAACGCGCCCGTGCCGGGAAGCGGCCGGGGCCGGCAGCGGCTGTCGCCCGATCCCGTGCCCGCCGAGGGGATTCCGCCGCCGTGCGTCATGTTCATGCGGCCCGGTGCCGTGGAGCGCTGGCGCGTGCTCAACGCGAGCGTGGACGGGCGCGGCTTCAAGCGCGTGATGGTGCTGAACGGCCAGTTCGTGTTCAAGGAGAACGCACTCTGGCGCGTGGAAACTGGCGACGGCGCGCCGCCGGTCCGGCGGCTCGTGCCCGTGACGCGCGCGGAGATTGAAGCCGCGAAACTGCCCCTCTATCAACTCGCGTTGGATGGCGTGACGCTGGTCACGGTGGAAAACGGCCGCGCCCGGTACACGATCAAAGATCTGTCCGCTCGAAACGCGGGCACCGTGAATCCGCTCGCTCGGCCGCCCTCGGCCGGCGAATCGGAGACCGAGGCGGCACTGCGCAACTTCGAAGCGTGCTTCAGAGACGGCGCGTCCCTGCGCAACGCGTTCGTGCGCCCGAACGAAGTCTGGATGGCGACCGCCAATCGCGCGGACGTGCTGTTCAAGGCGCCGCTGACCGCGGCCGGGAAGGTGTTCACCCTGCTCGCGCAGGAAGAACTGCTGCACACCGACAACTTCCAGGGCCGGAATCAGCGGCTCACGACGGGCCGATCCGGCTTCGGGCCCGGCAATCCCGCGCCCGTCGATCTGGTCATCGCGCACGTGCACGTGAGGGGCACGCCTGTCGAGGGCGGCGATTTCGACGTGATGTCGCTGCGCGAGCGACTGCCGCCCGTGCCCCCGTACCTGCAGCCGGTCAGCGACGAAGAAACGCGCATGCCGGCCGCCGAGTCGCGGGTGCGCGGCGTGCCCGCCGGGAGCCATCGCACGCGCGTGCTGAGCTACACCGGGTATGGCTCAGCGGGCTTTCCGCTGATCGAAGTGCCTGAGGCGTACGCGACGGCGCATCCCGAGCTGCGCTATCTCACGTGGGCGGAACGGGACGGCACGCGCATCCTTCTGCCGCCGAACGCCCGGACGATGGCGATCAACAGCCGGATGGATCTGATCGCGACGCCGAATCCGCCCCCGCCCCGCAAGTATTCCCCGGGACATCCCGACCGCTATCGTCCGCTCGTCAACACGGCCGAGGAGTGGGTGCTCTACAACCCGTCGCTGACGCTCTGGGGGCACACCGATCTCGAGCGTTTTCCGCAGCGCGGACAGGCGCCCGGGCGTTTCCGATCGTATCCAGTCGCGCGCAAGGAGGGTCAGGCGCGGTTCTGGAAGGATCACGAGTTCCGGATCGTCACGCACGCGGCCGATCATCCGTTCCACATCCACATCAACCCGATGTGGGTCACCCGCATCGAAGTGCCGGACGAGGAGGGACGGTTGCACAACCTGCTGGACGAGCCGCAATGGATGGACACGGTCTCCATCCCGCGCAACGGCGGCCGCGTCGTGTTCCGCATGCGATTCGCGGATCACACGGGCCGATGGATCCATCACTGTCACATCCTGATGCACGAAGACATGGGCATGATGCAGGAGGTCGAGTGCGTCGCCGCCGCCGCATCCAGCAACGCCAATCCGCGCGCGACCGTCGCGGCTCACGCGATGACCGAGGCGGAGGTCAACGCGATCTATCCCAGGCCGTCGGTCGAGATTGCCTATCGGCAGGGTCTGTCGTTCGTGGATCCGAACCCGGGCACGGGCCAGGTGTTCCCGGGGTTCGAGATCGACGTGCCGAAGCTCACAGACTGAGCGCTGGTATGTGGATGAATGCGGAGGTCGGGCAGGCGCGATTGATCCTTGAGAGAAATCGGGTTGGCGCGAAGCAACGGACGTGACGAGGAGGTTGGTGTGCACGCGATCGATCTGCCGCCCGCGGACGCGGTCTGCGCCGTGGCGGTTGAATTCACGGTGAAGGAAGGGTACGCGGATCAGTTCGCGGCGCGCGTCACGATGCAGGCCGCCGAGTCACTGCGGGAACCCGGGTGCTGGCAGTTCGATGTCTGTGTCGATCGGGCGGATCCGCACCTCGTGTTCCTGTACGAGGTGTACACGGATGCCGATGCCTTCCAGGCCCACCTCGCGAGTGACCATTTTCAGCAGTTCGACGCGGCGACCCGCGCCTGGGTGTCGTCCAAGCGCGTGACGATCTGGCGGCGTGCCGGCGGAGGTTCGTAAAGCGGCGACCTCTTCCGGCGACCGGCTCTTCAGTCCCGGACACGAGGGTCCGCTCCCGCCGCACGACGCTCGCGCCGCGGTGTCGTCAGCCAGGCTGCGCCACGGGGCGGCGTCTAGACGCCGGTCACCTGCTTGACGAGTTCGAAGAACTGCTTCTTCTCGTTCGTGTTGATGCCCCAGTTCACCGGCACGCTCTGGTATCCGTCCTGATAGTTATTCTGTCCCTGATCGTAGTACCCCCACGATGCGTACTCCCCGACCGACGCGAGCAGGTGATTGTCCGGCTCGGTGAAGTGAAAGTTCGGGTCCTCGTTGATGAGCACGGGAATATTCCGGTTGCCTGACAGCGCGCGCGTGCCGGCGATGCACCGGCGAATCAAATCGGGATCGTTCGGACCGTTGCCGTGAATCAGCAGGAAATCCGCGTTCTTCGAGACACTCGCGGTCGCCGGCGTGTCGGGATTCTCGCGGCCGGTCGTCGACGAATTCGTGCCGCCGAAGCTCGACGACACCATCAGGTGACGCCCGTTGCGCGTCTGCTTCCGGACGAGATCGAACAGCTCGGGCAGCCGCGGCGGTTTGAGGATGTCGTGATCGTACCCGAGGTTGCACTCGTTGTTGATTTCGACGAGCACGTTCGTGTAGCCGTGATCGAGAATCCAGTTGGTCGCGTTGAGCACGCCCCGCTTCACGGCTTCTTCGTCTTTCAGCCGCTGATCCTGGCCGAAGTAGAAGTAGCCCACGATGGCGACCATGCCGAGCTGGTCGGCCTTGTCGAGGATCTTCTGCAGCCGGGCCATGTAGGCCGGTTTCAGGTTGCCGTCCGGATCGATGGCCGTGTTGTCGAGCATGGGCCCCGCGGGCCCGCGCGCGCCGCCGCCTTGTCCGCCTTGTCCGCCTTGTCCGCGCTGCCCGCGCGCGGCATCCGGGCCGGCCGGGGCGCCCGCAGCGTCGGCGCCGCGCCGGCCGCCAGCGCCAGCGTC